>Ga0181560_10004457_pt1 | contig 12651 bp, 6 predicted proteins | sample 011ome_20_FD_133751 | JGI IMG/M metagenome (GOLD analysis project Ga0181560, IMG submission 133751) | Coastal salt marsh microbial communities from the Groves Creek Marsh, Skidaway Island, Georgia - 011509CT metaG (megahit assembly) | ecosystem: Environmental > Aquatic > Marine > Intertidal zone...
CTCGCCAGCTCGGCGTGCGCGCCCTCGGCGTCCCCGAGCGCGCACCGCCAGCGCAGCGCGCACGCGAAGGTCTCGCCCGAGCCGGGGCAGTGTCTGACGGCGCGCGCGTGCGCTTCGGCGGCGGCGCGACCCGTCGCGCTCCGCTCGAGACGCGCGGTGAACCGCCGCCACAGCGCCTCGTCCGTGGGCGAAGCGGCGAGCGCGCGCTCGTACGCGCTCGCCAGCGTCGCGAGCCTCACCCTCACGTCAGGCACGGACGCGCTTCCGGCGTCCGTCTCGAACGCAGCCTCCTCGGCGGCGACGAAGGCGCGGTGCGCGGCGGCGAGCGCGTCCGCGCGCGCCTCGCGCGCGGCGCGGCGGCGGCGGCGCCGCTTCTCGTCCGCCTCGCCCGCGCTCGCCTCCGCGGACGGCGTACCCGCGCGGTCGTCAAAAACCGGGAGCGCCTCCGCGGCGGCGATGGCCTCCTCCAGCGGCCTCCGGCGCTCGGCGACGGCCACAGCGACGGCGTGCGCGGCGCGCGCCGCGGGGGTCAAAACCGGCTCCGGCTCGGACGCTGGCGGACTCGTTTCCGTTTCTTTTTGCTCCGCCTCCCACGCCTCCGCCTGCCTCGCGGTCTCCGCGATGCGCGCGTGCGGGAGCGCGAGCTGGCGCCTGAAGAGATCGCGCACGCGACCCGCCACCTTCGTGCGGGCGTCGCCGTCCACGGCGTGCCTGGAGGTCTCGAACGCGCGGCGCGCGGCGAAGAGTTTGGGGCCGTCCCGGAAGTCGGCGCCGGCGCTCTCGAGCGCGCGCTCGTACAGAGCGCGGCGGCGCTCGCTCTCCCAGTCCTGGTCCATGGAGAACTCGAAGTACCCGAGCCACAGCGCGACGGCGCCGGGAACGTCCGTCACCGCGCGCTCGAACAGAGGCCCGACGATCTCGCCGCGCGCGTTCTTTTTCCCCTTGGTTTCGGCGACCTCGTCGGCGATCCACTCGCGCCACTGGTTTTCGTTCAGCGCGAACGATCCAGCGAAAGCCTCGCGCGCGCGTCTCGCGCGTTCCCGGAGCTTCGCGGCGCGGAGCTCGCGGATCAGCGCGACGTGCGCGTTGTACCGCGCGGGGGTGTTCGCCACGACCCGCTCGAGTTTCATGATGCGGTCCATCGTGGACTCGTCCGGCATGTCGAGCTCGGCGTCGGAATCCGAAGACGACGCGTCGACCGAATCGTCCGAGTCCGAATCGTCGTCGTCGTCTCCGTCCGCGGCGACAGCGCGCGCAGCGGCGTCCTCCATCGGCTCGTCCTCCGCGGGATCCGCGCCGCGCGCGCGTTTCGGCGGCATGCCGGCGATGCTCGGTCCGGGGCGCGCGCCTCGTGAGTGGCGCGCGCCCCAGATCTCGAGCTCTTCGGTCGAAGCGGCGGACCGGGCGTTTTCCAGACTCCCCGATATCCAGACGTCGACGCGAAACGTTTCGCTTTTCCGCGCCGTTCGCCGCGCGCCGCGACGCTCGACGCGCGCGCGGGGTGGACAGGGTGACTCGCTTTCGTGATAGCTCCACACCCACACACGTAGTCATATACGTATATGATACATTCTACATAATAGCTATACAAACACAAAGGCACACGGCGCTCGCATCACACGCGGTCGCGTGCCGGTTAGAACCACGAGACGAGCCAATCGTAGTAGCTCACTTCGGGGAAATTTTTGGACGCCTCGGCGAGCGCCGCGCGCCCCTCCTTCCCGACCGCCTTTTCGCCCTCGTCGCCCTGCTTCGCGACCGCCACGAGGACGCTCCCCGCCGCCTCCGCGATCTCGGGCGAGTCCGGGTTGGTGCTCATCGCGCGGATCAGCACGGGCACGCCGCCCAAACCCATCAGCTTCTCCGGCGCCGAGCACAGCGCGACGCGAGCCGCGTCCGAGCTCTCCGCCATGCGCCGCAGCGCTTCGGCGCCCGCCGACTGCACGCGCTCGCTGCTTGGATGCGCCGCCATCGCGCCGAGCACCGCCGCGACCCCCCCCGCCTTGGCGATCTCCTCGCACCGCGCCTTCGTGCCGGGCGCGTCGAACGAGAGGTCCTCGCCGCGAAGCGCGTGCGACAGGACGGTGAGCGTCTCGAACGCCGTCGACTCGGCGTCGCCGCCGAGAAGACGCCCGACGCTCGCCGCGCCCGCGCGCAGCTCGTCGAACTCCTCCAGCATCTCTTGCTCCTTGTGCCGCCACGCCACGCGCTCCGCGCGCAGCGTGAAGCACGCCTGCTGCTCCTTCTTCAGCGCAACCTCCAACCGCGCGATCTCTCTGCGCATGCGCTCGAGCTCGGCGTCGCGCGCCGCGCTCGAGCCCACGGCGCCGAGCGCTTCGATTGAATTCGATTGAGCGCCGGCGGCGTCGCGCGACGACGTCGACGGCGCGTCGGACGACGCGTCCCCGTCGTTCGCCGCCCCGCCCGCGCGGCCTTCCCCCCGGCCCGCCTTCGGGCTGAGCGCATCCACCTTGTCGCGTAGCGTGTCCGTCTCGGTGACCATCGCGTCGAGCGCGATGTTCTTCGCCGTGAGCGCCAAGCTCGCCATGCCCATCGCCTGGTCGTGGTCCTGGAGCTTCACGAACTCGCCCTTGTACTCGCGGGGGGGGGGGGCGGCGCGGGCGGGCGCCGCCGCGGCCGCCGGGGCGGCCTCCGCGGTCGGCCCAGCCTCCGCGGGCGCGCTCGCCTTCTCGGGGGAGACCTCGCCCTCGGACGACGTCTCAGACTTGGCCGACGCGGAGGGCGTCAGGACGCTCGAGGGCGTCGCCGAGGGTTCCGACGCGTGCCGCGCGGGCGGGGTGTTATCGGCGGGATGCTCAATGATCGCTCGAGCGCTGTCCGGGCTGAGGTCGAACAGGCCGGCGACGCGCCCCGCGCTGGCCTCGCGGAACGGCACCCTGCCCCTCGACCCCGCGCGGATCGGCGGCTTCGCCGCCGTGGGCTTCGCGTTGCCCATCTGCAGCTTCAACGTCGCGGCTCTCGCGGCTGCGATGTAGGTCTCGTCGACGTCCGCGTTGGAACCCGCTTCGGGACGAAACAGCGTGGAGTCACCCTGCGCGAGGTTCTCGAAACCGCGCACGCTGACCTGCCGCAGCGAGCCGCTGCGCAGCATCGCGCCGCCTTTCAGCGAGCCGCTGGAGGCCATCGGGTGACGACGGTTCCGGGCGCGCGGTGAGAAGTGCGCGGGGGCGACGCCCAATTCTTCACAAATTCGGCTTTGTCAGCCTATCTTCGTTCGGAGCGTTCGACAGACCAAAGTCGGTCGGTAAAAAACACCGACCGATCGGGTTTCACCGAGCGTCCGGTTTCGGAGTTTGGCGTTTAGGGTGAACATCGAAAGGCTTTTCTCGGTAATTCTCGTCGCTTCGTGTCCCGTCGCCATGACGCTCGTTCGAATTCGCGCGAGCGTTCTCCTCGCCGCGCGGCGCTCGCCTCGCGCCATACCGCGTCGCGCGGGCGGAAGGCGCGGTCCGCGCGATGGCGTTCGCGGGCTACGCCGAGACGCAGCGGCGGCGCGCGCGGTTCCGCGGCGCGAACAGGCGCGGAGGCGCGCGCGGAGGCGCGCGCGGAGGCGTCTACGTTCTCGGATGCGTCCCGGTGACGCTGCCCACGCTCGCCGCGCTGGCGCTGTGCAGCCTCGTCACCGCGTTCCTTCTGGCGTCGCGCATGAGTGACCGCGACCGGAGCGTCGAGCCCGGGAGCGCGCAGATGTCCTCCTTCGCCGCGGCGGTCGGCGCGGGCGCGATGCGCCGCGGGGAGAGGGACCCGACGCTGGACGGGGAGCTCGGGACGCAGACGGTGGCCGACGCGAGATGGACGGCGCGCGCGAGCGCGCGCGGCGCTCCCGCGCTCGGCCCCTCCGCGGCGTTCTGCGCGCTTCCGTTCGACCCGCTGGTGTGCGCGCACGGCACGGTGGGCGCGTCCTTCTGGCCGGCGGGGTCGAGCGTCGAGAGGCCGTTGCCCAACACCGTGCCGGCGCTGGCGGCGGTTGTCGCCGCGGGCCACGCGTGCGTCGAGGTGGACGTCTCGCGGAGTAAGGACGGCCACCTGGTGGCGCTGCACGCGCGGGAGCTCAGGCGTTTGACCGCGAACAGGCACGCGAACGTGGGCGAGCTGACGCTGGAGGAGATTTTGAATTTGCCCGTCCCCGGCGGCGGGTACTCCGTGGCGACGTTCGCGGAGGCGATGGCGACGGTGATGCACAGAGGCTTGGCGCAGATCACCGTCGACTTCAAGGAGGACGAAACGAAAGACGCCGGCGAGAGACGCGCGGACGTCTCGAACGCGGCGGCGGTTCCGGGCGCCTTTCGACGGGTCGAAAAAGCGCATGTCGCTTCTTCGCAGTCGCGCGTCTCGCCGCGCTCGTCGTCCGACGCGACGCGCGGGTTCGGCCAGGCTGTCTTGAGCGCCATAGCGGCCGTGGACGAGACCGGCTCGGGGTGCCCGGAGTGCGTCTTCTGGGGGAAGAGCGACGACGTGATGCTGGAGATTCTAAACGAAAACCCGGAGGCGCGCGTGGGGTTCACGGTGGCCAACTTCTCGCGCGCGGTCCGCGACGCCGGCCTCGGCTCGGTCGACCCGAACGAACGCGAGCTGATACGAAGGGCGAGCGCGAGTACCTCGAGCGCGTTCGCGATGGGCCCATCGCGAACGCGTTCGGGGCGGACCAAAGACGGGGACCGAAAGCGGGGCTCGCCGATCGCGGGCGAAAGCAAGGTGGTGGCTGCCGTGCAGAGCGAGATGATCGAGCCGGCGTTAACGCGGCGGCTGCGGGGCGAGAACGTGCCGGACGTGTACGCGTGGACCGTGAACGACGAAACGAGCGTGCGCCGCGTCGCCAACCACGGCGTGCACGGGATCGTGACGGACGAGCCGGAGGAGGCGACGCGGGTCGTCCGCGCGATGCGCGCGACGTGCGACGCCCCGCTGAATCCCGAGTCGCCCCCGCGCGGCGGCGCGGCGGAGGCGAACCCGGCGCGACCCCGCGCCTCGGCGAGGGGGCGCAAGGCGTCGCCGGGGAAGCGAGGGAGGGACGAGGGATAGAGTAGTAAGAGCGTGTGTGGTCGATAGTTTAGCTGTAGTAGACTATACGGCGTTACGGTATCGGGGCTTTGCGTAGACTACGATGAACGCGCGACTGATTGCCGGTACACAGACTCCTTTCTATCGCGTCGGGCGCGCGCGAGAACTTTTCGATTCATTTCTTCCCCCCCCCGAACCCAGCGAACCCCATCATCGCCGCCATCTCCGGGTCCATCTCCCCCAGGCCGTCGTCACCCCCGTTGCCCTTCTTGGCCTCCTTCTTCGCCTTCTTGCGTTCCTGCCGCTCCGCGCGGAGCCGCTCCTCTTCCTCCGCGGCGGCGGCGACGCGGGCGGCGAAATCCAAAACCTTCGCATCCTCCGCCTCCGCCTTTTTGCGCTTAGCGCTCTCGAAGCGCGCCTTGACCTGGTCCACCGTACTCCGCTCGACGCGCATGGACATCCCCATCGCCTTCTGCTGCTTCTTCCCGTTGATGTGGTCCAGGTACGCCATGCTATCTTTAAGAATCACGCCCGTCTCCTTGCACTTAAACCCCAGCCCCTCGCCCGTGTCCAGGTTGACGATGGTCTTCGTCCCAACTCGCGCCTCGAGCTCCTTCTTGTAGTCGCGCTGGATGATGCTGCTCACGTTCAGCTCCTTGCGCTCGACGATCGCGCCCGCGGGCGGGCGCGCGGGCTTGCCATCCTTACCGCCGTACTTCGCATCCTCCGCCTTCTCGCGCTCGGCGGCGCGCGCGGCGTACTCGTCCTTGTCCCACTTCCGACGCTGCGTGTTGTCCACCCCGGCGGACGGCATGGCGCGCGTCTGAGCGTGGAACCGCGCGTGCGCTGAAGACCGCGAAGACCGCGACCGCGTCTCGCCTCGACCCCCGCGCGCCCGCGAAGCGACGAAGGACCGACGAGGGACCTGTGGCGTCTCCGAGCCGCGGCTGATAGTGTGGCGGGGCGTCCTCGAGATTCAGATTTGAGCGCTTGAGAGCGCCGAAATTCTCGCACCGCCGCGCTCGCGCTGCGGAGTGCGGTCTGGGGATTCGAACGGGATCTCGATCCACGTGAGCCGGCTCGGGCGAGCCACGAAAAATATCCCGGCAGGCGCGTCTTCGGTCGCCGTCAGGGTTGTCGCGGCATTGCTCTCCGCACACACGCAGAGAAACATGGCTTCCTTCGCTGAAGCTCCCGCCGGTGACGTCGCCAAGGGTACGTCGAGACACGCGCGAACGCGCGGCGCATCGACTCGCGCGCTCGAAGGTGGTCGCGCGCGTCCCCCCGCGCGGTCGCCCCAGCTCACCCCCTCCGTTCCCATCTTGGATGTCTGCTTTCACAGGCGCGAAGATCTTCAAGACCAAGTGCGCGCAGTGCCACGTCGCCGAGGCCGGCGGCGGCCACAAGCAGGTACGTCTGCCGCGACGCGAGCGGGAACAGCCCGCATGCCGACCGGCGATTCCCCCCCCCCGCGCGACCGACCCCCGATCCCCCGCCGCGAAAAACCTCCCCGGCGGATCGCACGCCAGCGCGGTTTCTCCCGGTGGCGAGCCCGGTGCGCCAGAGTGCGCGCTCGAGTCCCACAACGGTTTTTCGACCGTCTCCCGACGGCGTTCGCGTTTTTTCTGTTCGGTTCAGTCGCGCGGCGCGCTGACCGCCTCGCTACCGAAACTCACGACCGAAACGCGTAGGGCCCCAACCTCGGCGGTCTGTTCGGCCGCGTCTCCGGCACGACGGAGGGTTTCGCGTACTCCGCCGCGAACAAGAACAAGGGCGTGAAGTGGGGCGAGGACACGCTCTACGACTACCTGCTCAACCCGAAGAAGTACATCCCGGGCACGAAGATGGTCTTCGCCGGGCTTAAAAAGCCGCAGGACCGCGCCGACCTCATCGCCTACCTCAAGGACAGCACCAAGTGAGTCTCTCAGTAGTCTACATACGGAACACGAGGTGGCGCTCGCGTATCTACTCGCGTGGCTCATCGCGTGTAAAGGGACTCGCGCGCGTGGGAGAGCGTTCGGGAGAGGACCTTTCATATCAAGTCAGTTCGTTCACGTTTTTTACGAGTGCGTTTTCGCCGCACTCGACAGTTCGCTGACTGATGACGCGAAAAGGCGACATCGTGGCGTTTTGGACAACGAAACTTGCCGTTTACGACGCGCGCGATGACGCCTCTGGGCACCTTCCTTCGCTCGACCACTCGCGGGCGCGCGATGGACGACCTGGACGACCTGGACGTGGAGGTGCTCGACGATGAGCTCCTCGGGACGCCGGGGAAGGACCTGCCCGCGCCGGCGAGCGCGCCGGCGGCGCCGGTCGCCAAGGCCAACCCCTTGACGTCCTTGCCTCCGCTGCGAAAGCCGCAACAACTCGCGCCTCTGCCTCCCATCGGAGGCGCGAAGCCGCTCGCGGCGCCGCGCGCGCTCGAGCCCGTCCGCGGCGGGTCCGGCGCGTCCGCGCCGACTGCGGGGGCGCTCGCCGCGCGCGCCAAGGCCGAGGCGTCGCAGTCCGATGCCGCCCCGGCGCGCGTCACCGGCTCGCTGATGGGCACCGGAGACGACACCAGCAGCAGCGACGAAGATTCGGACGACGGCGACGGCGGCGGCGGCGGCGGCGGCGGCGGCTCCGCGAAGACCGAAGCCGACCGACCGTCTGACACGACGCGATCGACTTTGGATTCGAACGAACCCGTCCCCACGAACGTCCCGTTTCTCGACGCGTTCGGGTCGGACGCAGAGGCGGCGGAGGAGGTGGCGCGCGGCGGCGAGCGGACGCCGACCGCCGCTCGTCCCCCGCGTTCCGAAAAAACGAAAACCACCTCCGGCGACGCCGCCATCGACGCCATCGACGCGCTGGACGCGGCGGCGTCCGCCTCGGGCACCGCGCAGCTGGGCGTGCGGCGGCTCGCGGAGAAGTACGAGGACAAGTTCGAGCTCCAGCTGGACGACGAGGACGAAAAAGCCGCCGCGCGCGGGGACGCGTTGAGCGGCGCCGCCGCGGGCGCCGGGGACGACGACGACGAGTTCGAGTACGCGTTCGAGGGCGAGACCCGCGCGGGCGCGACGCACCGCGTGGCGTTCAAGGCCAGGCCCATGCCCGCGGCGCTGGTCACGGACGTCAAGAGCATGCCCATGGAGACGTTCGCGGAAGAAGAGGAGGAGGAGGAGGAGGAGGAGGAGGAGAGCGTTTCGGCGGCGAGTGTTTCGGCGGCGAGCGTTTCGGCGGAGTCGCCCCGGCGACCCGGCTGGGATGGCGCCGAGGACGCCGCGGACGCCGTCGACGAGTGGGACGCGGCGAATGCCGCGCGTGACGCCGAGCGCGCGGCGTCGCGCGCGTCGTCTCCCGTCGGCTCGAGCGCGCGGACCGCGGAGGGCGACATAGTCACCGTAAACGGTAAACCGGCGCCGCGACGGAGACGGACGCGCGTCGCGCCGAGCCTCCCCTTGTCGTACGCCGCGGCGAGAGCGTACTTCGCCGAGGACGAGATCGACGACGATATGCGGGAATCGCTCGTGGTGGAGGAAACGGACGATTCCGGAAATGGATGCTGCGGCGCGCTCGTCGCGCTCGTTCGAGGCGGCGGAGTTCGGGCAAAGTTGAAAAACGCTCTGCGCGACGAGCGCGACGCGGTTTTCGCCGCCGCTAAAACCGCCATGGCGGATGGCGACGCGACGCACACGAATCTGTTGAGCGCGACGTACATGCGCTTCCTGGGCACCTCAACGCCTCCCGCGCGCGTGGGCGCGCACTGGGACAGGCTCGGGTTCCAGGGCGCCGACCCGGCCACGGACCTGCGGGGCTGCGGCATGCTCGGCTTGCTGCAGTTGTTTTTCTTCGTCGCCGGCGACGGCGACGCGCGCGTCGCGGCGACCATCTTCGCGGCGTCGCGCGACGCGCCGCGCGAGTTCCCCTTCGCGCCGCTGGGCATAAACGTCACGAAGGCGGCGTTGAAGGCGCTGCGTCTGGGTCGCCTGAACGCAGCCGCCAACGCGTGCGGGTCGGTGTGGGACACGATCGATCGGTTCTACAAGGGCGCGTGGATCGAGTTTTTCGTACGGTGGCGCGACGGGCGGTGCACGATGGCCCAGAGCGGGTTCGTCACCAAGGAGTGGGAGGCGTTCGTCACCTCGGGAAAAGGCGCGAAACGCGCGCTCGAACTCGCCGAGGCTGGGATACCGCCGGAACCGTCGCAGAGGGGGAAGCCGGCGGACGAAGCAGAGGGGGAGGGGGAGGAGGAGGAGGAGGATGAACCAGAGTTCACTTCTTTTTGATCGCGAAGAGAAGTGGAAATAAACGCCTTTCCTCACAAAATTCTCACCGCGTCGAGCGTCGAGCAGTGACGTCCGCCTCGTTTCAGTGGGTGGCAGTCCAAACCGGGAATTCCGCCGACTGAAGAGAAAACCTGATGAATTCCTGCGCTCGCGCGAGCTTGAACGCCGCACAACGACGCGCCGTCGCCGCACGCGGGTCCGTTTCGGGCGATCCGTCGACTCGCGACGCAGGGCGTCTGCCTCGCATCGACGTCACAGCGCGTGTCTCGACGAGACCGAGGGGCGCGCACTTGGCCGCCGATCAGATTCTCTTCGCGACAATCCGCCGCGAAAGCGCGCCAAGAAATCCACTCGAAGCGGACGCGACTGATCAGCGGGCGTCATGTACGGCGGAGGTACGTCCGATCCCACCGCGCGCGTCTCCTTCGGGGTCTCTCGGCGATTATCGGGATGTCGCGACCGTCGTCCTTCCCGTCCGATCGTCTCGCGGTCGCGGTCGCGCTCCCCTCGCGCGTCACGTCGCCGGCGCGATCCCCGGCGCGCTCGAAATCACGGGTGACATCTCGGGTGACGCTTCCTTCACGCTGACGCTTCCTTCCCCGCTTCCCTCGATCGAACCGTTCTTGTCACGTTCGCGACGTCCGACAGATGAGGTGTCCGCGATCGTGGTGGACATGGGGACGCACGCGGTGAAGGCGGGGTACGCGGGCGAGGACACCCCGAAAGCCGTGTTCCCGACGCCCGTCGGCTGGATCTCGAAGGACAAGCTCGGCGACGTCGAGATGAAGGAGGCCAAGTCGGACAAGCGCTCGAAGTCTCGCGGCAAGAAGGCGGTGAAAGAAAACGAGGAGGAGGAGGAAGACGCGGAGGAGAAGAAGAAAGGGGAGAAGTCCACGAAGACGCCCGGGATCAACGACGACCCGACCAAGACGCGCCGCTACTACGTGGACGACTTGTCTTTCCGCCGCGACCATCTCGATTTGACGAGCCCGCTGGACGAAGACGGCGACGTGCGCGATTGGGACGCCGTCGAGGCCATCTGGGAGCACACGCTGCGCAAGCGGCTCGTGGTGCAGTCGGACGAGCACCCGATCCTGCTCAGCGAGCCCGTGCACGTCTCGCGCGAGACGCGCGAAAAAACCGTGGCGCTGCTCTTTGAGAAACACAACCCGCCGGCTGTGTTTTTGGCCAAGACCCCGGTGCTGACGGCGTTCGCCTCCGGGCGCGCCACCGCGCTGGTGGTGGACTGCGGCGCGGGGGGCACAACCGTGACCGCCGTGCACGACGGCTACGCGCTGCGCAAGGCGGTGACGCGCTCGCCGCTCGGCGGCGACGCGCTCACCTCGGTCGTGCTCAAGTACCTCGAGAAAGTAAAAAAAGTACCAGTCAAGCCGAGGTACGAGTTTGTGCGCGCCGTCGGCGCCGACGGCGAGACGGTGGACGTTTCGGACGTCAAGGGGCTGGGGCACACGACGCCCGCCTACCGTCTGCACAAGCAGATGGAGATCGCGGCGGACGTTAAGGAGACGTCGTGCCGCGTGTCGGACAAAAAGTTCAACGACGCCGATTTCAAAAACGTCCCCTCGGTGGCGTACGAGCTCCCCGACGGAACCGTCGTCGAACTGGGCGCCGAGCGCTTCAAGATCCCCGAGCTGCTGTTCGATCCCGACGCGGTGGAGAGCCTCGGTTTACCCGCGTCCGACGTGCCGGACTGGCGCATGCCCGACGGCTCGCCCCTGAAGGGGCTCGCGGAGATCATCCTGGACACCATCAACGCGTGCGACGTGGACGCGCGCAAAGACCTGTTCGGCGGCGTCGTCGTCGCCGGCGGCGGGTCGCTCTTCGCGGGGCTCCGCGAGCGGCTTGAGTCGGAGCTGCACGATCGCGCGCCGACCAACGTGCGCGTCAAGGTGACCGCCTCGGTGAACACCGTCGAGCGCAAGTTCAGCACGTGGATCGGCGGCTCGATCCTGGCGTCGTTGGGGTCGTTCCAGCAGATGTGGCTCTCCAAGGCGGAGTACGAAGAGCACGGCGCGGGGCTGATCCACAAGCGGTGCCCGTGAAGTCGCCTTTTGGATCGACGTCGACGTCGAACGGTGGTTTTTTTCTCAGAGCGAAAAACGACGAACGGGTACGACGGGTACGCGGCGTCGCGCGAGACGCACGAGTGTCGTCGTACGCGTGTGACGTTTAAACGCGCGAGTGCGCCGGGAGTGATGCGAGAGAGATTGTGATGACACTCTCGCGATTCGTCGCCAGACGTCCGCGACGCGGCGTTTTACGCGTTCTTCTCCTTTGAACGCTTTTTCTTTTTCGTCTCGCACTTCGCCGCCCGCCCTTCGCGTCGTCGAAGAAAAAAATCGCGCTTCTTTTCGCGACGAATCGATTCTTCGTCCCGCCACTCTTCTCGGCGCGGCGACGGGGTCCAGTCGACGCGAAGATGGCGCGCAATGAGGAGAAGTCGGGGGTACGTCTTTCTTCGCGTTTCCGGAGCCCCAGTCGAAGCCGGCCGAGTGTCCTCCACTCCCGCGGTGCGCGCGCGCGACGCACCGCACTAGGTTTTTTTGCCGCCTCGAGTGCGCACTGACCGCGAATCCCGTTCGTCTCGCCTCTCTTCACGTTCCCCGCAGAACATGTTCAACAAGTTCATCGCGGACAAGCAGAAGGCTCTGCGCGGCGGGGACAAGGAGCGGCGGCCGTACCTCGCGACGGAGTGTCGCGATCTGAACGCCGCGGACAAGTGGCGCCAGGAGATTTTGCGCGAGATCGGCAAGAAGGTGATGGAGATCCAAAACGCGGGCCTCGGCGAGCACCGCCTCCGGGATTTGAACGACGAGATCAACAAGCTGATCCGCGAGAAAGGACACTGGGAACGGCAGATTTTGAAGCTCGGCGGGCCCAACTACGCGGCGCAGAGCGGTACGAGCACGGGCGGTGATGAAGGCGCAGACGCGGGCGCGGGCGACGGGAACGCGGGACGCGGGTACAAATACTTTGGCGCGGCGAAACAACTGCCCGGCGTGCGGGCTTTGTTCGACCGACCCGCGAAGCGGACGGTGCGCCGTACCAGACACCAGATGCACAAGAGCATAGACGCGGACTACTACGGGTTCCGGGACGAGGAGGACGGCGTGTTGCTGCGCGAGGAGGCTGAGGCGACCAAGCTCTTGCGGAAACGCAAGTGCGACGAATTCGACGCGGCGCGCGCGCGGCGTGTCGCGGACGGCGGCGGCGGCGCGGACGGCGACGGCGGCGGCGCGTCCGGGTCGGACCGTGCGTTCGTCGCGCACGTGCCCCTCCCGGAGAAGGAGCAGATCGAGGCGCTCGTGCTGGAGAAGAAGAAAAAAGACCTGCTCGC
>Ga0181560_10004458_pt1 | contig 12646 bp, 11 predicted proteins | sample 011ome_20_FD_133751 | JGI IMG/M metagenome (GOLD analysis project Ga0181560, IMG submission 133751) | Coastal salt marsh microbial communities from the Groves Creek Marsh, Skidaway Island, Georgia - 011509CT metaG (megahit assembly) | ecosystem: Environmental > Aquatic > Marine > Intertidal...
AACGACATCGAGGCTGCCGCCAAGATCATCGAAGGCACTGCCCGCAGCATGGGCATCACCGTCGGCTAACACCTTTTTTCATTCAGCGGGAGAGCGAGCCACGCTCACATACCGCGACCTCAGTACAGGAGATAACACATGGCGCACAAGTCCAAGGCTTACCAGGCCGCAAAGGCACTGGTTCAAGAAGGCCACTTTTATGCACCCGGCGAGGCAGTATCTCTCGCCAAGAAGACCACCTCACAGAAGTTTGATTCCACCGTTGAGGTAGCAATCAAGCTCGGTGTCGACCAGCGCAAGGCGGACCAGATGGTTCGCGGAACTGTCAGTCTTCCTCACGGAACTGGAAAGACCGCTCGCGTCCTGGTTTTCGCCACCGGTCCTGCAGCAGAAGCCGCATTGGCGGCCGGTGCTGACGAAGTGGGAGGCGATGAACTCATCGAGAAGGTTGCCGGTGGATACACCAACTTCGATGCAGCCGTGTCGACCCCGGAGCTCATGGGCAAGGTCGGAACATTGGGTAAGGTGCTGGGTCCCCGAGGCCTGATGCCCAACCCCAAGACCGGCACCGTGACACCCGATGTGGGCAAGGCCGTCCGCGACATCAAGGGTGGAAAAATCGAGTTCAAACTCGATAAGCACTCCAACATGCACTTCGTGATTGGGAAGGCAAGCTTCAGTGAAGACCAGCTTTTGGAGAACTTCACGACAGCGTTTGACGAGATTCAGCGTTTGAAGCCTTCCTCATCAAAGGGGCGCTACATCCAGAAGGCCGCCGTGTCGACCACCTTTGGTCCTGGCATTCCCTTGGACGTCAACGCACTCTAAATCAGTGGTACCGATGGGCATCAGTCGAGCAACGCTCGCTGATGCCCATCGTCTTTCCGCTCTTGCCATCGAGACCTTTCCTCTCGCGTGCCCACCTGGCACGACAGCGGAGAACATCGAGCTTTTTTGCACGCAAAAGCTATCTGCGGAAGCCTTCGAGGCGTATTTGTCGGAGGGCCGATATCGGATCTGGATAGCTGAGCAGAATGGCTCGCTTCGCGGTTATGTCATGAGCGTGAGCGGTGAGCCCGAGGACCCGGATATTGCCAGAGCCGTAGTTCACCGCCCTACCGTTGAGGTTTCCAAGATTTATGTCCTCAAGAGAGCCCACGGGAGTGGGCTCTCCGACCTGCTCATGGGCTTCGCTGTTGATGATGCACGAACCGGCGGGGCCGCGTCTGTCTGGTTGGGGGTTAATCAACTCAACGACCGCGCTAATCGCTTCTATGCCAAGCACGGTTTTGATGTCGTTGGCGAGAGAAGCTTTCAGGTGGGAGACAGTCTTGAAGCTGATTTTGTTCGGGAGAAAGTTCTCTGAGGCCAGCGCTTAGGCTTCTCATAGGAAATCTCAAGTAATTGGTGGAACGCTAAAGACATGAACGATTACAAGGGTCTGGATCAGTCGTCACAGAAGCTCTCCCACGCTGATGGATCTGCGATGCGAGCATTAGTCGTGGATGATGAAGAAAGCTTGGCGGACCTTGTGGCCATGTCTCTTCGCTACGAAGGGTGGGACGTCAAGACCGCCCACTCGGCGACCCAAGCGCTCAGCGATGCAAAGAGCTTTTCCCCGGACATTGCAGTGTTGGACATCATGCTTCCCGATGGGGACGGCCTGTCGCTGATGAAAAGCCTGAGGGGGATTCACGCGGGTCTCCCCGTTCTTTTCCTCACGGCAAAGGACGCAGTTGATGATCGTGTTGCTGGTCTCACTGCTGGGGGCGATGACTATGTCACAAAGCCTTTCAGCTTGGAGGAACTTGTGGCTCGTTTGCGGGGGATCTTGCGCCGAGCCGGAGCCGGCGTCAAGGACGACGACCACGCCGAGCTTCGCGTCGGGGACCTCGTGTTGAACGAAGACAGCTACGAAGTCTCCAGAGGGGGCGTCCCTATTGAGCTCACCAGCACAGAGTTTGAGCTCTTGCGGTACCTGATGCGAAACCCGAAGCGGGTTCTCTCCAAAGCCAACATCCTTGATCGAGTCTGGGATTACGATTTTGGCGGCAAGGCCAGCATCGTCGAGATTTATATTTCCTATCTCCGGAAGAAAATCGATACTCTCGGAACCCCACTTATCCACACCGTTCGTGGTGTGGGTTACATCATCAAACCTGGCGACTAAATGGTCACCTCGTCCATCCCGCTCCCGGGAATCCTCCGACCGAAGCCGACGACACTTCGTAGGCAATTCGTCGCAGGTGGCGTTGCGCTAGTGGCGCTGGCAAGCATTGTGATCGGCATTGCTGCCTCTTTGGCAGTGGGGCGCGCGTTGCTCGATCGCCTGGATGAGGAACTTGTGGACACGGCCCGCCGGCTTGCGGTCAGCCTGGAGGGACCGGGGGCTGGGCAACTGAACCGACCCGGCTTTGATGTGGGCACAGTCGTTGCGGTTATTGTAGGAGATGAAGTATCTGGCGCCTACATCGACGCAGATGGAAACCTCAGAGCGCTCGAAGCCCATCAGGTAGGCAATCTCGGATCCATTGAGTGGGAGCCCGGCGAAGCTGAAATAGTTCGCTTGCTCGATGGTCGTGGAGAGTATCGAACCATTCCCGTAGCCACTATCGACGACGCTCAGGTGGTTGTCGGACTGCCTCTTCGCGAAATTCGCGTCACCATTGCGCGGTTGAACATCGTCATCATCGCCGTGGTGGTGATCGTCGTCTTGGCTGCAGCGAGTATTGGTGCGCTCCTGGTCCGGTATGCGCTCCGACCGCTGGATCGCATCACGGAAACCGCCTCCTCTGTGACCAAACAGCCTCTCGATCGGGGTGATGTTCGCCTCGCGTTGCGAGTGCCAGCGCAGTATTCCAACACCGAGAGCGAGGTAGGACAGGTGGGCGCTGCTCTCAACCTGATGCTCGATCACGTCGATGACGCATTTCGTTCTCGATTTGAGAGTGAAGAGAAAATGCGAAGGTTTGTCGCTGACGCCTCCCACGAGCTTCGAACCCCGTTGGCTAGTATTCGCGGCTACGCCGAGCTCACTAAGAGAGGCGGGGAGAAGCTCTCCCCAGACATGAAACAGGCTCTTGATCGCATCGAATCGGAGTCCATTCGCATGACTTCACTTGTGGAAGACCTCTTGCTTCTAGCTCGCCTGGATGAAGGACAAAACCTTCAGCTGGCTGATGTCGATCTTGCGCAGATTGTCCGAGATGCGCTCTCTGACGCCTATGTGACCAGTCCTGAGCACGAGTGGGGAGCGGTCGGTGTTGAAGACCCTGTGATTGTAAAAGCAGACGGTTCAGCGCTTCACCAGGTCGTGGTGAACCTGCTCGCCAATGCACGAGTGCATACGCCTCCCGCTACCTCAGTCGAGGTTCGTGTCACCCAGGATGACGACACGACGGTACTGCAGGTCGAGGATTCAGGGCCGGGAATACCCAGAGACGCGCGCAAGAATCTCTTCCAGCGATTTGCGCGGGGAGATTCCTCACGAGCGCGCACGTCCGGAAGCACGGGGCTGGGGCTCTCGATTGTGGAAACCATCGTCAAGGCTCATGGCGGCGAGGTGACCCTCACCTCCAAACCAGGAAAGACGGTCTTTACGGTGTCTTTGCCGCGACTGAAGGTTGCAAAAACCTCTCCCATCCCATAACCTTGCAAAGCCGAAGACCGCCGGTCGTGGTGAGAGTGAAAATTCTCAGCACTGAAGTTTCAAGAGCAATCTTGAGGGCCCGCGCAGGTGTATGTCAGTAGAGAATCTTGTGAAGGTTTCTTGCTCCGTGCGCCCGCGCCGGAGCTTTTTTCGTTTCTGGTGGGCGAGGCATCCACATCATTCGTACTAAGGAGCACCATGGCGAACAAGGAAGCAACGGTCGCCGAGCTTACGGAACACTTCCGTACCTCATCGGCCATTGTGCTTACTGAGTATCGCGGGTTGAGTGTTGCGCAGCTCAAGGAGCTGCGTCGAGGCATTCAAGCTGACGCTACCTATGCCGTGGTGAAGAACACGCTGACCAAGATTGCGGCCAAGGAAGCAGGCATCGACGCGTTCGATGGCATGCTCGTTGGTCCTTCTGCTCTTGCCTTTGTGCACGGCGACGCCGTGACAGTGGCCAAGAGCCTGCGCAACTTTGCCAAGGACAACCCCGCGCTGGTGATCAAGGGTGGCTATTTCGATGGTGCCCCCATCTCCCCAGCAGAAGTTATGCAGCTTGCAAACCTCGAAACCAGAGAGGTCCTGCTGGCCAAGCTCGCAGGTGCCTTCAAGGCGTCGCTGTTTGGCGCTGCATACATGTTCACTGCCCCCATGGCGCAGGCCGTTCGCACCGTCGACGCCCTTCGCCAGAAGCAAGAGTCCGCTGGTTAGGACCAGCGGAAATTACTCGACCAAGCAAAACTAAGGAGAAATCATGGCCAAGCTCTCAGCTGATGAGCTCATTGAAGGCTTCAAGGAGCTTTCCCTCATTGAACTCAGCGAGTTCGTGAAGAAGTTCGAAGAAGTATTCGAAGTAACCGCTGCAGCCCCCGTTGCTGTTGCGGCAGCAGGTGCTGCACCTGCTGGAGGCGGCGACGCCGGCGCTGCTGCAGAAGAGAAGGACTCGTTTGACGTCGTTCTCGAGGCTGCCGGTGACAAGAAGATCCAGGTCATCAAGGAGGTGCGCGCACTCACCAACCTCGGTCTGGGTGAGGCGAAGGCACTCGTTGACGGCGCTCCCGGTGTTGTGCTCGAAGGAGCCAACAAGGAGACCGCCGAAAAGGCTAAGGCAGCACTGGAAGAGGCTGGCGGAACCGTCACTCTCAAGTAGTCAAATTCTAAATCATCTGGCGCTCACTTCGGTGGGCGCCAGATGTCGTTAAGCCTGTGGAGGAGCCGTACTATTGCGAACTTCGAGATTAACTTGTAGCTCGAGATGGGAATCGTCAGACTCATCCCACGCTCCACCGAGCTGAGCGAGAGCCTCTGACACGGCCATGCTCCCCTGTCGGGAGGGATGTTGGTTCATTGTGGTGAGACCGAATGTTTCACCAAGGGGGTGGCCATCGATTCCGATGACCGAAAGGTCATCCGGAATCTTGAGTCCAAGCTCCCGAGCGGCGGCCATTACCCCGATAGCTATCTCGTCGGACCCAGCTACGACTCCCGTAGGGCGAGCATCGGAATTCGAGAGGGCCTTGATAGCGCTTCGGTAGCCGCCCGAGATATCAAAATCATCGGCATAGAAATCGTCGCCGTGTGATAGGCCTGCCGTTTTCAGGGCTTGACGGAATCCCTCGAGCCGGCGTGAATGCACTTCAAAGTCAAGCTGATGCTCTTGGTCGCCGCCGATATGAACAATCTTGGTGTGCCCGAGCTCGATGAGATGCTCCGTTGCCTTGCGTGCCGTCTCGACATCGTCAATAGAGAAGGTCGGAATCCCAGGGATACGGCCTCCAATCCCAACAATTGGTTTCCCAAGCTTCCGTAGTCTTTGCACTTCGTCGTCACTGATGAATAACGTGAGCGCGATCACCGCGTCGACGCCTTTACGCACCAAAAAGTAATCGAATAATGCTTTCCGCTGGTTGGTGTCATCAGTGAGACGATAGAGAGTTAGGTCATACCCGGCGCCGATCAGTGCTGATTCGATTCCGTCAATTACTTCTGAATAGAACCACCGGTTGATGAAGGGCGTAACCACAGCGATGTTGCGGGATCGGCCCGTCGCGAGAGTTTCTGCCGCACTCGAAGGGACAAAACCCAATGCTTGCGCAGCTGTTGCGACTTTTTCTCGCGTTCTTAGGGACACAGAACCGCGGCCTGACAACGCTCTGGATGCGGTTGACTTTGAGACACCAGCACGCTTTGCAACATCTGCGATAGTGGGCACCCTTCACCATAGCGAGAACTAGGGGCGGAGTGGTTGCAGCGGCTCGTGTTATGCCCGGAGGAGCCACCAAGAAGAACGTTGAAAGGGCTAAGGCTGCCCAGGGATAGGCATGCGGAACGGGACCCTCAAGTAGTCACTCTTTCGGATCGCCTGGCGCGCGCTTCAGTAGGCGCCAGAAAGGCTCAAGGTTTTTTCGACGCAGGTATTTGTGGACCCACATCACCGTGGAGGAGCGCGCTGACGATGTCCTCGAGCGTGTAATCTGCAGCCCACCCCAGTTCGCGGTTAGCTTTCCCGGGGTTGAGCGAAATCTCTTGAATCTCGGATGGTCGTACCAATGATTCCTCTCGAGAAATCACTTCCGCGGGGTCAAGCCCGAGTCCGTCACAAGCCAGGTTTACGAACTCCTGGAGAGTCGCACTCTTGCCGGAAGCAATAACGTAATCACCGGCTTCTGACGCTTCCGCAATTCTGGTGATAGCCCGAGCCACGTCTCCAGCCCAGAGCCAATCTCTTGAAATCGTGGTCGACCTCAATGACAGAATCTTTGCTTTTCCCGACCGGATATCGAGGAGCCCGTTGATGATTTTTTGGGTCACGAAACCCGCCCCCCTTAACGGCGACTCATGGTTCGTGAGTATCCCATTCGACGCGTTAACTCCAAAAGATGTCCGATAGTTCCGCACCGTGGAGAATGCTGCAGCCTTCGCCACTCCATAAGGGCTTAGCGGTTGAAGCGCCGAGTTCTCATTGAGTCTTACTCCTGGTTGATTTCCAAAACAATCGGTGCTTGCAGCATTGAAGAAATGCGCGGGAGACTGGGATTCTTTCAGGACTTCAAGGAAAGCAACGACGGGCTGGAAGATTTGGTCCATGGTAACCATGGGTTCACGAAATGACGCGGCCACGCTGCTGGGCCCTGCGAGATAGTAGATTTCATCTGGTTCATACGTTGAAAGAGTTCTTCTTATTGCCACGGGGTCGTGAAGCGAGAGAGAAACGAGTTCGACGTTCTCCAAAGCGTTAAGTCGCTTCAGTCGCCACAAATTACTTCACTAAAATCCCGAGAAGTACCAATGATTCGCACATTCCGGTCGAGTAGTCGTCGAGTCAGGTACGCTCCGGTTTGGCCGGAAACCCCACATATAAGTGCAGTCGTAATTCCTCAGCCTTTCCCGGAGCGGCACTGGTCATGATCCGCAAATCTACTGGGAAACCTGGAAGGAAGACGCGCGGTCTAATCCTTGCCCTACCCGACTGGGCCCGTTCGTCTGGGGCGCTGGCGATTACCATCAAATAACGCGTATTCAAAGTCGTCGGATACTTTGGTCTAAAACCGGCCTTTGAACAACAGCGTCCCCGCGGCGGCATCTCGGAATCAAATTTTTGGCATCCCTTTCTCGATCCACACCCTCAGTTTCGAAGAGGGGGCTTGCGGAGCGACTCGCTTGAAGAAATCCACAACGGTTGCGTCATCCGAGAAAGTGCTTGCTCAGGCAGCCGCTCGAGTAAGTCACAGGTGGCTCTTGAAGTGTTGGCACTTTCTCCTCGGAGAGTGCGTCTTACCGTGGACCGAGCTGCTTGCCCTCGATATCAGAAAATCCGCCACGATTTCTTACGGCAGTTACACGCGGCGTCGCGAAGAAGTAGCGCCGCGACTGAAGTCTCCGCCACATCTGGTCCCCTTTGCCCCGGCGCTTTCCTCTTTTCAGTAACGGAATGCCTTTCTCAAATTCTTCAGTAAGGATAGGGACCATATGAGGTTTCACAACATAACAAACGCGGCCGACTAGGCCCACTGCGATCCTGAGCAGAGGGCTAATTGCATGAGACCCCCCTCGGGCGCGCCCATACAGGGCCAGCACATCAAGTTTTGGGTTGGCAAGGAATTCCGTAATCAGTTTTGCCAATTCAACTTTGTTAAGGAGGAATTCGGCATCGTCTTCACAAATTACCGTGGCACGGGAGCCCTCTGATCTGATCGAATTGAGGGCATCAATGTGTGACATGGTGCAGCCTAAGGAACCCGCGAAGAACGGCGGCATCTCGGGAAAATTTGCCTTCCCGTCAGTCGCGGCAACCCGCTGCCATGATCCGATGCCGAGCGTATGCATCTGTTGGGCAAACAACTCGAGCCTGTCTTGTCGTTCCTCAAGATTAATCACCAGTAAATCCAAAGCGCTGAAAATGTCATCCTCGAATTCGAACTCTTCCGCGAGCGGCCCTTGTTCGGCTGCTGCGGATGTCCAGCGTAAACTAAGAAAAAGTCCCCTCATCCGTCGCCGGACCCTCTTGAGCCACTGGATGGCTGCCCGATAAGTTCTTAGGGGAGCTTTGAAAGTTGGGAACACAAAGGCCCATTTCTGTATAGTTCGCGCGAGCGAGTAGTCTCAGTTTCGAACTGGTAGGTGTCGTAAACAGTGTTCACTATAACTGACTGACTGATTGAGCGAGGTGTGGCGCTGTGGAGCATTCGATGCATTCCGCGATTGCGATTGTCGGCATGGGTTATGTTGGGCTCTCGTTGGCTAAGGTCTTTACCGATTCGAATCTTGAAGTGTTTGGGATTGATAATTCGCCTACGAAAATAGAAATGCTGGCGTCCGGTTCTTCACCTATCTCCGACCTATCTGATGACGATGTCATTCAGATGATTCGCAAAGGATTTAAGCCGTCGTTGGATTTTGGGCTGATTCGAAAAAGTAGTGCAGTAATTTTGGCGCTCCCAACTCCGCTGGGCCCAGCAGGGCAGCCGGATCTCAGCCCGCTCTTGACCGCAGTTGATAGCGCTTCGCCATATTTTCAGGTTGGCCAGCTATGGGTAGTTGAAAGTACGGTCTTGCCCGGCGTCACGGCCGGTCCCGTCATGGAACGGATTGTCGCCGGGTCTAACCATGACTCCACAGGGATTCACCTGGCCTACTCACCTGAGCGAATCGACCCTGGCAGTACAAACCGGCGTTTGACAAGTATTCCGAAAATTGTCGCAGGAATTAGCGAGAACGCCCTGAGCTCTGCCGCTTCGCTTTATCGCCAAGTTGGGTTCACAGTCGTCGAAGCGGAATCAATCGCAGCAGCCGAAGCTGCAAAACTTTTAGAAAACACCTATCGTGCCGTGAATTTGGCCCTTGTGAATGAACTTGTTCAATTAGTCGGACGGGCTGGAATCGACTTTCACGAAGTGATTCGTCTGGCCAAGACTAAACCTTTTGGTTTTCAGGAGTTCTGGCCCGGAGCGGGGGTTGGGGGACACTGTATCCCCATTGACCCCTGGTATCTCCAGTCATTCCTTGCTGACAACGGCGGTGCGTCTCACCTGACCAAGATGGCGCTCTTGATTAATTCCGAGATGCCGAAGCGCACTGCGGAGCGGATTCTTGATGTTGGGCACCGGCTACAACTCTTCGGTGCTGCTTCGCCCAAAATTAATCTATTGGGAATGTCCTATAAGCCAGACGTCAATGATTTTCGCGATTCCCCCGGCCCCCAGGTCGTTCGAGAGCTGTCGTTGCTTGGAGCCGCAGTTAGGTACCATGATCCTTTCCTGATCGAAGAGTTGCCAGACGGTTATGGGCAGTGGTTGGCCAGTGAAGGCGAGCTTGAGGACGCCTCGGGAATGACCGTCGTACTGCAGAACCATTCAGAATATGAAAAAATCCTGCGCACGCCTAATGGAGCGAAAGTGCTGTTCAGCGCTTCGTCAGGAGAGCACCAAATCGTAGACTCAATATGGAGCCCGAATTACTTCTCCGTAGGCTGACCCTCATCGAAGCCGAAGAGAAGGGGCTTCCGCGGGACTGAAACCACAATGGTCTTCAAATTCCCAGCCTGGCCCGGGAAATCTCTCAAGGAGGGACTGGGTGTCACGGGCTATTGGGGTGCCATCCGCGGAGGATGGGGGATTCGAACTCCCGCTGGCTTTTTAGTGCCGCGTCGGGGGCAGACCCCGTCGGGTTTCCAATCTGGAAACCCTCCACGGGACCTTGATAGATGCGCTCGGTGTCGATTCAAGCGGTGGACGGGCATCGCTTGCTTCCCGTGAGCCGTCGTCTACGTTTTACTGCTTCGGGCAGAATCGACGTGCAGTGCAGTGCAGTGCAGTGCAGTTCAGGTTCATGTCCCATATCATTGGGAGGGCGATGAGAGTGCGATATCCCTCTTCGAAGGCTCCTGCCTACAACGCCGATGAAGGCTATTCGGTTTTCACCGTAGTTTGCTTGGAAGGGGCATAGGTGTCTCAATTAGAGCCCGTTTCACCGCGATGTTGGATTCCAGACGGTCTTGGAGTCCGAGAGTTTTTTTCAAAAGTCAACTCCCTCGGACTCTCGTATGTTGTCCTGCGGTGGTTTGACAACATGCCCGAGGTAGAGCCCGGCGAGGATATCGACTTTCTCGTAGCGGACGAAGATGCAGCCATTTTTCTAGCTCTCCTCAGCCGAACAAGCAAATCAAGCATTCCGGTCGACGTCTACACGCCGAGTGGAATTTTCGATACGGGGTGGAACCAGCTCACGTACTTCCCGAAACGTGTCAGTGATGCGGTGTTGGGCAGTCGAGTGCGTAACTCTAGTGGGATATCAATTCCGAATAGCTACTGGTACGCAATTACCTTGGCTTACCACGCTGTTTATCACAAGGGCTACGATTCGGGACTTGCGGACTCGTCGCTCGAAGAGCCAGTCCGGGGCTACGCGGATCACGACTATCGTCGAGAGTTGAGCGATGCGCTCAAGGCCATTCGAGCCAATGTCGGAGAGGTTTGCCTACGCGATTTGGAGGTATTTATTCGGGCGGAAGGCTGCCAGCCAGGCCTCCACGTAGAGGAATTTCTAGCCCGAAGAAATCTTTATGTTCATGAATCCTTAACGAGAAGGCTGCAGCAAAGAATCCCGGACTTGGATTCGATTTCTGTTTTCTTTGTCCGACAGAGTGCGCAGTCGTGGTTAGCGGGCGTTCGCGAGATTCTTGTCAGCAACGGTTTCCAAATTTTGACTGAGGTTAACCTTGATGAAAGCTCGGCTACCAGAGTCGCGAACCTCGCCCGCGGAGGAAACTGGGGACGCGGACCATTCTTTAGGTCAGGAGGACGACCGTGTCATGTGTTCGTCACGCTTGATGTTTTTCCCATTGCTCCTGAGGGCCAGCGGTCCGAGTCGGACATATTTTCCGTCAATTCACGGGTATCGGACACCAAGAATAGGATTCGGGAGTTCGTGTGGAAATCCGTACCCTATCGATACCGATTTAACCCGGTACATTCCACTGATAATGGACTCGGGGCAGAAGAGTTCATCACTGAGTTTCTCGGTCAGGAAGCTTGGACGAAAATCTCGGAACACGCAATCATCGAGCTCCGCAGAGTTCAGCAGGTAATTCCGAGCGGTGCAGTGAGCCTTAGTCGCCATGGGCGGCGAGCAAAAATCTACGGTCTCGGCGGCAAACCTGGAATTGTCCGAAAAATTTTTCGACCTCAATTTCATGACTTCCTTGAAAGGGAAGTCCGAGCGAGAGAAATTCTAGGAGATAGCCCCCTCGTCGACCCTTTGGTTACGGTTGGTTCGAACTTCATTGACATTCCGTTGGTTCGGGGTAGCGTTACGCCAATCCGAGCAACAGACCAAATGATCCAGGAACTTCGGGCCTTTATTGTTCTTTGTGCTGAGCGCAAAATTCAACCACTCGACTTTACCCCTGGGAATTTACTTCAAGACGAGGGGGGACGGCTCCGGGTCGTTGATTTGGAGTTCTTCCAAGCTGTTGACAAGGCTTATCCTCCGACTTATTCCGGCGCAGTGCGGAGTCTCCCTGAAGGTACAACGTTGGTGAGACCCGCCCCACGACGGTACCAACGGACGTTCTATCTTCACCATTGGATTAGATTCGTCCAACTACCTCGATCTGCTTTCGTTGGAGGACTCCCCCAATTTCTTAGGCGAGCGTCAAAGGTGTACGCACTCGCCCTGATTTTCTTGCTCGACAAGGGTCCAGTGGCGCTGAGGTTGCTCCGACGTATGGTCGGGTTACGAAATATTTTCTGGGGTAAAATTGAAGTTGGGTTGGCGGTGTTGCGACAGAACCACAAGTTTTTCTATCGTCGTGTCACGGGCAAGGAAAGAAAGCCTCGGCAATGATTTTTAGAATTTAGAGTGATGATTGCTCAAAATCCGCCGAGTCTGGGACTTGCCTTTCCAGTGCGAAGGGGCAAAGCGCCACACTCCGGAGGACACCCACCAAATCCTGGTTACTGAGCTGTCGCCAGCAGCGTCTAGATTGGCGGCCAGCCTAGCCCTAATCTTGAGACTTTGTGGTTCGGCAGCGGAGGATGGGGGATTCGAACCCCCGAGGGCTTTCACCCAACACGCTTTCCAAGCGTGCGCCATAGGCCACTAGGCGAATCCTCCGTTGCGATGAGAGAGAATTCCCACTCAGCGCGCTTCCCATCCTAACGATAAACTGACGGGGGCTCCTCGCGTGGCGCTAACTTGGCTAACTCCCCCAGGACGGAAACGTAGCAAGGGTAACTGGGCTCTGGCGGGTGCGCGAGGAGTCTTCCCTTTTCTCAGCAGGGGGTTCTGGTTTGAGTGCATGGCCACCAGCATCTACATCACGCCTGCTGAAGGGTCATCGGGTAAGTCCACCATTGCTCTAGGTATTCTTGTTGCCCTTCAGAGCGCTGAAGTGCTCGGGGGAGCGAGGTAGGCTCAAGGCGTGGTGGCTGCTCTCTATCGACGATATCGACCTGAGTCGTTTGCTGAGCTCATCGGTCAATCCCAGGTCACTGA
>Ga0181560_10004478_pt1 | contig 12621 bp, 11 predicted proteins | sample 011ome_20_FD_133751 | JGI IMG/M metagenome (GOLD analysis project Ga0181560, IMG submission 133751) | Coastal salt marsh microbial communities from the Groves Creek Marsh, Skidaway Island, Georgia - 011509CT metaG (megahit assembly) | ecosystem: Environmental > Aquatic > Marine > Intertidal...
CCCGCGCTCTCCGTCGGTCGCGCGCTCACACGTAGAACAGGTAGTTGTCCAGGTTGACCCGCACCGCGGGGTCCGCCGCGATCTTCCTCGCGAGGTCGTTCCCTACGTCGCACCGGTACCGACACCCGTCGAGCGCGTCCCCGCCGCTCGTGCGCGTGAGCAAACCCAGCGCGACCATGCTGCTGATTTGCATGAACACGTCCGCGCTGAGGAGTTCGCGCGCGAGGTCGCCGTCGCCGGCGCCGTCCTCGTCGTACGCCTGCTTCGTCACGACGCGAAAATACGCGAGCAACCGCTCGAGGCTGACGACGGGGCAGTCGGGATATCTTCACCGGTCAGTCGAAAGGGGACGCGATCAAATCTTGACACCGAGGGATGGGTGAAAAACGAGGGACGCACCTGAACGTGCCCGGACCGTCGAGCGCCGCCGTCGCCGCGGCTTCGCTCTGCTTGTCCGCGGACAGCGCGCCGCGCTTCCGCTTCCCCGAGCGCTGCGCGACCGCGGCCGTGCCGGCGCGGACGCCCTCGATCATGTGCCCGAACAGACGCTTGTCCACGGCTTCTCGGTTCATCGTCGCGAGGTGCGCGGAGACGAGCATGAACTTCGTGAGACGCGGAATGTCGAAATCGAGCGCGCCCGCGCCCGACTCGTCCTCGGGGACGGGCCACTCCCCGCGCTGCAGCGCGAGGGACGCGGACGATAGAGGGACCGCGAGCCCGGCGTGGAGGACGGGGCCGGTCTTTTTTCGAGGCGGCGGCGGGACGCCGCGCGCCTCCGCCGCCGCCTTCGCCGCCGCCTCCGCCGCGACGCTCTCCGCCGTCCGCCCGGACGCCAACCTCGCCCACAGCGTCCTCGCCTCCGGAAGGACGACGACGTCGTCGTCGGCCTGGGCACCCTCGGCACCCCCGCCGGATCCGGACCCGGACCCGGATCCCCCCGCCGCGGCCGCGGAGAGACCTCTCCGCGCCGCCGCGAGATCTCTTCCGTCGCGCGCCTCTTCCCACGGCGCCACGTACCGCCTCCACAGCGGCGCCAACAGCGCCCGCAGCTCGTGCAGCGACTTGCACGTCGCGAAGAACGTCGGAAGCACCGCGCCGAGGAAGTCCCGGTACAACGTCGCGTCCGCGTCCTTCGGGCGCTCGCGCGTGAGCACGTCCCGGAGTTGCCGATTGGTGTACGCGTCGAAATACACGAGCACGGGCGGTCGAACCATCGCGGCGGATCGGAACGCGTCCCACCCGGGCGTCGCGATGAGCATCGCGCCGACGTTGCGTCCTGTTGAGTAGAGTACGTAGGCGAGAGATGCGACGCCGTGAGCGCGAGCGTCGGAGACGGCGCGGCGCGCGAGGAGAGAGAGGAGGGACGGGGCGACGAGGGACGGGGAGGTCTGGAACGGTGGGAGGGTGCCGCGTTTGAATCGCGCGCGTCGAGTCGAGTCGACCGCGCTCGAGGGCTCGGAGACCGCGCACCCGTGAGCTCGGATATCTTCATCAGCGCCGGCAGCAGCGGGTCGTTCGACTTCCAGTCCAGCAACCGCGTCGCGACGTCGATGACCAAGTACACCGCGGGCGCGTCCGGGGCTAACCCGCGGTGGAGGACGCTTATGAGATCCGCGAAGCGATCGCAGCGCGTCTGCTTCTCCGTGAGACCGGTGAGGTACGGCGCCAGCTCCTCCACTATCGCGTCCAGAAGCAGACGCGGATTATGCGCGTCCACGAGCGAGACGTACGCGAACGGCCGCTTCGTCGTCGTGAAGACGTCGCGCACGATGCTGCTCTTCCCCGTGACGGGCGGGCCGTGGACGAAGATCGGCACGGCGTGGTCGTGCGGCGCGCCGAGGAGGCCGAGGAGCTGGACGATCTCGCCCTTCCTCTCGGGCCATCGTCGCACGAGCTTCTGACGCGCGTCGTCGTCGTCGCGCGGGGGGGGCGCGGGAGGCGCCGCCGCCGCCGCCGCCGCCGCCGCTTCGCCCATCGCGCGCGCGCTAAGCTATGACGACCCCGCGAGCTGTCGCTGTCGCGCGCGCGCGACGAAACTCGTCGTCCACTTCAAATTTTCGGGTCGTTCTGGCAGTGGCGCGATGATGGATGAACGGACGAGGCGAGCGCGAGAGGACGGGCGTCGTGTTCTTTCGTGTGAAGACGCGACGCTCTGGATTACAACGAGACGGCGCGACTAAGCATTCAACCCCCACTGACGGCCGCGCGACGGTCTATCCAAACCTCCGCGCGACCGGGCGTCTCCGAGACGAGGCGCGGTCGATCGATTCGATTCGTCGCCGCGCCCCTCCCTAAAGTCGCCTTAAAATTTTGTCGCCATCGACGATCCGCGCCGCTCCCTCACGCCTTATCCTTGGACGCGACGGAAGACGCCCTGCGCTTCGCGAGAGACTCCGAGCGACGCTCGCGCGCCTCCTTCAGCCTGAGCGCGAGCACCTTGTGGTACGCCTGCGCCTCGGACTTGGACTTCTCGATCTTCGCCGCCTTGATCGAGCGCTCCTTGCGCTTGCGTTGGAGAGACTGCGCGGTGATGAGGCGCTGAATCTTCGGGGCTTTGCTCTTCTTCTTCCCGGTCGCGGATTCAAACTCGCGCCTGTACGTGTTGACGTACTTGCGAACGTCGTCCTTCTTATCGAGGGCGAACAGCTTGCGAATCTTCGACGCGCGCTTGGGCCCGCGAAGACGCGGCTTTTCGTCGTCCGTGAGACCGGGAAGCGGGCCGGGGCCCTGCTTGACGATCATGAGGTTGAGCACGGCGATGTCCTGGGACACGATGCAGCCGCGGACAGCCTTACGCCTGCGCTCACCCTTCCTGCGGCCGTGACCCAAGAACCCGGACGTGCCCTGCTTCATGAGGAGGAACACGCGCTGCGCGGTGAGGATACCCTGCTTCATGCCGAACCCTTGCTTGTCGTTGCCGCCCATGATCTTGAAGATGTACCCTTTGAACTCCTCGCCGAGGCCCTCGCCGTCGATCTCCGCGGCGATGCGCTTGTCGTAAAAGATGCGCAGCTTGCTGTCATCGTTGATTTCAATCTTCTTTTGGCTGTTGATTCGAAGCGAGGAGGAGGGGGCGAGCGCGTCAGCGAGGTCCGGGGGGAGGTCCTGGTTGAATTCGTTTCGTTCGTTCGTTCGAGACGGCAGTCGCGCGCGGTCGCGGGAAAAGATGATGTCCGGTGGCCGGCCGGCGTGGGACGTCACGCGCGCGCGATGACGACGACGGGTCGCGGCGCACGGGACGCGTGCTAACACGCCGCCGCTGGATGCGTCGTCGTCGTCGTCGCCCGCTCGCGCGGCGTGACGTCCTCCGCCGGCCGTCCGCCATCGACACCGGGAAAATAAATCGCTGCGCGGCGAAAAGCAAAGCCGCGAAAACCCTGGAGAGCGAACGCACCATCCCGTCGCCGGGTTCGCGATGTTGAGCTGCGGACGTACACGGGGGCGGGGGTGAGATGGGAGGCGTCAGCGCGAGGGTCTCACGTCGCGGACGAAGGGCGTGCGGGTCGCATCGCGCGCGGGTCGCCGCGAAGACCGGGGAAAAAACCCTAGGAGGATCGTTCGCGCATCCGACGCCGGGAAACCGGCGACGCGACGCGCGGGACGTCCTCGGAGGGCGCGCGCGAGGTGGGATTCGCGACGCTCACCTTCATGGTTGCACGAGTGAACCGCTAGCTCGCCGGCTATCGGTTTCGTGCGTGCGAAAGAGGGCGTCGACGACGCGCGACGTCGGCTTTTCTTCAGCCAGGAGAGAAACTTTTCGCGGGTGCGAGCGCTCGTCGCGTACGTGCACCCTCACTAATTACTCATAGCGCGAGTTTTTTTTCGTTCGCGTACGCTCTGACTGTTTGCGCTGTGCTCCGTACGTGTGTACAGTAAGTACGGGTCGAAGAAGCGTTTTCTCGACGCGCACGAAGTTTGGCATTGACAGTCCGAGCCGCGCCGTCCCCCTCCCGCGCGCACGCACGACGCCTCCCTGTCGCCGCGCGAGACGAAATGCCGATCGACCCGAGGAAACGCAGCTGCCCCGCGATGCCGAGCCCGTGGTACGTCCACCCGTTCGAGGCGCACGAGCGAGGCGTCATGGGCGATCTCCGATACTACTCGCGAAACGCGAGCGTCGCGGAGCGCTCGGAGCTCTTCGCGACCGCGTGCTGGCGCCTGTACGGTGACTACTTCCGCAGGGACGGGACGCGAGGGAAAAAACCGCAGTGGTTGTGCCCCGCGAGCGAGCAGGGCGCGGGCTTCGAGGGCGCGCCGAACGCGTACAACGCGCGAGAGTGGGTCGAGACGGACGCGGTGCAAGCCATGCTGTACTATTTGTCGTCGGGCGACTTCTACCGCATGTGCAACGACGCGGGCAGGGAAGCGGAGCTGAACGCCGCGGGGATGGACGAGGATACGCGGAAGGACGAGATCCAGAGAGCGTCGAACGTCTTGACGTCGTACTACGACGTCCAGGTGGATAACACCCTGAGAGAGGCGATCCGCGTGCACCTGAACGAACGCGACGACCGGTGGAACCTGGAGAACGGGAGATTTCCCGAGAAGCCGGAGACGCCGACGAGGTCGCAGAAAAAGCCGCCCGCGAGCGCTGACAGGGAGAACGAGCACGCGGGGAGGAAGACAATGTCCATCGACGTCCACGAGTCCGGGAAGAGCGCGGGGGGCGGGGGGATAAGGCGCAATGCCTCGGTCGCGCTGCAGCCGCGCGAGTCGCCGAATGTCATGTCGAGCCGCTGAGAGCGGTGACGCATCGCCCGCGCGCAGGACCAACGCACGACGCGTGTACGCTTTAGGCGCCATCGCGCAGATAGAAACGCACGAGAACACGCAGACACCCGCGGCGAACGTCGCCGCCGCCGCCGCTCCCCGACGACGTCGCGAGAGCTAGCCGCGTCGCCTCACCGCATGCACCACCCTTGCGTTGTATTACGACACGAGCGAAAATCTCACTGTGAGACTCGTCACGAATCGCCGTCGTCCAACGAGAGCTGCCGGGGGACGGGGAATCGGATCTCCACTTGACCTGCCGCGCCGCACGCAACTCAGTTAAGCGCGCGATGACCAGCCCGCCTCCGGCCCCGCCTCCGGCCCCGGCCCCGCGGGTAGCGGCCGAGAAAACCCCGGATAAGCGAGAGAGAGAGCGGCTGCGTTCGGCGAGGCGGCGCCGCGAGGCGACTGCGGCACAGCGCGAGGCCGAAAGACAGCGAAGCAAGAACCGAAGGAAGAAGATGACGCCGGAGCAGCTCAAGCGCCAGAGTGAGATCCGGGCGCAGCGGCGCGCGGAGAAGGCTAAGGGCGAGGGGAAGGCCGGGGGTGCCAAGGCGAAGCCCGCGGCGACCGGTCCCAAGCCGGACGATCCGCTGGCCGCGGAAGCCAGTGCGGATGCGGCGCGCCTCGCCGTGAGCCCTAGTATCGCCTCCGGGGGCGTGGATCCGATGAATCCCAACGGAGTCTTGACGGCCGGCGCCGTGGGTGGTCTCGGGGCGGCGCACGACATCAGCGGCGTGGGGTCCGACGACGCGACCCACCACGCGCACGGGTCGCTCAGCGTGCGGTGATCCGTCGGAGTCTCGGAGACTCTCGACGAATTTCTCTTCCTGAGCCACAGCGCCGCGGCGGTCGAGAAAATTCGCGCCGGCGGCGACGGGAAAGAAGGTCCCCACTCCGGCTCGATGTAAAGCTACGCGCTCACGCGCTCCTAGAACCTATTAGATAAACTCCGACGCGCGAGACGAAGCGATCGCGGCGTGTGCGCGCGCGCGAGAACGGCGTGTAAACCGACGACTGGTAGTTTTATGAACTAAACCACCGCCGAAAAACTCTCCGAGCTCGCGCTACCCGGCGTCGGAGCAACCCTTCTCGCGCGGTGGCACTCCGTGCTTCCCCTCGCGTTTCTTCCGCAACGACGCCACGCGCTTGCGATGACGCCTTCCCGAGACGTGCGCGCGCCACTCCGCGTCCCCGCGCAAGGTTCGTTCGCACGCGTCGCAGCGACGCTCCTCCCACGCCGGCTCCTCCGCGACGCCGCCGCCGCCGCCGCCGCCGCCGTCGTCCTCGCCGGCGACGAACGCCCGCGCCGCCCTGAGCGCGGGCTCGAACACGTCTTCTCTCCACGCCGCGTCCGCGCGCGCGGCGTCCCCGACCCGCGCGCCCGCGTGCGTCGCCGTCGCGTCGAGATACGTCGGTCGCCACCCGAACGTTCTCTCGAGCCTCTTACACCGCCTCAACTGCGCCCTCGCGAGCCGGCGCGTGTCCGCCTTCATCGCCTCGATCGCGTCCGCTTTCATCGCGTCGATCGCGGCGTCCACGTCGCGCTGGGGCGTCGCCGCGCGCGCGCGTAAGTACTCGACCCACTCGTGAAACCCGATCGACTGCGAGACGCCGACGCCGCCGCCGACGTTCGCCGCCGCGGCGGCCTCGAGCTCGGCGACGAGCCCCGCGTCCACCATCGCGTCCACGCGGCGCGCGAGCGCGGGCTCGAGCTCGCTCGCGTCCGCGCGCAGGACGAGGCACAGCGAACGGTACCGTGCTGACGTGTCGGACGGCGATTCGTCGTCGTCGTCGTCGGCGGCGGCGGCGGCGGCGGCTTTCCCGCGCGCGAAGACGACCGAAGCCGGCTCGCCGAACGCGTCGTAAATCTCCAGGTATCGACGCACCTTCCGCGCGTTGTTCGGGTGCAGCTTCGCCGCGGAGACGGGATCGACCTCGCGCAGGCGCGCGTGGCGCGCGAGCGCGGCGGCCGCGTCGTTCTCGTTCGGTTTCACGCGGCTCGGCGGCGGGGCGTCGGCGACGTCGTCGTCGTCGTCGTCGTCGCCGTCCTCTTCCTCTTCCGACGCCGACGCGCCGTCGTCGCGCGCGTCGCCGTCGTCCTCGCCTCTCGCCTCCGCCCCGGGGCCCTCTCGTCCCGCGCCGAGCTGGTCGTCCAGCAGCGACCGCGACACGATCGCCCGCGCGTAGTAGTCGCTCCCGCCGACGAGCACGGGGACTTTCCCTCGCGCGATGATGCCCTCCACCACCGGCAACGCCATCGCTCTGTAGTCTCGCACGGTGACGCCGTATCCGCCGCCGCCGCGCTCGTCGCGCGCGCTCGCAGAAGACTCTCCTCCTCTCGTCGGCACGGGCACGGGCACGACGCCGAACAGGTGATGCGGCACCCCGAGCGTCTGCTCGCTCGTCGTCCGCGCGGTCGCGATCGGGAGCGCGTCGTGGAGTTGCATCGCGTCCGCGTTGACGACCTCGCCGTCGATGGCGCGCGCGAGCTCCGCGCCGAGGCGCGACTTCCCCGCGCCGGTCTGCCCGAGGACGCACACGACGCCGGGAAGCGGCGACGCCGCGGGGCGCGGCGTCGGGGACGGCATCCCCGCGCCCCGCCCGCGCCGCGCGCGCCGAGGAAAGTGTCGCGGGCGCATCTGAAAAAGCGCAAGCGGCCGAAAAAGTGCAACCAACAGATCAGTCGTCGACGCGCGCCGAGCCGACCGCGCCGCCGTAGCTTCGAGGCGCGCGTCGGCGTCGCGAACGCCGAACGCGCGATGCCAGATCGCGCGAAGGCGCGTCCGGACGACGCGCGCGGAAGGGAACCGTCGACCGCGGCGGAGGACGCCGCGTCGAGCTCGGGTCGAGTCGGAGGATCAGCCTTCGCGACGGCGGCCGCCGTCGCCGCCGCCGCGGGGCTCCTCTGCGCCGCGTCCCCCTCCTCCTCGTCATCCTCCTCCGCGCGTCGCGGACCGCGTTCCGGCCCCGACGAATCGGGCGAGTGCGAGCCGTTCGTCGTCCACGGCGGCGGCGCGCTGACGAGAGAGCTCGTGGCGCGGTGCCCATCGCTGCGGCGCGACGCGAAGTATCACCCGCCGCGATGGCTGAGGAACGCGCACGCGCAGACGCTCGCGGGGTACGCGCGAACGCTCACGATCTTCTTAAAGTACGACCGGCAGATCGTTCGATGCGCGGACGGCGGGCAGGTCGGGCTGGACTGGCTCGTCCGCGCGAGGTTCGGCCGAGGCGGCGGACCGCCGCCGCCGCCGCCGCCGCCGCCGTCGTCGAAGACGCGACGACGGACGGTGACCGCGGACGACATCCCGCCCGCGCGCGACCTCCCGCCCACGGCGCCAGTGTTCATCATGCTCCACGGCATCAACGGCGGGTCGCACGAGGGCCCGACGAAGTGGGCGATCGCGGTCGCCGCGTCGCGCGGGTGGAGATGCGTCGCGTTGAACTTGCGCGGGTGCAACGGCGTGAAGCTCGCGTCGCCCAAGGTGTACTGCGCCGCGTCGTCGGAGGACGTCCGAGCCGCGGTGGACGCGTCGCGGGCTCGGTTCCCGCGCGCGCCGGTGTTGCTCGCGGGGTACTCGCTGGGGACGTACGTCATCGGGACGTACTTAGCGGAGGAGGACAGTAAGCCGAAGCCGCCCGGTCCCGACGGCGACGACGGCTGGCCGGGCGTCGCCGCCGCCGTGCTCGTGAGCTGCCCCATGGACCCGCACAGCTCGCACCGCAGCCTGTCCGACCCGGAGCGCCCCGCGGGGATGATGTACAACGGCGCGATCGCGTCCGAGCTGCGTCGGTATTTCGCGCGGCATCGGAAGAACGTCGCCGAGCATCCCGACGTCGAAGACGACGCGTTCGAGCTCTCCTCCATGCGGACCATCCGCGCGTTCGAGGAATCGCTCATCGTGAAAACGCACGGGTTCAAAGACGTCGAGGAGTACTACGCGTACTTCTCCCCCGCGAGGATCATACCGAGCATCCGGACGCCGACGTTGTATCTCTCCGCGCGCGATGATCCGTTCACGGCGTCGGACAGCGTCGAGGTGGAGCGCGTTATTCGAGGCACCGCGCACGTCGCGTTGGCGCACGTCGCGAAGGGGGGACACGTGGCGTTCTTAGAGCGCGGCGTCGGTCTCTTCGGGCCGTGCTGGACGGACCGCGTCTTGGGGGAGTTCTTGGCCGCGGCGCTGGAGGAGAGGAGCGAGGACGCGAGGGCGGCGCACGAGGGCGCGGGGACGCCGGCGGCGGTGGCGCGTCGGACGCCCGCGGCGGCGTTGAAAGCGGCGGGGGGCGGCGAGGGGGGCGTCGACGCCGCCGCGACGGACGGGCCGCGCTCGCACGCGGATCCGAGGCGAGGCGTGCACATCATGAGCAAGCTGTGAGCGCGAGGGGACGGGAGAGGGACGCGGGCGCGGGAGCGTCGCGGGAGAGACGGTGTGCGTAAACCGGCGACGGTTATAATATAGAAACCGCCGACGAAAACGCGCCCGAAGCGCCCGCGCGTCGACGCGATGAACCCCGACTTCGCCGGGATCTTTCCGCGTCGCGCTCGCCATCTCGCGCCGCGCGCTCGAGGACTTCCGCGCGCTCGAAAGCGCCCGCGCCGCTCGCTTTTCGTCGATCGCGCGCGTGGGAAGCTTGCGTTTTTTTTCCGCGGCGTTTCCGTCGCGCGCGCGTCGTCGCGACCGCGCGAAACCTCCTCGGCGGCGGCGAGATCGAGCGGACTTCCAACCGTGGAACGATCGCGTCTCGCGAACGGATCCGATGCCGCGTCGCGCGCGGAAGTCGCCGTCGCCCGGGTCGGAGAGCGACGACATGGAGGAGGAGATGCCTCTGCGCGAGCGCATGGCGTTGTATCACGATCAACTTCTCGAGGCGCGGTCGCTCGCGGAGAAGATCGCGCCGGGAAGGCCGCGCGTCTCCGCCCCGAAAACCGTGGCCGAGGCGTACGACCTCATCGACGCCGCGCGCGTGAAAGAGGTGCGTCGCGCGCCGCGCGCGCGCGGGGGTTTTTCTCGACGCTCCGCGCGCGAATTTTGTCGATGTTTTACAAAAAATCCACGTCGAGGACGGGCGCGACGAGTCGTTCGCGCGCGCGCTCGACGCGCCGGAAGGTGACGCGTCGGCGTCGCCCGCGACGAGAATCGCGCTTCCGTTCGCGACGCCATCGGTCGATCTATCGATCGATCGATCGAAAAAAAGGCTGAAAAAACTCATTCGCCGCCGCCGCCGCCCTCCCTCCCTCCCTCCTCCATCGCGTCTCGCTCACGTCTTCCGCCTCATCGATCGACGCCCATCCACCACAGAAAAAAGCGAAAGGCTCGCACGTGGAGGACAAGACGAAAGAGAAGGAGATGCCGCCGTGGTGGAAGTACACCGAGGACTACTTCCGGAAGCTGCACCTCAGCGACCTCGCGCACGCGCTGCCGTCGCACCCGTGGGAGAGCGACCGGGATCTGCTGATGCCGCCCGCGGGACGCCCACACTCGGAGCCGTTCGAGGACGGGCTCCCGAAGGCGGAGCCGGCGCCGGTCGCGCCCGTCGCGGCGGCGATCTCGGGCGCGGCGGGCGCGGCGGTCGCGGCGCCGGCGGCGGGCGCGCCGGCGGCGGGCGCGACGGCGGCGGGAGCGCCGGCCGGCGCCGCGCCCGCGGCGTCGGGCGCCATGGCGCAGCCGCCACCGCTGCCAACCTACGCGGTGTACACGCCGCCGCCGCCGCCGAGCGGGGTGTCCATCGGCGGCGACCTCCTCGACGCGACGACCCCGGACGAGGTGGCGTCGTTGTGCCGCAACCTGTTACTCCTCGTCGACGATCGGTCCGCGGCGGTCGCGAAAGCCGCGAAGACCGCGGGGTGCGATAAGAAATCGTTCGAGGACTTCCTCTCCGGGAAAGGGCTCGGGCGCGGGGGTAAAGGACGAGAGGAGAGCGCGACGGTCGCGGGCGCGAGGCGGTGGTTGCGGCTCGACGCCGCCGCCGCGACGTTGGACGCGAGAGAGAAGCGAAAAGAAGAGAGCGTCTCCGTCGACCCGGGCGGTCTCGTCGGCCTCGCGGAGGCGGGGATGCCGCTCCCGGGGACGGTCGTCCCCGCGGACGCCGCGATGGGCGGGGGTCTTCATCAGATCCCAGGCGGCGGGGTCGCCGGGATCGCCGCCGTGGGAGGGGTTGCCGCCGCCGCCGCCGCAGCCGCAGCCGCCGCAGCCGCCGCCGCCGCCGCGGGCGCGGCGGCGGCTTCCGACCAGCCCCCGGCATTCCCGATACCTCCCCCCGAGGTCGTCGCCGTGATGAAGACGGACGAAAACGGCGGCGTGTACGTCGGCGGCGAGATCCCGAACGCCATTCCCGCGCCGGTCGCGGTGATGCCGCTCGCGGCGGCGCCCGCGACCGCGGCCGCGGGGATTCTGACGCAACGCGCGCTGGGCAAGGTTGGCAAAGTGTCCTCCGACGCGTCCGTCGCGACGACGATCAGCGGCGGCGTCACGCCGTCGTCCTCGCACGCGTCGCTCACCGCGATCGCCGCGGCCGCCGCGCCCTATCCCCACGTCAAGCAGGAGCCGATCTTCGGCGGGATCGCGACGGGTGCCCCCCCGGGGAACCAAGGCGCGCGCGGCGGCGTCGAGCCCGCGCGGGAGCCCACGGCTGAGGAAAAAGCGGACAAGGCGCGGGAGGAGACGATAACTCGCGCGTTCGGGGACAAGGGCAACCTCCCGCACGCGCACGGCCCGACCGCGATCGACGAGACGATGCCGCTGCACACGGAGATGCTTCTGGACAGGTCGTTCTGGCTCGCGAGCTCGGTGTCGCAGCTCCCGGCGCCGCCGCCGGCGACGCCGTGGCTGGCGTCGCCGCCCGAGCCGGAGCCGTCGCCGATCGGGCTCGCGTCCGACGCGGGCGCCTGTAAGGGGGGGAAGAAGGGGAGGAACTCCTCCTCGCGCGCCAGCGCCGTCGACCCGAATAGCGGCCGATGCGCGGTGTGCGTCGTCCAGAAGAAAGGGCGATGCGGCACGGACACGGCGCCGTTGAAGTGCCAGCGTCGCGGCGGGTTCAGAGCCGGGTCTCTGGACGATCCGTTCGACGCGCCGTCGCGAGGCGCGTCGCCCGAGCCCTCGGTCGCGTACGCCGCGGTCGCCGCCGCGGCGTCGGCGGCCGCGGTGCCGACGCGCCGCGCGCCGACGACGCCGCTCGCGGCGTCCACGGCGTCGCTCGCCGCGATGAAGGCGGAGATGCGCCGAGAGCGCGAGCGCGAGGAGAGACGCTATTCGGCGGGCGGGGGGAAAAAAGGCTCGGCGTCGGACGACGCCGACGCCGCGTCCGACGCGTCCGACTCCGAGTCCGACCCCGCGGACGCGGAGGACGAGCTCGAGGCGCTGACCGAGGCGCTGAACGCGGCGCCGGAGCTGCGCGCGGCGGCGCCGACGTGCGAGGTGGACGGCGAGATCCTCGCGTTGCAGTACGAGCTCCTGTGGCAGACGCAGGCGCGTTCTGTACGCTGGTCCCCATACGACCGCGTCGGCGTGGTGAACGCCGATCCTTAATGACGTTTGCCGTCGTCTCTCTCCGCTCACGCCTCGCTTTCAATCCCCGCGCGCGATGCCTTTGAACTCCACCTGACGCCTATGAACTCCACCCCGCCATCGCTTTGTATGGAACGACCCTCACAGGCGAACCGGTCGGCGCTGCTCGACGCGTTGGGGCGGGTTCGCGACAAGGTGGACGAGGAGGGTGCGCACTTCGCGCGCGTCGAGGGCGAGCACGCGGAGGCGGGTGGGTACGTCGCAAAGACGCGCGAGGTCCGGCGCGTGCAGAAGCGCGAGAAGCGCGAGGCGGATCAGCGCTTGGCGCTCGAGAGAGCGGCGG
>Ga0181560_10004481_pt1 | contig 12618 bp, 7 predicted proteins | sample 011ome_20_FD_133751 | JGI IMG/M metagenome (GOLD analysis project Ga0181560, IMG submission 133751) | Coastal salt marsh microbial communities from the Groves Creek Marsh, Skidaway Island, Georgia - 011509CT metaG (megahit assembly) | ecosystem: Environmental > Aquatic > Marine > Intertidal zone...
GGAGTTGAAAGTCGTCAGAAGCGGAGTTGAAAGGCGTCGAGGTGTGTCGGGATTGTGAGCGAGGGACCCTGGGCGGAGAGAGACGCCGGGTGGAAAAGTCATCGAGGATCGGCGTTCACCGCGCCGACGCGGTCGCGCGGGGACCGGTGTGAAGAAGAACGCACCTCGCGTCGCCCGCCGCCGCCTCCGCGCGCGTCTTCGCCGCGTCCACCGCCCGCGTCAGCTCCCTCGACAGCATCGGCGCGGCCTTCTCTAACGTCTCGCGGAATCCGTCGGAGGTTTGGAACAGGTGCGCGCCGCACAGCGCCGGCGCGGCGGCGAAAAGCGCGCCGCCCGCCAAGAGGTTCGCCCCCGGCAGCCCGACGCCGTGCGCGAGGCCGAGGCTGCGGGTGACAGAACGTCGCGTCGGTCAGTCGAAAGGGGACGCGATCGAACGTCGAAAGGAAGGGACGGGTGAATACGCGCGCGCGAGAGCGTTCGATTCGCGCGGCCGGCGCGCACCCGAACCCCGCGCCGCTCGGGACGCCGAACGCGAGGACGTCCACGACCTCGCCCCACGCGAGCTTCGCGTCGTCCGCGGTCAGCGCGCCGTCTCCGTTCGCGTCCATCGCGCGCCTCGCCTCGCGCTCCACCTTGTGCCAGTCCACGCGAACGTATCCGCCGTACTGCAGCGTCTGCAGCGCGACGAACGCGCCTCCGCAGAGCGCGAGGCCGACGGTCGCGCCCGCGCGCGCGAACCTTCCGGAGACGTACCCCGCGAGCGCGCCCAAGCCGAGCTGCTGGCCGAACGCGCCCGCGTTCGCGATGACGTCGTCCGCGGACGGCAGCATCGACTTCTCTCCGGTCATCGTCGCGGTGGTGGCTCGTCGGGGTGACTGACGATGCGCTCAGATCGTCTACGTCTCTCGGGAACGCACGAACGTCGTCGTGATTTTCTCTCGCGAGCGCGGACGGCGTCGGCGTCGGCCGCGGCGGGACGCGCGCGGCGGCGGCGACGCGCGCGCGCGGCTCGGGAGGCGACGCCGGCGGAGCGGGCGACGACGCGACGCGAGCGCGCGCGCGTGTCGACGTCAGTCGGTGCGCGGAGGTGTGGTTCAAATCGTGAACGACAGCCTTCTCTGAGCATCTCGCGCGTCCGTCGTCGCGTCCCGGGCAAACTTTATTTCTCGCTTGCCCCACCACGGCACGGCGGCACTCTTCGACGCGCCGCGCACATGAGCGCCGCGTTAGGTCCGATGCACACGTTATGGCACCGCGTCAACGCCGTCGTGACGCTAGCGATCATCGCGCTGATGGTCCTCGCCGCCGCCGCGAGCGTCACCGGTGCGTCGTCCGATCGATCGATTCCGACGCCGTCGCCCCTCGCCTCTCGCCGCCGTCCCCTCGTCTCCGCCCCCCGTCCACAACCCCCGCCGCCGCGTCCCCGCCGTCGTCGCGCTGACCCACCCCTCCCCGCCTCGCCTCGCCTCGCCCGCCTCCTCACCGCGACGCCGCAGACGAGTTCCACGTCTGCGAGCCGAAGCACGACGTCTCGATCGCCGCGGTCGAGCGCCTCGTCAGCGTCGACGGCGCGGACGAGGCGTACTTCGCGATCGCGCTCGACCTCGACCTGCGCTCGTGCTGGACGTGGAACACGAAGCAGCTGTTCGTGTCCCTCGCCGCGTCGTACGTCACGCCGTCGAACGTGGCGCACGACGCGTTCGTGTACGACCGGATCGTGACGAGCAAGACGGACGCAAACCTGACGATCCCGAGGGCGCGGAGCAAGTACAAGCTGCGAGAGCCCGAGGGACTGCTCGGGGCGGAGATCGAGTGGATCCTTCGATGGCATCAGGTGCGTTCTATACACTGGTCCCCATACGACCCCGTTCGCGTGGTGAACGCGATTCCTTAAGGACTTTGCCCGGCGTGTCTCTCCGCTCATCCCTCGCTTTCAAACCCCGCCCTCGACGCCTTTCAACTCCATCTGACGCCTTTCAATTCCACCCCGCCATCGCTTGTATGGAACAACCCTCAGATGCCCGTCGCGGGGACCGTGCACAGCGCGAACGCGACGTTCCCGGGGTACGTCATGCCGGACGAGTACGTCGTCCCCGCGCCCGGGGCGCGGTCGCGTCCGGGGATGGGGATGGGGACGGAGAGGGAGTTCGGGACGGCGTCGCGGCGCGCGGCGGCGGCGGCGGCGGCGGCGGCGGCGGCGGGCCGCGACGAGCGCGCGCCGCCGTCGACCCGCGGCGGCCAGGAGTTATGAGGACGAGCGAGCGTCGCTAGATTAGACTAGACTAGCCGTTCGAACACGACGTTCTAACTAGGGTCACTCGCGCGTCTCGATCGCGCGCGCGCGCTTTAATCGCGGCGGCGGCGGCGGCAGGTCCTCCGCCCTCTCGACCAGCCGCGCGCCGAGCGCGTCTTCCTTTTTGCCATCGCCTCCGCCGTACTTTTGCCGCCACGCCGCGACGACGCTTCGCTGCCGTCCCTCGCCCGCGTGGACGTGCCAGATGCAATCGAACGGCGCGACGACGGTCCTGGTCCCGGTGACGGACGACGACGCGCCGCCCCCGCGCGCGACGGGGGCGTCTTCGCTCGAGGTCGACGCGCCGCTGCCGCCGCCGCCGCCGTGTTGAAACGGACATTCGTCCCCGCGCGGACATCGCCCGTCCCTCGCCCAGTGCCGGCACGGCTTCGCCGTGTTCTCGCGTCGCCCGCCGCTCGACGCGACGAACGCGTATCTCTCCTTCGGGACGAGGTAGCACACGTCCGGTCGCGCGCGCGTCATCGCCGCGTACCACGCCTTTCGATGGACGTACTCTGGCGCGAGGAAGCAAAACGCGCGCTTCCTCGAGTAGCGCGTCGACGCCAGGAACGACACGAGCCGTCGCGCGTGCTCTCCGCTGAACGGCGGGTTCGTCACGAGGACGTCGTGCGGCGGCACGCGGTCCTCCTCGAGCGCGGCGTAGAAGTCGTCCGCGGGGTTCGCGACGGCGTCGAACCCGAGCGCGCCGAGGCGCGACTCGACCGCGCCGGCGCATCGGTACGGGTCATACACCGCGAGCTCGGACGGGGGCTTCTTCAGCCGCTGCGCGAGCTTGCGAAGGATCGGCGCGAGGTGCGCGTACGCCACCGCGGGGGTCTCACAGTCGTCCGCGGGGTCGCGGTCGCGGTCGCGGTCGCGGTCGCGGTCGCGGTCGCGCGCGGCGTCGATCGAGTGGGGAGGCTCGACCGGGTGATGACCACCCCGGGTCGTCGCGGTCGGCGCCGACGTCGCGTTGTTAGATGCTGACGGCGATTTCGTCTCATCGACTTGAGGGCGCGTGTTCGTCGACCCCGGCCGCGCGCGTCGCTCGCGCTTCCCTTCCTTCTTCGTCGCCGCCGCCGCGGCCGAGGCGTCGCCGCCCTCGCGCGACCGCTTCGACATCGCCGCACGGAGTGGCGCGAGCCGTTCGCGAGCGAGCGAGTGCGCTCCGTCGCGTCCGCGGTGCTGCGGAAGCGTCGTAGTCCTTTCCAGACGAAGAAAATTTTCTCGTTCAGTTCGACGCGACGGCTTTTCGCCCGCGCGCGCGCTGGCCGTCGCGTCACTCCTCGCGGACCGCGTCGCGTGCGAACCGCGCGAACGACGTCGATCGCCCCCGCGCGCGCGCGAAAACGCGCGAGGACGCGTCCGTCCTCAGATCGAGCGCCGAACCGCGGGAACGCCCGGGGCGGCTGCCCTCGAGCTCGATCTTAAAAGTCTACGACCTTTCGCACGTTCGAATGTCTTCGTCGTCCTCCTCCCCCGTCGCGCGCGGGTTCCTCGTCGCGTACGTCGCGCACGACGCCTCCGGCGCGCCCGTCCCGCGCGCGTGTCTGCGCGCGACGTACGGCGAGGACGGCCGCGATGGCGCCGCCGCGGACGCCGCGCTGCTTCGCGTCGTCGGCGAGAAGCACTTCCTGTTCCCCGAGTACGCGGCGTCGTCGCTGACGTCCGTGACCCCGCGAAGCACGATGCGTGCGGAGGCGTACACGTTCTCGCTCACGGAGAGCGACGGCGCGCGAACGCACGGGTTCTGCCGCCGGTTCCTGCCCCCGGCGAGGCGCGGCGACGGCGACGGCGTCGCGGCGCGGTATCCCGTCGTCGCGTGCGTGCTCTCGAGGCATCCGTGGTTCGACTTCTTCTTCGACGCGCTCGAACGCGTCGGCGACCGCGTCTGCGCGTTCGACCTCGCGAACACACCGATCCTGCCTCCGGACTCGCACGTCGCGCAGTTCATGCGGTCGACGTGCGCGCGCCCGCGAGCGGCGCCCGGCGCGGAGCTCGTGATCCCGCTCCCGTGGGCGGACCCCGTGAGCGCCAAGCCGAAGGATTGCGTTTTGTCCGTCCCGGATGTCGCCGAGCACGGCCGCCGCGACGACGCGATCGTGTCCTTCGCGCCGCTGCTGTTCCAGGCGGTGACGTCGGACGCGACGATCGCGCTGTTCGCCGCGCTGCTGCACGAGAGAAGGGTCGTGATAAGCGGCGGGGATCTCAGCGCGCTGAGCGCGGCGGTGCACGCGGCGGCGGCGACGACGCGGCCGCTGCGATGGACGGGGATCTTCATGCCGACGATGCCGGCGTCGCTGATCGATTACCTCACCGCGCCGATGCCGTTCCTCGTGGGGTTGCACGCCTCGCACGTGCCCGCGATGAAAACGCTCCCGACGGACGACATATTCCACCTGAACCTGGACGACGGCGCGTACACGTACTTCGAGAGCGACGTGGATTCGCTTCCGACGCGACCGACGCGCGCGCTGCGAAGCGCGTTGGAAGCGCAGATGAAGAGCGTGCGGCTGGACGACGACGCCGTCGCGGGCGCGTTTCGAAAGTTCATCGCGACCGTGCTCGGGCCGTACAAGAAGCACGTCGTCGCGGACGCGGAGCGCAGGGCGCCGAGGGACGCGGTCGCCGCGGACGGGCACTGGCTCGATCAGGAGGGGTTTGAAAACGGCGCGTCCACGCGACGCACGAAGGAGCTCCTCAACGCTCTGCGAGGGACGCAGCACTACGAGGTGTTCGTTCGGAACGCGCTAGAGACGCGGAGCTTCAGCCGCGACGCCGGGAAGGGCGCGCCGCTGCGAGGCGCGGGCGGGGTGTTGGCCGCGGATCCGGACGACGTGGACGTCGACGCGGATTTCGATGGCGCGTCGTATTCGGACCGGTTCCGAGACGCGAGCGGGAGCGCCGCGGCGGCGGCGGCGCGCGCGAAGAAGGCTGCGTCGAAGAAAGCCGCGGCGGCGTCCGCGTACTTGTCGCAGAAATTCGGCGGCTCGAAGAAGAACGACGGGCTGCTTCGCCGAAGCGGCAGCAGCAGCGATCGTTTAGGCGACGACGACGACGACGGCGACGGCGGCGGCGGCGACGGGAGAGGTCGCTCGTCGAAGTCGTCGTCGTCGTCGTCGTCGTCGTACAAACCGCACGCGCACTCGCGCGCGTTCGTTCAGAAAAGCGACGACAGAGAGGCGCTGCCGATGTCGAGAGAGGCGACGATCGCGAACGCGACGGAGCCGACGCTCGCGGAGCGCGTCGCGGCGGCGCAGAGCAAACGGCACGGCGCGGCGTCGTCGCCGTCGTCGATCGCGTCCGCGTCGCCGCCGATATCCCCGAGCGGGGCGACCGCGCATCACAGCGCGTTCGCGCCGCCGCCGCGGGCGCCGCCGCCGCCGATCACGGCGGCGGTCCCGCCGCAGAGGGCGGCGGCGACGGCGGCGACGGCGGTGGGCATCCCGCCGCGGCCGCCGCCGGCGTCTTCGGCATTCACGCCGTCGTTCTCGCCCAAGGGGAGCGACGCGGGGACGGACCCGTTCGCGTCGTCGCCGAGGGCGTTCTCGCCCGCGTCGTCCGCGGGCGGGTCCCCGGCGGCGGCGGCGGCGTCGCCGCCGTCGTTTTTCGCGAACTTTCCCGCCGCCGCGGCGTCGCCGTCGCCGTCGCCGTCGCCGCCGGCCGGTCGGCAGCCCGCGCCTCCGGAGGTTGATTTTTTCGCGCCGTCGACGCCGACGATGCACGCCCCCAGGCGGGAGGATCCCGGGGACGCGCTCGCGGCGGCGCTGGGGATGATGGACGTGGGGAACGCCGCGACGCCAAAGGGCGCGGACGCGCCCTTGATCGATTTACTTTGATCCTAACTCTAGCTAGATTTCAATTACAACGCGATGGGCGGCGAAAACGCCGTCTCCGCGTGCGTTTTATTCTATCCTTTCTTCGGGTCGTACTTGTGCACGAGCCTGTACTCGTCGATGAGCGCCTTAAACTTCAACCGCAACGCCCCCCCCATCGCGTTCCCGAACATGGTGTACAGCTGCTGCAACTCCCTGTCCTGTACCGCGTCGAACAGCGCGAATATCCCCGGCTTGAGCGCGCTCTCAGCCACCGCGCCGATGCCGCGAACGTAACCGTCTCCGCTCTTTCGGTCGTCGTCGCCGCCCCACGCGCCGCCGCCGCAACACGCGGCGACGGCGTCCGCGAGGAGATGCATCGCGTACAGCGAGCCGACGACTTTGCCCGCGGATTCGTACACCGGGGCCATCGAGTTGGCGGCGCGGCGCATCGCTTCTTCGTGGATCGCGACCTCTTCCTCGTCCCTCGGCGTCTTGGTCCGCTCCGCGAGCGCGTTTTTCTCATCCTCGATCGCGTTCCACGCCTTCAACGCGTCGAGTAACGCGTGGCACGCGACGGTTATCATCGCCGTCTGCCGCGCCATCTCCGCCTTCCTCGCGCGGATGATCGACACGAGAAGCGCGCAGCACGGAGAAAACACCGTCGGCACGGACGCGAGGTGCTTCATCAGCCCCCCGTGAAAACAGATGTGCGTCAGCTGCGTCGCGCGAGCAACCGCGCGCTTGCTCAGAGGCAGCCGCGACCGCGACACGATCGACGTGAGGATCACGATCGCCGCGTTCGCCGCCGCCCTGGACGCGGGCCCGCCCACCTCCCCGAGCCCCTCTTCCGTGCCCATGCGGCACACGTCCATGAGAGATATCAGGCAGTGTTCGCCGCTGGATTCCATCGCCGCGCGAGACGCCCGGCTGCCGTCGTCGCCGACGGCGTGATCGACGCACGTCGCGATCGTCCACAGCGGCGCCGCGAGCGACGCGGTCAGATCCCACCCCAACGAGCTGTCCTCCAGCGACAACCCCGCGAGTTTCCCCCACGGCGAGTACAGCCGCCGCGCGACCGCGTCGCACGCGCGAATCCTGTCGTTCGCCATCCGGTACGCCTGGCCGACGAGGCGCTTCCCCGCGCCGTTCATGAGCGTCGTCATCGCGCCGCCGAGCGCGCGCCGCAACTCCGCGACGGGCGCCGGCAGCGCGTTGAGCTCGCGCAGCTCCCGCGCGTTCCCGCGGCCCGGGTCCTCGCGCGTCTGCTTCGCCTTCCTCGCCGCGTCCCCGCGCGCGGCGACGTCGTACGCGACGACGACGGACGCGACGAGCGCCGCGTGCGCATTCGCCGTGAGCCGCGGCCCCGCGACTTGCAACGCGCGGACGACGGCTTCCAACGCGTCCGCCGCCTTGGCCGCGGCGCCGGGGTGCGCGCAGACCCAGCACGCGTCCAGCGACCCGTCCGCGCCGCACGGTCGCGTCAGCGCCGCGAGCGCGATGGAGAGCGTCTCGCGGAGCGCGTCCGCGGACGGCGCGACGGCGTGCTTCGCCGGCGCGTGCTTGACGACGATGGCCGCGAGCGCGCACGACGCGGCGACCGCGCGGAGGCAGCCGCTGAGGGCTTCGACGACGCCATCGCCGGCGAGGCCGACGGGGTGCGCGCGGAGGGGCTCGTCGAGCGGGATGCCGTAGTTCTTCAAGTCGCGGTGCGACTCCGGGTTCACGCGGCGGTCGGTGACGTCCGAGACGCGCGCGAGCGCGCTGGACGCGGCGTGGACGACGCCGCGGAGCGCGACGAGCGATTTCCATCGCGTCGACGCCTGGACGCCAGCCTCCTCGTCCGGCTCCTCCGCGGTGAAGCGCTCGTTCTCCTCCTTCTTCGGCGGTCTCGTGCCGTCCAGCGCGGCGATGAACATCGCCTCCGCGACGGCGGCGGCGAACACGCCGCGCGGGGAGACGTCCGGCGGGATCGAAGCGTCCTCCGCCGCCGCCGCCGCCGCCGCGGCTCGTTTCATCCTCAACGCGCGAGGAACCATCCCCGCGTCGATCGCGCCGCCGCCGGGCTTCGTCTTCTTCAGCGCCCTCGCCTCGCGCAGCAACCCGCGCGCGAGGGGCGCGACGACCTTCTCCGCCCTCGCCAGCCCCTTGTGCGACGACACGATGAGGCCGGCGTGGAGCAACCGCGCGGTCGCGAACGTCGCGCGTTTCAAACTTTGGCCGACCGCCGTCGACTTCCTCGAGCGCGTCGTCGCGTCCACGAGCTTCGAGGACGCGAGCGTCGCGGCGACGCAGATCGACTTCGCGAGCTTGGACCCCACGCCGCCGCGGTCGCGGTTCGCGAACAGCGTGAAGACGTCCCTCGCGACGCCGCACGCGTCGAGCGCGGCGTCGAGGACGACGACGTCGTCGTCGTCGTCGTCGCGCGACCGCGACGAGCACACCGCGGCGACGTGCGACGCGCAGTCCGCGGCCGCGCACGTCGCGTGCACGCGATGGATGTCCACCCATACCGTGCACTTGACGTGGAGCGTGCTGAGGCGCTCGAGCGCGGCTTTGAGGTCGAGGAGCGACGCGTGCAACGTCATCGGCGCGCCCTCGGACGTCTTCGGTTTCTTTTTCGACGCCGACGCCGCGCCGCCGCCGCCGCCGCCGCCGTCAAAGTTCCTCGCCGCGTCTTTCCAGAACGCCGTCGCCGCCGCCGTCGTCGCCGTGGGGTCGAACAGCTTCGACACGTCCGCGTCGTCCGAGTGCGGGTTACGCACGTGCATCGGGCCGCCGTGGCGCAGTTTCACCTTGGCGGCGTCGACGACGGCGGCGGCGAAGTCGCCGCCGCCGCAATCGCCGCCCCCCCCCGCCGCCGCCGCGAGCGTCGCCGCGGACGCGTCGAGCACCCACGCGCACGCCTCGCGCGTCCACACCGTGAGCAGACGCGGCACCTCGAACACGTCGATCCCGCCCTCGACGACCCACTCGCACTCGCGCAGCGCCTCCTCCGTCGCCCAGTCCGTCCAGTAGTGCGGGACCCGGTCGAGAAACTCGCGCGCGACGCTCGACGTCTCCGGCGACGCCTCCGCGGAGCCGCCGCCGCCGCTGAAACGCAGCAACGCGGCGGTGAGCTCCCGCGCCTCCGCGCCCGCGACCTGGTCGCTGTGTCCCCCGGGGGGCGGCCGTGCGACTCTTCCGAGCTGCGCGATGCGGTGCAGCGTCGCCCCCGCGGCGGCGGCGGCGGTCGAACGCGCGGAGACCGCGCGCGTTCCCGCGGCGCACGCGTTTTCCTCCGCGCGCAACAGCGGCGAGATGAACTCCGAGAGCGGCGGCGTCTGGATTGAAAGGCGTCAGGTGGAGTTGAAAGGCGTCGAGGACGGGGATTGAAAGCGAGGGACCCTGGGCGGAGAGATGCGCCAGGAAAAGTCCTTAAGGATCGGCGTTCACCACGCCAACGCGGTCGTACGGGAACCAGTGTATAGAACGCACCTCCTCGCCGAGGTACGGGATCGCGTGCTTCTGATGCAGCGGCCACCCGTCGTGGCCGACTTCCACGATCGCGTACGCGGGGGTGTACACGCGCAGAAGCGCGCCCGCGACGGCGGCGTTCGTCGCGACCGCGATCGGGTCGTCGGTCGCGTCGTCGTCGCGGCTCTTCTTATGCTTCTTCGACGCCCTGACGCCGTCTAATCGCGCGCTCTCGCGCCATCGAAGCAGACGCCCTCTGAGCTCGGCGAGGAGCTCTGCGAGCGCGTCCGCGACCGGAGGGAGGAGGTTCTCCCCGGGCGGGATCGGCGTCGCGCCGAGACTCTCCGCGACGAGCGCGCACGTGGCCGCGACGCGCTCGGCGGCGGCGACTCTCGCCGCGCCGCCGCCGCCGAAATCGCCGCCGCCCGCCGCCGCCGCCGCCGCCGCGTCGAAGGACCCGAGCGCGAGCGACATCGCGGCGTGCAGCGCGGTCAGAACCTCCGCGACTTGCCCGGACGGCATGTTCTTCGTCGCGTGCTTCATCGCCTCTATCACGATCTCCGCGTCGAGGACGCCCTCGCCCTTGTGAGGGCTCCTCGCGCGGGTCAACCGCGCGACGGCGCCGCCGACGGCTCCGAGCGCCTCGGGGAGTCGCCGCGTCTTCGCGAACGCTCTCGCGAACCGCGCGACCGCTTCCGACGCGATCGCGCGGTCGCGGTCGCGCGTCGTCGCGTCCGCGTCCGCGTCCGAGCCCGCGCCCGCGCTCGCGCCGCCGCCGTCCACGATCGCCGCGATGATCTCCGTGGAGTGTTCCTCTAGGAGCCGGAAGTCGCGGTCCATGATCGCGAGCGACGCGGACGCGGCGCCGCGCCAGTCGCGCGTCGCCGTCGCGGCGACGCGCGACGCGAACGCCTTCAAGCGATCTCGCGCGGTCGGACGGTCCGGCGCCGGGCCGGTCGCGTACGACGACGACGCCGGTGAGAACAGACCGAGCGCGTCGTACGCGTTGAGCAAGTCCGCGGCGACGAACAGCCGCGGACCGGGGCCCGGCGGAGACGCGGCGGACGGTTTTTTTCCTCTCCGTTTTTCTCCTCTCCGCGACGCGCCTCCGCCGCCGTCGCCGCCGCCGTTGCCGACATCCCCTCCCGCGCGCGCCTCGACGCAGAAGACCGCGAAGAGCGCGTCGAACAGCAGCGCCGCGGGCTGCAGCGTCGCGGTCGGCAACCCCGACGCCGCGGACGTCCCCGTCTTCGCCGCGGTTTTCGAGTGCAACGCTTTCATCCTGAGCGACTCCATCTTCGCTCTCGTGACTTTCGCGTGCCGCGCGACGAACGCGTCCAGGCACCACGGCAGCAGCCGCGCGACGTTCGCGTCCTCGATCGTGTCGTGATCCCCGCCCGCGGCGGAGAGGATGCGCGACGCGACGCCGACGAGGAACGCCGGCGGTTTCGGCTTTTCCTTTTTCGGCGGCGACTTTGACTTCTTCTCCTTCGCGTCGTCGTCTCCGTCGTCCGTCTCCATCGGCGTCGGTTCAGTGCCCGCCTCGGGCGGCGGAATCGGAATCTCTTTCTCTCTCGCGGGCACGTTCGCCGCGACCACGCCGCTCGTTCCGTTCCGCCGCCGCTCCGCCTCCGCGAACGCGGCGGGGACGGCGTTGAGGTGCGCCGGATGCGACAGCAACGCGCGCACCGCCCCGCACGCGACGCCTTCGTCTTTAACGTCCACATCCCATGCGTTTTCTTTTCCAGCCGTCCCCGCGACCGCCGCGCGCTCCGCCCCCGCGGCGTTTAACAGCGCGTCCGCGTCGTCCATCGTCATCTTCGGCGGGTCGCGCGTCGTCGTCGAGAAGACGTCGCGACTCGCGTCGACGAACAACCGCAGCGAAATCTCCGCGAGCGTCGCGAAGCGCGCGCCGCTTCGCAGCGACAGCACCGCGAGCGAGACGAGGTAGTCCGCGGATGGCGAGAACGTCATCGGGCACTTCTCCGCGAGCGCGCGCAGGACGTCCGCGAGCGTGTGCGCGGAGACGACCTCCGTCGTATTCCGATTCGACGAGGTTGGCACGTCGTCGTCGTCGTCGTCGTCGTCGTCGTCGCTCGCGATCGACGCCGCCGCGGTCGCCGCCGCGCGCGTGACGTGCGCGACCGCCGCCGCGTTCGGGGCGTGCCTCCCCACCGATAACCCCGTCGCGAGCGCGCGCCACTGCGCGTTCGCGACGACGAGCGCTTTCGGCGGCGGCGGGTCCGCGCCGATCGCTTTCGGCGCGCGCGGGCCCGACGGCGCGGCAGACGCGTTCGCGTCGCCGCCGCCCAGGGCGCCCTTCTTCGCGCCCTTCCCGCCGCCGCCGCCGCCCTTCCCGCCGCCCTTCTTCCCCGCCTTCGTGGAGATCGCCGCGTACGACAGCGTCGCCATCGACCACTCCACGAGCAGCGTCGCGACCGCCAGCGCGCGCTCGCCGATCGCGCTCGCCGGTCCCGCCTCCATCGCCTCCGTCACCGCGGCGCGCACCTCGTCGGAGAGCGCCGTCGCGAGCGACGCCTTGTCCGCGTACGGCGTCGCCGCGTCGTACAGCGCGCGCCGCGCGTCGTACGCGCTCGTCGTCGTCTCCGGGCCGGACATCGCGGCAGCCATCGCGGTGCCCTCCGGTGCCGGCGCCGTCATCGTGCCGGCGCGCGCGCGAACAATGCCCGCGCGCGACGAGATGCTCATCATTCTCTACTTCGTCGATCTTCCAGTCGTCGCGCTTTTACGAGTATCATAACAACAATCGTTTCCTACGTCCTACCTCTACGCCCGTCGTCTCTTCCGCCTGACCTCGACGACGCGGAACGCCTCCGCGCCCCCGCCGCCGTCCCCCCCGCCCCCGTACCCTTCCCTGAGCTCCTCCGCGTCGACGACCGCGACCTCGAACCCTCGCGTCGCGCACCCCTCCTCGAACCGCGTCACCGCGTCCGGCCGGTGTTCCACGCACGACGCGAACACCGCGACGGCGGCGTCCCCGTCCCCGTCCCCGTCCCCGTCCCCGTCCCCGTCCCCGTCCCCGTCCCCGTCCCC
>Ga0181560_10004488_pt1 | contig 12603 bp, 10 predicted proteins | sample 011ome_20_FD_133751 | JGI IMG/M metagenome (GOLD analysis project Ga0181560, IMG submission 133751) | Coastal salt marsh microbial communities from the Groves Creek Marsh, Skidaway Island, Georgia - 011509CT metaG (megahit assembly) | ecosystem: Environmental > Aquatic > Marine > Intertidal...
CAGATGGGACAGCGACAGATGGGACAGCGACAGCTGACACCAAATTCGAATTTTACGTATAGTATGACATTTAACGTTATTTATCACACACGTATACCCATCCAGACCGCGATTTTTAGAAGGTTTCGTCGCGCGCAATCACGCGGCATACCACGACGCGCGCGCGCCGCCGACGACCCGTCGCACGACGCACTCGCGAGCGTGACGCGCGCACATTTTAACACATCCATTCGCCACCGCCGATCGCGTCCTCGCGACGTCGCGTAGACCGCCAGACGACGCGGAGCTCGCGCCGCGCGTGAATCCAATCGTTGATTGCATTTGCGGCGCACGCGCGGCGAGCTCACCATGGCCAGCGCGCGCGCGGCGGCGAAAACCGCAAGCGTTCAGGCGAATGAGAATGATCATGCGATGTGTGTTCCGATCGCCACGCCGTATGCGTTCGGTGCGGATGAGTTGACGTCGTTACGGCGCGGGGAGGATGAAGCGCGGAATCACGAAGTGAGGTGCGTGCCGATGGGACGATGCGGTGCGCGCGACGCGCGCGCGATGCGACGACGCGGGGTGTGCGATGCGGGGTGCGAGCGATGACTGAGTTTATTTGTGTTTTATTTGCGCGCAGGGCGTACAAGTTGGGGAAGAAAAAGCGGTCGTATAACCAGGTTGAGCTCACGTTTGAACGTCAACGGGAGGACAACGGCAACTTTTCAAAGGCACACGGAAAGAAGCATGCGGGGCGCGAGGAAGAGACGACGATGCGAATCTTTGAAGCGGCAGAACGAACATGCGGGGATGATGTTCCACGACAATTCCAGGAATCGGCGTTGGAGTACGAATTGAAGTTGTATAACGGCAAGCTGGCGCGCGCGGTGGTGTACTTGGTGTACGCCGAACCGTTGAAGGCGGACGTCGCGCCCGGGAAGAAGAGCGGTGTGAGCGATGGATATGGGTACACGTGGTTACCTGTATCGCGTGATCGATGTGTCAAGGGTTGTGATGGTCCTATTCTCAGTGCGATTCAGCGATTTGGTAAGCAAGGCCGTACGCAGAAGAGCGCGGCGGCGGCACAAGCCGCGCCCGTGAAGCCAGCGGCGGATGAGAAGTGGAAGGATTCTCGTAATTTGTTCATTTCTATCGATGAGGCGAGCAACCACGTGTGTCCGTATAACAAGTGCAAAGTTTTTCGATTATTATTTGGCGTATATACGCATGATACCAATGAATTCTTGGGCAGCGGTGTTTCTGGGCCGATTCGCGTTCTGGCGAATAATGACGTCCCGAAGGGCGCCGCGGCTATGCGTGTTCGATGTGTGTTGGACGGTTCATGGGGTGGATGGAATACTACGGAACACAGTGAGGACGAATTGCTTGAAATATTCAAGGGCATGTGTGTGAATAAGCAACTCGGCAAATCGAACCAGGAAAAGCCTCGCGACAAGCTTGTTGCTGATGCGCCCGAAACGGGGCGCGGCACCGCTCCGAGCGCTCGAGCGCCTCCAGTCAAGCTCAAGGGTACAAAACGCCCGTCCGCCAAGCATAATGGTGTTGCACCAACGAAACGTAACAAGGAACTTTCGGGCAGAATGTTGAAGAAACACCAGCAAAAGGCGCAAAGTCTTCCTTTACAGGAGTTGCCGATTTCGCCTAACCAGCAAGACACCCTCGACATGCCTCCGCCAGAATCTCATGATTTATCCTTCTTGCCGTTGCAAATGATGACGTCGCCGCTAGGCACGCCTCCAGACGCCGATGCAGCAGGGTTCGCCGGGATGTTTGGCACGCCAGTTGAGTTGTTGTGCAGCGCTGACATGCGTGACGTGTTGAACACCTCGGATTTGCCTTCGTTGTGCACTCCTGGAGATCAAAGACAAAACACACAATTTCCAAGTGCAGAAATGATGCCTCCACCAACGACTGGTGGGTTCGCGCACATGCGGTTTACACCAGGCGTAATTCCTCCTATCGGTAGCACCGGAAGTTTGGGGAGCATTTCCCTCGCCTCGCTCGGTTCTCTCGGGCCTTTGGCGAGCGCTTTTAAGCAAACGCCCTCTGAGTTCAAAGGCAAGACGATGTCTCGAGCGTTTACTCGATCTGCGCGAAAGAACGCAGAGGCAAAAGCGACGCCAAATGCATTCTTAGCATCTATCCTCGCGAGTGGAAACACTGTCGAAGGTGGTGCGAAGTCTGTCAAGGCGGCGGCGCCTTCAGTATCTGTACAAAAACCGACTGGCTCTCGACGCACTACCCGCAGGGCTCTCAAAGAGATTGAAAATACTGTTGAGCCTCGCACGGCAGCAGTCAATGCTAAGACGCATGTGCGCCCCGCATCGATGACCACGGCTGTGGCGTCCGCTCCAGGTGTGTCTGACGAAGCCTTTGATGACATTCCGGTGCGTGGTTTGCGAAGCCGCCAGCCATCACCGAATGGTCTCGCCCCAACTCGTTTGCTCTTTTCACCAGTACCGAGCGGTATGAGCGCTTTGCATACTTTTGATGATAGCGATGATGAGAAAATTGTGGCGAACGAGGCGCCGTGGATCTCGCCGACTGGTATTCGTACGCACCAAGCGCAGCGAGCAAGCAAGGACGCGCGCACGTACAAGCGTAAGCAAGCGGAAGCGTCGGTGAGCATGCCGAGAATGGCATCAGTAACCGATGTCGCCGAATTGGTCACCGCGCAAAAGCCAAATGAGCGCGCAGCCGGTGGGAAGTCTAGATTGTCGAGCTTTTTCGTTAGACCATCAAATGCTCCTCCACCGCCTGAAATCAAACTGGGAGGCGTTGGCAATCGCACGAGTAAGCGCAAGACGCGTAACTCAGGCGCTGCAGTACACTTTAGAGGTGATGTCAATTTCGAAAACGCTCCGAGCACGTCGAAAAGACGCACTCGGAGCACAGATGTAGAGCAAACGTTGCTTTCGCCGCAGTGGCCATCCAAGCGTTCGGCACTGTCGCCAATGGATGCGAACAACCAAAATGCAATTAATTCCCCTGGTTTTGTGAATTCGCTCAAGTCAATGATGGGTTGGGCTATTGGCGCCACGGGTGACGGCGTCGATAAATAGTAGCTCAGTGATGCCGCCGCAATCGTCGACGTCGCCAGAGCCAAAGATATTTTCAGCCGCCAGCCGCCGCTCGACACACACATCATTTTAGCAGTTTCTTGTACCACAGACCTCTTAGCTTATCCAGGCCATTGTAATGACAACTAAATCAATATAATTGATGCATCAATTACGCGCCCAGCGTTCGCTTCAGCGTGACAAGTGCGACTTCACCGGCACATGTATGTTTACATTAGTGGCGCAACTTCGTCAAGGTTAACCTTGACGCAAGTGCGTCCGCCACTTTGACGCGCGCGACTTCGTTCACGCCCATCAAACCTCGCGAAAAGACGCCAAAAGTATATTCGTAGTTAACTCTACGTCTCACTTCACCGTCACTCCTTTCGCCAAATCCCTTAGACGTGCGTTTCGGCCGATTCTGTAGGATCACCGCGCACTCTTCCGCGACCTAGTACATGCGCCGCACACAGGCTCTTGTTGCCGCCACCGCTCGCGCGTTCACTTCGTTGACCGCGAAATCCAATCAAGAAATTATTGTTTCTTCGAGAATCATGTCGAGTTGCTCGACTTTCGCGCCCGTCCGCGGCATGGCGTTGAGAAGCTACAATGCCATGGCGGCCAAGGTAGCCGCCAATCAAGGTAGATCCGCGCACGCGTCTTCTCGGGTGATTCTCCCGAGCCGAGGTTTCTCTATCGTCGCCGAAGCGGGTGAAAGCGAGGGTGATGATGCCGCGTCGGCGCCCCGTGGCGAAGAAAACAAGCTCTACATTGGTAACTTGAGCTGGAACACGACGGACGAAGAGCTCAGCCGCGTGTTCTCCGATTTTGACGTGCAGGAAGCAAGCGTCGTGATCGACAGAATGAACGGTCGATCTCGTGGTTTCGCATTCGTTACCGTCGGAAGTGCAGAAGCTATGCAAGGTGCGATCGACGCTCTTGACGGTGCTGACGTCGACGGTCGGGAAATTCGCGTGTCTCAAGCGCAAACGCAACCGCGCGACCGCGCCGATCGCCCCCCGCGCATGGAACGCGATGGTGGCCGCGGTCGTGGCCGAGGGATGGTCAACGACAAGCGTCGCGTGTACTTCGGTAACCTCTCCTGGGGTATGGATCACTTGGACCTGCAAGACCTTTGCGCTGAATTTGGTAACGTCGAGGACAGCCGCTTAATTACGGACCGCGAAACCGGCCGCTCCCGCGGCTTTGGTTTCGTGACCATGAGCAGCGAATCCGAGGCCGACGAAGTTGTCAACCAACTCAATGGTCAAGATGTCGATGGTCGCGTGCTTCGCGTGAACATTGCCAATTCGGACTAAGTGTCACCGTCGGTAACATACTTCGGTAATTTTCAGTTGGAGGAACGATCCAGCCAGAACAGAGTGTATAGGCAAAACAAATTAACAGTTGTACGCGTCGACGAGTGGGTTTATTATAGTGATAGTCTGGGGAATGTTTGAGTGGGAAGCACTCATTCACGCATTCAGTTTTGTGTGTGTAATAATCGATTTAACCGCTTCAAAGAAATTACGTCGCTAGTGCGTCTCGAGGCAACGCGTGCAACATACTTACTTCAGATGCGGTCGAACCCGCGTGGCGTGCTATAACCTTGTGCTAATCGTCTACTGGATGGCATCGACGGCTTCATTGAATATCTCCACCATCTTCCTAATCACCTCATATTGCGACTCTTGGATGATCTTATCATCTTGCAACTTGTACCCTTTTTCCGCGTCCCATTTGGGCATGGGCGGAATCTTTATCAACTTGGACGATGTGCCCGTGTACGAGCGCTTATCAAAACTCCATACCTTCTCATTTTTCGAGTTTTTGATCGTCGTACCCCAGGTGTAGTGCATAAGCGACGCTTGTCCGATGGTTATGTCCGCTGGCGGCTGAATCATGAGCTTCTGGAATGGTACGGGCGGAAGTTCGAATTCTAATTTCGGCCGCACGGCAGCTGCTGCAAACGACCACGCGTACATGTCTCGTACCCATCCGAATACTTTCTTGACAGTTTCGCTCGTCTCGCCTAATTCCACCTTTTGCGCCCATACCTCAGAGACGCGCTCCAAATCATCGCGGTGAATACATTGTGGGGCATTGCCTGTTTGGTACACATCCTTCAGCGGACCATCTTTAGCTTCATCGTGAAGCTCTAACGATGCAGGCTTGGCGTTCGGATAAGAAGGGACGATATAACCAAACATAAACCCGTATGAAAATCCTTTGGCGAGCACCACGCTCGGCGGCGGACTACGAATGAATAAATAATCAGTTTCCGCCATCAATACATGCGAGCACTGCTTCGCGTCTTGCGTTTGCGACCATTGGTAAATCGCGCGGGCGCGATCTTTAACGGCATAATCGCAATATACGTCGCAATCCTTGTGTGTCGGGTCAACGCGCCACGTAGGAATAAGTTTCATCAGTTCGTCCTCTGTTGATCGATGCAATACTCGCGTAAACCGACGCAATATACTATCTTTCTCGCTCGCCGCCTTTTTCCACGTCTCGTAAAAGATTCTCGTTTGCCAGTTCATGTATGGCGATCCATTACTGGTGATCATCGTGTGCACGCATGTCTCCCAGCCTTCGCTTCCGCCGCCGGCGTATTTTGGCGTGTTTGGATATAATGTCCCACTTGTCGTTTTCTTATTGTGCTCTTGCCCGTACATTGGCGGCATGTACACTGTAGGGAGAACTCCCGTGAAACACGAACCCGGATTTGACGGATCAGTGCGCCAAAATCGACACGTTGCCGTTTGCTTGCACAGCGCGCAACACTCGGCGTCATCCGCCACCGTCGTACTCCCTTCACCCACTTTCTGAGGACCCCAATAGTCACTCAAAGGAAGTACATGACACTCGTCATCTTTTGGCTCATTGGCTTGAATCATGTGCCACGTGGCGTCGTCGTAACCACGCTCACCAGATATATCCTTCACCGAAGTCGCCTCCGACACGCGCTTCGTCGTCGCTGATCCCGCACCCGCAACGCTCTCACGAGGCGTCTCAACCTTCGACTCTTTCGCTACCGCCTCCCTTGATGCACGACGTACGTCATCTTCTTGTTTCAACTGTTTGACGCGCTCGGCAACGTAGGCATCGCGCACGCTTTGCTTTGCAAAGTCTGTGACGGTATCCGTGACTGGAGAGTAATCCACATAGTTTGGCGTGATTTGCCGAACGATGAGCGCGTAGGTGATGCCCGCGACGATGAGCGTCGTCACAATGGATGTGATCTTCGTGCGAGGGGGCTGTTTAGCCACCGAGCCGGGGAAGGGTCGACGCTTCATCGCGCGCCGCGCTCTGCGGTTGCTCGCTTCGAGGATAGACAAACTGACTGAGACGTGTTTGGGACGAATAACAAAAGTCTAAGCTTGAATACGCTTGCAAATAATCTATTATGGGTTTGTGTCTCTCCTCTTCCCCTCCCACCTCGTATGGCATCGCCAAGAGACGCATCCATCAGTGCATCATCATGGCATCATGCCGGTCAATCGTATTTGGTGTACGTTTTGCTCGGAAGCAAGAAGCACTTGGCCAAGGCGACGATACCGCCGAAACGTTGACCGAGCGTCATGCCAAAGAACATGCGCGAAAGCGCCTTGCAAAAGGTAAATGCGTTGTCCGCAACGGGGTAGCACAACGGCGGGGGAATATTGGTGTTCATAATCAAAGGGAATCTGTCAACGACGACGGATTTGGGCACGCAGCACCCGCGTAAGCCTTCGATACCGGCGAAGCGATCGAAACCAGACTCCTTGACGCCACCAAACGGAAGCGACTGCGCCATGTATGTGGAGCAGAAATCGTTAATGGACGTCATACCAGCCTCAAGCTGCGCACCGAGCTTTTCAGCACGACGAGTTGAGCGAGTGAAAATGTTCGAGCCGAGACCGAAATCGCAATCATTGGCGAGTGCGATGGATTCTTCATCGCTCTTCGTCTTGACAATGGCTAGCACCGGGCCAAAGACCTCCTCGCGCGCGATGCGCATGTCGTGCGTGATGCCAGAAATAACCGTCGGCGGATAGAACTGACCGCCCTTTGCGCCCAATTCAATGGAGCCGCCGACATGGACGGTTGCACCGCGCTTCACGGCGTCATCGATGAGAGACTGCACGTATTGCGCTTGCTTGGGCATGCACATCGCGCCGCAATCAACCGACGCGTTGAGAGCCCAACCTTGGCGTAACTGCTTCGCAGACTCCAAGACTTTAGCCAAAAACTTGTCATGGATCTTTTCATGCACGTAGAACCGCTCTGCACCCGCGCAGTTTTGACCGCACGACTGGAAAGCGCCACGAAGCGCCATGGGGACGACTTGGTTCAAGTTTGCATCGGCGCAAACGATAAACGGATCTTTACCGCCGAGCTCTAATACGACAGGTGTGAGTGTCTTCGCCGCGGCTTCCATGACCTTGCGCCCAATGCCCGTTGAACCGACAAAAACGAGCTTTTGAACACCACCGGTAACTAAGGCGTTGCCCGCCTCACCATAACCGGTGATGATTTGCACCAAGTCTTTCGGCGCGCCAACGGCTTCAAGCGCGGCATCGATGACGCGACCGTAGTATTGCGAGCTCCAGCTGGCATATTCGCTCACTTTGACCACGAGCGCGTTACCTGCAAACAAGTTGGCCACCAACGGGTTGAACACGTTGTGAAATGGATAATTCCACGGCACGATTGCGCCCATGACGCCGACTGGATGGTACTCAACCCGAGCCTTCTTGTAAAACATCATCGCTCCGCTCGAACGATGCTCTGGCTTTAACCAATGTTCACCTTCATTGCACAACCAACGGATCTTCTCCAGCGTCACCAATACCTCACCGAACGCCGCGTCGACGAGAGGCTTACCGCTGTCCCGCGCGCTCACGCGGCAAATCGTATCCTGTTCTTCTAAGATGAATCGCTGGATCACGCGCAAAAGCTCACGGCGTTTCGCAAAAGACGATTTCGCCCAAATCTTTTGCGCCGCCGCGGCTTTCGCAATGCGTTCCTTGACTTCATCCGCGCGCATCGCCGGCATATCCGCGCACAGCTTTGTCATGTTACCAGGGTCGTAGCACGGCACCGACGTCGTGGGCCAACTCTTAGACGGGTCGAAACGTTCGTCGGGATACCCATTCTCTTCCTCTTCGGTCAAGCGCACGTTGAGCTTGGGCACGGACGGAGGCGCCGTGAGCCAGCGAAGCAAAAGCGCGACGATCGCGATGACGCCCCAGCGCTGCGTCGTGCTCTCAATCGAGCGCACGGTGACGAACGCGCGGTTCGCGTAATGGAACACCGTCATTGCACCATTCGTGACGTCGTCGACGGACACCATGACGTCGGCGGCGACGAGGCGTGTTCGGAAGTGACGTCCAAGGCTCGATTGTTTGAGATTATCCCCTCAGTGCGTGCCGCAGCAGTGTCGAGAACGCCACGCGACATCCATGCACCACGACGAGGCGGTCGCGACATCGACGTTGGAGCAGTTTTCACGATCGAACGAGCGGCGCGGGCTCGTGGATGCGACGGAGAGAATGGCGAGGCACGGCGCGGTGAACACTAATCAGTCACCGCAATGGTCTAAGCGCACTACTGGTTCGCGCGTGTCGAGTGCAGGCGTGGCGGCGATGACGCTGGTGCTAGTGTTCATCGTACTCTCCTTCTCCTCCTCCTCTTCAACGTCGTCGTCGTCGTCGTCGTCGTCGTTGTCGTTGACGTCGCAGGGCGTTACGGCTGTCGGTGGGGCTCAACTGGGCGCGGGCGCGCATGAAGACGGTTCGCCACGCGTTTACGTTTATGACGTCGTCAACGCGTACCCGCACGACAGACGAGCGTTCACGCAAGGGTTGACTGTGTGTGGTCAGGGTGTGTTGTGCGAAAGCACGGGAGCTGTGCATGGGATGAAGAGTCAGGTGCGTGTGACGGATGTCTCTACGGGTGAGAGAAAAAGCGGCGCCAAGGACATTCCATCGCCTACGTTTGCCGAAGGTTTGACGAAAGTAGGCGATGACTTATTTTTAATCACTTGGAAATCGGATAAAGGATTGAAGTACACGTTATCAGCAAATCATGAGTTGGAGGAGAAGGGGACGTTTCGCACACCGCTCTCCGACGGGTGGGGACTCGCGGCGCACGCTTTAAACGATGGCACCACGGTGTTGTACGCTACGGACGCGTCCAACAAGCTCCACGTTTTAGATGTTCCTACGGGTGAAGGTGTGGTGGCATCGCTACGACGTTCGGTGACGATTACGGATAACGGTGAACCAGTGCGTTTTGCCAACGAGCTCGAAGTCATCCACGGCGCGGTGTTCGCCAACATCCTTGAGCGCCCATGCTTAGCGCGCATAGACCCCGAAACGGGCAAGATCACGGGCTGGGTGAATATGGGAACGTTAAAATCAACGTCACCGAATGATAACGTCGGCGAAGTGTTGAACGGCATCGCGTACGACGAAGAGAGCGACAGACTCTTCGTCACGGGGAAAATGTGGGCGACGCTATTTGAAGTAAAATTACGAGAAGTCACCGGAGCGGAGTATGAAGACGCGTTGATTGAGGCTCGTGCATTGTGTACGCCGCCAAAATCTCTCGCAAGTTACGGGTATCCGTAGCGACTGTACAATACCTTTAGACACTTTGTAACATGTACATATTTCCGCAACGAACGAGACGCATCGAGAGTAAAGTTTGGTTCATTCAATATTTTGAATTACAATCGCTAATCCCGCTATGTGAGAAATGCGCGCGATTGTTTGTGCAATATTTATATTTTCTAATTCAGTAGAAATTCCTACCCCGCATCAAGCGCTTCTAAAGACGCGGTTCCATGTCTCAAATCCAATCAAATTTCCATTTAGGCGGCGGCGGCACCAGCGACAAGCTCGATAATTTCAGAGGTAATCTTGGCTTGGCGAGCGCGGTTGTAGACAAGGCTCAAGTTCTTCTTGAGTTCCTTGGCGTTGTCGGACGCAGTGGACATCGCGTTCATGCGCGCCGCGAGCTCAGAGGCGAGAGACTCTTGGAGCGCACGGAGGATTTGCGAGTTCATGTACAACGGCATGAGCGCCTCAAGGATTTGGTTCGGGTCTTGCTCGAATTGCATGACACCCTCGAACTCAGAGACCTCAGTATCCGCCTTCACACGCTTGACGGCGAACTCACCATCTTCAGACGTAAGCTTGAAGATTTCGTCGTTGGCGGCGTCAACGCACACGCCGTCGACGCTGCACACTTCACCCTCCTTGGAAAGGGGCAAGAGCGTTTGCACAGTCGGTTCAGCGGCGATGAGGGAAACAAATCGGGAGTAGATCATTTCAACCTTGTCGACTTCTTCGGAGGTGAACTCAGCGAAGATGTCATCAGCAATGGTTTGCGCGTCTTGCGTGGACGGGGACTGGCCCATGTTGAAGCGCTTGACCAAGTCGTATTGATCCTTGCGGCGGTTGAAGTACACACCACCCTTCTTACCGACAGTGATGAGCTTGCAATCAACGCCTTGCGCCTTGAGCTCCGCAACACGCTGTTCGGTCTTACGGATGATAAAGTTGTTGAAACCACCGCACAAACCGCGGTCGCCAGTGCACGAAATGATCAAAACCTTCTTCACCGGGCGTTGCTTGGTCAACGGCACGTCAACATCTTCGCCAGACAAACGTTGGTTGATGGCGAAGAGCACCTTGACGAGAGACTCCGAGAACGGACGAGCACCAATGACGGCATCTTGCGCCTTGCGCACCTTGGCCGCGGCGACGAGCTTCATCGCGTCGGTGATCTTCTTCGTGTTCCCGACAGAGGCGATGCGGTCACGCATCTCCTTCGCCGACGCGTTACGAATCTGCACGAAATGACGAAAACAAAACACACGTCAGTACACGCGTTCACACACGTCACGACACACATCCGCGCGCGACCGCGCGCCGCGCGCCGCGCGCCCTCTCGGATCACACCCCCTCCCCTATGGGCAAACAGTACGTCCACGACGGACAGGTTTTTGATACGATACGATGGGCGAGGGATATCGCCCGGCGCCCTCCCCCTCGCGCGCGCGCGCGCCCTCGACGCGCGCGCCGTCCTCGCCGCTCGACGCGCTCGACGCACGCGCCATCCACGCACGCATCCGCACACCCCACGTCGACGCGCACCGCGCCGCCGCGCGCGCGCTCGACGACCCCGAGTCCCACGATTGGCCTATCCAGCGCGCGATCTCGCACAGACCCTACACCGCCCGTGCCATCCATCGCGCGCGCCATGACGCCAACGCACGACCACGCCAACGCCCCACTCCACCGCGCTTCGATCGCATCAAAACCCCATCCATCACACCCACGCCTCGCGCGCCATCCCACACGCGCGCGCGCGACGCCAATCCGCATCATTCATCCATCCATCCATCCATCCATCGATCGCGAACGATTACGCCGAGCCACGCATGCGACGACGAAAAACGTACCACCAAAGAGCCGCGCGGCGCGGCGACGCACGCGGGCTTGGTCGAGCCATGCTTCACGCTCGCGCCGCGAAGGGACAACGAGCGGGACGCGGTGAGCGGCGCGGTGACGGACGCGATGGCGGACATCGGGGCGTGGAAATGGCGACGACGCGTGGCCACACGCGCGTGGTCGATCGTCGATGGGCGATCGTCGACCAGGAAGGCGCGACGATGGATGGCGCGCGGCGTGATGCGTGATGGACGTGTGATGGGGTTGTGTATGGTGATTTATGTGTGTACGTGGGGATGGTGGGTGGGTGTGGCGTGGCGTGATGCGTGATGGACGTTCGGGGTGTGTGTGTACGTGGTGTGCGGCGCTCGCGGGTTTAGTGTTGATGGTGATGGGGAGGGCGTGTGTGTACCCCATGGTGTGTGTGTGTGTACCCTGTGCGCGTCGGTTCGTCTGCGCGGTGGCGAGCGCGCGCGTTGGGTCTCGAAGGTCTGTGTGTGTGCGTGTGTTATATTATATTATACGTGCGAGCTCACGGGTGAGGTGCAGGGCGTGGGTGTCGATGCGCACGGGTCCGCCCGCGGCGAGGAGCACGCTCGCGGCTTGGTCGCAATCGGGGTATTGGGACGGCGCGCTCGGGGCGCCGCGCGCGCGGAGTTCGTCCCACGTTTCGTCTCTGAGCTGCGTTTCGCGCACGACGCACACGGCGCCGGTTTTATCGCGTTGGGTGACGTCGCAGAAGAATCGAGTCTCGCGCAGGCGCACGCGCACGCCGTCGACGCGGAGCCAGAAGCGGAGGAGCACGAACCAACATTTGGGCATGGCGCGCACTTTTAACGCCAAGCGCGCGACGCCGTTGTCGTCGAGCTCGGATTCGTACAGCGTGAGCTCGTCGTATAACTGAATCGGGTCGCGTTCGGTGAGCATCGCTCGGTCGATGCGCAAGGATGTGGGTTCCCACGTCGGCGCTGGTGCGGCGCGCGCAGGCGAGACGGAGACCGAGCCGCCGTACGGCGTGGTAAACGTCCAGTCGTAGCTCGTCGACGTCTCCGTGGAGTTCCACGCCGCCGATGACGGCGGCGGCGCTCGAGCCTTCG
>Ga0181560_10004490_pt1 | contig 12598 bp, 9 predicted proteins | sample 011ome_20_FD_133751 | JGI IMG/M metagenome (GOLD analysis project Ga0181560, IMG submission 133751) | Coastal salt marsh microbial communities from the Groves Creek Marsh, Skidaway Island, Georgia - 011509CT metaG (megahit assembly) | ecosystem: Environmental > Aquatic > Marine > Intertidal zone...
ACTAACTTAGCCATTAGCTAACTCCTATGTTGTCTTGTGAGCCGTCTGCTTTAAAGAAAGGAAACTGCCCGCTTGTAATTGCAATGGTGTCTGATGATCCATCGGCTTTAAAAAAAGGAAATGCTGTACTCACGTCTACCCAAGACGCAGCGGCGCCGTCAGTAGTTAAATATTTACCCGCATTATTTGTCTGCGATGGCAGCGTCTCTTCATTGATATCCATGAAGCGCGCGTCCGCTTCCGCTTTCGTGTACCCGTCAGTCAGGCCGCGTGGCACGTAGGTGACAAGCTTAATCGAGTCGCCGACAGTTGCAGCTTCTACCAAAACAACAGTCGTGCCGTTACTGGCTGTGTAGTCGGTACCGTTTACCAGCAAGATTCCGTTCTGATAAACGTCCACATACCCAAGCTGATAACCGCCTGCTGGGGTAAATGTGTCCTGCCCTGCTGTCGCAGTGAAGTCTGTGACTTGGCGCTGCGATGATAAGAACGGGTCGTTGCCGATATAAGCCATGCTTATTTACTCCGGTTTAGGATTAGCCGCTTTGACAGCCGCGATTGCATCAGCCCAAGTAGTAGTACCGTTGACGCCATCCCAATATTGCATATCGAGTTGCTCTTGGATGCTTGGGTACTGGCGGTCACGTTTCCGATTCTGCTAAGCGCCATATCTAATCCACCAATACCCAGTTAGTTGACTCTTCGTCCCACCGATACATATTACCGTCATCAGGGTATGCAACAGGTGCTTCCCATAGGCACGATGTTTCGTTCAGTGTCCAAGAAGCGTAAGGCTGTGGTGGGATGAATGCGTTGCGTGTTGAGTCATAAGTATAACCCTTACCAGCGTAGTTCTTACGCTCACGGCCTTCGTCCCCTGCAATGACAGACTGATCCGCCGCAGGTTGATTAGTTGCGGGATCGTAGTAAACACCGCCACGCATATTGTAGCTGGTCTTCAGCCAACGACCCGGTGAGTCATCTACAAATGTGTCAAAGAATTCAGGTTCGGCAACAATGACCCTAGTTACAATGCCGTCTTGTACTTTTGCAAAATGCCCCATATTCTTTCCTTAAGCCGTATACGTGCCTGAAGATTTGAAAATAATGATAGTGTCAGTGCCTTCTGTTACGGTGGTTACATTGTCCCCGGTATACGTCCCAGAACAGCTAGCTGTAGGCATCCTGAGTATTACTACGCCAGATCCACCGCCGCCACCTGCGGCTCCAGAATCACCGCCACCGCCGCCACCGCCGCCTCCAGTAAAATCGTCTCCGGGTAGCCCGGTTTGATCGTTGTCACGGCCATCGCCTCCGCCTCCGCTACCGCCAGCAACTTGCCCTAACGTGTTGGAACCGTTACCGCCGCCGCCGCCAAAATACAAATCAGACCCAACAACATGCCCTACGGAATTAGACGTAGCGTTTGCAGTAGTAAGAATAGTGCTGACCGTGCCATCACCACCATAACCATAAACTGTAGGTGAATTATCACCTTCGAAACCCTCTTCTCCAGTTCCACCGCCGCCGCCGCCGGAGTTAGTACCTCCGCCGTTGCCATCAAATCCTTGTCCGGTACTGCCCGTCCCAAAATTGCTCGCACTGGCTCGGCCTCCACCTCCACAGCCCCCATTACCGACAGCGCCTCCTCCGCCAGAGCCTCCTCCGAATCCGCCACCAGAGGAAGTAATTGTAGAGCCTCCAGATATGGCAATAGATGAGTCATCCCCGTTTGTCGCGTCGTTACCTTCACTTGGACCGGCATTACCGCCGCCACCAACTACGATGGTGTAAACATGGGTTCCCGGAGTTGCTGTGAGCGGAGTTTCGGTGGAACTTGCCCGACCACTAGCGTCTGATCCATGACTTGTGCGGTAACCACCTGCGCCGCCTCCACCACCGTGACGAAAACCACCGCCTCCACCACCTGCTTGGATTACATATTCAATAGTGTAATTGGGAACAATACTTCCAGTACCCTCACCAACATTCGTCCATACATTTGAGTTGGTAGTTGCGTTAGTAAGCACAAAAACTTCACCAGATGTAGTATTTAAGTAAATATCACCAACTGAGCCATTTGTTGTAGTTGTTGGGTCCGTAGAGGCTTTAGTAATTTCGTTTGGAACCGTGCTCCAAGATGCAGTTGTCCCATCAGTCGTTAAGTACTTCCCAGTCTGCCCGCTTTGATCTGGAACCGCCGCGCCAGCCGCCAACTTAGCCGCCGTAACCGCGCCGTCCGCTAAATCTTCAGTTTTAACTGACCCATCAAGTACCTGGTCGCCTGTAATAATTCCTGATGCTGGCCGGTTACCTATATATCCCATGTCTTACACCAAGTACGAAACGATTGCGTCAGCAGAAGCGATACTCGCTGAGGCTTGAATAGAATCTCCTTCCTCGAGTACGTGCTTCTGATCACCGCCGATAATTACCAATGCACCACCTGGCAAGACGGTAGCGTCCTTAACCAAGTACCCTTCATCGCTGTTGTTCTTAACTAGCTTGGCGCTCACTGTGATTGTTGATGACCCAGTGTTCGCAAGCGAGAAGCCGATAACAGTCGCAGTCGTACCAGCAGCTACCGTTGCTGTTACAGCCGCGAATGACGTTCCTACTTGGCTAGGCTTTGATTTAAATGCCATCTCTTACCCCAGTGCGATTGCCATCGCGATAGCTTCAGAAGTCGTTTCTTCTTTGCTATACACATCTATGTTCGTGCGAGCCGCGCTCGCGTCTTGTAAATCGCCGAGGTTGGACGACTTCTCCATCTTGTCTGAATTCAAGTTGTTGAAGTTATCGTCCACCTCAGTATTGGTTAGAGGTGAACCCTTGGTATTACGTAGTGTTACTGTGGCCACGAGTCACCCCTCCCCTGTTAGGACGCTGTTAACGTAATCGTCCAAGTAATTGTCATCGTGTCATCAACGTCTTTGTTGACGACCGCGAATGTAGTGCGGCAAAGCATTGTTCCCGCAGAAGCTGCGTTGAAGATACCTGCCTCAGTTACAGCCCCCGTGCCGTCGCCCGCTTCGAACGTGGAGCTGTACTGGATAGTGTTTGTTGACACTACAGTGCTGTCGATTAACTCACGCGCCCCGAGCAAAGAGCCAAGGTCAGTGTCGCCAGCTGCCGGGGCTGTGTTATCAGACCCAAGGCCCATGTGAGACATCACTGCCTCCGAAGTGCCTTCCATACGATCGCAAATGAAGTTCAATCCTGTGTCTACAACAAGGTTTGTCTCTTCACGCTGGTCTTTTATGTTCCCGTCTTTATCTACGAGAACAATGCTTAGGCGCCCCGCAAACTTCAGACTGTCAATTGCTTTCATGGTTTCCTCCTAAAAGCTTCTGCTTGTGCCGACGTAGATCTCAGAAAAGTACGCATTGTTATTCACGTACCCCTGACTCACTAACGACCCTGCGTCGGCAAATGAAACAGGATCAGTCTGAGTTTTTCCGAACCCGATCGACGCTAAGTCAATCGAAGTAGCTGTATCTGTTTGTCCTTTAGCGGCGCTGTAAGAAAAAGAGTCGATGGCAATTCCGCTATCGACTAGTAACTTAGAAGTGGCCAGGGCATGAATTTCGGAGACGACAGGAGAATCAACAGCGGCCTTACCGAAGGCTGTCTCGTGCTGGTCTGTAGCCCCGGACGTGTTCGCAAAACCACGGGAGTACTGAACCTCTCTTGTTAGGGTTTCGGAAACAACGCCGTCATCTGTTAAAACTTTTCCAACATTGGAATATGTTGTGTCTGTAGTAGATGAAGTGTCAGTTAGCGAACGAGCGTATTGAACAGTCCTAGCAAACTGCTCTGCTGCTGATGATGTATTGTCTAGACGCTTCCCGAAATCCTTTTGCTCGCTATCGGAAGTTGCTGAAGAATCTTGTTCATTTTTACCGACAGCAAAACTATGGATATCAAAAGCGCCTGATGAATCAGTAAACACCCTATTAAAACTAACTGCTTTACTAAAAGATTCTGCTACTGCGGCTAAGTCAGTGCGAGTTTTGACGAATGTAATCTCCTGATCATCTTGTAGGCTTGCTTCGCCATCGAGATCGTCTGTTGGAAAAACAACTTCGTTAAACACACGTGAGTATGCTACTTGCCTCGCAAATACATTCGTTATGCCAAGCGCTTCTTCGGACACGCGCTTAAATACGACTGACCGTGTGAAATCACCGATCGCGGCAAGCTCATCAATAGGCGCTTTACCCACGCCTTTTGATACAGCTTCTGTAACTGTTTCTGATTCAACAAAAGGTTTCTGTACAGCCTTGGCGGCTTCCGATGCAAAGCCTACAGGTTCATCGAATACGCGGCTAAATTGCACGACGCGGACCAAGGTTTCTGTGACCGCTGGTTGTTCTGCTAGATTTTTACCGAAATCTTTGCGCTGGATATCAGCCGCTGTTTCTATTTCATTAACGACGTTCTTTCGGAAATGAATAACATCAATATCAGCTACGCCAAATGCGTCTTCTAAAAAGCGGTTATTGGTAATAAATATGGTTTCAATATTAGTTGCGTTTGCTAACGCAGCATGCGCTGATGCATTAACATGGACATAGTCGAGAGCAGCTTCTAAGGATTCAAACTTAATTGCTCCTTGAAGATTGACTAGCTCTACTTTAGCCCGTAACGCCATTAGAACTGTTCCCTCACATTAAACCGGAGCATGTCGTATACCGTGTGCACACCGCCGCCTGTATAAGTAAGTTCAATTTCTCCTTCGTATACGCCTGGGTCTACGTCCAGCGCTCCGTTTGTGAACTGAAAGAACACTTTGCCTTCTGCATATGGCGTTTCTTTACCGCAGGTAATCGTGGCGCTAACCGTTTCTTCGCCGAGTGCGCGCATACGAACTTTGACGACAGCGTCAGTCACATCAATAGGTGCCCACGTCGTGTCGTCATCAGGGTCTAGCGTCTGCCCTTCAGCAGCCGTATTTGAGTCGCGCAAAGTAATTCGCACTTCTGGAAGTGTGTCTCCTTGCACTACATAAATAGTGTCGTAATAAGCCATACCGCGGTCCTATATTGGCTAAGTTAAATTATAAGCCTTGCTTATACTTACATCAATTAAATTGGTTGTAGATCGGGATCAATTCTTCGAAAGTATCGATCGGCCCATCTGTAACTAAATCGTACCCGGTGCCAACTGTTGGCCCCAGCGGTGCTACCCAGAATGGCTGCCCGTAGTCTGATGCGTTGAACATTGATAAAGGAATCTCAAGTGGCCCTAAAAATCCAGATCGAGAAACCAACTCCATCATGTATTCACCGGTATCCATACGGTCTGTTGGAGCACGTCCTTCGTCGTATTTAAGCTCTTCGCGGATCGCCAAGGCCATTGCTGCGAGAGGCATCAACGCCACGCCCGCGAGTATCATTGGGGACATTGCTGCAGAAATCGGCTCGCCTGCCTGACGGCGTGACTGCATTTCGCGGTACATGCCGCCGACTACCTTCTGCCCGAAGCTGTAGTAAAAACCTTTCAATTGTGCGAACAGCATGAACCGAGGATCAGACATGTACGTTGGGCGTTCTGCAGAGTTCGGACGGAGAATCGCTTCTTCTGTAAACCTAAGAATCGCACGCTGTACTTCGCGGCCTGCGGGTGAATCGTAGTCATATCCAGTATTGATCCATGAATTGACTGTATCGCCGTCAATACCTAATTCTTGTAGATATCGCGCCGACCGCTGATTCGGGTTGGCAGCGTGCTTAATTAAAAATTCGCGGCCAAATGAAGACGCGACCACACGTGTCATGCGTGTCCAGTGTTCAAGCCCGATCAACTGGAAAAAGGCGTCCGTCACTTTGCGCGAGCCAGGGCTCATCCATTCAGAACCGTAGCCTGCAACAATTGAGTCGTTGATTACGTCATTGGCAATGATGCCCAGCGTTTGCGCTTCCTCGTACATTGCTTGTCTGGCTTCAGCATCGGTAGCCATCTTCAAAATTTGACGGACATTCTCGCCGAGACCGGAAAATTCACGGGACCGTAGCGCGGGCATCATGATATCGGGGAGCGACGCTAGCGTAGCGAACGTAAGCGTAGCCATGAACTGCATTGTCATTAGCCACGATTGGACTTGCGCAAACTTAGGGTCAATCTTACTGCCAAGACGGCCTAGCATCCCGTCCATCAGCTTTTGTGCTTGCTCGCGTTGCTCTGGAGTCATGCGCTCATATTCAGCTTGAACCTTAGCGTCTGCGCGGTATTGCCCGAGGTACTGGCCGCCAAACACTTTGTGGTATTCCGCAGCGCGTGTAGTCTCACGAACGTATTTAAATATTGCTGTAGACGGATCGTAAAGTACGCCAAGTTCACGAAGCTCCGCGTAAGTGAGATTAGTCCATTCACGATTTTGTGCGGAGTGAGCTGCGACTTCTTCTGGGTTGGGGGATTGATTCATGCGAAGCAGGCTGGCGCGGAGACCTTCAACAGCGCGCGCTGCCTCTGTTTCTGTCATACCTTGTTTACGCACAAGTAATTGTGCCAGCGCTTGCTGTACACGTGGATCAATCAACTTCTCTGGATCATACAAGTGCATGAAGTAGTTATCACGGCGTTTAAACGTCGGATCAGCATCTTCAAGATATGTTGCCATGGCGTCAAAGAACGCTGTCAGACGGGCGTGGTATGGGCGAATATCCTCTGGGATGTTATTAAGGTCCGAGCCGTTCTCGCGCCATACCGCGTAAGAGTCTAAAACTTGAGTCATGGCCTCACGATCACGAGGTAAGATTTTGTAGAGGTACCCGGTGCGTCTTTGATGTTCGTACAATGCGCGCTGCAAGAATCCATCGCGACCAGAAGAAGACGATAGCTTGTACATCATGCGCGCTAAGCGTCGACCTGGCGTCCCAAGCTGGGACATCTGCGCATGTGCTGAGAAGAACAAGCGGCCTAGCAACGAACCAACGCCTGCGCGCTCAAAGTCTTTCATTGTCTTACGCCAGCTAGCGCGATTTCGAGGTTGCGCGCTTTCTTCGCCAAACTGTTCGAACCGTGCTTCTGCTTCGTCTAACGCTTCGTTTATTGGGGACGCTGCGTATTCTTCTGATGTCATTTCACCACGGTGCAGAACTTCGTCCAGCCAGTTATTGAACATCACGCTTTCAGCGTAATTTCGCTGAATTGGCGCATCACCAGCCATAAACTCGCGACGCCAGACGTTGTAGATCTTTTGTAAAGTATCGAACACGCGTTTGATTGCGGCGTCAGCAATCCGGTTACCTGTTAAGTGGCCGCCTTGCTGGCCTTCGAACTGGCGCATGCCATACGCAGCAATTCGATCGGCGAACCATTCGGTAAATTGCAGGTCAGGGTCGCCTTCGTATTTTGTTTCGTACCAAGCGCGGGTTTCGTCGTTCGCAAATACTTCACTTAACGCTGCACGATCAGCGTCAGAGAATGCGGCGACTTCTTTTCTGAAATACTGATGCCCAATCTCGTGCATCAAAATCCAAGCTGTTGTCGCGCGGAGCTGATCGTTAGAGTATGCTGGGAAACGAGACGTCAGCCCTTCTGTGTTGATGTATACGATTCCAAAATCTTTGCCCGCCGGATACATTGACTTGCCAGCAGACCCCATATCAATGGCGCGCTGCAGTTGTTCTCGCACATCGAAATCTAAGTTCTGATCTGCTAGCAGTTTGCGTACGCCTTCAGAATCCACGATAAGGATGTTTGTATCTGTCAGCTTGAGCGCGGCAGTAAGAGTCTTAACAGCTTGTTGCAAATACTTGTACTTACCGCCGAACACAGCTTTGACATTTGATGCTATGTCCGTGGTGACCATTCCTGGCGAACCAAAAGAGCGCCATTTACGTGACCCCGTTCTTGCCGCATCAGCGATTTCAGAATCTGCTTGGATCCCTTCTACACCGCCGCCAACTGCGCGGCGTGTTTCGCCAGCTTGTTGTGCTTGATCCATCATTGCGCCGACTTCGCCGCCTTCGGGGGCTAGCTCGTAATTAGCTGCCCGGGTGCGCTGCTTTAAGATGTACTTACGCGCTGCTCGGAAAAACGCTGCGCCTGATTTGAAGTCTTTACGCTGTGGTGGTTCGCCGGTGTACTTACTGCGGTTCGACTCGTTCAGCATTGAGGCGCGGCTTCCAATCTGAACAGAGCCTTCGCCACGCCCGATGCGCTTTCTTGGGCCTAACGAAAGATCTAAATCACCGAACTCGCCATCTTGTACAAACTCGAAACCAGCTAATGCTAGCTCGCCAAGCGATTCTTGGAGCCCGACCATCTGACGCTGTGCGTTAGTAAGATTCGCCGGGGCTTCGCCTCTAGCTTGAACTCGACGCCAGCCTTCTTCTGCCAGAGTCTTTAGGTCGAGAACAGTTACTGTGCCTTGCGGGTTCTTCATTCCAATCACTTGTTGGAATGCTTTGCGGAGCTCACCTGTAATTCTCTTAACTTCACCGCTGCGGAGAAAATCGTTCACTTCTTTCTGAACAGCTGCTGCGTGACGAACGCGCTGGCGCTTACCACCAATTGTCGCCTCACGAGTTCCGTTAGCTTTAGCAACTAGCGTAGGAATAGCGTCTGCACGACGGTCTTTGAATTCGTTGATAAAGAACCCGTCGTCGCGTTCTTGGATATCTATCTGATCGCGAGCCGCTTGTTCAATTTCTTGAACCTGCTCGTCAGTTAGTTCTTCACGAGAGCCGTATCGCTCGTTATCAACACGTAGCTTAACTAGCCGCTCTACGCCTTGTTCTGCGGATTCTCTAGACTTGTAACCAGCCCCGTCTTCGCGAAGATTAGAGCCATACACTGTAGTTGGCTCTTCGGTGACATTGAAAGCTGCTGCTTCTTCGTAGTTAACGCCGCGGATATCGTTGTTGTTTGTTTCATCTTCAAACTGCACCTGATCGTCTACGGTGTTTAGACGCTCGTTTACAGCTTGTTCTGCGGTGATTCTTTCGGTCTGCCCAATGTCTGACTTAGCTTCTTGAGCCGTCGTAACCGCCTGCTCTGTGTCAGGGGTAACCACAACATCAGCGCCGCGAGAACCATCAGAGTTAACAGAGCGAACAACTTCAGTTCCTCCCTCTGGCTTATTAACGGTACCGTTTCCTAGAACATCGCGCGATCCGGACTCGAACGCTGTTTTGACTTCGTTAATATCTTGATCGTCACGGACAATTAGAACGCCCTGACCGTCTGCAAGTTCTACTTGCTGTAGTCCTTGGTCTTGTAGATCTTGTGGGGAAAGCGGGCCATCAGTCTTAACAACAGCTTCGCGGCCTCGGGATTCTTTTAACTCAATAAGCTGGGTAGCAAGCTGTGCCGGTTGCTCTGGGATGAAATCTGTTTCGGGGATTCGTGACCCGGCAATAAAGTCTTGCGTAGCCCCGACGGCCTTGTCTGTTGCGGTTGCAACAGTTGTGCCGCCTGCTCCGACAGCTGTGCCCAAAGCGAAGCCAGCAACTGCTGCTTCAAGCCGCATCATATTTGCAGCGTCGCCAGTAAAATCAAATTCAGGGTCTGCGTACTTCTTAGTTAACAGTTGTAATTCTGTTTGAAGTTCTTCTGTAGCGCCTTCAATAGCACCTTGCTGCAAAGCTCGTGAAGTTATCTGCTGGAGAGCGGACTTAGCTTCTCCTCTAGCTTGGCCTGTAGCTACTTTTCCAAAAGCTCTAAGGAAAGCGACCTCTGCAAAAAGGTCGAGAGCCGCTTGAGGGGCACCTGAGATAAGTGAAGCGCCTGCTTCTCCAGTAAATCCAAAAGTTTCCCCAGCGCGCTGTGGGTAGTTCACTGCGAAACCGCCTGCTATTTGAGACGCTCTCTTTACAAACTTATCTTTTACGATGTCCTTAGCTTTATTTTTAAGGACAGTTTTTCCAGCGCCTTGGATCAGTAGCGGAAGTGCTCCTCCAGTGGCAACGGCTGACGAAATTGTTAGCCCAATTTCTGGGGCTGCGTTAAGGCCTGTGTGAACCAAGTAACGGCCCCAGTCTTCCGCTGAACCGTTTTCTAATAAAGTCTCAAAATTCTCGATGCCATTAGCGTTTCTATAGACCTCAGCTAACTGCTCCTTGGACTTTGCCAAATCAGCTGCCGCTTTTGCTCCTGGCCGATCGCCGAAGATCTCACGAGTCGCAGCGCCAAAGTAATCTAAGTTAGCGTCAAAGCGTGTTGCGCCTTCTCTTAGGGCGTTGGTAGCGAAATCGTTTTCTTCACCAGCTAAGTTTTCACGAAGAGTTAGATTGTCCGTGTTAGGTGTAGCTGGTAGGTAGTCCCTAAAATTTACGGGCTCTGCCACGGCTAGTTTCCTACAGCTTGTAAGTAATCGTTAAACGCTTGCTGAATCTGCCCTTCGTCTAATCCTTGTGAACGCATGTTTCCAACCATCGCTGAAGCCTGCAGTAAAACTTCGGTAGGTACGTTCTGATTAAACTTAGCGTTTAGTGGCTTATAGATATTGTTAAAGAACAAATCTGGGCGGGTGTTTGATAGCCCTAAACCAATTACAACTTCGCCTCCCAACTTAGTCGTATCAATATCTCCAGGGTCCAAAATCTTATCTCTAATAAATCGAGATACTGGGCCTGCTACAAAATCTACAATCTTGCCTGGAGTTGAGAACGCATCACCTGCGTTCTGTCTCTGAATCGCGTAGATGCCTCGTAAGGCAGCGTCAGATAGCTGCTTGGAATCAAACGGAGAGTCGGAGGACATAATCCGCTTATCGGTACGCTCTACAATGTTAAGCGCTGTTCTCTTATACCAATCCTCAACTTCTGAATTCCAATTGTCTGTGACAAGTGGGAACCCAAACACATCGGTTGTCGCATCAGCACGAATAGCGTCGATAACGTCCGTTCTCTGAACCTGATCGTTTGTGTAGTCGATATAAGTACGCCAATCGCCAGCGTCCGGTGCCTTATTAGCATCAGCAGCGTCCTTAGCGCGCAGTCTCGCCTCTTGAACATCGCGGTTACGCATCGAGGTAAGCGCTGTGTTCGCTTGGCTAGTAAGGCTTGTACCAGCGGTTGCCATACGGCCTGCTTGCTCAAGATTTGTTCCACGAACGTCATCGCCTGAAACGTAGTTCGTTATATCTGAGGCCGATAGGTCTGCATCGCGGTTCTGAACATTACCGTATAGGTCATACTGCTGGCCATTGCGGCCTAACGCGAAAGCCACACCCAACTCTTCAGCCGTCCTAGGTCGGCCACGGTAATTGAGGCCTTGATCGATCATACCCAGACCGACGTTGCGTTGCTGAACCATCGCCGATCGAGTTGAGTCAGTTTGAGGAGTAACTGCGTTTACTAGCTCTTGTGCTTGGCTAGCAACTCGCTGGCTAGACGTTTGCTGTACAGGAGCGGCTGGCGCAGCAAGAGCTTGCGGGTTATACCGGGCTGTTTGATTAGCAGGATTAGCCGCTGGTGCATTTTGGCCTACTTGAGGGATTTGGAATTGCGATGCCAGCGCAGCGCGCCCTTCCAGGGCCGCGTTGTAAGCAGCTCTATTTTCATCCCCAGTACGAGAACCACCTTTTGCAGGGCGCTGGAACCCGCCAAATTCTTGTTGTAGTGCATCTAACACATCAATCTCATCGGCTGATAAGAACCCGCGGCGGCGCATGCTTAGCTCTTCCCAGCGGGCTTTGCGCTGCAGCGGTGCCACTTGCTGATCAAATTCAGCAAGCGCTGAGTCACGCTGCGCAGTAACGTAGGCTGCTTGTCTAGCGTTAGGTTGCTCAAGCTCGTTTCCGCGGCCGCCTGCAACCCCAGCAAGTGGAAGATCCGGCGCTGGAGCTGTAGTTGGAGCAGGCTGTTCTGCTGGTGATGGTGCTGGCTGCGTAATAGCAGCGCTACTCGCATTCGAAGCGAGTGGCTGATTGGTTAAAAGTTGATTGTTAGAATCCGCAAATTGCTGGAGGTCAATCCTAGAAGCGTCTCCCCGCATTGTTCGCGCGGTGCGGTCGATCAAACCAAGTACGGAACCTACTTTTGACTCGTCAAAAACTTCAATGCGCTCTTGGCCGCCGCTTCCGCCTTCGTCGGACATGGGGCCTTCTAATTGAGTGCGCGGATCGTATAAATTCCAAGTAATCTTGCCTGGTATTGGTTGCCCATTAGCGTCGAGGATCGGCGCGATGCCGCGGTATTCTCTAGGGGATCCGTCTGGGCCATTAAAAATGCCAAGTACGCCGCCGTAATCGCGAAGGAACCGATCCGCGTCATCGAGGCTAATTGTGTTATCAGCTAAGGCCTGCTCCATTGTGCCACTAGTACCTACTAACTGTTCTAGCGCTCGAGCGGCGCGGGATTTGTCCCGCATCATAATCTGATCATCGTAATTTGCGGCCGCGCGCTCTTCTTGCGCTTGGTTAATAGCTAAATTACCGCGGTTAATTTCTATTGTTTGATCGTTTTGGAGATTGGTACGGGCTCTCTGGCGTTCGTCTGCTGAAAACTGCTCCCGGAAATTCTGTTGCGCTACCCTGTTCTGATTCTGTGTCTCCCGCAAACGTGCGAGATCCATCTGATTCGCGAGGGCTTGGTTCTGCCCGCTAATGAAGCTATCAAGGATGTCGACGTAGCCAGCCATAATTAGA
>Ga0181560_10004491_pt1 | contig 12597 bp, 15 predicted proteins | sample 011ome_20_FD_133751 | JGI IMG/M metagenome (GOLD analysis project Ga0181560, IMG submission 133751) | Coastal salt marsh microbial communities from the Groves Creek Marsh, Skidaway Island, Georgia - 011509CT metaG (megahit assembly) | ecosystem: Environmental > Aquatic > Marine > Intertidal...
ACGCCGGGCGATACCGCGCTGGTCATAATCCGTAATCCGGTTTTTCAGGGCCTGCAGTGAGACATCCAGAAAGATAATGACGCCGCCTTGTGCCAGGTTGGCCATGCTTTTTTCGCTGTAAACCACGCTGCCGCCGGTGGCAATGACAGTATGTTCCACGCTCAGGGAGGAGACCCATTTTTCCTCGATGGTGCGCAGTTCCATGTAGCCATCGGTATCGACAATATCCTGCAGCGAGCGATGCTCATGGGTCTGGATCACCACATCGGTATCCACAAAGTCGCGCGAAGTGCGTTTGGCCAGAATGACACCGATGGTGCTCTTGCCGGAGCCGGGCATGCCGATCAGAACGAGATTGTTGTTTGCTTGAGCCATGGAAGAGGGAGCCTGGGTAAAAGGCGATTATACAGCAGCGGTCAAAGACTGCCCGGGAAATGTCCGGCAAACAGTCAGCAGGACTTTACGAAGCATGACTGTTATCCAGGTCGGTGATCACGATATGTATGCCGCTGCGTGTAAAACCTTCCCGGTCATAAAAACGGTGTGCTTCCTTACGTTGCATGCCGGAGTCCAGGTGTAGTTCCTGGCAGCCGGCCTCCAGGGCAAATTGTTTCAGCCAGGCAACCATGGCCTGGCCCGCACCTTGTGACCGGAAGGTTTCATCGGTCACCAGGTCATCCACGTACAGGTGCTTGCCCCAGGCCAGCTTGTTGTTGATGACAAAGCCGGCAACGCAGGCGGGCCGACCCTTGCTGTAGAGGCAGGCCACCTGGTAACCCTCAGAGTCCTGTTGAGCCTGAATCCTGGCCACGAGACTTTCGGCGGTATATTGCGGACGCAGTTGGAGTAGGACAGGGGCAAGTTCCGTCAGGGCATCAACACCGGTCACCAGGTCGATAGTGTCGGCATTACTCATGGTTCACCATGATCAGCGATGCGGTGTCAAAACCATGGCGTTCTGCCTGGGCCAGGAAACTGTCCATGACAGCCGGATCAATGTTCGGGGTGCGTGACAACAACCACAGGTAGGACAGGTCAGGACCGGAAACAAAGGCGTACTGGTAATTGTCCTTGTCCAGGTCAAAAATCACGTAGGAGCCATAAAAGGGGCCAAAGAAGGATACCTTCAGATAGCCGGTCGCAGGATCCTCAACGAAATAGGCTTTGCCCTCGGCCTCTTCCCAGGCCTCATTGCTGGCTGACCAGCCCCGGTTCAGCACACGCACGCCGCCATCATCGCGCATTGAATACGTGGCCGTGACCTTTTCCAGGCCGCGCTCAAAGCTGTGGTCCAGCCGGGCAATTTCATACCAGGTGCCCAGGTAGCGCTCGAGTTCGAAACCGGTGATTGGCCGGACGGTTGCCGGCATGCCCAGGCAACCGCTGAGTAAGAGGTTGGCCAGAGTCAGTAACAATAAATTCAGGTGTTTCATGTTTACAACTTCAGTTCCATGGGAGTGTGTTCAATGCCTGCCTCGGTGAAGTTCTCACCATTGGCTTTAAAGCCCAGCTTTTCATAAAACGGTACGGCATTGACCTGGGCATAAAGTGACACGTTGTCATAGTGACGCGCCCTGGCGGTGTCGATCAGTGTCTGCATCAACAACCTACCAATACCCTGGGCCCGGTAATCGGCAAGAACCGCTATGCGGCCGATATGGCCATCATCGAGCATTCTGCCGGTACCTACAGGTTGATCATTGTCAGTGCACAACACATGCACAGCCTCGGCATCCAGGCCATCAAAATCAATCGCCGGATCAACACCCTGTTCCAGGGTGAACACGGTAGTGCGAACATGCCTGATGGCAGGCAGCTGTGCGTCAAAGCTGACCAGGTCAAGTTTCATGTGGCGGACTAATCCGTTAACGGTTCCAGATTACAGGAAAGCATACAACAGGAACGCGCCGAACAATATGGCGATGGCACCGCCAGCGCGGGCAAAAGGTGTCACGGTGTGCAATATCCATTTGATCAAACCGGTAAAACGTTCTTGCCCCAGCCAGGCAAAGAGTACTGCCGCAATTACGGCAATCCAGCCGATGAACGTGACAGTCAACGGAAAGCGGGAGACCCCCGCATAGGTCACCAGCAACAGGCCGAACACCAGCCGCACGATAATGGCGGTGGCATAAAGCACCGGGTTGCCGGCAAAACGCTTGATGAAATCCAGCATTAGTGCGGGGTTCAGTACCAGGATCATACCGGCGATGCTTATCAAAACGCTGAAAATGTCGATGACTAAAAGCATGTTGTTTCACTCCCTGTAACCAGGCCCCGATTCCTGCGTGATGAATCCGGTAATACAGCACCGGAAATTACCGGTAACGTTAACCGAAGATGAACAGGCAGTACACCGTTGGTCCCTGATCGTCCATAAAAGGTGCGCCTGTTCGCATTCCCGGATTCAGGGTCAAAGGGTTCAGTCAGAATTCAGCTTTACCCTCCTAACGTGATGCCATCGACAGGCTAAAACTGTTCGATAAAGGAGGATAACAATGAAAACTTTACTCAAACTAGCTTTACCCCTGGTGCTGGCCACTGGCTTCGCGATCCCCGCGGCCAATGCCGATCCTGGAAGACCGGACTATCGTAATGATTACGATCGCTATGCCTCTTTCAGGGACGATGACCGGCGTGGTTTCAATGCCTATTCAAGGCAGGCTCGCCGTGACCAGGCTGAGTACGAGCGGGAGCGTCGCAAGCGCATTGCTGAAAATGCCAGGGAGAATCGCAAGTTCTACCAGGCTCAGCAGCGCGAAAGGCGCCAATTCCAGGCTCAACGTGAACGTGCCTACAGGAAAGGCCTGAAGAATGAACGCTGGGCGTACCTCACTGGCTATGATGATGGCTTTCGTGACGGTTATTACCGCCGTGACGGACGCTATCGTTCCGGTGCTTACAACGATGCTGCCTGGTCAGTCATCGTGGACCTGGCCCTGAACTACTAGGGCCAGGGACCCGATCACGGGAGCGACTCATGAACCGACTCATCTGGCTTGTTGTTATCGTGTGCCTGGTCAGCAGTTGTGCAGGTATTGAAGTGCGCTATCGCTATCCGGGGCCGGTCTATACCCCTTCCCCGGGTATCATGCACAGGGAAGGGGGTATTGCCTCGTTCTATGCCGATAAATACCAGAACCGGCTCACAGCCAACGGCGAGCGCTTTGACCAGCGCGCGATGACGGCAGCACACAAGTCACTGCCCTTTGACAGCGTGGTCAGGGTCATCAATGTGAACAATGGCCGCAGTGTGGTGGTACGGATCAATGACCGGGGGCCTTTCATTCGGGGCCGCATTATCGATCTGTCCTATGCCGCATTCAGCCGCATCGAAAATCCCCGGGAAGGACTGGCAGATGTGGTCATTGAAGTGCTTGATTAAAGTATCATGCTGAAGCCGACCCAGTTGTAGGTCGGCATAGGCCCAAAGGGCCGTTTGCCGACATGATCTAACCCAGGTATTCGAATGAATTACCTGTTCACCAGGCCCTTACCTGCCACCCTTTTTCTTTTTATAAAACTTCACTTCTTTCACGATTTTCGCGAACTTGCGTCCCGTTGCGCGCTTTTCAGCCAGCGTGGCCGTGGCCTGGGCACTTTCCCGTTGCAGTTTCTGGTAATTGAGCAGCCGGCGGCCATCAAGGCGGTCTTCGGCGATGGCCTGCAGTACCGCGCAGCCCGGTTCTGTCTCGTGACTGCAATCGCCGAAATGGCAATGTTTGGCCAGTGCTTCGATGTCTTCGAAAACGGTTCCGATGGATTCGCCTATATCGGCTACCCGCAATTCCCGCATACCCGGCACATCAATCAGCAGTCCGCCAGAAGGCAGGATATGTAATTCCCGGTGGGTGGTCGTGTGGCGTCCCTTCTTGTCCTGTTCCCGAATGTCTCCGGTGGCAACCAGTGCACTGCCTGCAAGTGCATTCAGCAGTGTGGACTTGCCAACGCCGGACGAGCCCACAAGGGCGACCGTGGTCGTGGTATCTATCCAGGCGCGGATATTATCAAGGGTCGTGGCATCCAGGGCATTGACCGCTTCAACAGGCACCCCTGCCTGCACACTGCGGGCGCACTGTGTGTAGGAGTCGACATTGTCAGTCAGGTCGGCCTTGGTCAACACGATAACCGGCATGGCGCCGGCCTCGGCGCACAGGGCCAGGTAACGCTCCAGGCGCGACTCCTTGAATTCCTCGTTGCAGGACGTGACGATGAACAGGGTGTCGATATTGGCGGCAATGGGCTGGACCTCGACATTGCTGCCGGCCCCAACTCGCCTGAACAGGCTTTTCCTCTCCAGTACCTGCTCGATCCTGGACAGTGACTCATCCAGAACGACCCAGTCACCCACAGTGGGCCGGTCTACCGCGGCGGCATCACGCAGCAAAGGCGAAAGTGTGGCGATCTTTTCTCCTGTCTCGCAGGCCACGGTGATGTTGGAACGCTGGACAGACATGACCCGTCCGAGACATTTATCCGGATTTTCCAGGCCTGCCAGCTGCCGGGTGAAGAACGGGACCAGTCCCAGCTTGTGTAATGCTTCACTCATAGGGCCTGTCCGTTGTCATGACTCTTGTAGAACCTGTTATGGATTTTGGTCACCCACTGATAATCGCGAATGCCAATCTGCCAGCGACTCCTGTGGATATTCATCAAACAATTTGTCGTTGGGACCGGGGTGGAGTTGAACCCAGCCAGCCTTTGAACCCAGCATCATATGCGTGTGCTCTGGTGGTACGGGCAGGTCAGTATCAATGGCGGAAGCAAAGGGATGCACAAGCTCTGGCCACCTGGGGTCCCACACCCAGAGTGCGCTGCCGCACTTGTTACAAAAATGGCGTTGGCCGGGGCTCTCGCGGCTTTCTCCGCTGTCAGAGTCTTTGATAATCGCGTTGTAAACACTGATAAAGTTCTCGCCCTTAACCTTCAGTGACTCAAAGCTTCCACCCAGGTTGATGGCATAGCCACCGCCACCCGCAGTTTTTCTGCATATCGAACAGTAACAGTGGTTAAAGGGATAGGGCTGATCAGACAAAAGGCTGAAGCGTACGCTACCGCAATGGCATGAGCCTTCGAGTTTCATTAGGTAATCTCCGGGTTTGATAATTGCAGAATGTCTGCTTATTGGAATCCAGCTCAAACAGGGCAAGATTTCGTGCTAAGTAAGAAGCTTGAGTGTACCTGAAACGTGGCGACGACAGCTTCCCAGCCTGAAGAGTGTTATTAAAGCGATAGTTGGTGGATATTACCCTAAATATGTTGCTTCTTTTTTATGAAATAGAAAATGATGCATCATGTAGGTTCGTCTGTATGCCCTTGTCAGGCGGTAGAATTGTATGCATGAAAATTAGTAACCAAGTTGGGCATTCAAGCCATTATTTATCAATACTCTAAACTCATCATTAAATGCATCTTGAGTGGTCTCCCAGTGCTCTGTCATTCCAGGGAAGTTATCGGCTGGACCTGGTTCTCCGCTAATTATCTGTAGCCAGAGGTGGACAGGAGCATCAATCCGACCCAATAACTCTTCAGAATATTCCCATTGCCAGAGTGACAAGATATACATGTAATGATTCCAGAGTCTGAAATTCTCATGGTCATTCAGATCAAATCCATTTTGAGCTTTGACAATTATCGCGCTTATGTCTGAATCATTGGCCACTGTGTCAAAATATCCTGCCATTGCCATAGTATGGTTGTAGCGTGATTGAGCCTTTAAGGAATTGTTGTTTTGATGTAGTTCGAACGCCAGAAGAAAGATGCCGACAAAAACACCTATGTTCGCTAGCATTGAAATAAGTTGTCCTAACTCAATCTTTTTCATTTTCATACTCAGTTGATGTTGACTCAATGACAAGCCCGCTTAACGCCTTTCTTAATGGTGCGACGGCGAAGCCGGCGTCCCAGCCCGAAGGGCGTTATTGAAGGGTTTGTTATGTGGCGCCATCAATTCATGATTTTTTATTGTGAAACAATGTATGTTTCCATAAAAGACACAAAATTTGATTCGGGTTCAAACTGATCTTTAATTCCTGAGTATACTTCCCCGAAAGGTAATGTTGGATTTCTATATAGTCCGCGTTTTCCGGCAACATCAAGTTCAATTAATTCAATCCTGCCTTCTGCATACTCGCCAAATTCATATTCCCAGGCTATAAGGATAGTTCTTACTAACTGAAAAAGGCGAAAACTTTCTAATGGTGTAAGTGTTTCACCAACCCGGGATTTAAAGATAATAGGGGTAATTATGGGGTCGATGCTTAATGTCTTTTGCATCTCCACTCTTGTGCTGAAATAGTTAAATCTTGACTGCGAGGACATTTCTTCTTGGTATTGCTGAAACTCAAGAGCAAGAAAAAATATCCCAGCAATAACTCCAATATTTGCAGCTAAAGCTAACCATTTATTTAAGCTATCCAAGTTCATAAAGTAACCTATCTAGGCGCTTGGTGAGTACTTCACTAAGACACATAACGCTCTTCTTAATGGGGCGGCTGCGAAGCAGACGTCCCAGCCTGAAGAGCGGTATTAAAGGGATTGTTATGTGTCATGGATAGAACTTTATCTATTTCAAGAACAAACGGGGGTGGATAAGCAGCTTTGGCAGTAACCCACCAATTCTTACCATATTGGGTGTTAAGAAATTCACCTATAAAAGGCCCCATGGTCTCATTGAATTTTCCATGCTTGAGAAGTCCGCGCCTGCTTCTATCCCAAATATGGTATGCAGCCCAAGTGTGCTCCATAAATAAGGATTCCAATCGCAATAAGCTAACATCATCCAAATCAGTATTATCACTTAAGCCGCGATGCCAGATTTCTGCTACTTCTTGATTAGTAATAATTGTTTGACGAATTGCCGACCATTCAGCCATGGTCGTATTTTCCTCGTTTCTTTCAAGATGATGGGAGTTTTGTCTTATTTGAAATCCAACAAATATCAATGAAATTACTAGTCCGATTGATGCCAATACTTCAGCTAAACTCGCATAATCTTGAAGATCCAATTTATATATCCCCCTGAAATCTGCCTTATGATCGGATTGGACACATGACATTTTAATACTGCGCATGCTTAGTATGCGCATCATTCGTAAATGAATAATTGGTTATAACATTTTAATTATCCTGGTCGATTTTCAAAAACCTGCTCTCTGATATGTTTGCATGCGTACATGCCGGGAATTCTATTCTCATAGCAAGTTTGCGCATATGTCTGCTGGCTGGCGCAGAAATTCCGCTGGTTTCAACAAGTTGGGTGGTGCGCTTTGGTGCATGTGAGCAAATCCTTTTTGATGCCGTGAAATAAATTGACTTCCATGTGTTTCGGGTCTATTCCGATAGTAGAACATGGAGTGTTGATGATGAAAAGCCAATTTCTGGATGAAGTGCGGGCTGACATGCGGCTGCGGGGATACAGCATTCGCACTGAACATACCTACCTTACCTGGATAAAACGCTATATCAATTTCACCGGGCAGAAGCATCCCCGGGAGATAGGATCCGAGGAAATGCGGGCGTTTTTGACCCGCATGGCTGTCAAGTGGGAAGTGTCGGTCAATACGCAGAAGGTCGCGTTGAATACCCTGGCATTCCTGTATAACAAGCATCCTGGTATTGAACTCGGTGACCCTGCATACCTTCAGGCATTCGTTCGCCACCCACATGTTGCAGCGGGGCGCGGACATCAGGACAGTTCAGGAGCTGCTGGGCCACAGTGATGTGAAAACCACACAGATCTATACCCATGTCCTGGGTATGCATTATTCCGGAACGATGAGTCCGCTGGATAACCTGTAGCGGGTCAGTCAGTCACACAGCCTTCACTGGCGCTTTTCACCAGCGTGGCATATTTCTTCAACATGCCCTTGGTGGCAGGCAATGGTGGCTGCTTCCATTCGGCGCGGCGCTTCTCGATTTCGGCATCATCAATATCAGCCACCAGGGAATTGGTTTCTGCATCAATGGTGATGATGTCGCCGTCTTTCAACAGGCCGATAAGTCCGCCGATCTGGGCTTCCGGGGTGATATGACCGACCACGAAACCGTGGGTGCCGCCGGAGAAACGACCGTCAGTGATCAGGGCAACAGTCTTGCCCAGGCCCTGGCCCATGATGGCGCTGGTAGGCTTGAGCATTTCCGGCATGCCGGGGCCGCCCTTGGGACCGCAATAGCGAATCACCACCACATCGCCGTCCTTGATTTGCTTTTCCGAGATCGCGGCATTGGCTTCAACTTCACTGTCGAAGACCTTGGCCGGTCCGGAAAATTTTAGACCTTCCTTGCCGGTAATCTTGGCAACGGAACCTTCCTCGGCCAGGTTGCCGTAAAGAATGCGGATATGGCCGGTGGCCTTGATCGGATCGCTGACCGGATGAATGACCTGCTGGCCTTCGGTAAGGTCGGGCACATCGGCCAGGTTTTCGGCAATGGTCTTGCCGGTCACGGTCATGCAGTCGCCGTGCAGGTAGCCTTCGCGCAGCAGCATTTTCATGACGCCCGGCACGCCGCCAACATTGCACAGATCTTCCATGACGAACTGGCCGCTGGGTTTCAGGTCGGCCAGGAATGGAGTCTTGTCGGCAATGCGCTGAAAGTCGTCGATAGCCAGTTCAATACCGGCAGACTTGGCCATGGCAATCAGGTGCAGTACCGCGTTGGTGGAACCACCAAGGACAGTGACCAGGGTAATGGCGTTTTCAAAGGACTCCTTGCTCAGGATATCCGAGGGCTTGAGATCCTTTTCCAGCAGGTTGCGCAGGACGGCACCCACGCGCAGGCAGTCGGCTTTCTTGTCTTCGGACACGGCCACGGAACTGGAGTTGTAGGGCAGGGACATGCCCAGGGCTTCGATGGCCGAGGCCATGGTGTTGGCGGTGTACATGCCGCCGCAGGCACCGGGGCCGGGAATGGCGTGTTCTACAACATCCTGCAGTTCGACCGCTTCGATGCGCCCGGCGGTATATTCACCCAGGGCTTCAAAGGCAGAGACGATATCCAGTTTACGATCACCCAGCTTGCCGGGTTTGATGGAGCCGCCATAGACCACGATGGACGGGCGGTTCAGGCGTGCCAGCGCCATGAAGGCACCGGGCATGTTCTTGTCACAGCCGACCACGGTGGCTACACCGTCATACCACTGGGCGCTGACAACCGCTTCGATGCTGTCGGCAATCAAATCGCGGCTGGGCAGGGAGCTGCGCATGCCGTCAGTACCCATGCTGATGCCATCGCTGACCCCGATAGTATGGAAAATCAGACCCACCAGGTCCTCATCCTGCACGCCCTGCTTGACGATTTTCGCCAGGTCATTCAGGTGCATGTTGCAGGGGTTGCCTTCCCAGCCGGTGCTGGCAATGCCGATCTGCGCCTTTTTCAGGTCTTCGCGGGTCAGGCCGATGCCATGCAGCATGGCCTGGGCGGCCGGCAGGCCGGGATCCTGGGTGATGGTGCGGCTGTACTTGTTGAGGTCTTTCATGGGTAATTCTCTGGTGTTATGCGGTAAAGGGGGCGATTTTAGACTGTGGCGAGGCAGATGTGTACTGCCGGCTCATTGAGGCTCAGAAGATAATGTCTTTGAAAGGCGCGTGATCTCATCCATGAAAGAAGTAGGCAGAATGCCCGCTTCTACCATGGCTTCAATTTGTTGCAGGGCTTCTGTGTCCGTTAATACAGGATTCATATATGAGTAATAGGTTTCATCATCAAGCAGGCCGGCTTTATACTCATTCCAGTAATGAAACCGCGTCCTGATATAAGCAACATGATAGGCTAAATCGGGTTCAATTCTGGTCGCTACTTGTGGATTTCCAGCAGCGAATAATAGCAGGTCTTTATCCGCTTCCATCAGGGATTGCCGCACGGTGCTCTGGATTGCTGCGGTATTGGCGGCCGTCTCATCGGCGCCAAGCCGCACCTGTATACCGACAAAAACCAGCGACAACACGATGCACACGGCGGAGATGATTTCTGCGATGAGGGCGTATTCCTGCAATTTATCTTTCACGGGCCTGGTTTCCTGTAATTGTTATGCGGCGTAAAGTTTCCGGACTTTGATCGCTCTGCATTTTTGGTTGGCGACCCATAAATCGTACTGCAATTGCTGGTTTAGCCAGCTTTCCGCCGACGTGTTGAATGCCTTGCCCAGGCGAATGGCCATCTCGGCGCTGATGCCGGCACGTCCGTTGATGATCGCGGACAGGGTCTTGCGGCTGACGCCGAGCCCTTCCGCGGCCTCTGTGACGCTCAGGCCAAGGGGCTCCAGGCAGAGTTCCCGAATGACTTCTCCCGGGTGCGGCGGGTTATGCATGGTCTTTGCCATGTCAGTGGTAATCCTCGTAATCGACATCGATAACGTCTTTGTCATCGAACGCAAAAGTTATACGCCAGTTACCGCTGATCCGGACCGACCAGCGTTGTTTGTCATTTCCCTTCAGGCGGTGCAGGTACAACCCCGGCAACGCCATGTCTTCAGGTGTCGTTGCGGCATGCAACCGTGCCAGTACCATACTGATTCGCCTGACCTGGGTCGATGCTATACGGGCTTTATCTCCATGGGTGAAAAACCTGGCCAGTCCCTTGTGCCTGAAATTTTTGATCACGCCCAGTGTAACCTATGAGGTTACAGCGGACAATACGTCCGCTGTGTCATGACATTCAGTATAGGAGTGGTAAGCGGCTACTGCCTGGAGAAGGCAATACTAGAGCTTTTTGGTGAAGATCTTTGACTTGCGCTGATAGTTGTACAACGACTTTTTCTTTTCCGGCAGGGCGTTGATATCACTTTCGGCAAAGCCCTTTTCAATAAACCAGTGGGGAGTTTTCGTGGTCAGTACAAACAGGGATGTCAGACCAGCTTTCTTGGCCTGCTTCTGGATTTTTTCAAGCACGTCCTGGCCCCGGCCGGTGTCCCGGTAATCAGGATGTGTAGCAAGACACGCCAGCTCGCCGCTGCCGTCATCCTGGGGATACAGCGCGCCGCAGGCGACAATCATGCCTTCCCGGTCAATGACCGTGAACTGCTCGATTTCAGTTTCCAGCAATTCCCTGGAGCGCTCAACCAGTACACCGGCAGCTTCCAGCGGTTCGATGAGCTCGATAATGCCGCCCACATCATCAATGGTGGCCGAGCGCAGTTGTTCGTAATTTTCCTGGGTAATCAGGGTGCCGCTGCCATCCCGGGTAAACAGTTCGGAAAGCAGGGCGCCGTCAGCGGTATAGGAAATCACCTGGGCCCGTTTCACGCCGGCCTTGCAGGCCTTGGTGGCCAGTTCCAGGTTGAGCAGTTGCATGTCCAGGTTATCGCCGGCACCGATCTTTTGCCGGATCAGGTCATCGGCCTCGATGGCGGTGAGCTGGCTGATGGGCTCACCCTCGTCATCGAGAATGCCGGTATCACCGGAATAGATCAGCAGTTTGTCGGCCTGCAGGGCAATGGCGATAGCGCTGGCCACTTCTTCCACGGTCAGGTTGAACACTTCACCGGTGGGGGAGTAGCCCAGGTTGGATTGCATGACAATGTTGCCGGCGTCCAGTTGCCTGTTGATGGCGTCGCTGTCGACCTTGCGCACTTCGCCGGTGTAGCCGTAATCCACGCCGTTATGTACACCATAGGGCTTGGCTACCACGAAGTTGCCGCTGGCGGTATTGATGTCTGCACCATGCATGGGTGAGTTTGGCAGGCCCATGGAAAACACCGCTTCCATATCGATGCGCAGGCTGCCGACCACCTTGCGGATTTCGGCCAGGCTGGCCGCGTCGGTAATGCGCAGGTCTATATGGAGCTGGCCCTGGATATCGTCGTGCTTTTCGTCCTTGAGACCGGCGGCTTTCAGGGCGGCATCAATCTGCGGCCGCGCGCCGTGCACCAGTACAAGCTTCACCCCCAGGCTGTTGAGCAGGGTGAGGTCGTGGGCAATGTTATAGAAATTGTCGTGGGCGAGGGCTTCACCGGGCAACAGAACGACGAACACCTTCCCGCGGTAGGCGTTGATATAAGGTGAAGCCTGCCGAAACCACTTCACGTATTGAGTATTGTCGTCGGCCATCGTCGTTCACTTGGATGTTCTGCTGTCTGTCCGGTGAAAAGGGCGGGTATTGTAACGGAAGTGACTGAATAATCAAAAGATTTTTATCCTTCCTTCGGAAGTATAGTAACAAGGAGCAAGGGACAAGGAACAAGGAACGACACGTCGGGCTCCAGCGAAATATCGTAGGCCGGAAGAGGCCCGAAGGGCCGTCATCCGGCAAGGTGCCCGCAGGGCACCCGAAAATAGTTATAAATTTCACCCAAATCAGGCAACGCTGATGCCGGAACAGGCCGTAGGTCGGGATAGGCGCGGAGCGCCGTTTCCCGACGTTGATTGTAAAGAGGTGGTGGGGGCATGTCGGCAAACGCCCCTGCGGGGCTATGCCGACCTACGAATAAACGTCAATGTTCGGGAAAACGATTGATCTAAAAATTCAAAAAATCATCCTTCCTTGCTCCTTGCTCCTTGCTCCTAGAGACAATACTGTTTGATCAGACTCTGCAATATATCCACGCAGGGCTTCACCTGTTCCATGGCCATGAACTCGTTGGGCTGGTGGGCCTGGTCG
>Ga0181560_10004502_pt1 | contig 12575 bp, 10 predicted proteins | sample 011ome_20_FD_133751 | JGI IMG/M metagenome (GOLD analysis project Ga0181560, IMG submission 133751) | Coastal salt marsh microbial communities from the Groves Creek Marsh, Skidaway Island, Georgia - 011509CT metaG (megahit assembly) | ecosystem: Environmental > Aquatic > Marine > Intertidal...
ACCATCCTTCAACTCAGCGGACACGGTAGAGTTTTCTGTGATAATTAGTTTAACTGGAGGTGGATGTGATTCGGATACATCTCAAAATGGAGAGGTAATAATTATCTCGGATCCGGTGGTTTCATTACAGCCTACTTCTGCTTCTTACTGCCAAAATGCAAGTCCAGTTGCCTCCTTAGTGGTTCAAGCTTCCGGAGGACTGGGTAATTACAGTTACCAGTGGTATAGCAATACCAATAATAGTAATTCTGGAGGTCTGCTACTTCCTGGAGAGACTGATTCGACATTTGTTCCACTCGTCTCTCTTGTCGGAACTACTTATTATTACTGCGAAATTATTCAAACCGGTTTAAATTGTAATGTTACCTCTTCAACAGCCTCAATTATAGTAACACCAGCTCCTACTTTTACCACTCAGCCCATAGACACTCAGACGGTTTGTTTGGATGGAAGCTTGTCTGCCTTGACCTTGGCTTATCAAAATGGACTAGGAAGTCCTAGCTACCAATGGTATTCGAATACGATTAATTCTTACACTGGAAGTACCTTGATACCAGGCGCAACCAATTTAAATTATTTGCCGCCTACTGACTCTGTAGGAACCTATTATTATTACTGCGTGGTTACATTGCCAAATGGAGGTTGTTCATCTATCACCTCTGATATTGCAGTTGTAATAGTACTTCCAGATCCCATGATTTCGATTCAGCCAATACCTGCTCAAACAATTTGTGAGGGAGGAACTATTTTAAATCCTTTAACAGTGAGTTATGCAGGTGGAGTTGGAACACCAAGCTACCAATGGCAAAACTCAGGTGTCAATATAGTTGGAGCTAACTCAGCCTCTTTTACGCCTACGGGAATATCTTCTCCCGGTATTTATTCTTACTCAGTAATTGTCAATTTGAGCGGAAATGGGTGTAATGCAGATACTTCTCAAAACTCACTAATTACCGTAATTCCCGATCCAATTGTTGTGGTTCAACCTGTATCGGATACATACTGTATTGGGGCAGTTCCCGTAGACACGCTAGTTGTTTCTGCCAATGGTGGTCTCGGAATGTTCAGCTATCAGTGGTATTCTAATACTACAAATTCAAGCACTGGAGGAACACCAATTTTAGGTGCTACCGATTCTACTTTTGTTCCTTCTGTAGGTGCTGTAGGTACTTTTTACTATTATTGTGAAATTACTCAGACTGGTGTTAATTGTAATACTGTTTCGTTGCCTGCAACCATTTTGGTAAATCCTGCTCCCACATTTACAACACAACCTATAGATTCGCAATTTGTTTGTTTGGATGGATTATTGACTTCTCTTAATGTGACCTACCAAAATGGAGTTGGCACTCCAAGTTATCAGTGGTTTGTTAATTCTTCTAATTCTTATTCAGGTTCCGTTCCAGTAATAGGAGCTACCAATTCAAATTACTTGCCACCATCAACTACGGTTGGAACATTGTATTATTACTGTGTTGTTTCTCTCCCAAAAGGTGGTTGTAGTTCAATTGTATCGGATATTGCAAAAGTTGTTGTGAATCCAGACCCACTTATTACGGTTCAGCCACTTTTATCTCAATCTATTTGTGTGGGAGGTACACTCGCTACTCCATTAAGCGTTAGCTTTTCGGGAGGAGTTGGAAATCCAAGTTATCAATGGCAAAAAAATGGAGTAAATCTTTTGGGAGATACCAATTCATCTTTTTTACCCACAACCTTTTTTGTGCCTGACACGATAGATTATCGAGTGATTTTAAGTCTGGATGGAAGGGGATGTAATGATGATACTTCTCTTAATGCTGAGGTAATTATCGTGAATGATCCGGTAATGGTTCGAGAACCCGATTCAGCAATATATTGTGAAAACACATCGCCTGTAACACCGCTCTTGGTCAGAGCGACAGGAGGTTTAGGAAGTTTTAATTATCAATGGTACAGTAATTCTATTAACTCAAATTCTGGGGGGGCCATGATTACTGGAGCTACTGATTCAACATTTATACCACCTGTAAATGGGGTAGGAACGGTTTATTACTATTGTGAGATTTCTCAATCAGGATTAAATTGTAATGTAATCTCAGCAGCTGCAAAAATTACTGTTACACCATCTCCTTCATTTTCTAATCAGCCAATCGGATTTCAAAAACTATGTGTAGGAGGAACTCCTAATCTTCTCTCTGTTTCTTATATTGGGGGAAATAATTCTGTGAGCTATCAATGGTATCAAAATAACGTGAATTCCAATGTTGGCGGAACTCCACTTTTAGGCCAGACTTCTTCAAGTTACCTTCCTCCGTCCTCAACTTCTGGTTCAAACTTTTATTACTGTGTTCTCTCATTCTCAGTTGGCGGATGTACTAATATAGTGTCTAATCCGGCCCAAGTAGTTGTGCTTGATGACCCAATAATAACCAACCAACCAGTGTTGAGCCAAATGATTTGCCAGGGGACGACCATCCTTCAGCCTCTAACCTTCTCTTTTTCGGGAGGTACAGGTGCAACTTCTATAGCTTGGTATCAATTTGGAACTCCAAATGTATTGATTAATGGGGTAACCGACACATCATTTCTTCCTATTACTTTTAATTTGGCTGGGAATTATAAATATTTTGCAGTTGTAACGGATAGTGGAGTGGGCTGTGACAACACCTCTACATTAAATAGTGAGATAATTGTGAATCCTACACCTCATGTTAATCCATTAAACGATACCGTACTTTGTAATGATAGTCGATTGAACATACAAATAACAACTTCTGTTCCTTCCAATATTGCTTGGTCTGCTACTCAAAACATAAACGTTACAGGAGAGTTGACTAGCACTCAAACCTCCACCTTGATTAACGACTCCTTAACGAATAACACAAATGTCCCCCAATTTGTCGAGTATTCCATAACTCCAACTTCTTTTCCGGAAGGATGTCCTGGTCCAGACTCAACCGTTAGAGTAAAGGTACAACCTGATGTTGTGTTAAATAATGTACCCAATGTTGAAATTTGCAGTGGAAGTCCGGTAAATACTATTTTAACGGCCAATGTTCCTTCTACTTTTAATTGGTTTGTTTCTATAGATAACCCCAATGTTACAGGGGAATCATTACTTCCAAGTACAAGTAATTTAATTACAGATCGATTAGTGAATAATACTTCTGTGAACCAAATTGTAGTTTACTCTGTATTCCCAGTTTCAATAGAGGGCCAATGTGCAGGGCTGGCCCAAACCTTTGTCGTCACAGTAAAACCAAGTTTGGCGCTGTTAAATGAGGATACTGTTACTATTTGTAGTGGAAATAGAGTAAACTTGTCTTTGGTAGCAAATACTAATGTTACTTTTAATTGGTATGCGGATCAATCTTTAAATGTACTGAACGAGACCACTTCCGTTGTTTCGTCTTCGAGGATTGACGATTCTTTAGTAAATGTCAGTAATTCTATTCAAAAAGTCACCTACCATGTGGTGGGAACAAGTACAAGTAATGGGTGTTCTAGTCCGGTAATCCCTATTACAGTGTTCGTTAACCCTCAACCTTCAGTGTTTCCAATTTCGGATACTATTATTTGTAATGGAGTCACTTTAAGTCCGATTTCTTTCAATGGTCCAGTTATTGGAACTCAATATAATTGGTCAACCACAGATACCACAATTGGCATAGGTGCAAGAACAGGATTGAATTCTATTCCTGGATTCGTGACTACCAATCCAACATTCTCCCCGAAATTCACAAACTTTACTGTCGTTCCTATTTATACAAATGATAGTGTTACCTGCATAGGAAATTCTGAAAGTTTTACATTAACTGTATTGCCTTCTCCGGATGTGAATCCATTGGGAGATATTAATGTTTGTAATGGAATTCAAGTTCCGCAAACTGTTGTCTCTGGTTCCGTTCCAGGTACTATTTTTAATTGGCAGAACTCAAATACTTCAATTTCATTAAATGTTTCGGGAATAGGGAACATTCCATCATTTAATGCAACAAATAATACAGCTGTTCAGCAGTTTAGTACAGTATCTGTCATGCCAATGTCTCAAGTATCGGGTGTTCAGTGTTTTGGTGCTCCGGAAACATACAGGATTACCGTAAATCCAACTCCAAAGGTAGTGAACAATGATATCCAAATTTGTTCTAGGGAAAACACAAATATATTGTTGAATTCTAACATCCCAAGTTCGTTCCAATGGAGTGCAACTCCAACCCCAACTGTTTTTAATGAGACATCTTTTCCAATTCAGACTACCAATTTAATAAACGATACCTTAAGCATAATCTCTCCATTTGCTCAGTTTGTAGATTATCATGTAATACCTACATCTTTGCCTTTCGGTTGCGTTGGTCCCGACTCCGTAATTACAGTGCAAGTAAATCCAATACCAGTTGTAGATTTTTCAATTTTAAACACAATCTTTTGCGATTTACAACCAATTAATTTTCAGAATAATTCTTTAGGCTCGTTAAATTTTGATTGGAATTTCGGTGATGGAAATTCTTCCTTCTTATTTAACCCATCAAATAGTTATGCAAGCGCAGGGGGTTATTCAATAACTCTTACCGGAACTAATCCTCTAACGGGTTGTAAAGATTCCGTCACTAAACCCATAGTGATTTCTAAAACTCCAAATTCGAATTTCACTTATTCTGATAGTGTAGGATGCGACTTTTTAGATGTTGTGTTTATAGCAGACACAACAAGTGTTGATTGGGATTATGATTGGAACTTTGGAAATGGTTCTAATTCTCAGCAGTTTGGAGTCGCAGGTCATTTCTACAATCAAATTGGGTGTAATGATGTCTCTTTGACTGTCACATCTAAAGCAGGATGTATATCAACCACCTTAGATACAAATGCCATCTGTATCTACGAGCAGCCGATAGCCGATTTTATTTCAAATAGGACTATCTTTTCTTCATTAGAAACTCCCATTGTGGAGTTTTATAACCAGTCATTATTTTCAACTAGTTATTTGTGGTTTTTCGGAGACAATCAAACTGGAATTGCAGAAAATCCGATTCACATATATCCTGATGGGGCAAACCAATATCAAGTTAAATTATACGCAAGCAATCAAATTGGTTGTATTGATTCTGTATTAAAGACAATCACTGTAGAGCAAGAAATAGCAGTTTATGTACCGAATACTTTTACACCCAATAAGGATGAAATTAACCAAGTGTTTTTGCCGATACTGTCAGATGGATTTATCGAAGAGTCTTATCACTTGACGATTTTTAACAGATGGGGAGAATTGGTTTTTGAAACGAGGGATCAAACTGAAGGATGGGATGGTATGTGCGGAGCTCAAGACAGTGAGAAAGGGTGTGGAGTGGGTTCTTACGTTTGGAAGATCTCAGTGGCAGTTGAAGAGTCGAGTGAAACACTTTTTTACATGGGACATGTGAATTTAATTCGATAGAATTTCAGTATAAAAAATATCGTTTTACCTCTTTTAATAATGTTTTGGTTAGAATGCAATATCCATACGACAGATTAATGAGAAACAATGTTTTATGATTCCGTTCACTCTTTAAAATATAGAATTTAGTATTGAATTTTGAAAATTTCAAACCTTTTTTTGCTTATAAAATTTGTGTGTTTAATATAAGAATTAGGTTTTAAATTAATGTTAGTTTATTCAAAATCATTATTGTTCTTGAATATTTAATTTCTCTCAAATTGTTTATTATGCCATTCAAATAATGTTATATAGTAAATTTTGTTTTTTTTAAAATACATTAACTTTATTATTATTTTAAAAATGTGTTTTTTTCTTTGTGATTTTATTTTTTCCAAACAAAATAAGACATTATATGCATAATGAACCGAAGGAGAATAATTCATGTTTTAACAGACCGAGGTCAAAGAAAAAGAGAAGGCAGTGATGTTCTTCTCTTTTTTTTCTCAAAAACTAGAGAAGGAATACTTTAAATTCCTAATCGAGAAGAATTCTAAAACAAAACTGTCCAGGGTAGCGACACGGTTATAGAAAAAGAAAAACCCACTAACTTTTTGAAAGTTAGTGGGTTAATTTTGTTTTCTGCGGTCCGGACGGGACTCGAACCCGCGACCCCCTGCGTGACAGGCAGGTATTCTAACCAGCTGAACTACCGGACCGACTTGCTCTGTTTTCAAGAGCGATACAAAAGTACTATTTTAATTTTAATCTCAAAACATTATCGAGATTAAATACTAAATTATTTATAAAGTTTTCTATCTAGATTCATCCATGCCCCACCATTGTGGACTTCTTTGAATCCTTTCGCTTTTAATATTCCTTTTGCAGTGGCGCTTCTCATTCCGCTCGCGCAACAAGTAATTATGGGCGTATCTTGTTTTCCTTTTAGTTTTCCTTCATTTTTCCGAAGGCTTTCAACTGGAATATTGATAGACCCTTCAATATGTCCAGATTTGAATTCATTAGGTGTTCGAACATCTACTACTATAGCTCCATTTGCAACTAACTCGTAGTAATCTGGTTTAGGTCTTACTCCTAGTAGGTTTAAAATTGACTTGAACATAGGTTAGGATTTGTAAAAATTAACATCCATCCATCCGCCTCCATTGTAGCATTCCAAACCTTCGTTCGAAAGCAGTTGCTGAGCCATTCCGCTTCTGTTGCCTGATGCACAACATAGTACTAAGGGTTGCTTGAGAGATTTTACTTCATCCAATCGGTCCATTATTTCTTGTACCGGAATGTTAACAGATCCAGCTACGTTTCCCCCCATAAATTCTCCTTGGGTTCTCACATCTAAAATTGTTCCTTCATTGTTTTTGATTATTTCTTCAATATTCATTCTGTTTGGTTTTAAATTAGGTTTCAAAAATAAGATATTTAATTCATCACTTTCGTAACAATTGTCACCTTCGTTATTTTTTAAACCTTTATTACTAAATTTGGGAATAGAAAATAAGACAAAATCGAACATGAATCAAGAATTACGTCAAAATTACGGGTATTTGCTCGAGGAGGAATTATTACAGGAAATAGAAAAAAACTCATTTTTGAAAAATTTCGCTCCAGGCGATGAGATTATCCGTCAAGGACAGTATATTAAGAGTATCCCTCTGCTTATTGTAGGTACTATTAAAGTTTCTAGGCAAGATGAGTTGGATGAGGAGGTGATGTTGTATTATATCGAGGAAGGAGAGACATGCGCAATTTCTATGAATTGTTGTCTGGGTAATTCAAAAAGTCAAATTGTCGCCAGAGCCGAGACAGAAACAAGGTTGCTCATGATCCCCGTAGAATTTATGGACGCCTGGATGGCGCGATTCAAATCTTGGCGAGAGTTCGTCTTAAATTCTTTTCAAGCACGATTGAATGAGGCTATTCAAACTATTGATTCGCTCGTATTCTTAAAAATGGAAGAGAGGCTAGTCAACTATTTGAGAGATAAAACAAAAATTGTTCATGATACAAAAATTTCGATAACTCATCAGGAAATAGCTCAGGATTTTCATACCTCACGCGTTGTTATTTCCCGGTTATTAAAAAAGTTGGAATTGGAGAAGGTATTGAGGTTGCATCGGAATTCCATTGAAATATTAAGTTTGTAGCATAAAAAAAGTCTCGATAAAATCGAGACCTTTCTTACTTATAAATAAATAACAACTTTACTTATTCTCCTGCTACTTCAAACTCAGCTTCAGTCATCACTTCTTTGTGAAGTTTGATTGTTGCCATGTATTTCCCAACAGTTTTGATAGGTTCGTTGTGAATTTTTATGTGTTTTCTTTCAATGCCAAATCCAGCATTAACAAACGCTTCAGCAACTTGTACGCTAGTCACAGAACCAAAAATCTTTCCGTTTTCACCTACTTTTGCGATTACTTTCACGCTGCTTTTTTCAAGTTTATCAGCAATAGCTTGAGCTTCGTCAATAATTGCCTTCTCTTTGTGTGCTCTTTGTTTCACGTTTTCTGCATGCATTTTCTTTGCAGAAGGAGTAGCTAATATTGCCAAACCTTTTGGAAGTAAATAATTTCTTCCAAATCCAGATTTAACAGTTACCAAATCATTTTTGTCTCCTACATGCTCAACGTCTTGTTTTAATATAACATCCATCTTAATAAGGTTTTTTTATTTTTTGTATAAATCTGTAACGTAAGGCATAAGGGCAAGGTGTCTTGCTCTTTTGATAGCTTGTGCTACTTTTCTTTGGTATTTTTGAGAAGTTCCAGTTAATCTTCTTGGTAAAATTTTACCTTGCTCATTTACTAGCATTGATAGGTAATCAGCATTTTTGTAATCAATGTATTTGATTCCTGCTTTCTTAAACCTACAGTATTTTTCTTTTTTAACTTCAATATCAATCGGAGTTAAGTATCTAATGTCTGTTTTGCTCATCGTTTGAAATTTTTAAAATTAGTTTTTCTCAGCTTTCATTCTTGATTCTCTCACTCTTGCCCAAGCCAACGCGTGCTTGTCTAGTGCTACTGTCAAAAATCTGATTACTTTTTCGTCTCTTTTGAAGGCTATTTCAAGCTCTTCGATTAAGCTTCCATCTTCAGTAGAGTATTCAAACAAGTGATAAAATCCAGTGGATTTTTTCTGAATTGGATAAGCTAGCTTCTTCAATCCCCAATTTTCTTGGTTATCGATTTTAGCACCACTTTTCACAATAATGTCTTTGAACTTATCTACTGCTTCCTTTACCTGAACATCAGATAAAACGGGAGTTAGAATGAAAACAGTTTCGTAATGTTTCATAGTGTTTATTTTGGTTTTTAAATTTTAAGAGTGCAAATCTACTATTTTACTTTTAATTATCCAATGTTTCAAAGCCTTTATTAACAATTGACTTTTCATTTTTTATTAGTATTATTGGCTTTCTAAAATCATGGGCATGATCCATTTCGTGTCACAAGAACTTTATTCTATGAAATTAAATTACTTCCTTACCGTATTATTTTTATGTCTTTCTCTTTTTGGCTTTTCCTTTCAGGTTACTTCCACCAATGCTATGAGTACAAAACTAAATTCTGTACAAGTACTCGAGTCCAATAAAATTCCTTCTATTATTTACCTAAATCAAGGCAAAGAGGTGATGGTTGATTTACTTTCTAGACAAAATAATTTTGCTCCTTCCATCTACGTGAACTACAATGATTCAGTATACAAAACTCCTACATCAGGATTTCTTTCTTTTGCTGATATGGAGCTGGGCGATAACTCCATTTCGGTCTATCAGTTCAATGGAGTAGAAAAAGTAATCTTATTTAAGAAGAATTTTAAAGTAAAATCTACCGAGCCGCTCATCAAAAATGATGCGGTTGTCCTGGGGTTGCTCTTACTGTTGTTAGCTTTTATTTTTAAAACAGAAGGAAGTAATATCTCTTTCTTTCAGAAGTTTTATCGAGTAGTTCCGGCTCTTTTGATGTGTTATTTTTTACCCGCTTTTCTTAATACTTTCGGGATTATCTCGGCAGACGAATCAAGACTATATTTTGTGGCGAGTAGATATTTGCTGCCAGCTAGTTTAGTGCTGTTATGCCTCAATATTGACATTGAGGGTATAAGGAAATTAGGATCGAAAGCGCTCATCATGTTTTTTACTGCTACCGTTGGGATTGTTATTGGAGGTCCAATAGCCTTGTATTTGGTTTCGTTGTTTTCACCAGAGATATTGAATGATGAGATTTGGAGAGGGTTGGCAACAGTTGCAGGTAGTTGGATTGGCGGAGGTGCAAACCAAACCGCTATGAAGGAAATTTATGGAGCTAGTGACCAATTGTTTTCTGCGATGATTGTAGTAGACGTATTTGTGGCAAATGTGTTTATGTCCGTGTTGCTTTTTGGAACTGGATACAACAAAAGACTCAATAAATTTTTTAAGGCTGATGACTCAGCGATAGAAAATTTAAAAAACAAAATGGAATCGTTTCAGAAAAAGATGGCAAAAGTTGCCACATTCAAAGATTTGATGTTTTTATTGGCGTTATCTTTTGTTTCTATTGGATTGGCTCATTTTTTATCCAATAGTATTAGCCCATTGATAGCTGATTGGCTAGAAAGTATAAAAACCTCTTCTCCCATGACTGCCGTATTATTAACCTCTTTTGGAAGCGTCTTTTTCTGGCTTATCGTCTTCTCCACTATTTTCGGAATCATTCTTTCTTTTACCAAAGCTCGAGAGTTTGAGGGAATTGGTGCCTCAAAAATTGGAACGGTATTTCTCTATCTTTTGGTTGCTACAATTGGTATGAAAATGGATATTTTTGAGTTGATAAATAACTGGGGTGTGTTCAAATTTTTAATTTCCGTTGGTCTTATTTGGATTACTGTTCATGCGTTGTTTTTATTTGTTGTAGCCAAAATCATCAAAGCTCCATTTTTTTATGTGGCGGTTGGTTCACAAGCTAATATTGGTGGAGCTGCTTCTGCACCTGTAGTAGCGGCTGCATTCAGCCCAGCGCTTGCTCCTGTTGGTGTATTGCTTGCGGTATTAGGTTATGCGGTGGGTACTTTTGGGGCAATAGCCTGCGCTATCATGATGCAATATTTATCAGTATCTTAAGGTAGATAGCCCAATATATACTCCAATAAGTATGGATTCACCAATGAAAATTGCCATAAGGTAAGGTAGAAACTTCATTCGTATGCTTCCTGCTATGAAGCAGATTAAATCAGTTGGAACCAAAGGGAAAAAAGACCAACCCAGTACCATCCAAAATCCGTTTTTCTTGAGTCGTTTGGTGAATTTCTTTGATTTTTCCCGTTGTTTTTCGCTAAATAATTGACTAAAATCGAGGTAAAGAGAGCTAAAATACAATAGAGTAGAAGTGAGTAAAATCCCCATGATAGAAATTAAATAAACAGAGAGTAGGGCGGTAGGAAAAAGTAAAATACCCGCCAGAACAAAGGGCGTAGAAGGCAGAAGAATTAATCCTCGTAAAGAACTAATGATGAAAAAGGTGAGAAACAAGTGCGAGGAGTGGCGCGCCACAAACAAAGAAATAGACTCTTTGCTGAAATAAGAGGGATTCAAAAAAAATAGCATTAATCCTAACAGAATTAATGCTATCCAAATTACGCGCAAATAAAATTTTATTTTCTTCATTGGTGCACTGAATATAACTTAAAAAGTTAATTCAATGAACTGGAATCTAGGAAAAAATTAGCCACCTATGTGAAGAATGTCTTTTTTCTTTAACAAATCTTCTACAGACTCTCTCACATCTTCATCATCTACACAACAATCTACAGGACAAACGGCTGCACACTGAGGCTCTTCGTGAAAACCTTCACACTCAGTACATTTGTCAGGTGAAATGAAATATACATCCATGTCAATCGGTTCTTGGTAGTCGTCCGCGTCTACCTCTTTTCCGTCATAGAGTTTTACCATTCCTTTCAATCCGGTTCCGTCCGAGAATTTCCAATCGGCACCTCCTTCATAAATTGCGTTGTTTGGACATTCTGGCTCGCATGCCCCACAATTAATACATTCTTGTGTTATAATTATTGCCATAGTGTGTGTCTATTTTTGTACAAAATTAATACAATCTTAGCCGATTGTCTATTATTTGTTGAGTTATTTTATTTATTGTCTGCTCTTTTATTCAAACGAATTGCTCTTCATGAACTGTATAAACCTCGATTGTTTTTATCTTTGTGCTATGAATATTGAAGAAAGAAAAAATGCGTTTGTCCAATTAGGAAAAGTACTAGAAAATTTTACCAGGAAATCTGATTGGAAAGGACACTCTTGTGGACTTACCCAAGAGGAATTTGAAGAATTTGAAACTGCAATTTTGCGAGCAAAAGTATTGAACCCTTGGTTTACGGAAGATCAAGTAAGAAAAGCTTTGAGTGGAATTGTCTCCATGCTAGATAAATCCATGCTCGAGAATTGGATAGATTCCTATGAGTCTTTGGAAGAAACGAATCGAACAATTGGTGTGGTAATGGCTGGGAATATTCCTGCTGTGGGGTTTCACGATTTTCTTTGTGTGTTGATTACAGGAAATAAGTTGTTGGCTAAATTGTCTTCTGAAGACAATATTCTTCTACCCATGATTGCTAAGACGCTCATTCATTTGGAACCTAGATTTCAGACGTACATAAAATTTGTTGACCGTCTGAAGGATTTTGACGCTGTTATCGCAACAGGAAGTAATAATTCAGCAAGGTATTTTGAGTCTTATTTCAAAGAATATCCCTCCATTATAAGAAAGAACAGAACGAGTGTGGCTGTGTTTACGGGAAACGAAACAGAGGAGGAGCTAACAGCTTTTTCCGAAGACGTATTTCTCTATTTTGGAAAGGGATGTAGAAATGTTACGAAAGTATTTATACCCAAAGATTTTGAGTTAAATAAATTGTTTCAAGCTTTTTATCCCTATCAGGAAATAGTAAATCATAATAAGTACGCCAATAATTATGATTACAACAAAGCTGTGTATCTCATGAATCAAGTAGAATTAATTGAAAATGGTTTTTTACTCATGAAAGAAGATGCCTCTTTGTATTCACCGCTGAGTGTACTCAATTATGAATACTACGAATCACTGGACGAGGTGTCTCGAAAACTCAATGAAGAAAAAGAGAATATCCAATGTGTAGTGGGAACTCA
>Ga0181560_10004503_pt1 | contig 12574 bp, 6 predicted proteins | sample 011ome_20_FD_133751 | JGI IMG/M metagenome (GOLD analysis project Ga0181560, IMG submission 133751) | Coastal salt marsh microbial communities from the Groves Creek Marsh, Skidaway Island, Georgia - 011509CT metaG (megahit assembly) | ecosystem: Environmental > Aquatic > Marine > Intertidal zone...
AGGTAAATTTTTACTGGCATCTACACTGGAAGATTCACTAGAAATACTATTCGCGTCAAAAACAGTAGTCTTTGATAGATCTTGATTATCGCTATGTGGAATCTCAGCAGAAATGTCTTGACTGTCTGTAGAATTACAAGATGATGCTTGATGCTTTTGTGCGTCTGATAGTCTCAGCCGGGATGTTTTCATCGACGGCTGATTAAACTTTTTTACTTGCACTTCTCCACCCCCGGGGCGGAACATAATCATACGTAACACAGCCATCTCAAACCCCGCTCTAGGCGAATGAGCCAAATGAAGATCTCTTCGACTTGTCATCGCAACTTGATAAAAAAGTTGAATATCCTCGGCAGAGATCTTTTCTGCCATCAGCTCAATGGACGAAGCGAACAAATTAACTTGCTCCAAGTAGCTTGGCACAGCTTGAGATATTGCTGCAGCATGAAATATTACGATCATCTGATCGAGCAGTTTAGTGAAATTCACATTCAAACTAGATAATTTTTCTATAGAATCCATCGCCTGCACAGCATCAAAATCACAGAGAGTGTGCATCAATGTATCAACCTGTTCACTCGGTACTGTTCCTAACATCTGATTGACTGTTTGCTCTGTAATATCTGCACCCGAGTAAGCAATAGCTTGATCAAGCAAGCTAAGCGCATCACGCATACTACCATCAGCAGACTCTGATAATTGCATCAAAGCAGATTGCTCAAAAGCAATGTTCTCAGCACTCAGTACTTTAGCCATTTGCTCATTAATTTGAGTATGTGAAATATGCCGCAAAGTAAATTGCAAACAACGCGATAAAACTGTCACTGGAAGTTTTTGCGGATCAGTGGTCGCTAATAAAAACTTAACATGCTCAGGGGGCTCTTCTAGAGTCTTCAGCAAGGCATTAAAGCTGTGCCCTGACAGCATGTGCACTTCATCAATGAGATATATCTTAAATCGACCTCGAGTAGGTGCATATTGAATGTTCTCTAATAATTCACGTGTATCCTCGACGCGAGTCCGTGACGCTGCATCGACTTCAATCAAATCAACGAAACGCCCCTCAGTAATCGATTGACAGTGCTCACACTCACCACATGGCTCTGGTGTGATACCTGTTTCACAACTGAGAGCCTTTGCGAATACTCTCGCGATAGTTGTTTTTCCTACACCTCGTGTACCCGAAAATAAATAAGCATGATGTAGACGACTGGTTTTCAACGCATTCACCATCGCTGTTACCACGTGAGTTTGGCCAACAATATCAGCGAACGTTTGCGGTCGCCATTTTCTCGCTAAAACCTGATGTGACATATTAGGATGATATTCAGTTGCAGTTGCATATTGGCGGCAATCCATGCCAGTTAAATCTCAGCACCCGAATCAATTGTTACCGTTGCTCCCTTCCGGGCCTGGCGGGGTTCACAATCTATCGTTGCAAAGGAACCGACACAGATCACCAATATGCGGTTAGTGGGCTCAGTCGTTATGAGACAGATTCTGATGCATGCATCAAGGTCCATTCCAGGGTGTCATTCTATCCCGAGAGCTTGATAAACGCATCTATTTGCTGAAATAAAATTGGTATAATTGAACGCGCTTATGCGATTATTCACTGTTTATTTATTAGACATTTCAGCCTTGTGGTTCATAGTATGTCAACAACTTTGACCAAAAAGTATCAATTTAGGTTGATTTATAAGGGATCACTACTATGACGCTCAATCGTAGAGAATTCATACAGTTACTGAGTAGCGCCGCAGTGTGTGGTCATATGCCCCTCGCTGCGGGCTACAATCACACGTCGTTGTATGACTTTGCATTGTTTGGCAACACGCGCTTATTACATTTCACTGATTGCCATGCTCAATTACAACCCATTTATTATCGCGAACCCAGCATGAACCTTGGAATTGGAGATGCTTTTAATCAACCACCGCATATTGTATCAAAGGCGATGCTTGAGCACTTTGCAATCAGTCATCCTCGGCTAGTGCATGCACTCACACCGATTGGCTATGAGAGCGCCATTAAAAAATATGGCAAAGTTGGAGGGTTTGCCCATCTCGCCACATTAATCAAACAGTGTCGTGCAGAAGCGGGTCCCCAACGAACCTTGTTGCTTGATGGTGGGGATACTTGGCAAGGTTCTGGAACTGCTTACAAAACCCAAGGAATGGATATGGTAGAGGCTTGCAACATTCTGGGAGTAGATGTCATGACCGGCCATTGGGAGTTCACTTATCAAGATAAACAAACACTTCAAAACATCAATGCTTTCAATGGTGAATTTATCGCACAAAATATATTTGCAACTGAAGAAGCCCTATTCGATGACACACCGGTGTTTGATGAGGATAGTGGTCATGTGTTTGCACCATACACAATCAAAAATCTTGCTGACAGTAAAATAGCTATTATTGGTCAAGCTTTCCCCTACACACCAGTCGCCAATCCAAAAAGGTTCATCCCAGACTGGACGTTTGGTATTAATGAAGATGAACTACAAAAACTTATCAATACTATACGCAAACAAGAGCAACCTGATTTAATTGTTCTGCTATCTCACAACGGTGCTGATGTTGACATACAAATGGCAAAAAATGTTCAACATATCGACGTCATCTTGGGAGGACATACACATGACGCAATACCAACAGCGATAGAAGTGAAAAATTTAAACGGAATTACTTTAGTCACTAATGCAGGCTCTAGTGGCAAATTTCTTGGTGTTATGGATCTAGACATTCAGTCTGGGAAAATACGCGACTATCAGTATAAGTTACTACCTATATTCTCTAACCTAATCGCAGAAGATCCTGAAATGGCTGCATATATTGAAAAAGTGCGCTCACCTTACTTGAACTGGCTTGAAGAAGAACTCGGTCACACGCACACGACATTATATCGGCGTGGTAATTTCAATGGGACTTTTGATCAATTAATCTGTAATGCATTGCGTGAACAGAATGACAGTCAAATTTCCTTATCACCTGGTTTTAGGTGGGGAACGAGCATTCCTATCGACTCCCCGATCACTATGGAACACGTTCTTGATCAAACTTGTATGACATATCCTGAAACTTATCGTACAGACATGACTGGGGAACAATTGAAATTAGTTTTGGAGGATGTGTGTGACAATTTATTCAATCCTAATCCATACTATCAACAAGGCGGTGATATGGTTCGCTTAGGGGGTATGAATTATACCTGTGAACCACGACAAACAATTGGGCACAGAATTAGCAATATGACGCTTGATGACGGAACAGCTATAGAGGCCCATAAAAGCTACTCAGTTGCTGGCTGGGCGACTGTCAACAACTTATCCTCAGGCCCGCCTGTATGGGAACAAGTAGCGGATTACATCCGTGATCATAAAATAATCAGTGTCGATAAGGTCAACACTCCTCATCTAGTTGGTGTAAAAGATAATTTGGGAATCAGTTCGTACTAAACAGCAAAAGTGTTGACAAAATAAGCTATTAATAAAACTTGGGGTAATGTGATCAATGGTAAGAACAATGCAATTTTCCAAGACTTAGTGGCATCTTTCAAAACCATAATTTCCGTATAATCTGTGGATACTCCCGCCATTAAAAATGCAAAGCTGTTACCAGGTGCATTTGCTCGAGTTAGTAAGTCTCCTGCCACAGGAGCGGAGCCTTCAGAGCATACCTCTATAATGGTAGCAAAGAATAATGTTGCACTGAGTCCAAATAAAGTTGGACCAAAGTACGCCTGAAATGTGTCCACATCCAGCAGTAAACGAATTGCAGTGGCCAACAACACACCAAATAATATCCAGCGTATAACCATCCTCGACTCGATAACACCGGATTTAAGCATAGACATAATCATGGCACGATCATACCGAATGAGAGACAAACGCTTTTTAGCCTGTGGAAGAAATTGAAAATCAGCCGGCAAATCTATTGCATAAGGGTTTTGAGGTAATACCCCACGATCTACCAATGCATCAAAGATAATGCCAGAGATAAAAGCAATAGCCATTGAGGCTAAGATAAAGAAAATCGTCCAGTAAAAACCTATTAATGCAATGAGAATTATGGTCAATGAGAAAGAATTCCATGGGCTTGCAATTAAAAAAGCCATTACTTGACCAAGTGAAGCCCCTCTTTCATAGAGTTTAGCTCCCACCATTAAAATCCCATGGCTGCATAAATCTAACAATACTCCACCTAATACAGCTCTAATGATTCCTTTAAAACCTGTACCCGTACCCAGCAAAGAAATTACAAACTCACGCGGTACTTTAGATAGTGCCGCCAACAACAAGATACCTAATACTAGACCCCACCAGACAATGTTAACTAACTCGAATACAGATTCTGTGGCCAACCCTAGTTGACTCTGCGGATCAAACACATTCATCAAGTAGAGAACATAAGCCAACACAGTTAAACTTAGAGAACCCCATAGTAAGTAGTCAGGCCTAGGACTCTTGCTTTGTCCGGCTTCTTGAGTATTACAACAATTAGACATGGTTGTTTGTCGTCCTGTACAGCGTAAGTCTTGGATGTTGGATTCAACTATACTTTGAAATGTAAACAATATCGATCATTTAAAGTATGGAATCTAACAGCCCAATAATCGTCTGGTTTAGACAAGACCTCCGCATTTCTGACAACTGCACCCTACACAACGCCTGCAAAACGGGAAAACCCCTTATCATGGTTTACATACATGACAGCTCACTCGGTGGCGAGTGGAATATGGGATCAGCAAGCCGTTGGTGGTTACATAAAAGCCTTGAGGCGTTATCTGCTGATCTTCGCCTATACAAAACACCTCTCATCTTGAGGCAGGGCAATACGCTAGAAGAACTTGGTAAACTTATTCACGAAACACAGGCGCAAGGTTTATTTTTTTCACGGCACTATGAGCCTTACAACATTCAACTTGAAACTGATATACACACTCGTTTTAGTCATAACATTGAAGTAAAAAGGTTTAAAAATAACTGTCTTGTTGAGCCAGAAAAGATTCTCAATAAGAGCGGCGAGCCATTCAAAGTATTTACACCATTTTACAAATGCGCAATGCGAGAACTCAATCCTCCTGCGCCAATCCCTGCACCAGACTCTCTAAACAATTATTCTCAAGCGATACCATGTGATGAGCTCACCGACTGGGGTTTGCTACCAGACGAAAAACTCTGGGGCAAAGAATTTAAAAACAATTGGCAGCCTGGAGAAGAAGGCGCACATATTAATTTTGATGCATTCAATATGCATGCCTTAAGCAAATATAATGTACTAAGAAATCGCCCAGAGTTTATTGGCACATCAAGACTCTCACCCCATCTGCATTTTGGAGAAATCGGACCACGACAAATATGGCATAGGGTCATGCACTCTGACCAAGCTATAAATCCAGGTAGTGAGTCATTTATTAGAGAGCTCATGTGGCGCGAATTTTCATATTATCTCCTGCATTACTGGCCACAATTACCTCATGAGTCTTTCAAGCCAAACTTTAATGAGTTTCCTTGGATTAATGATATGGAAATGCTTACTGCATGGCAGCAGGGTAAAACAGGCTACCCAATAGTTGATGCGGGCATGCGTGAACTGTGGGAAACGGGCTGGATGCACAATCGTGTCCGTATGATTGTAGCCTCATTTTTGATAAAGCATTTGCTGATTGATTGGCGTTATGGAGAACAGTGGTTTTGGGATACATTGGTCGATGCTGACTTAGCTAATAATTCTGCCAGCTGGCAATGGGTTGCAGGGTGTGGTGCAGATGCAGCACCTTACTTCAGAATTTTCAATCCCCAACTGCAAGGCGAAAAATTTGATCCAGACGGTGTGTATGTAAAACAGTGGTTACCAGAACTGAAACATTTACCCAAAAAATTCATCCATAGTCCATGGGACGCTCCTGAGTTGGTGTTAAAAGAGAGCAGTATCGAGTTAGGCAATGATTACCCACACCCTATTGTTGACCACATCGCAGCAAGAGACCGCGCATTATCTGCATTTGAAGACATCAAGGTTAAAACTGGCACTGACAATTAATGCATTATCAGAGTATGACGCAGCTATAAAACCCAACGTTATAACTCTAGCGGTGTAAAGACTTTGGCTTTTTAATACTAGGCTACGCAGTCGGTATCTTTTTAAACCAGATGCTTATTTTTGAGATATCAATACTTAAAAATGTAACGTAAAGTACTGGCACAAAACCAAGTGTTAGTATACTCGAAAGAGCCAAACCGAATATAATGACTACTGACATCGGATACCAGAGCTCCCCACCAAAAAGCATCATAGGCATCAATCCAAGTACAGTCGTAAGTGTTGTCATCAAAATTGGCCGCATTCGAGCTAGACAAGCTGTAATCGTGGCATCATAGACATTGAGACCACTTTCACGTTCACTATCAATTCGGTCGATGAGTACATTATTTATTGATGAAGATTTGGCGTGCTTGATCTATTCATGCTCACATTGTGAGGAACTTTGCCTGGCGAAATATCAAATGACCAGCATATATCTGTATATATCTTAATAGCAAATGGGGAACTATTTTATTGATTGGCAATACATAGAACCCCTTAGGATTCGAATCTTCTAATCTCATCAGGAGGTTGCAACACCCTGCGCTGCTTTGATTTCCGCTCTTGATATATTCTCAATCATAGTGACAAAAGTACTGAGCCAATGATCATCTTAAGCGCTTGTTAGGAATACATTGAAAACACGTAATAACCAATTAGAACCATTTGAACCGTTTAAAAATAACGACCTGCATCAACACAATTAGCGTTAATATGCCACAAAAGATAAAAAATGCGCCTGTGTTATCGGCCCCCGGAATGCCTCCAACATTGATCCCTAAAAGACCTGTCAAAAATCCCAGGGGCAGGAAAATCGCAGCAATCACAGACAGAACATACATATTACGATTGAGTTTGTCGGCAATAATATTCGCCAGCTCGTCTTTAACAATTTGTGCTCTTTCACGAATGGCATCCAAGTCTTCAACATAGCGAGTGACATGGTTATAAGCTTCTTGCAAATGATACTTGTGACTCTCTTCCAACCATTGAATATCAGCCATTTGGAGTCCACTAATAGCATCTCGTTGTGGTGCCATATAACGTCTGAACATAATGGCTTTTTTTCTCACATCAATTATGGACTCTCTCAATGATGTGTCCGCATTCTCAAGAATATGTTCTTCAATATCATCCGTGGTTTCATCAAGTTCTGATAAAACAGGCTCCATCCGTTCAAATAATCGGGAAACAAGCATACAAACAAATTCACCAGCATCTTTGGGGCCTGTGCCTTGTTTAATCTTGGCTTCAATATCACTCACTGCTTTTAAACGTCTTTTACGCAATGAAATAATCCGATGTTGATCCACCCATAGACGTATAGAGATCATATCTTCTGGATCAGCATTTTCGTTCAAATTCACGCCCCTGAGTATGAGCAGTACACCATTATCTACTTGTGTCATACGAGGTCTTGTTTCTTCTGCCATTAGTGCTTCAATAATAAATGGATCAAGATACGATACTTCTTTTTCAAGCCACGCCCTTGTGTCAGAGTGGTTCGCATCCAAATGAACCCAAGCTATTGCATCATCCTTGATTTGTTTGGAAATAGCGTCACCTTTTAGAGACTCTCCACCTCCTTTATTATCAAAATTATATGCTAATAAAATATGTTCACTCATTTAAAGATCTCCGCATTTTTTATATGAAGATCCCTTTGTGGGTAAGGAATAGTGATATCATGCTGTTTGAATTTTTTCCAAATATTTCTCATCACATCACTTTTAGGTTCAAAGCGCCCCTCAGTGACATCTGCGACCCAGAAAAAGAGCTTGAAATTAACAGAGCTATCAGCAAATTCCTCTAAAAAACAAGTAGGCTCGGGATCTTCAACACAACGAGGATGCTCTTTGGCGGCTTGAAGTATTAGTTCCATAGCTTTTTCTATATCGGACTCATATGAAACGCCAATATTGATTTCCACACGCCCTTTGCTGTTACTAAACGTCCAATTTGTAACACGGCTAGTGATAAAATCTTCGTTGGGAATCATAATCTCTTTTCCATCAAAGGTTTCAATTAATGTGTAACGTGCACCTGTGTGCCGTACGAAACCATAAGTGCCGTCAGCAAGTTCTATCAAATCATCATTTTTAATTGATTTTTCAAATAATAAGATCAGACCGCTGGTAAAGTTTGATGTAATTTTCTGCAGACCAAAACCAATCCCAATACCAATGGCACCACTAAAAATAGCAAGAGCCGTCAAGTCTATGCCGAGTACATCAAGGCCAATGATGAAGCCAAAGAAATATACGAAAATTTGAAATGCTTTAGTAATAAGTGCTTTATTACTGGCTTTAATCCCTTTAATTGATTTGATACGTTTTTCGCCAAACTCAGAAAATATGCCAGTAAGCCAAAACAGCGTCACAATTGTGATAGCAGCTTTTATTACCAAATATGCGGAGAAACGGGTTTCGCCTATTTTAAATGCTAACTCATCTGAGTCTAAGTATGACTTAATTGGCTGCAAGTAATCTAAAAACCCAAGTGAGAAGATGCCAACCACAATAACTACTAATAGTACCTTTGCTATCCAAGCCTGTGGCTTTAATAATGTAGCCCATATTTTAGTCACTATATTGGTCCTCTATATTTATATTAATGGCTCCACTTCTCCTTGTTTCAACAGGCTGTAACTCCTGCTACACCCACCACCGCGACCTTGAATAAAGATGCCACGTTCCTTCAGTTCTGGAATATCGCGCAAGACCGTATCATTTCAACACCAGTCCAAACTGAGCGTGTTTCTGCATACACGCCCGCTAATTGCAATGAGTGAATTAAGTCTATTTGAGATTGCGACTGAAGTGTAGCATTTAAAGAACAAGCAGAGGGAGCCAACCTGGCACCCAACTCTCTCCCGTGTCAGAAGCAGCCATTGCGGGCTTGAGCTGCGAGAGGTTTTACGGCCGATCGGGATAGTATTGTGGAGCAGTTCTGCTGCTTGAGGCGACGTAATTGAGGGGGTCAGGCGGGCGAGCATGCAGCCGAACTCGGTCCGATCGAAGCAGGGATAGGGGGTCTCATCAGGCCTCGGTTGCCTCAGCATACCTCACTGACGCGTAAGAATGAAGTGCGAACCAACACGTTTTGCTGACACCGCCAGCGCCTCCGGTATCTAAAGATAGTTGAAAATCATGCGTCTTCTGCAAGAACAAAGAAAAATTTCCTTCTTTTGCTCGAGCGCACGGAATCAATTTGCAGCAAGGAGAGAACGAGTTTAGCGAGTGTTCGCTGTACGACTCGCAATATCCGTAAGCTTTGCCAATGGAAGATCTGATTAAACTCTCGAGATAATGATGACCCGAACGTGAAATCGACACGCATGCTATTTGTTTCATGCTTTCCACCCCAGTGCAGTTTGAACCCGCCTTATTTGTCACATCCCGGAAGGTAGTACGGATGTTTCTTGAACAACTCAGGCTTGGGCGTGATTCCTCTTCCATTCAAACATCAAGTGCATCGCTTGATTTGAAGGCCGCCGCGACACGACCGCGCAGCAGGCATCAGGAACACTTCAATTAAATGGGGCGTGGCCGCCGCTCACGAAAATTTTCACGCTCGTAATACATACTCGAAGAGATCATCGTCTAGCACCTTCAACAGCTGCTGTGCGCTTTGCTGCCACGACAGTACATCGAGACCGGATGGATCGAGAACCTCACCATTCAGCACGCGTTCAATCGCATCTGACAGTCCTGCGGCATCGTCTACTGGCACGTACATGACCCCGTCGCCGCCGATTTCCCTCAGAATCGGTATATCAGACGCGATGGCTCCTAGGCCATGGTGGGCCGCCTCGATGATCGGCAACCCGAAGCCTTCAGCAAGGCTCGGGAACAGTAGGGCTGTCGACTTTTGATAAGCGTAGGCCAGATCGGCGTCGGACACTTTGCTCTGCCAAAAAAGACGCCTGTGTGCCTCGGGGTGCTCCCGCAGACGCTGCGCTAACTCGGATACGTTCCATCCCTCACGCCCCAAGATTATGAGGCGGGCGTTATGACCTGCTGCCCATATGCGTTCCATTGCCGACAGTGCCACTGCATGACACTTGCGTGGTTCAACAGTGCCTACCATTAGGAAGGTTGGAACATTCCCCCCCAACATGCTAGCCACATCGTCCGAAACGATGTCTGTGGCTGACGTCGGCAGGTCGGCCCCTAGATGCCACCACCCAATCCGTAACCCGTCCCTGTGTGGCAAGCCGTTTTCACGGATATAGGACACTACGTCATCAGCCACCGTCCTCGAAATACATACAAGCGCGTCACTAGCCGCGACCACCGTGCGGAACCAGCGGTCGAATATCGGCGGCAAGCCGATCGCGACGACTTCGGGGTAGCGCAGCGGCAAAATGTCATAGACTACAGTTACAATCCGCCCACCATGATGCCGCACCGCATTGAGTCGCGGTGCGAAATGCGGACACTCTTCCCAAGAGGCATCGAGTAGCAGGAACGTGTCGCCAGTGCGCAGGCTCATCTCCCGATCGGTCTCCGCACCGTTATGGTCGATCTGGCAAAGGACACCAAAGTCCGGCTGACGGGCCGCAACCAGCGCCACGCTATTGAACCTTCGGCCCGATCCGATTGCTTGTAGCTGATCGCTGATCCGGCGCACTACGCGCTGGATACCTGTGCCGTGATCTATCCTGTTAGTGTAGCTGACATCGATCAGCAGTCGCGGCTCTCCTGCCTCGGTGCCCAGGCGCGAAGAACGCATAAATGCGTTGCCAAGCGTCTCAACGTTCGTCGACATGCCGCTGGTCCTAAGCATAGACGCGATTGCCGCCAACGCCTCATCGCCGTGCGGCCGGTCAGGGGGCCTATCCTCGCAAGCCGTGCGCAGCGCTCCGATCAGGTCGCCCGGATCTTCAGGCGTCCAGTCTACAACCGGGACCCCTGCAGGCAGGCCTTCGGCGCCTATACCTCGTATCGTCAGGGCGACATCGGGCATCAGGGCAGCCGCATGGCTCTGCCGAAGCCGGTTCACAACAATATCCATGATCTCGGGGCGAGCCTCCAAGCCTGCGGGAAGGCTGTAGGCCGATACGGCCGTCGAGGGCATTGTGCAGCGCAGGACATTGCGCAGGGCTACTGCCTGACCGGGGTCCGATCCGTCCAGCGCCACGCGCAGATCAAGCGCCGGGCCTCCAGCCTGAACAAGCGCGGCCAAGGCCGTGAGGAAGGGTTCGTCGAGGCGATCCTGCATCCACCCGATATCAACATAGACTCTCATCTTTGGACCTCCGCATGCCGTAGTGCCGCTTCCAGCTGGGCCCAGACCTCATAGCGCCGCGGATGTGATCCGGGCAGCGGGCCCAGAAGATCTTCGGCGCCGTGTTGCGCCGGCGCAGATGGCGTCGGAGACGGTGGAGGGGGTGGGCGCGCAGCGGGCACCTCTCGTCGGCTGGACGGCCACGGCAAGGCCGCGTATTCGGCGCTGGCCATCCAGCGTGCGAAGGCCCGCCTCGGAGTGCCGTTTCGACGCCACGCGATCCACCCCAGCAGCAGGCCGCGCCGCGGGCGCCCATTGGTGTGAAAGGTCAATCGCCGCAACAGTTTGACAGGCCTGCCAGAGGGCCGAAAGAATAGCATCTGAAACAGGTTGCGCTGTCGTAGGTATCCGATTTCCGCGTGCAACGCCCCGATTTCAGCGCGGATATGTGCGAGTTCGGCACCCTGCAGCCCGATGCCAGCGCACGCATCGGTATCGAGGCTTTCGGGCATGGCCTTCTGCTGGGCGATATCCGTGCGCAGGTCTTTTTCCAGATCCGACACGCGCCCGGCCGTGGCCACGATGTTTTCGGCAAGACCGGCCATCGCTGCGTTGATCTGGGCGACAGCGTTTTCACCGGCCGCCAAGCGATCGTGCAGGGCGGTATCGAATCGGGACAACGCCTCGAAGATGTCGAGACCGACCGGGGTCTCCAAAAGGTCGTCCAGCGTCGCATTGTGCGGCCCCGCCTTGCGCGCCACCAGCGCGAAATCACCTCCGACCTTGGTAAAGACATCCGTGAGGCACGCCCCCTCCCCCGGAGGAGGCGTGTGAAGCCGCAGAGTCACGCTATGGGCGAAGCCCGCGTATTCAGCAAGAAACGGCATCACCATCGGCGGGATCGGCGAGACATGGGACGGGTCGAGATGGAAGCTCCAGGTCCCAACCAGAACGTTCTCGGGATTCGGGGTCTCCAGGATCAGAAGACCGCCGGGACGCAGCGCGCGGCATGCCTCGCACATAAGTGCCAGCCGCGTCGGAAAAGTCAGGTGTTCGACGATGTGGAAGCCCGAGATCACGTCATAGGTCGCGTCGGGGCATGCGGTCAGTGCCGCGACAGCATCCTTGTTTTCAACGCTCAGACCCTGATCGCGGGCGGCCTGCAGCATGCCGTCGTCCAGATCGATCCCAAGCGCGTCGAAGCCTTCCCGCTCGAGCAGCTGCAGCCATTCGCCTCGCCCGCAGCCCAGGTCGAG
>Ga0181560_10004505_pt1 | contig 12566 bp, 8 predicted proteins | sample 011ome_20_FD_133751 | JGI IMG/M metagenome (GOLD analysis project Ga0181560, IMG submission 133751) | Coastal salt marsh microbial communities from the Groves Creek Marsh, Skidaway Island, Georgia - 011509CT metaG (megahit assembly) | ecosystem: Environmental > Aquatic > Marine > Intertidal zone...
CCAATCGTGAGGAGGACGTACAGGCTTGCGCGCCATTAAATCATCAACCTGCTCAGAATCGATGGTTTCATATTCCATAAGCGCATCTTTCATGGCATGGAGAACATCCATATTGTCTTTCAATATTTGTTCTGAACGCCCATAGCAGTCATCCAGCAACTGACGCACTTCAATGTCAATTTCTCTGGCAGTATCACCGGAATAGGTAAGCTTCCCAGTTCCTGGCATTTGCCCTTCGTCTTCACCATAGAGCACAGGGCCCATTTTGTCAGACAAACCCCAGCGTCCTACCATGTTGCGAGCCATTTGTGTCGCACGCTCAATATCATTGGAAGCACCTGTTGTTACACCATCAGCCCCATGAATCAATTCTTCCGTTATACGACCACCAAACAAACTACACAACTGACTTTCCAACTGTAGTTTGCTTAAACTATATTTATCTTCCTCAGGCAAGAATTGAGTCACACCCAAAGCTCGGCCACGGGGAATAATAGAAACCTTATGCACGGGGTCGTGCTCTGGCACCAAGCGGCCAATAATTGCATGACCAGCCTCATGATAAGCCGTATTTTCTTTTTCCTTCTCAGACATCACCATGGATCGACGCTCAGCGCCCATCATAATTTTGTCCCGAGCCTTCTCAAACTCTTCCATGGTCACAATGCGCTTATTAGCTCGCGCGGCAAACAATGAAGCCTCGTTAATCAGGTTAGCCAAATCTGCACCAGAGAAACCCGGTGTACCACGAGCCACAATACCGAGATCTACCCTTTCATCCAGGGGTACTTTGCGCACATGTACTTTTAGAATCTGTTCACGGCCACGAATATCTGGAAGCCCTACATAAACCTGGCGATCAAAACGACCTGGGCGCAACAATGCTTTATCCAGAACATCAGGGCGGTTAGTCGCAGCGATAACAATAACGCCTTCATTGCCCTCAAAACCATCCATCTCTACTAGCAGCTGGTTCAAGGTTTGTTCGCGCTCATCGTTACCACCACCGTAACCGCCACCACGGTGACGACCTACAGCATCGACCTCATCAATAAATATGATGCAAGGGGCCTGTTTTTTAGCCTGCTCAAACATATCCCGAACACGTGAGGCACCTACACCCACAAACATTTCCACAAAATCTGAACCAGAAATGGAGAAAAATGGCACTTTAGCTTCACCAGCAATGGCTTTGGCCAACAAGGTTTTACCGGTACCAGGCGGCCCCACCATCAATACACCTTGAGGAATTCGACCTCCTAACCGTTGAAAACGAGAAGGGTCACGTAAGAAATCCACAAGTTCATGAACATCTTCTTTTGCTTCATCAACACCTGCCACATCGGCAAACGTAGTGTTAATTTGATCTTCGCCTAACAGACGCGCCTTGCTTTTCCCAAAAGCCATAGGGCCACCGCGGCCACCGGCACCCCCGCCCTGCATTTGGCGCATGTAAAACATAAAAATGGCAAGAATAAGAAGAATAGGAAATGATGCGACTAACAGTTGAGTCCACAAGCTCTGAGGTTCGGGTTCGCGACCTTTAACGCTAACATTATTATTGAGTAGATCACTCATTAAACCCGTATCGGTAATAGCTGGCCGAGTTGTTTTAAACGTTGAGCCATCAAAACGGTTACCCTCAATCATAGGTCCTTCAACTACGACGCTTTGAATACGGCCCGTTTGAACCTCCTCAATAAAGGCAGAATAGTCGACCATATTGTCGGGTGCTGATGGGCTAAAATTCTGGAATACAGACAGTAACACCGCGGCAATAATGAGCCACAAAACTAAATTTTTTGCCATGTCGTTCAAATGAACATCCTCATGTTTACTGCCAAGCTATTCAGCAGCCTCACTTTCTATCTATTACCCAACCCGCCTTAATTATTTGGCCAATTCGATCAAATTATTTACCTAGGATTTTAGGCCCTTGGCGACAATATACACTTCGCGAGAACGGGGACGAGAAGCATCAGGCTTTCGTGTGACCACCCGCTCAAAATTGCTCTTTACCAAGCGCATATACTCATCAAAACCCTCACCATGAAACACTTTGGCAACAAAATTACCGCCAGGTTTCAATATTTGCTGGGCTAAATCCAATGCCAGCTCAACCAAATACATAGCTTTTGGCTGATCTACAGCCCTCATACCACTCATATTGGGGGCCATATCGGAAATTACAAGGTCTGCCAGGTTAACATCCAGTGTATCAAGAATTTCCTTTAATACTGCTTCTTCAGTGAAATCTCCACAAATAAACTCCACATCAGCAATAGAATCCATAGGTAAAATATCAGAAGCGACGACACGCCCTTTATCGCCCACCAGTTCTGCAGCCACTTGAGACCAACCACCTGGGGAAGATCCAAGGTCAACCACTGTCATTCCTGGCCGAAACAATCGATCTTTTTGATCAAGTTCAATGAGCTTATAGCTGGCACGGGAACGATAGCCCTCCTGCTGAGAACGCTTTACGTAATGATCTCGATTATGCTCTTGCAGCCATCGATGACTACTTTTTGAACGCCCCATCTTTACCTATATAGCCTATCTATTATCTTGTTTAGGCTAATAGCCCCGACAAATTCTAACGCACAAAAGCCATAATCAGGATAGAATACGCGCCTTTTTAATGAGTAAGCACCTTAACAAGCAGCAGCTTCACAAATAACCGCCCTACAGGTAACAACTATGACACTTTCCAATGACGACAAAAAACACCTAAGGCGCTTAGGTCACAACCTCAATCCTGTGGTCACAGTTGCCGGCAATGGATTAAGTGAAAATGTCTTGGCTGAAATCGACCGTGCACTTAACGATCATGAGCTTATCAAAGTTAAATTAGCCGTCGGTGACAGCGAAGCCAAACGCCAAGTGATTGAAGCCATTTGCGAGCAAATGTCTGCGGAAAAAGTGCAATCTATCGGACACATTGTGCTATTACTTAGGAAAGCCGATAAACCCAACCCTAAGCTATCTAACCTACTCCGCTAAACCTCATCGTTATTAGCCCATCTATTAAAGGTGGGCCACATTATCAATTTCGTATTCAATTTCACCTGAGGGCGTTTAACAACCACAACATCACCGATCTCTTTGCCAATCAACGCTCTAGCTATGGGCGATTGATAAGAAATTTTGTTAGCCTTCACATCAGACTCATCATCGCCAACAATTTTGTAGGTCACTGTCTCATCGGTTTCGATATTAATGATGTCTACCGTGCAGCCAAAAATGACCTTATCTCCTTCCGGAATTTGACTGACATCAATAATCTGGACATTACCCAGCTTACCTTCAATTTCCTGAATTCGGCCCTCAGCAAAACCCTGCTGTTCACGTGCAGCGTGATATTCAGCATTCTCTTTAAGGTCACCATGCTCGCGTGCTTCAGCTATCGCCTCTACAATTCTTGGACGCTCTACTTTTTTGAGGTGATCCAACTCTTCACGTAAGCTGTTAGCACCCTCAACAGTCATTGGTATCTTGTTCATCAATTATTCCTCAGGTGAAGGTCTTGAAGTCGGTACACTTTAATATCACCTTGTGTTTCCAACGCCATACATACAGCTTCACCGCCCGCTAATGTGGTGGTGTAATAAACGCCATGCTGTTCCGCACTGGAGCGGATGGCAGCAGAATCGGCAATTGCCTGACGGCCTTCAGTAGTATTCACAATCAAATCAATTTTATCGTTTTTGATCATATCAACAATATGAGGGCGGCCCTCTTGCACTTTGTTAACCATTTCAACATCGCAACCAGCATCCTCGATCACCCTGGCAGTTCCCTCTGTTGCCACTAACTTAAAGCCCGACGCAATTAAGCTTTTTGCAACACTAGCGATAGCCGCCTTATCTGGTTCACGAACACTGAGGAATGCGGTTCCTGATGTAGGAATGGGGTCACTAGCTCCCAGTTCAGCCTTGGCATAAGCTTCAGCAAAAGTATCACCCACACCCATCACTTCACCGGTAGATTTCATCTCAGGCCCAAGAATGGGATCAATGCCAGGGAATTTATTAAAGGGCAACACAGCCTCTTTAACACTAAAGTAATTAGGCACTATTTCTTTGGTAAAGCCTTGATCTGCCAATGTCACACCAGCCATACAGCGTGCAGCTATTTTAGCGAGAGAAGTACCGATACACTTAGAAACGAAAGGTACGGTTCTCGAGGCCCTAGGGTTAACCTCAATCACGTAGATCTTGCCATCCTGCCAGGCTAATTGAACATTCATTAAGCCCTTCACACCCAACTCAACAGCCATAGCCTTAACTATGCTGCGCATCTCATCCTGCACATCGTCAGGTAAGCTGTAAGGTGGTAGGGCACAAGCGGAATCACCAGAGTGAATACCCGCCTGCTCAATATGCTGCATGATGGCGCCTATCACTACCTCTTCACCATCAGAAACAGCATCAATATCCACTTCGACTGCCGATGATAAAAAGTAATCTAGCAAGACTGGGGCATCTTCTGACACCTGAACTGCTTCGCGCATATAACGCTGCAATTCTTCTTCCTTATAAACAATTTCCATGGCCCTACCACCCAACACATAGGATGGACGCACTACTAATGGATAGCCAATACCTGCAGCCGCATCAACAGCCTGTTCAGCAGAACGAACAATCGCATTCGGTGGCTGCAACAAGCCCAGCTTATCAATCATTTGCTGGAAGCGTTCTCGATCTTCTGCCCGATCAATAGCATCTGGCGTAGTACCAATAATAGGCACACCTGCCGCCTCCAATGCACGAGCCAACTTCAACGGCGTTTGCCCACCAAACTGAACAATCACACCCTTAGGTTTTTCTACTTCTACAATGGCCAGTACATCTTCTAATGTCACCGGCTCAAAATACAAACGATCAGAGGTATCGTAATCTGTAGATACAGTCTCGGGGTTACAATTCACCATAATGGCTTCGTAGCCATCTTCGCGCATAGCCAATGCCGCATGCACGCAGCAGTAATCAAACTCAATACCCTGACCAATACGGTTAGGACCGCCACCCAGCACCAGAATTTTATCTCGACCAGAAGGCTGAGCCTCGCACTCACGCTCATAGGTAGAGTACATATAAGCTGTTGACGTTGAAAATTCTGCAGCACAGGTATCTACCCGCTTAAAGACAGGTCGAATATCAACAGACGTACGCACTCTCCGTACATCTTTCTCGGCCACGCCAAGCAAATCTGCCAAACGCTTATCGGAAAAGCCTTTGCGCTTAAGACGATACATGTGCTGGGAAGAAAGCTTGTATAACGACACATTAGCCAAACCAAGCTCATCAAGAATAATGTCTTCAATCTGCACCAGGAACCATGGGTCAATGGCCGAAAGAGCAAATACCTCATCCACCGACATACCAGCACGGAAAGCATCACCCACATACCAGATTCGCTCGGCACCCGGCTCTCGCAACTCTTGACGCAGTTCGATTAATCCTTCTTCGCTCTCCACATCAACCTTGGGTTCGAAACCAGCCGACCCTACCTCCAAGCCTCTTAGCGCTTTATGAAGAGATTCCTGGAACGTACGCCCAATGGCCATTACCTCACCCACAGACTTCATCTGAGTCGTTAGTTTGGCATTAGCTTGGTTAAATTTCTCAAAGGCAAAACGAGGAATCTTGGTAACAACGTAGTCAATACTGGGCTCAAATGAAGCTGGCGTTGCCCCCCCGGTAATTTCATTCTGCAGCTCATCTAGCGTGTAACCCACTGCCAGCTTCGCTGCCACTTTAGCAATAGGGAAACCCGTAGCCTTGGAAGCCAGTGCCGATGAACGAGAAACCCTGGGATTCATCTCAATCACCAACAAACGCCCGTCTTCCGGATTGACCGCAAACTGGACATTGGAGCCACCGGTTTCTACACCGATCTCACGTAACACCGCTATCGAAGCGTTACGCATAATCTGGTATTCCTTATCCGTCAGTGTCTGCGCTGGCGCAACAGTAATGGAGTCACCAGTGTGAACCCCCATGGGGTCAAAATTTTCAATGGAGCAGATAATGATGCAGTTATCATTTTTATCCCTCACCACCTCCATTTCATATTCTTTCCAACCAATTAACGACTCATCGATCAACAGCTCATTGGTGGGCGACAACTCCAACCCTCGCTGACAGATTTCAACAAATTCTTCGCGGTTATAAGCGATACCACCACCAGAACCACCCATGGTGAAAGACGGGCGAATAATACAGGGGTAACCAAAACGATCCGGAACTTGCAGTGCTTCTTCAAGACTGTGAACAATGACAGCATTCGCGGTATCAAGACCAATGGCTTTCATTGCTTTATCAAAGCGATCACGGTCTTCCGCTTTATCAATAGCGTCAGCATCCGCACCGATCATATCGACACCGAACTTCTCTAACACTCCTTCCCGGGCCAAATCTAAAGCACAGTTCAATGCCGTCTGCCCGCCCATAGTTGGCAGCAATGCATCGGGGCGTTCTTCCTCAATAATTTTTGCAACCGTACGCCACTCTACAGGCTCTATGTAAGTAGCATCAGCCATTGAGGGGTCAGTCATAATCGTTGCTGGGTTAGAATTAACCAGAATGACTCGGTAACCCTCTTCTCTCAACGCTTTACAAGCCTGAGCACCGGAGTAATCAAACTCGCACGCCTGCCCAATCACAATAGGGCCGGCGCCAAGGATTAAAATGCTTTTAATGTCGGTTCTTTTTGGCATAAGTTTTTGTTTATTCTGGTATTAAATTAAAGTCTTTAAGCACACAACTAAATCGTTAACATTATTTTTCTTATTGGCCTCAGCTTCTTATAAACCTCAGCTGCGAATCAAATCAAAAAAGTGATCAAATAATGGCGCGGCATCATGGGGGCCGGGGCTCGCCTCAGGATGCCCCTGAAAGCTAAACGCAGGCTTGTCTGTACGGTGGATCCCTTGAAGAGAACCATCAAATAGTGAGCGATGAGTAGCGCGAAGGTTGTCTGGCAAAGATTCCTCATCCACGGCAAAACCATGGTTTTGGCTGGTGATCATCACCGTATCAGCATCAAGGTCTTTTACTGGATGGTTCGCACCATGATGACCAAACTTCATCTTCACTGTATTTGCACCACTGGCCAAGGCTAACAGCTGGTGCCCCAGACAAATACCGAAGACTGGAATATCTGTTTCAAGAATTTGCTGGATCGCCTCAATAGCATAATCACAAGGCTCTGGATCACCCGGGCCATTGGACAAAAAGATACCGTCAGGATTCATCGCCAGCACATCTGCTGCCGGTGTTTTTGCAGGAACCACAACTAAATCAGCACCGCGGTCAACCAACATACGTAAAATATTTCGCTTGGCGCCAAAATCATAGGCAACCACTTTGTAAGGTTTTTCTTTATATGAGCTATCGCCTGGCTTGGAATGCCCCTTACCCAACGTCCAACTGCCTTCTTTCCAGCTATACGTTTCTGACGTGGTGACTTCCTTGGCAAGATCCATCCCCTTCAAACCCGTAAATGCCCGGGCGTTCTCCACAGCTTCCCGCTCATCTACCTCACCCGCCATAATGCAACCATTCTGGGCTCCTTTATCTCGCAAAATACGCGTCAATGCGCGGGTATCAATATCTGCAATACCAAGAACATTATTGGCCTTCAGGTAAGCATCCAAGGTTTGCTCGGAACGGAAATTACTTGCCAGCATTGGTAAATCACGAATAACTAAACCCGCAGCATGAATACCGCTCGATTCTTCATCTTCAGTATTAACACCGGTATTACCAATGTGTGGATAAGTCAGGGTAACAATTTGGCGAGCATAGGAGGGATCAGTAAGAATTTCCTGATAGCCGGTCAATGCTGTATTGAATACCACTTCACCACTGGAAAAACCTTCAGCACCAATGGCTATGCCCTTAAAAACAGTGCCATCCTCAAGTGCTAGGATAGCGGACCGATGGGTATCGGTATTCAATGCAATCTCCTCAATTTCTAAATGCTCTACTACTACAATGAATTACCAGAGATAACTGGTAATAATAAAACTTCTGGAGTTCAAACTTTTCTAACATCTATGAAAGATCAAAGGCAGACTATTAAGCCGCAAAAAAGCGAGATGAAACCACTCGCCTCACCTCGCTTTCATATTTTCAACAATGCTATCCCTCTAACAATAATTCTAATGTTTAGAGGCTGTTTTGTACCAGCGGAAACTAACAAGGCATTTTAGGCTAAGCACTAGAATCTGTCTAGAAAATCCTTAAGTGAAAGAGCAGATCTTATATTGCCAAATCTTGCCCAAAAGACGATCACAACAGATTACTTATTTGAAGCCTCTATTTAAGACCAAGAACATCCTGCATATCGAACAACCCACTTTCTTTGGTCGCAATCCAGCTTGCAGCACGCACCGCACCTCGAGCAAAAGACATACGACTAGAAGCCTTGTGTGTGATTTCTACACGCTCACCTTCTGCAGCAAATGTAACAGTATGATCACCAACAATATCGCCAGCACGTGCAGTAGCAAACCCGATGGTTTGACGATCCCTAGTACCTGTTTGACCCTCACGACCATAGACAGCGACTTCTTTTAAATCTCGACCTAATGCATTGGCCACCACTTCACCCATGCTAAGTGCTGTTCCGGAAGGCGCATCAACCTTATGGCGGTGGTGAGCTTCATAAACTTCAATATCAACGTCATCACCTAAGACTTTTGCAGCTACATCCAACAACTTAAAACAGAGGTTCACGCCTGTACTGAAATTAGACGCCATACAAAGTGCAGTGTCATTCTCCACAGCAAGTAGCTGAGCTTTTTGCTCATCGGTAAAACCAGTGGTTCCAATCACCATCTGTTTGCCGTGGGCAGCACAAACTCCAGCATTAGCAAGTGTTGCAACTGGGGCTGTAAAATCAATTAGCACATCAAAATCATCAACAACGCCTGCGAGATCACCTGCAACCTTAACGCCCAAATGACCAATACCAGCAAGCTCTCCAGCGTCAGCACCAATTAACGTGCTTTCAGGTCGCTCAATAGCAGCAGTCAAATTAGTTTCTGGGCTTATCGTCACAGCCTCTATTAAAGCTTTACCCATACGGCCTGCGGCACCAGTCACTGCAATTCGTGTCATTTTTTATTCTCGCTATTTAAAAAGATATAAACCGCACTTTTGCGCTGCCACTAATGACCAGCACTAGATAGTAAATCCATCAAAGAATTTTTTTACGCCCTCGAACCAAGATGTTTTCTTAGGTGAATGCTTCCCACCTTCCAAACTATCTTGCAACTGTCGAATAAGCTCTTTTTGATCGTTATTGAGGTTTACCGGGGTTTCCAGAACCACCCGACACAGCAAATCACCGGGACCACCACCACGAACACTAGTTACACCCTTGCCCTTCAACCTGAACAAGCGACCGGTTTGAGTCTCCGGCGGTACTTTTAATTTTACCCTGCCATTCAGGGTCGGCACTTCTAACTCCCCACCTAATGCAGCATCAACAATACTGATTGGCACCTCACAATAGAGGTTACGACCATCACGCTGAAATAGCGAATGTTCACGTACATTGACCTGAACATAAAGGTCACCAGCTGGACCACCTTCAGGACCCGCCTCACCCTCACCACCCAGGCGAATGCGATCACCGGTATCAACACCCGGAGGCACTTTGACGGATAACGTTTTAGTTTCTTTAATTCGCCCCTGACCATGACAGCTACCACAAGGGTCGCTAACAACCTGGCCACGACCATGACATTTTGGACAGGTCTGCTGTACTGAAATAAAGCCCTGGGACATACGAACCTGACCATGACCACCACAGGTAGCACAGGTGGCAGGCTTAGAACCTTTCTTGGCACCCGAGCCATTACACTCATCACAAGCACAAAGTGTCGGCACTTTAATTTGTACTGTTTTGCCCCTTACAGCATCTTCCAGGCTCAGCTCAAGGTTATATTGCAGGTCAGAACCGCGCATGGGGCCACCGCGACCACGACCTCTGCCGCCACCGCTACCGCCAAAGATGTCCCCAAACACATCACCAAAAATATCACTGAAATTATCATGACCGCCACCAGGGCCGCCACCAAAACCACCATTAGGGTCTACGCCAGCATGACCATATTGATCATAGGCTGCCTTTTTCTCTTTATTAGAAAGCACCTCATAGGCTTCTGTCGCCTCTTTAAAGATGTCTTCTGCTTCCTTGTTATCAGGGTTGCGGTCAGGGTGGTTTTTCATCGCAATACGACGATAAGCTTTTTTAATATCAGCCTCAGCCGCACCCTTATTAACACCAAGAATTTCGTAGTAATCGCGTTTAGACATTCGCAGCCAACTTCTTTTATCAGTGATATCTGCCAAAGGCAGAACTTAATTTAATACATTGCGTTTAATACACCAGATTCAACACACTGGCAGTTTTTATGATGCTCAAATTTAGATCTTCAAATCCAATTCATCTAACCAAAAGGCCAAATGCAGCAAAGCGCGAGTCAAGGTTTAACCCCTAGCTCGCGCTTGCCGATGACATTATTGCTGGCCCTAATTCCTATAAGCCAGCCATAAGAAGTAAGTTGAAAACTTACTTCTTATCGTCTTCTTTTACTTCTTCAAACTCAGCATCAACCACATCTTCTGCACTGTCACCAGCAGTATCGGCACCACCAGCAGCTCCTTCTGCCTGCTGACCTTCTTCTGCAGCCTGCTCAGCATAGAGCTTCTGAGCCAAGGCAGATGAAGCTTCGGACAGCTTATTCGCTGCGGTATCCATTGCTTCTTTGTCGTCACCTTTAACAGCTTCTTCAACTTCAGCAATCGCTCCTTCAATGGCAGTTTTCTCTTCTTCAGAGGCCTTGTCACCCGCTTCTTCCAAAGTTTTCTTAGCAGCGTGGGCAAGACCATCTGCAGCATTACGCGCTTGAACCAGCTCTTCGAACTTCTGATCTTCAGCAGCATTCGCTTCAGCATCATTTACCATGCTTTCAATTTCATCATCAGACAAACCTGAAGATGCCTTGATCACAATCGACTGCTCTTTACCAGTCGCTTTATCTTTAGCATTTACATTCAAAATGCCGTTGGCATCAATATCGAAGGTCACTTCAATTTGAGGCATACCACGCTGTGCTGGCGGAATATCAGCCAGGTCAAAACGGCCCAGTGATTTATTACCTGTCGCCTGCTTTCTTTCACCCTGAACCACGTGAATGGTTACAGCGGTCTGGTTATCTTCTGCCGTTGAGAAAATCTGCGATTTCTTAGAAGGAATCGTGGTGTTTTTCTCAATCAATGGTGTGGCAACACCACCCATGGTTTCAATACCCAGAGTTAATGGTGTGACATCCAACAACAGCACATCAGTTACGTCGCCTGCCAATACTGCACCTTGAATCGCAGCACCCATAGCTACAGCTTCATCAGGGTTTACATCTTTACGAGGCTCTTTACCGAAGAACTCAGTTACTTTGTCTTGAACCATTGGCATGCGAGTTTGACCACCGACCAAAATCACATCATCAATCTCAGAAGCGGATTTACCCGCATCTTTCAATGCAATTTTTAGTGGCTCAATAGAACGCTCAACCAACTCTTCTACCAATGATTCGAGCTTGGCTCGAGTCAACTTCACAACCAGGTGCTTAGGACCAGTGGCATCAGCCGTAATATAAGGCAGGTTTACCTCTGTTTGCTGACTAGACGACAACTCGATCTTGGCTTTTTCTGCCGCTTCTTTCAGACGCTGCAGAGCCATAGGATCATTGTGCAGATCAATACTGCTTTCTTTCTTGAATTCATCGGCCAAGTATTCGATCAGACGCATATCGAAGTCTTCACCACCAAGGAAGGTATCACCGTTGGTCGCCAATACTTCAAACTGGTGCTCACCATCTACATCAGCAATTTCGATAATAGAAATATCAAAGGTACCACCACCCAGGTCATAAACCGCGATCACACGGTCACCAGGAGTTTTATCCATGCCATAGGCTAGTGCAGCTGCCGTAGGCTCATTGATAATACGCTTAACATCAAGGCCCGCAATTTTACCGGCATCTTTCGTTGCCTGACGCTGGGAGTCATTAAAGTATGCAGGTACCGTAATAACTGCTTCAGAAATATCTTCACCCAGATAGTCTTCTGCAGTCTTCTTCATTTTCTTCAATACTTCAGCAGAAATCTGAGGCGCAGCTTTTTTGTCGCCTTTTACTTCTACCCAAGCATCACCATTGTCTGCCTTAACGATTTTATAAGGCACCATTTTGATGTCTTTTTGAACTACATCATCATCAAAACGACGACCAATCAAGCGCTTTACAGCAAACAAGGTATTGTCAGGGTTGGTCACAGCTTGGCGTTTTGCCGCCTGACCGACCAAAATTTCGCTTTCATCAGTAAATGCAACAATCGATGGCGTAGTACGACCACCCTCAGCATTCTCAATGACTTTCGGCTTGTCGCCCTCAAGCACTGCAACACAAGAGTTGGTTGTGCCCAGGTCAATTCCGATAATCTTACCCATGTTTCTTCTCCGGGATTAAAACTTAATTTATTACTTAAAAA
>Ga0181560_10004515_pt1 | contig 12554 bp, 10 predicted proteins | sample 011ome_20_FD_133751 | JGI IMG/M metagenome (GOLD analysis project Ga0181560, IMG submission 133751) | Coastal salt marsh microbial communities from the Groves Creek Marsh, Skidaway Island, Georgia - 011509CT metaG (megahit assembly) | ecosystem: Environmental > Aquatic > Marine > Intertidal...
CTGTGATGCCTTCATGATTTGGCCCACGAAAAAACCACTTAGCTTCTTCTGTTTCGCCTCGTCTGCCGCGAGATATTGGGCTACTTGATCAGGGTTTGCCGCGATCACATCGTCTACCAACTGGGCCAATGCGCCTGTGTCACTGACCTGTTTTAAACCGCGTTTCGCAATGATCTCGTCAGTTGCGCCTTCACCTTGCCATAGACCATCAAACACTTGTTTTGCCAATTTGCTGGATAAGGTGCCGTCTTCGATTCGCGCAATCAATCCAGCGAGGGCCTCAGCGGATACGGGACTCGACCCAATTGTCAGATCGGCGCGATTGAGTGCGCCCGAAAGGTCTCCCAGAATCCAGTTTGCCGCAGGTTTCGCTGCCCCGCCCAGACGAACAACTTCCTCAAAGAAGCCCGCGGTCGCGTGATCAGGAACCAGTAGCGCGGCGTCGTAATCGCTCAGTTCATACTCGTTGACGAATCGAGCACGTTTAGCGGCTGGCAGTTCCGGTAGTGAGGCGCGCACCGCGTCAATGTAGGCTTCGTCGATTTCTATTGGGAGCAAGTCTGGCTCGGGGAAGTAGCGGTAATCATTCGCCACTTCCTTGGACCGCATTGAGCGTGTCTCGTCGCGCTCGGCATCGTACAGACGCGTTTCCTGCGTAATGGTGCCTCCGCTATTCAGGATATCGGTTTGCCGCTCGACTTCGCTATGAATGGCGCGTTCCACGAAGCGAAATGAGTTCACGTTTTTAATTTCCGTGCGGGTACCCAGCGCGTCACTGCCCGCTCGACGCAGAGAAATATTGATGTCGCACCGCATTGAACCCTCCGCCATGTTGCCGTCGGAGATGCCGAGATAGGTGACCAGCGAATGTAGCGCCTTCAGGTAAGCCACGGCTTGCTCGGCAGAGCGAAAATCAGGCTCTGTTACTATTTCCAAGAGCGGTGTTCCCGCGCGGTTGAGGTCGATGCCCGATTCTTGGCTGAAGATGTCGTGTACGGACTTGCCCGCATCTTCCTCAAGATGTGCGCGCGTAATTCTGATGGGGAGTAAAGCGCCGTCTTCCATCGGTACTTCAAAAATCCCCTCGCAAACAATGGGCGAAAAGAACTGACTGATTTGGTACCCCTTGGGCAGGTCGGGATAAAAATAGTTTTTCCGATCAAAAATCGATCGCTGCCCGATTCGAGCACCGATGCCAAGGCCAAACTTCACCGCGAAGCGCACGGCTTCCTCGTTGAGAACCGGGAGCATGCCCGGCATGCCTAAATCCACTGCGTCGGCCTGCACGTTGGGTGGTGCACCAAATTGAGTCGAGGAGCCTGAAAAAATTTTGGACTGGGTGGCCAACTGTAGGTGAACTTCGAGGCCCATGATAGTTTCCCATGTCATGTCCACTACTCCTCGATCGCCGGGCGAGCCAGATGCCAATCGGTATCAAGCTGGAGCCGATGCGCGGCGTTCAAGATGGTGCTTTCGTCGAAGGGTTTGCCAATTAACTGCAAGCCCACGGGCATCCCGTTTATGAGTCCCGCGGGCGCGGAAAGGCCGGGTAGTCCAGCGAGGTTTACTGCAAGTGTGTAGATGTCTTCCATGTACATGGCGATCGGGTCTTGTTGCTTTGCACCGAAGCTAAACGCGACCCCCGGAGCTGATGGTCCCGCTATGACATCCACCGATTGAAAAGCCTTGCGGAAATCATCGGTGATCACCCGACGTACCTGTTGCGCTTTGTTGAAGTAGGCATCGTAGAAGCCAGCCGACAGCGCATAGGTGCCCACCAGAATGCGCCTCTGTACCTCCTCACCGAACCCCTCGCTCCTTGAGCGGAGATAAAGGTCCTCTAGGTCAGCGGGATCGGCGCATCGATAACCAAACCGGACCCCATCATATCGCGCCAAATTTGCTGAGGCTTCAGCGGGAGCAAGTACGTAGTAAGTGGCAATCGCGTAGTGGCTGTGCGGCAAATCAATGTCAATGAGCTGCGCTCCGGCCTTCTCAAGCTCTGACAACGCGGACATGACCTGTGTTCGGACTGCTGGGTCCAAGTCGTCATTAAAGTATTCCTTTGGCATCCCAATACGCAATCCAGCGACATCGCCGGAGAGTTCGCTGAAGAAATCGGGTACCGCCAGGTCCGCTGAGGTCGAATCGCCAACGTCCAGCCCGGACATGGCTGTCAGCATATGGGCGCAATCTGCTGCCGATCTCGCCATCGGTCCTGCCTGATCCAAGGAGGAGGCAAAAGCAATAATGCCCAAACGCGAAACCCTACCGTAAGTCGGTTTCAGGCCGGTAATACCGCATAACGAGGCAGGCTGCCGAATGGAGCCTCCGGTATCGGTGCCTGTCACCAATGTCGCCATCCCTGCAGCAAGCGCGGCGGCCGAGCCTCCAGAGCTTCCTCCAGGCACACATTGGGTGTCCCAAGGATTTTTTACGGTGCCAAAGAAACTCGTTTCGTTGGAGGAGCCCATTGCAAACTCATCCATATTGCATTTGCCAAGCATGACGACACCAGCGGTTTTCAATTTGGCAACCACCGTGGCGTCATAAGCGGGTATGAATTGCTCCAACATCCGAGAGCCGCAAGTGGTGCGAATACCTTGTGTACAGAAGATATCCTTGTGCAGTAGCGGGATCCCCGTAAGCATATTGCCTTCGCCGCAGGACAGTCTCTGATCAGCGTGACGCGCATCATCAAGCGCTTGCTCTGCACAAACCGTCACCACTGCGTTAAGTTTGCCATTGAGGAGATCAATGCGCTCTAAAAAGGCGCGGGTCAGCTCTTCGCTGGAGATGTGACGCTGCGTCAGCATCTCACGCAGTTCGCTCACTGACGCATGGAGCACTGCGCTATCGACCATCAATCAATCACCTTGGGTACCAGGAAGTAGCCTCGGTCCTTTTGGGGTGCAGACGCCATCAGTGCCTCACGCGCATTGCCACCCGTCACCACGTCAGGGCGGAGTCGTTGCACCATATCATGGGGGTTGGACATAGGCGCCACCCCTTCCGTATCGATGGTATTCAGTTCATTGACCAATTGCAGAACGCGGCCAAAACGTTCGGTCACCTCTGGCAGGTCAGAGGGCGCTATGGAGAGTCTGGCGAGTAACGCCACTTTCTCGACATCTTCTTGGGAGATGGACATGGGAGCTTTCCTTACCGCAGGCCGCGAAAACTAACACACTTGCGGCTTGCCCAAAAACCCCTGCGTTGCTACATTCCCTGAGCAAAGGGCGTCGCAAGCGCTGATTTTAGGGGGCATTTTTTTTTGCAGTGAGCGTGCCCCGACTCACTTCTGCTGAGTGACTTAAGCGGCTCGGTAGACGCTGTGGCGGCAAGCCGCTTTTTTATTCAGGAAACGATAATGTTCAAACGCCTTCGGGGGATGTTTTCCACTGACCTGTCGATTGACCTCGGCACCGCCAATACACTCATCTATGTCAAGGAGCGCGGCATTATCTTAGATGAGCCCTCTGTAGTGGCGATCCGTATTCACAACGGCCAGAAATCGATTGAGGCCGTAGGTAAGGAAGCGAAGCGCATGCTCGGGCGGACGCCGGGAAATATTCAGGCGATTCGACCATTAAAAGATGGCGTAATCGCTGATTTTCAGGTCACTGAGAAGATGCTCCAGCACTTTATCGCCAAGGTCCATGAAAGCCGCTTTATCCGGCCCAGTCCAAGAGTATTGATCTGCGTCCCCTGCATGTCTACACAGGTAGAAAGGAGAGCGATTCGCGAGTCAGCGCTCAGCGCTGGCGCCAGAGAGGTTAAGTTGATCGAGGAGCCGATGGCGGCGGCAATTGGCGCTGGCCTGCAGGTCGATGAAGCCTCGGGGTGCATGGTAGTCGATATCGGTGGTGGTACTACTGAGATCGCCATCATTTCTCTGAACGGCGTGGTTTACAGAGATTCTATTCGCATTGGCGGAGACCGTTTTGACGAAGCGATCGTATCTTATGTGCGGCGCAAATACGGAAGCTTGATTGGTGATTCCACTGCCGAGCGTATTAAGCAGGAAGTCGGCTGCGCCTATAAATCAGGTGAGTTAAAAGAGATTGATGTGCGTGGTCGACATCTTGCGGAGGGTGTACCACGCAGTTTTACCCTGACCAATGAGGAAATTTTGGGTGCGCTCGAAGAACCGTTGGAAGCCATGATGCGGGCCGTAAAGCTGGCTTTGGAGCAGTCCCCTCCCGAGCTCGCTGCGGACATTGCCGAATCGGGCATCGTACTGACGGGCGGCGGTGCGCTACTGACAGACATGGATAAGCGGATTGCAGAAGAAACCGGTCTGCCTGTGATCGTCGCCGAGGACCCATTGACCTGTGTGGCCCGAGGGGGAGGGAAAGCGCTTGAGTTAATGGATCGTCATGTGCTGGACCTGCTCTCGACAGAGTAATACGCGGACGACTGGAGCAGCGTCATTAAACCGCTTTTCCTAAAAAAAAGTCCTGTCAGCGCCTGGTTTCTTGTGCTGGCAATGATCTGCTTACTATCGCTGTTCTTTTTCAGAGAGCACACGCACGTGGTTGGTCTACAGAAGGCGGCTATTGACGGGGTCGCGCTTACCACAGGTGTCATATTGGCTCCGGTTGAGGCTTGGGATCGAATGGTAGCGGCCATGAACTCCCGGAGTGATTTGCAAGAAGAGGTTCTCCGACTGCAGCAGGAAAACCGCGTGCTGAAGGGACAGAGCCAGCGGCTTGCAGCGCTTCTGTCGGAAAATGCGCGATATAAAGCACTACTTCGTTCTGCGCAGCTGATTGATGACGAACTCATCGCTGCGCAGATCATTGCAGTATCACCTGACCCTTCTAGACATATCGTGGTCGTCGACAAAGGTACTCTCGATGGTGTGCGAGAGGGCCAACCGATGCTCGGAGAGGAGGGGTTAATGGGGCAAATCATCCTCAGTGGCGAGCGAACTAGTCGCGCGGTGCTGATCACGGACAGTGCGCATGCGCTTCCCGTTCAGGTTAATCGTTCGGGTTTAAGAGCCATCGCGGAAGGTAACGGCGCCATCGATCGCCTGTTGATTAGGCATCTGCCCGCCAAATCCGATATTAGGGTGGGTGACTTATTGGTGACGTCGGGTCTGGGGGGACGTTTCCCGAACGGATATCCCGTGGCCCGCGTGACAGAAGTTGTGATATCTGAGGGAGAGGCTTTTGCACTGGTAACGGCTGAGCCGATTTCGGCGCTGGATAGGGGGCGCTACGTTTTAGTTCTGCAGCGAACCGTCGAGAGCGAGGCGGAGTCATAGTGGAGCGCGCCAGTGCGTCGTGGGTGATATACCTGTCGCTGGTTTGCGGCCTGCTTTTCATGTTGCTTCCATTCCCTCTGGAGTGGCGCATATTTAGGCCTGATATCGCTACCCTGACGCTGTTTTATTGGGTGCTTGCGCTACCCCAACGCGTGGGGGTGACCACTGCTTTTTTTCTGGGTCTGGGTCAGGACCTCATTGAGGGATCACCGGTAGGGCTATCCTCTCTCGGTTTAATGATTTCAGTCTTGGTGTTGCTGTCAAATTATCAGCGCATCCGTCAGTTTGACGGTGTTCAGCAATCACTGATGATTTTGGTGCTGCTGATGCTGACTTCGGGTGCTGAGCAGTGGCTCAGAAATGGTATGGGCATGCCCGGTCTGCCTTGGCTGGGATTGGTGGGTCTTTCCTGTTCGACGGTTTGCTGGCTGGCTGTGAGAGAAATTCTGCGTTCACTCAGACGTTACTACGAGGTCACCTAACTCATGGTGCTTTTGCTTGCATCGGCCAGCCCAAGGCGCAAGGCGCTCCTCTCCCAATTGGTTAACGATTTCGATACCGTCGACCCAGACATAGACGAGTCTGTATTGCTCAACGAGAGTCCGCTGGAATACGTTGCGCGGCTCTCGCGGGAAAAAGCGCAGCGATATGCCTCAGCCGACCGTGCCGTTCTGGGTGCAGACACCACCGTTACGGTAGGGTCAAGCATTGTAGGAAAGCCCGATAGCCGCGAGAGCGCCAGAGCGTTTTTACAGTGTTTGTCTGGATGTACCCATGAGGTACATACGGCGATTACATTAAATATTGCGGGCCGCGCTTTGACCCGCAAAGTCACCACTTTGGTGACGTTTGCCCACTTGTCCGAGGAAGTAATCACTCAGTATTTAATGGCGGGTGAGTATGTGGGGAAGGCGGGTGCTTACGCGATTCAGGGCTACGCGGGCGCGTTCGTCAGCAGGATAGAGGGCAGCTACAGCGCAGTCGTTGGCCTGCCTCTGTTCGAAACACGGGAACTGCTGTTAGCCGCCAATATCCCGGTCAGATATGGCTAGGGTGCTCCCTCAACTATTGGGTCGAATTGTCTGGCCTCTGATGGTGGTCACATTGGTGTGTTTGGCCATTTATGTCAGCAGCGGTCGATTGGCGATGAGAGCCATTTCCAATGCGCAGTCCGAGGTCTCAGAAGTGTTGTCATCTGTGGCAAACGGAGAAGTCTCAATAGGCGCGATAAAAGGGGAAATGGCCGGATTTTCTCCTCGTATCCAAATCGAGGATTTGACCATTCGCGATGACGCGAGCGGGGAATGGCTCAATTTACCGAGTGTCTCTATTCGTCTCGATGCGTGGGCGAGCTTAATATCGGGTGGATTTCGTTTTGATGAGATCCTTCTGACAAAACCTGTTTTTCGCGCTCTGCCCGACGTCAGGCGTCAAGATCAGCCTTTACCTCCAGGCCTAGAGGGTTTCCTGAATGGGTTTGAGCGGCTGGTGATCCGCGAGGCGCGCTTTTTGGAGAGTCCTAAAGCTGAGGCCCAGGCCTCGTTGGTGCGAGCGCTTACCCTTGATCTGGACATGGTCAGAGAGGGGAGCCGCAGAGATCTCAAAATATCTCTTCATTCGGACGAGGAAGTTGTGTTCGCTGCGGAAGGTTTTGGTACCGGGGACCCTGTCAATTATAAAAAGTTTTCCGGTGAATTTCATGGTTCCGTTACGGGCGACGGTTTGGGGCTAGCAGCACAGGCGCTCGGGGTAACGCTGGCTGCAAAGGGCAATGCCAACTTCTGGTTCAGTGTTTCTCAGGAGCGTGCTGGCGTCACCCTACAAACCGACTTTAAAAATATTGTCGAGACCGGCACTGATCGCGTGATGCTGGAGGACGTTTCTTTTTCTGCGGCCCTTGAGGGCTTGTCTGATCGGCCCCAGCTTTGGATTGAAGACCTGAAACTGGCTCACGCTGACGCGGTGCTGCTGGTAGATCGCCTCCAGTGCGCCGATTCGGAACGCGGATGGCAGTGCAGGTCGCGAGAGCTAGAAGTCGCTCCATTAATCGATCTTTTGCTGGCGAGCGAGGTGTTGCCGGAGAGGGCCAGCAAGATACTCGCAACCTTGAATCCCAGCGGTCGTATTGAGGCAATATCCCTTGAGATGGCTCAATTATATCAGCCGCTGAAGAGCTGGGCAGCATCGATGGTCGTGACCGACGCGACCACTCAACCCTACCGCACTGTGCCTGGGTTTGGCGGGATAGATGTCAGTATTGTCGCAAACCAAGATGGCGCGCGGGCATGGGTGCTGAACGAGGACATTGCGCTGGATTTGCCCGGGATCTACCACGCGCCCATTACTTTCCAATCCGTAACAGGTGTGCTCTCGGGCCGCTGGCAAAAAGATGCGCTTTTTCTCGAGGATGGACTGTTTCTCGCTGCTGCGCCAGATCACGCTGCCACCGTGCAGTTCGAAATTGACATTCCGTTCTTCAAAAATGCGTCGATCGAGAGAGAGATGCGGTTAGCGGTGGCGTTGAATGAGGCGCCAATCAGTGTGCGGGACGCCTATGTGCCCAAGCGATTGCCTACACCTGCTTACCAATGGCTGAAAGCAGCATTGCCAGCCGGCCATATCGAATCGGCAGCGTTCCTCTGGTTCGGTGGGTTTAGGCCGTACGGTGATCCCTCGCAAACCATGCAGCTGGCTGCAAATCTTAGCGAGGTGACCCTTGAGTACCAAAAGCAATGGCCCCAAATTGACCTGGTAGAAGGATTTTTGCGTCTCGACGATACCGATATCGATATCTGGTCTTCAAAAGCTTCGACCGCAGGACTTATCTTGGACAATACCTCCGTGGGCTTGCGCTTGCGACCTGAGACGTCTTGGATGCACGCCCGCGCGCATTCGGAAAGCGGTGTAACCAACCTCAAGCATGCTTTGCATGGGTTGCCGCCACTTGATTTCGTCAGGCCATTGCTTGACGACCTGGCGACAGCCGGTGCTGCCAGTACAGATATGAGTGTCGTATTTGACCTTCGCGACATCTCCAGATCTGTTGAAGTTGAGGTCGACGTGGATCTTGCTTCGGTCACCGTCGACTCTGCTTTGCTTGATTTGAAGGCAGAGCGTATTTCGGGCGGATTGTCCTATCACTCCAAGCGCGGTTTTGAGAGCGAAGATCTCCGTGGTGTGTTGCTGGGGCGGGAACTGAAAGTAGAGATGAGCCCGGAATTAATTAAGACTCCCGACGTGTTGCTCGCCGCTCAGTTCAACGTTGATCTGGATATACAAGACATCATGACATGGCGTTCAGTGCCAATCGCGCTTCCCATCGAGGGCGTTATACCGGTCGAAATTATGGTCACTGTGGCTGATCAAATAGTGGTAGAAGTGGCGTCTGATTTGGAGGGTGCGAGGGTCGACTTACCTCTGCCATGGGGAAAAGCGCGAGAGAGCTCAGCCCCGCTTAGATTGGTCTGGCGTGATCGTGGTTGGGCGGATTGGGAAGTGTTCTGGTTCGGGCGGTTCTCTGCCACTGTGAACTCGTCAGAGGGCGGGCCGTTGAGTGCTTCGATTGATGTGACGCCGAGAACACGGCCTGCTCGAGAACCTCGGACGTCCATCGGCGCTGGTATTCATGTAACCGGCCTCCTGCCGCAACTTGACCCTGCGGAATGGCTGGAGCTGCTGACGGGAGGCACGACTGGGGATACGCCTCAGCCCTCGATAACAGTTGACGATTTCCGCGTTGAGCAATTGTTTTGGCGCGGCCAGCCTTTGGGTAGTCTGAACCTGTCAGTAGTATCGGATCGGGAGTCATTTCTCTCTGACTTTACCTTGCCCTGGCTGCGCGGTACGTATCACCAGCAGATCGCCGCACCGATATCTGAATCCGCCGCGGATTTTGATGCGGACCTCGAGCGGATTTTGTCGATTGAGCGTTTGGATGTTGCGGGGATTCCAGAGTTTGAGAACCCTATCGGGGAGCGGACGGAAACGGCTTTTTCCTGGCAGCCGCTTCCGGTCACTATCAGTAACGTTTACCGTGGAAGCAGCCGCCTTGGCGGTATCGGCTTTACGGTTGCGGATCTGCAACCGGATCGCTGGCACCTCACGGAGGTGGCAGGAGACTTGATCGGAACGACTTTGTCACCCAATAGTCAAGTTACGTGGCAGCGATCGCAAGGCATCGAGATGACTTCAATTGCGTTGGCTGCCGAATTCAATAATTTTGGCTCGAGTCTCGAGTCGCTCGGTGTAGAACCCATCGCGCAGACTCGAGGTGGCGCGATTGCTATCGATTGGTCATGGACCGGCAGCCCCGATCTCTTTGATTTGAAGGCGGTCTCGGGGTCTATGGACTTGACGATGGAATCGGGCTCTTTTGTCTCAGCCAATGCTGAGGCCACTGGCGCACTGCGGCTACTGAGTTTAATGAACTTGGCGGGTCTCTTTCAGCGCGCAAATATAAACCAGCTTTTTGATCCTGGCGTCACTTTCGATCGGGCCGCCGGCACGGTTGAATTTAATCAGGGCGCGCTTCGTATTCCTGGGTTTTCTGTCGAGGGATCAGGTGGGTATTTTACATTAGCCAGCGACATCGATTTACGTGAGGAAACCGTCGATGGTGAGCTGGTGGTTACCCTGCCTTTGGTTGATAACATTCCCTGGGTGGCCGCCTTGGCTGGCGGATTACCCATTGCCGCGGGCGCCTACGTTATCAGTAAGGTCTTTGAGGACCAGGTGAATCAACTTTCCAGTGGCGTGTACTCAGTCAGTGGCGATCTTAATGCCCCGGAAGTAATATTCAGGCGGGTGTTTGACGCGGAGGCCACCGTCCCCGCCCCGGGGAGTCAACTCTATAAAGAGTCCGCTTCTTCGAGCCCGGCAAGATAACGAAATAGTTTTCTGCCATGTGCTTTTTCATTGCCTTTGCTGAGCTCTGTCTGATACTGACGACGCCACTGGCGCAGCAGAGCCGGCTCGGCCGCGGGCCAAATCGCGAGAAGCTCCCCCAACGCATCGTCGCCTTCTGATATCAGCTTGTCCCTTGCAGATTCGATTCGGTGATGTTTTTGCACATCATTGTTGTGACGCTGATCCCGTGTCTGCAGCGCCGCTTCGATGATGGAGGGGTCAATTGAGCGCATCAGTTTCCCGATAAATTGGAGCTGTCTTCTTAATCCGCCCCTGGCTGTGATGCGCCTGGCCTGATCGATTGCTTCTCTGAGTCGCTCATCCTCAATATTAATCGCGTCTAGTTCAGCTTGAGGAAGCGCCACTAATCGCTCGCCCAATTGCTGCAGAGCATGCATTTGGCGTTTGCGTTCGCTCTTGCTGGGTCCGTCTTTTTCTACCTCGACCTTTTCCTCATCGCTCATAGGCACCTTTTGCTTATCCATAAAACCAGGTCGCGAGACCGAGGAAAGTGAGAAATCCAACGATATCGGTAACCGTCGTCACAAGAACGCCACCGGCTAATGCCGGGTCGATGTTTAAGCGCTGTAATACCAAGGGCAAACCCGCACCCGATAATCCTGCGGTAACGAGGTTAATCAGCATTGCACAAGCAATAATTAAGCCGAGTGTATAGTCCTCAAACCACAGCGATGCGGTAATCGCCACGACTGCCGCCCAAAGTATGCCGTTGATGAAACCGATGAGTGATTCGCGCCCAATCAGCCACACTTGATTTCGATCATTAATCTGTCCCATCGCCATGGCACGAATCAGAATGGTCAAACTCTGGGTTCCCGCGATACCTCCCATTGACGCCACCACGGGCATTAGCACTGCCAGGGCGACGACTTTTTCAATGGTTCCCTGAAACAGGCTGATGACAGAGGAGGCGAGCAATGCTGTCGCCAAATTAATCGCGAGCCAAACCGCTCTTCTGGGCGCTGACTGCCAAACGGTTGCAAATGTGTCCTCCTCAGCGAGGCCCGCGAGCGAGGTCAGCGAATGATCTGCTTCTTCAATGATCACGTCGACGACATCGTCGATGGTGATTCTGCCAAGGAGTTTACCCGTTTCATCTACGACGGGGGCGGAGATCCAGTCATTACGCTCAAATCGACGTGCCACTTCTGTTGCGGGCGTATCTGCGGCGATGGCATCCTGGTTGGTAATCATCATTTCCCGAACGGACACTGCAGGATCAGAGACAAGAAGCGTGCGGATGGGCAATAGGCCTACCAATTTGTCACTGCGATTAACGACGATTAGGTTGTCCGTGTTCTGTGGTATCTCGACGTGGCGTCGCAAATATCTGAGAACGACATCAAGTGTTAGATCGGCACGAATGGTGATGGTGTCGGTGCTCATCAGTCCGCCGGCGACATCATCTGGAAAACTCAGCACGGTTTGTAGTCTTTGCCGATACTGCTCGTCCATGATCGCCAGCACTTGCCCCGTGACGTCCTCGGGCAGTTCATGCAGGATGTCTGCGACGTCGTCATCGTCAAGTCTTTCAACAATGCCGGCGAGTGCCTCGGGGGCTCTATCAATCAGAATTGCGCTGCGAAGTTCGTCTGGAAGCTCATTGACGACTAGAGCTTCCTGCTCCGACCCGAGCAAACCCAGCAGCAGAGCGCGATAGTCCGGCGGCGAGGAACTCAAAAGATAGGCGATATCGCCAGGGGGCATTTCCGCGAGGATTCCCGCCACATCACCTAGCGTCCCGGCCCGCAGTGCCTGATCGATGCGCTCGGATTTAGTAGGGAAGTTTGCGGGTGAATTCAACAGTGGGCCTCCTGTGCTTCGCCTATTATCCGCAGCGCTGGGGGGAGGTCTAGCCAGTGGGCCCGATTTGCGACTTATTCCAACTCGCCGAAACCAGAGTGAAATAAAGTCTCCATCGCATCGCGGGCAGCGATTTCATCTTCCCCGGAGATGCTGAGAATAATTTCGGACCCCTGACCCGCTGCCAGCATGAGTACTGACATGATGCTTTTGGCATCAATTTCCCGATCGTTAAAACGTAGGGTGATTTCACTGCTGAACCGGCTGGCACAGTCCACAACTTTTGCTGCGGGTCGAGCGTGAAGTCCCAGGGGGTTGACCACTCGAAGGGTAGATTCGCTCATGCCACCTCCCTCGCTGTCAGATGGCGGTGTCGAAGTTGCGTCGCCGGGTAGATTTTCAGGATATCGGTATGAAGCCTCTCTGCCAGATAGACGGACCGGTGCTGACCACCCGTGCAGCCGATGGCAATGGTGAGGTAGCTTCTGTCGCTTTGGTTGAAGTCCGGGAGCGTCTCGGTAACAAATGTCTTTATGCGATTATAGATCCGCAC
>Ga0181560_10004518_pt1 | contig 12546 bp, 8 predicted proteins | sample 011ome_20_FD_133751 | JGI IMG/M metagenome (GOLD analysis project Ga0181560, IMG submission 133751) | Coastal salt marsh microbial communities from the Groves Creek Marsh, Skidaway Island, Georgia - 011509CT metaG (megahit assembly) | ecosystem: Environmental > Aquatic > Marine > Intertidal zone...
CCGTTGGCAGCGAGTTTGTGGGAACATCCATCACTTCTGGGGGGGACGGCGCAGATATGACTGAGTATGGTGCAGCCTTACTCGCTAATAATCCCCATGTGAAGTTCTACAATGCACAGCGGGGCTACGTTAAAGCCACCCTGACCCCCTCGCTTTGGCAATCTGACTACAAGGTTGTCCCCAGCGTAACAACTGCGAATGCACCTATCTCAACGCGCAAGACCTTTGTGGTTGAAGCGGGTAATCCTGGCGTTCAGGAAGCCTGACATGCCACGCCTGATCCGCTTCATGAGTTTACAAACGGTAGCACTGGCGGGCATTGTGCTGTCCACATTTCTCCTGCCCACATTAGCCCAGGAAAGCTCCGGCAAGGCCTGGCTAGCCGGTGATCATCATATCCACAGTCGCTACAGCGTCGGTTGGAATCGTGAAATAGATCCTCCTGCACCTATCATCGGTGGCGATGCTATCTATCCAATCCAGATGAATGCACTGATGGCCAAATATTTTGGTCTGAGTTGGATGGTGTCAACTGATCACGGCGGTCCAGGACACAGTAAAGTGAACCGGGAACGCGCCTACCCTGAACTGCTGCAGTCCCGCCTGGCGGTTCCTGAAGTCATCCAGTTTTACGGCATGGAACTAGATACGCCGGGCGCAGACCATTCCAGTCTTATCATCCCATTCTCTGATACGGAGGCAGAGCAACTCTTTGCCATCGAGTCGGACTGGGCAAAACGTGAACCCTGGCCAGCCAACCCCGAATGGGATACCGAACCCAGAATGTTGCTGGCGTTAGCAGCTATGGCTCAACAGCAACTGCCGCCTCTGATAATTGCTAACCATCCATCGCGCTCGGCGACCGACTTAGCCGAGTATGGCCTGGACCACCCTGATGAGTTGCGAAAATGGAACGATATAGCCCCCCGGGTTGCAGTGGGTATGGCCGGAGCACCAGGTCATCAAGCGGCTACTCTCAATGCAGATGGGAGCGCTAAGCTGGAAGGTGCGCGTGGTGGCTATGGCCGCTATCCAACCCTCGGTGGCTTCGACCAACTCAGCGCAACCGTTGGCGGCTTTTGGGATGCCATGATTGGCGAAGGCCGGGACTGGTGGATTACTGCCAATTCCGATTCTCACGTTCACTTCAGTGAGGGCGGTTCTGATTTTTGGCCCGGAGAATATTCCAAAACCTATGTGTGGGCCGACTCAGATCACGCTTCAATCCTCGAGGCGATTCGAAGCGGCCGCATCTTTGTCACGACAGGCGATCTGATTAGCGGAATCAAACTATCCTTAACCGGCGCTGGCAGCGCCAAAGAGTTGTTCCCGGGGGATCGTGTCGTGGTGGAGCAAGGCCAGGAATTACAGCTGCAAGTTACCCTCAATTTATCGGGGAGACCCAACTTCAATGGCGACAATCCAGAGCTACGCCGTGTAGATATCATTCAAGGTTTGCTGTTCAGCGCTGAAAACCCAGCCACGGACAATTCGAATGCGAGTACCCGCGTAATTGATCGTATCGAACCTGACCAGTGGCAGCAGCAAGGTGACCGCATTAGCTTTGATATACGGATTCCCAGGGTTGAAGCTGGCATGTATCTGCGGCTGCGTGGCACCAGCGGATCGGAACTGGAGCCACAACCGGACCTGCGGGGGGAAACCCCCTGGCAGGATCTGTGGTTCTATATAAATCCCGTCCGCTTCGTTACAAACTAGTCAAGCAATTCCCCTGACTTCGCCAAATTTTTTGACTCGGTTAAAGGGTTTGGCGGTCAAATCGCGAGCTACCAATACGCAGTCTAAAATTTAAAACCAGCGCACAAACTAATAGTGATGCTTAGCGGCTCGGGCCACCTGCGCCTCATCCGATTAAAGCTCGCCAAACTCAAGAATCTTGGCAAACTCATTGTCAGAGGTTTCGTCTTCGGGGCGTAGCTGAATGATTAAAAAGGGTTTAGACATAGATTACTGTAACGCGGCCTTTCCAGGCCGCGTTTTCCCTGTAGTGACAGACTAGCCAGACTAGTTAGATAAACGATAGGCAACCAGCGCGCCGGGAAAATCAGTCTGGGTACTGCCAATTTGCACCACGATATATTGCTGCCCGCGGTGCATGTAGGTCATCATGCCATATTGCCCCGGAGCCGGCAGCGGTACACTGCCGAGAATCTCACCGGTCATCTTGTCCCTTGCATTCAGCGTCAGCGGCGCATCGGGCAGCATTTGCGCCATACCCTCGCTTAGCGCACGTGTCTGCACCAGAATATCACCCATGACCATTTGTATGGACCAGCCATCACCGCCACTGTTCGGAACATCTACGCCTTGCAGTCTGGGATGGTTTTTAATAGCGTCAGGTGTCTCACCTATTGGCAAAGACCAGGTTTTCTCACCTGTGTTCATCTGGTATGCGGTGAGTTGATTATTCATGCGCTTGTAAAGTGACAATCCATCAATCGTTGGCAGCCCGCCGCCTCCCCCGGGGAGCCAATCCGCCACTGTCACGCCTGTGGTCGGCGTGCTGTTGGGTGTCGCCCCACCCTCTCCAGGGCGCGGGTAGTTGGGATTATCACGATCCACACCATTGGTGGGACGCATGAATCCTGGCGCAAAGCAACGACGTCGGTGTGAGTTGTACATCATGCCGGTACTGGGATCCGCCACTGGCGGGTGAGAGATAACATTGCCAGCACCGAGGCACCCCACGTTGTTGATATATTCTCCTTCATAGGTGTTAGGCAAGGGTGGCACATACAGACCGCCGATGCGGAAGCCATTAAGAATCGTCAGCGCTTCCTCTTTCAACGCCGGGGTGTAGTCGATTACAAACTCATCCGTGATCCCGTCCATTACAATGGGATCGACCGGCTCGGGCCAGGTCGGGAACGGCTGGGTGGCCGCTGTGTAATTACCTGGCACTTCAGTCTGGATGACCGGTCGGTCTTCAATCGGCCAAATAGGCTCTCCCGTTTCACGATTGAAGGCGAATACCAGCCCTTGCTTGGTATTCTGCACTGCAGCCGGGATACGCTGGCCATCCACAGTGAGATCCATTAACAGAGGTGGCGTTGGCAGATCATAATTCCACTGATCAGAGCGGTGGATCTGGTAGTGCCAGCGCCGCTCACCGGTAGCAACATCCAGCGCGAGCACGCTGCCGCCAAACAGATTGTCTCCGGGCCGATGACCGGCATATGCCTGTACTGTAGAGGCGTTGGTAACCAGATAGACCAGGCCCAGTTCAGGATCCGCCGACGCAGGTGCCCAGGTCGACATATCTCCAGAAAACTGCCAGGCATCGTTCAGCCAGGTCTCATGTCCAACTTCACCTGGTCGCGGAATCACATGGAACTTCCACAGCCGCTCGCCGGTTTCTGCATCAAAACCCATGATGTCACCCGGTACGTTTTCGATACGAGTTTGCCCGTAACTGGGCTGATGTCCAACCAGCACCACAACCACACCATTTACTACCATAGGTGGGGCTGACGCCGTCACCATTCCCAGCTCTCGTGGAATGCCATAATCGGGGTCATATTGACCCCCTGCAACCACATAGTCTTCCCAAGGTCCCCAGCCTTCAACCAGGTGCGGGATCAAATCGATTGAGCCGGTTTCCGGAAAACCACCTACCGGAAACTCGCTGCCCCAACCTTCGATAGGCAGTCCTGTCTTGGCATCGAGAGCCCACAGGAAGAAGCCGGGGCTAGTCACATAGATCACGCCCCGCCCATTCACCTCGGCATAGGCAACGCCTTTTCCATAGGCTTGCCGCGGCGAGCGCTGATGGCGAATAGTTTCCGGCTCTCGGAAAGTCCAAAGAATCTCGCCAGTTGCCGGATCAAGCGCCATCACCTGACGGCGCGGCGTCGCTACGGTGTACAACACGCCGTCGACATAGATGGGCGTTGAGCGAGAAAAATAATCCAGGTTCGGTCCGAAGTTGTCGCTGCGCCAGATCCAGGCCTGCTCCAGGTCCTCGAAATTGTCGCGATTGATCTGGTCGAGGGGAGAGTAACGGGTATGCCCCATATCTCCGCCGATATAACGCCATTCTCCGTTCTCGGTCCCGGGCAAGCCCTGGGCCAACAGGGAACTCGCCATGGCAAAATTGATTAGCATTATCACGCTTAAAAGACGCATCAGGTTAATTTGCACTGAGATTTTCATGATCTCTCCGTTTTCGTATTTGTTTTCGCTCTTTTTCTCTTTTTTCTGGGATTTCTTCTTGTTCTGAATTGCTGAGCTGGCAAGCACAGGACTGAACACAGGGTAAAAGGGAATACAAAGGATGTCTATGTTGATACGGGCTAAGCAAGTGGTTCAAGCTGCAGGCGGATAGCACGATCCGGCAACAGAGTAACGCCTACCTCCGGATTTACTTCCTCCTGATCTGCCTGAGCAAACCGAAATCGCTGCCTGCCACAGGCAAGAATAAGCATTGATTCCAAAATTGAGAAACGGCTACCAATACAGATGTGGCGCCCAAGGCCGAAGGGAATAAAACCATACCGTGGCCAGGAGTCGAGAAATCGACTGGGCCTGAAGACTTCAGCATCTTGCCCGGTACCCTCATCCCGCTGAATGCCATAAATCGATAGCACCATATCTGATCCTGCCGGAATGGTGACGCCATTAAAGATCGAATCATCTTTTTCACTGCGGATTATCCCGCAGGCTGGCGGCGAGATCACGGAAGTATGGCGTTTGAACATCAACCGATTGGCATTGACGATAGCACTGTAGTTACCGCAGGCAACAACGTGGGAAGATTTGCTGTCGGGGATCAGGTTTTTGGCAGCACAGGCTCGAGATTTGGCGCCTACGCCGAATACATCGCCCTACCCGCCCGCTACCCAATCATCCACAAACCTGGTGACATTCCACACCTCACCGCAACCACTATCCCAGTGGGTGGGGTACACGCACTGCATTTTTTGCAGCTTGCCCAACTTCAGGCATGCAAGGAAATCCCGATTGTCAGTGCCTGTGGGTGTATCGGTACGGCGGCAATAACTCGCAGAATCACTGACAAACGTGTCATCACAAAACTAGCCAGGGTCACTGAAGCTGATTTTCAGACGCTCTGTAAACAAATTGGCAAAAATAGTCTTGAAGCAAGTATTGATACCACCCATAAGCTTGAAGAAGTAGTTGAGGCGCATCGCGATATTGATGCTGGCAATAAAAAGGGTCAAGTGGCCTTTGTTTTGGACACCGCTGCAGAACAGCAAACGAAAGACCAGTAACCTGAAACCAGCGAGCCCAGAACTTCAATACCAGAAAGTCTGCTTTACCGCCCAGAAATTAATAGAGCAGGAAATATGCAATAATTCGATAACTTGATCCCGGAGAATAATAATGAACATTTCGAGCAGATCCAAGATTTTGACGGCCGCCCTCGGCCTGCTAACTCCCGTATTACTGGCAGCGCAGTCAGCTGGCGCACCGCCGGCACTGTATAAATCTGACGCTGAAATCATGAGCGAGTTGGATACTGCCGCTCGCAATTCCAACTCGGCCGCTGGCGTTTCTGTGACAGTATCTCCTGGTATTTCGGTGCGCCGGCGCATGAGTGGCGTCCTACAATATGCGGTGATGCACCCCTACAGCGTCGAGATTTATCGCATCATCGAAGGCAGCGGTACGCTGGTGACAGGAGGTCTACTCAAACAGCCGCTGGCGGATCCTAGTGGTGACAATGTCATTCGCACGGAGCACGGCATCGAAGGTGGCCTCGCGCGAGAGGTCAAAGCCGGAGATATTCTGGTACTGCAGCCAGGCACGCCACATTGGTTTAGCCGGATTGAGGGCGAGGCGATCACTTACATGGAGTCAAGAGTGCGTGTTAGCACTGCGCCTATTCAATACCAGTAAGCGGATTGTCATCATCAGAAACGAAAACGCCGCGAACCACTCAACATGGGTCCGCGGCGTTGTAGCTAGCTGAAAGCTGTTGGCCTTAGCGAACTGCTTCTGCAATACCGGACACTGTCGCTGCCAGTTCGAGATATCGTTTGCGCGTGATGCCTCGTCGAGACTCGCCTTCCTCTTCGAATTGCTCGGCGAGGTCGCTCAACTCTCTGGATGCATTGCGGTTGCTGTTATCAGCTTCAAGTAGGCGCTCAGCCCGATCCAGTACCTGAGTAAGCTCTCTGGATTGGTCGGCGTCAATCTCGCCATCACGCAATAGCTGATCCTGATATGCCCGCGCAACGACAGGTACAGCTGGCCAGGTAACCATCTCTTGGGTCTGGGCATTAACGGTGCCCTTAAGCGCTTCCAGGGACGCGGCGGCAAGCTCATTTTCAGTCATGAAGTCACTAGGCTGCATCTCGAATACATCCAGGCCTCGCGAAATTTCGGTGCCGTAAATGCGTCCGTTGTACCAGTAAGTTGACCAGTAACCGCCAGTGATCAATTCCTCGGTATCAATAGGACCGCGGTCGAAATAAGCGATTTCAGTTGGATTCGAAGAGTCGGTGAAATCGACTACCGAGACACCGCCCTGGTACCAGGCCTGTACGAAAATATCGCGGCCAGGAACCGGAATCAGTGAACCGTTATGGGCCACGCAATTTTCGGTATCAGTCTGAGGGGCAGACATCTTGTAGTGACTACGGAACTGAAGCTTACCGTCGACGATGTCGTAGAACGCATCAGCACCCCAGGTCAGAGGATCCTGTGCGCGACAGCGAGGTCGGCCACCGCCACCCCATTCATCGGTGAAAATCACCTTGGTGCCATCGTTGTTGAAGGTGGCAGAATGCCAATAAGCAAAACCCGGATCAATCACCTGATCCAGTCGCTGCGGATCAGACGGATCAGAGATATCCAGCAGGATGCCATTGCCGGAGCAAGCGCCTGCTGCCAGGCCAATATCTGGATAGGTTGTAATGTCGTGGCATTGATTGGTCTGGCTTGTAGTCTGAGTACCATCACCGTGGTCACCACCATCCCAAAGACCAGCCAGAGTGCCGGAATCAGGGTCGGAGAATATAAAGGGGCGATTCACGATCTGCGCGGCGGCTGGGTTATCTTCTGGAATTTCGATAACTTCGATGCGGAACAGTGCGGATTCAGGATTCTCGAAGGGTGAATCGTCGGAGCAGCCCGCCAATTCCTCATCATCCCGGACTCGGCTGGTGCCTGATACGTAGACATAGATATTACCGTCCTCATCCGCATTCTGGGCCACCGTATGGGTGTGAGAACCACGGCAGGTTTGCACGGCAGCAACCTGAGTGGGGTTGCTAAAATCGCTCACATCAAAAATGCGAATGCCACGTACCCGCTGATTGCTGACCGGTTCTGGCACGCCTTCGAGGCCACAATCCAACCGCCCGCGCACTTCTTGCACTGACATGATGAGTAGATCGCCCACCAGTGAGACATCGCCCTGACCACCAGGGCAAACCACAGATGCAATGTGCTCAGGTGAATCCGGGTTGCTGATATCGTAGGTATTGAAGCCGTGGTAGTTACCGGCAATCAGGTAGTCGCCGGAAAACAGCAGGTCGGTATTGGAAAAGCTCAGCAGCGATGGTCTTGGATCGGCATTCTCGTCCTCTTCCTCTTCTTCAGTCGGAGTCTCCGGTGCATTGCCAGAAGCGGCAGCCTGCTCAGCCTCAATCTCCTCCAGACGCCTGGCTGACAGGCCTGAGGGGCGATCTGGGTCAAAAAAGCCAGCAGGCTTGGGCAGTGAAGCAACCACGCTCATATTCAGCGCTGCTTGTCCTGCATCGCGAAAACCAGCAGCAAGACCAACCCGGGGATCGCTGCTGAAACTCGCCAGCAGCGTATCCATGCGTTCGATTTCAGAGGTCTGGTCAGAGGTCACATCAGAGGTGAATTCATATAACAGTGGATCCTGAACAGAGCCGCGCTGGTCCAACAGCATTTCCACCATGTCCAGAGCGCCTTGATGGTGGTCAATCATGCCCTCGAGGTAGAGGCGATCGAATTCTGGGCCGGTCGCAGCGGCCAGTGCTTCCATCTGCTCATCGTTCAGCATGCCAGCCATGAGCTCGAAATCTGCAGCGTGATGCGCATCTTCTGCTGTTACCTCCAAGCCACGTTCACGCAACCAGCCCTGCATCATGGCGATCTCGTCGTCCTGCGACAAAGTAATGCGGGATGCCACGGCAAGCACCGCATCGTTATTGGTTCGGCCTTTCGCTAGCGCCGACATCTCCTTGGCCTGGGCGTGGTGTGGAATCATGCCCTGCAGGAAGCGGATATCGCCCAGAGAGTATTCCATGTTGGCCAGATCCGATGCCTCTTCGGCGGTGATAACCCGACCTTGTTGGCCCGGGGCCCCTGGCTGGATGATAGGCACCTGGCCAAAGGCTGCCTGGCTAAAGGCTGCGGCTGTCACCATCCAGAGCAGGCGGCGGGAAAGTTGTGACATGCTGAAATACAAAAACGTGGACATAGCTATACCCCGATAAGGATGCACAATCTGAGAAATTCAGGAACCCAGCATTGTACCTGTTTAGCAGCTTTTGCCAATTCTGATCATCGCTCAAGGGCAAATTGCCTTAAATCACGTTATGCACTAATTTGCTACACATTATTTAACATTGGACCGAGCCTGATGTGGTTAGAAAGCGTGCTTCTCTAACGCAACAGTTTCTACGCTTTGATTAGTTCTATTGGATTAACACGACAGCCAAGCGCTGATAAAGGAGATGATGGTGACAGCCCTTTTGGACTGATGCCTGCTCAAAAACTGAAGCGGATAAATTAGGATCCGCCCCGCTCCGTAATATCTTGCGCCCCTTAAACCTAGCGACTGCCTCAGGCCTTTTTAGTGCGGACTACTACCGCCATTAATAAGCAAGCAAAACTGTTATAATTGACGCTTCTTCAGGCAGCCACTCACGGCAACGACATCACAACTAACATCTGGCAAGACTAAACACATGGAAAAAATAAGCCGCGAAAACCTGCGCCCGGTACGCACTCTCAATATGCTCTCATCGAGAGAAATTCAGGGCTTGATGTCTTCTCAGGACAAGGTGCACAAACTGTTTCGCCAGTGTGCCTTGGCAGTACTCAATGCCGGCAGCGACATGGATGACGTCACCCAGTTACTGGAAGCCTATCGTGATTTTGAAATTGAAGTGATTCCCCAATCCCGCGGGCCGATCCTTTCGGTTCACAACGCGCCGCCCACTGCCTTTGTTGATGGCAATATGATTCGCGCGGTGCAGGAGCATCTGTTCTCGGTCTTACGGGACGTGGTTTATGTAAACCATGCACTCAATATTAGCTACGACCTCGACAGCAGACGCGGCGTCACCGATGCCGTATTCGACATCTTGCGCAATGCCGATATCGTGAGACCAAACCTGCGGCCTGACCTGACGGTATGCTGGGGTGGCCATTCCATTAGTCGCGCGGAATACGATTTTACCAAGGACGTTGGTTATCAGCTGGGCTTGCGTGGCCTGAACATCGCAACTGGTTGCGGCCCCGGAGCGATGAAAGGTCCAATGAAAGGGGCTGCCATAGGCCACTCCAAGCAATTGCAGGACATGCGCCGCTATATAGGCATTACCGAACCGGGAATTATCGCGGCCGAAGCGCCGAATCCTATCGTCAATGAGCTAGTTATTCTGCCAGACATCGAAAAGCGGCTGGAAGCCTTCGTGCGTCTGGCGCACTGCATCGTTGTCTTCCCTGGCGGGGCAGGCACTGCCGAAGAACTGCTCTATGTGTTGAGCATACTCATGCACGAACGCAATGCAGACCAACGGCTGGGGTTAATTCTCGCGGCTTCAGAGGAAAGCAAAGATTATTTCGAAGCCTTTGATGCTTTCATCCGGGATACGCTGGGGGAAGCTGCCACCCAACACTATGCAATCATCGTTGGTGATAGCGAGGAAGTGGCGCGACGGGCCAAACAGCACATCATTGAATGCCGTAAGCACAGAATGAAACATGGTGCCGCCTATGGTTTCAATTGGGAGCTGTATATTCCCGCCGAGCTACAAACGCCGTTCGAGCCAACCCACGAAAACATGGCTGCCCTTGCGCTGGATTACTCGGTAAACCCTTACCAGCTAGCCTCGAATCTCCGAAAGGCGTTTTCTGGCATCGTCGCCGGCAACGTCAAACCCTTCGGGATTGAAGAGATTAAACAGCACGGTCCTTATACCATGCAGGGCGATGAAAAGATCATGGCGCGACTGCAGGATATGCTGGACTCCTTCGGGGCGCAGCGTCGAATGAAAATCGATTTCGCCAACTATAAGCCCTGCTGGATAATTCAGTAGGGCTCGGCTTACCCTATTTTGCTATGCGCTTGCCTTGTTTCACTGACTCGATCCAGCGCTCGATCTTGGCTTGCAGTACGGGCATTGGCAAGGCGCCTGAACCCAGCACGGTGTCATGAAAAGCCTTGATATCGAAGTCACTGCCCAATTCCTCCTCTGCCATGGCGCGATATTCCAGAATCTTCAGCATGCCGATCTTATAAGCTGTGGCCTGACCGGGATTGTTAAAGTAACGCCTAACCTCTGAACGTACTGAAGACTCTGGTCGCGGCGAATTCGCCAGCGCGTAGGCCACCGCCTGTTCCTGCGTCCAACCCTGGTCATGAATGCCGGTATCTACCACCAAGCGCACCGCCCGCCAGATTTCGCCAGACAACCTGCCCATGTCAGAATAGGGGTCCTGGTAACCGCCCATTTCCTTACCCAACAATTCCGCGTATAAGCCCCAACCCTCGCTGAAGGCCGTGTAGCCACGGATAGTGCGAAATCGCGGAATATTCTCCAGCTCCTGCTGAATGGAAATCTGCATGTGATGACCCGGAACACCCTCGTGGTAAGACAGATTTTCCAGTCGGTTAATCGCTACGGCGCGCATATCGATCAGGTGCGCATAGAAGGTCCCGGGACGCGATCCATCTGCCGTGCCGCGGGCATAGTGGGCAGCACCGCCTGGAACCTCACGAAAAGCCTCCACCCGCCTCACCTGCAAACCTGCCTTCGGCAAGATGCCAAAAAAATCCGGCAGGCGAGTGTACATATCCGCCAGGATTTCATCGGCAAGCGCAAGGTAATCGGCACGCCCCTGATCCGTATTGGAATAGTAGAACTGGTCATCTTCGCGCATAAAATTAAAGAACGACTGCAGACTCCCCTCGAAACCAACCTGGCGCTTGATCGCCTCCATCTCTGACTGAATACGTGCAACCTCGGACAGACCAAGCCCATGGATCTCGTCGGCCGTCATATCCAGCGTGGTCATATTGCGCAAGCGCTCGGCGTAGTAGTCTTCTCCACTGGGCAGAGCGGAGGCCCCGGTAGCAACTTCGGGCACATCGCCTCGATCACTCTGCAGCCAGATCAGGATTTCATCATAGGCTGGCTTAAACTGTGTGAGCAGTGCATCTCTCGCCCTGACCTCTAGCGCATCTCGCCCTGACGCGCTCACCACCCCCTCATCCGCAAGCGCATCTAATTTGCTTGTGATATCTGCCCAGATAGCTGAATCACCCTCAGCACTAAAAGGAGTGCCAGATGTCACACGTTGAATCTCACTGATAGCCTGATCGTAATCGAAGTGTGGCGCCCTAATTCCATCAGCAACCGATAGCTTGGCCCGCTCCAGATATTGCCCCATATAGCGATTGGATTGGTTCAGCCGGGAAATATAGGCCTCCATATCCGCCACGGAATCTACATCCTGGTAATTGATCAAGCTGCTCGGCAACCCTGTCTGCGGCCCGTTGCGACCAAAAATGTAGCGATGCCTGCGATAAGGCTGGCTGGCCTCCTCCCGCTCCAGCATGAATTCCCAGAGATCCCAGGATATTTTGCCTTCCTCATTGAGCGCATCACGGTCAAATGTCGCCTGCATTCTACTGACACTGTCCCGGCGCCAGCTCAATTGCCGATCCAACGCCGCTTCCGATACGTCATCCAGATCACCGTAATTACTCTTGTCGCCTAGACGAGTCTTACTGAGAGGTGAAAAATCCAGTTCGACTGAGAACTCTTCATCCAACCAGGCATGGAATTCTCGCGTGGCTTCCTCAGCATCCACGGCATCAGTTCCGGCCAACGCAATCGGGGTGGCTATTCCTGCTGCACGCTCTTGCACCACAGGCGCTTCGCCGCAGGCGACCAATAGAAAAACAGACATTAAAAAGGACAGAATCGAACGGATTGGCATAAGAAACCCCATCAAAAGTTCAGGTCGCCACGATACGGAATCCTGTCAATCAGTTCAAACGAATAGCCGTTTCAGCAACCCCATTTCCAAAGCAACTATGGCAATCGTGCGGGGGAATTGGGATACATGCATCGCTCAGCACGCCGTGAACCCATCCCTTGAGGCTCGGCGTGTCTCTACCTGCAACATAGGAATCCGCCGCCCGCGAAAATACGTCCAATTGAGATATATAGGAATTGAAATGAACGATGAAAAAATACCAATACTAAGAGAGTATTGGTGGGTCTGGGTGGATTCGAACCACCGACCTCACCCTTATCAGGGGTGCGCTCTAACCAACTGAGCTACAGACCCAAA
>Ga0181560_10004529_pt1 | contig 12537 bp, 6 predicted proteins | sample 011ome_20_FD_133751 | JGI IMG/M metagenome (GOLD analysis project Ga0181560, IMG submission 133751) | Coastal salt marsh microbial communities from the Groves Creek Marsh, Skidaway Island, Georgia - 011509CT metaG (megahit assembly) | ecosystem: Environmental > Aquatic > Marine > Intertidal zone...
CGCTTCTGCGGTTCTCGCGGTCGTCTCTGTCGTCGTCGTCGTCGTCGTCGTCCTCGCTTCGAGAAGAATGAAACGTCGACTTTTGTCGTCGTCGTCGCTTCTTCTTCTTCTTCTTCCCCGGGAAGACGGCAAATGATGATGATGACGACGACGACGATGACGATGACGATGACGATGACGTCTCCTTTTGTGGAGCGAGAGAGATTTTTTGCTCGCGCGGAAGGAGTGCCCGCGTTTCCCGACGACGACGACGACGACGACGCGTCAAAGACGAGTTCTTCTTCTTCTTCTTCTTCTTCGTGCGGAGTGAAATCGTTAACCGTGGGCCAAAATCCAGGTGAGTTTTCGACGATATCGCGAGCGTTGGAAGCGAGCGCGGAAGAAGGCGGGGCGACGATTTCGATTCAAAGCGGCACGTATAAAGAACGAGTGGTTGTGAATAAGCCGAACGTTCGATTGATTGGTTTGAGCGAGGATGTTTACGTGGAGTGGAGAACGTCGACGCCGTACGAGAGCGCGTTGGAGGTTGCCACGGGCGTAACGAACGTGAGGGTGGAGAACGTGAAGTTTACGCACGCGAGTAAATCGGTGGCGAATAACTTTGGAGTGTTTGTGAGAGAAGGAGGGAGTTTAACGTTAAGGAACGTGACGGTTACCTCGGAAACTGGGAGCGGTGTAGCTACCGAAGGCGGTTCGATTGACGCGGAAAACGTGAAGATTGACAAGTGCAAAAACCACGGCGTGTCGGCGTTTGGGAACCAGTTGGAGGAGCCAAAGAGCGGTAAAGTGCGCATGGAAAACGTCGCGATATCGAATTGCGGAGGTGACGGTATTTTGTTGCGAGGCGGTGTTCAAATAGATTCCGTGGACGTCAAAATCGAAAATTGCGCCGGCTTTGGCGTCGAGGCTTTTGAAAACGTGCAAGGAAAAATCGCCAAGTGTAAAATCTCCAAGTGCAAAAAAGGAAACGTAGGTGGCGACAACGACAACTACGACGGCAACGGTGTCAGCATAGAACTAGCATGATTTAGCAAAACTCGCGCGCGCGTAGCATCTAGATAACAAAAGAGGAACTATATTACTATTCTCAACGCGTACCTACTTTTAAGGTATGCCCGGGATCCACGTTCTCGTCTTCGAACGATACCTAGCGTACGTTTCCTCGCCGAACATCCGCTCTAAGAAATACTCCTCCACCGGTATCCGCTTATGAAAAAAACGCCAACTGACTGCCACGAATACCACGAAACTTATCGGGTTCCCCAACACCAACTGCGTCCCGGGCGCCCACAAAAACCATCCGAAATACCCGGGATGTCGGAAAATTTTATACGGACCTTCCGTGACCAATCGATGCGTCTCTCTCTTCTCGGTTTGAATGACGTGCGTGAAGTTGTGTTTTGCGTGTATTTCCGCCCATTTGCGGATGAATTCACCGACGACGCACGTCGCGACGCCAATTTTATGAGCGCTTTCTATCGTTTCTTCGCCGAGCATCGCGCCGTAATCGATGAAAAAATACTCGCACATTCCAAAAGCCATCGCCGCGCAGTACGGGACGCTAAAAAGCCAAGAGTGTCGATTGAGAAGATCGCGATTATACGCGACCGTGATGAGAAATTCAGAGAGATGGAAGAACGCGAGGATGCACAGGAAAGTTTGGAAGTTTTTCGACGAGAACGTGGAGTTGCTCATGGTTCATTACTCGCGCGTTTTTGTTTGGATGAAGAGGCTTCTTTCTTGGAAGAATGAAGAATTTGCAGAGAGACAGTTACGAAAAAAACGCGCTATCACCGCATCGCACACTTTACAAAACTAATTCCGCTGCTATTACTACTGCTAAAAGAACTAATATCGTTCGCTATCGTGAATTATCAGTTTTTACTTATCGTACTCTGGTTTCAGCACCCACGCGGAAAATCCTTTGCTCCCGTCGTTCGTCGTCGGATTCCTCTCCAATCGAGCGCATTGTTTCAACAAGTTGCGAAAGATGACGCGGCGTTCGGCGGTGACTTTATCCGCGAAGGCGTCGACGACTAAACCGGTAGGAGCTTCGCCGCCTCTGGATTTGAGAAATTGTATGATGTCTTTAAGAAGAGATTGCGCGAAGCGTGCTTCTTCTTCTTGATTTTCGTTGGCGTTGGCGTCTTGATTCGTGGAAATAATGGCGGCGTCTTCTTCGCGTCTTTGCTGAATACGCGAGAATAAGCGACGACTTCCCGCGTTATTGCTTCCAAAACGGCCAGTGTTGATGTTATTGGTGGCAATGGTTCGCGTGATTGCAGTCGACGTTGTCGTCGCGTTGATCTGTTGCTGCTGCGGAGCTTGAAGGCGAGTGTTGGAGTGTCCATTCATTTCTCCTCGTCCTGAGCGTTTCACCGCCTCCGCCGCTTGTCTCGCGATTCTATCCGCGAAAGCAATTTTCGCGCGCCTGTCGCCATCTGCAGCCGACAAAATCTTATCGTGACACATGGCGCTGTGTAGCCCGCCTTCGCCGTCGAACAACGATTTCAAAATCGCAGCATCGCCTTTACCGTTATCGTCTTTAGTATTATTGGTGTTCAATCGATTCGTCTCGACTCTTTGTACGCCTTCGACGATGGTTCCATTGTTCGCCGCTGTCGTCTCGCCTTTTTCGAGCGTTCCATCTTCTTCAACCGTGACTAAACTCTCTTCGTCATCATCTTTACAATCTGCGGCTAAAATCTCCCCTTCCACTTCGGCGAAGAGCTCGGCGGTTTCGTTCGCCGCGCCGCCACCCATCGCCGCACTTCCCGCGACTCCACCGCCTCTTTGCTTCTCCTCCGGATCGTCGTAGGCGAACAAATCCATCATATCTCTCGCTTTGAAGAAACGTCGTTGTTTTGGATCCTTCAAAACCTTACCGGTTAGAAACTCCTTATAAATTTGTCGATGGTACACCTTCTCTTCGATCGTCCCGGTGGTGATTAAACGATAGATGGTCACTGCTTTCTTTTGACCGATGCGCCATGCTCGCTCGCGCGCTTGCGCGTCTGTCGACGGGTTCCAATCCGGGTCAAATAACAAGACGCGATTCGCGCCGGTTAAATTTATACCCAAACCACCAACTTTAGTCGTCAATAAAAATACAAACACGGGTTCTTGCACGTCCTCAGGGGCGATGCCCTCCTCGCCGACGTTACCGGTATCGTTGAATGAATCAACTAAACCCATTCGGTGCGCGACAGGTGTGGTTCCGTCCATTCGTCGGTACGTGTACCCTTCCTTGGCTACCGCTTGCTCTAAAATATCCAGCATCTGTTGCGTTTGCGAAAACACGAGACACCGATGACCTTGGCTTTTCCACATGCTCAAAATTTTCAGCGCCACTTGTAACTTGCCCGAACGCACCGGGTCGCCGTAGTTCGCATCGCCGGCGCGCGAGTTTCGCTCCAACAAATCCGGATGGTTGACGATCTTGCGCAAAACGTCGATACCACCCAAAGCTTCGCGTCGACCGTCGATGATATCTTCTACTTCCCTCGAGGAAAGGAAACCTTTATACGCGTCACGCTGGTCTTCCGTCATCGGGCAAAACAACACTTGTTCCGTTTTATCCGGCAAGTTTATATCCAAGTCTTGTTTTAATCGTCGAAGTAAGTACGGGGAAATCAAATCTTTCAACGCCACCGCGCATCTGTACGCCGTGGTTGCCGCTTGATCGCTCGCGTTGACGTACCCGCCGATTTGTATGGGCACCGCGAATTGCGCCTGAAACACCGGCAAAGTGCCCAATTTCCCAGGGTAGACGAAATCAATCAACGACCAAAGCTCGGATAACCTGTTTTGCACAGGCGCACCAGTCATGATAATTCTATGTACCGTGCGTAATCGCTTCGAGACGACGGTAATTTCCGCCTCTGGGTTTCGAATTTTATGTCCTTCGTCTAACACCGCGTACCCCCATCGAACGGTCAACAACTCTTCGCGCATGCCTCGTAAACACTCGTATGTGGTAATAATGACACCCTTCGGGTCTCTCGTCGCGCTCCGTATGGCATTTTTCATCGCATTTTTTCTGTTTCCGTTGGCAACTTTCAAAGCGTCTTGCGTGATGGCCGAGTCGTGCAAGACGACTGGTTTCAATTCAGGCGCCCATATTTTCAATTCGCGACGCCATTGGCGTAACATCGTTGCTGGGCAAACGACGATGGACGCTTGGTACAAGTTCGATTTCGATAACGCGCCGAGGAATGCGGCAACCTGCACCGTCTTCCCGAGACCCATCTCATCACCGATGATCCCGCCGGCTCTTTGACAGTGCAACTCCCAAAGCCATTTCACGGCTGTTTTCTGGTGCGGCAAAAGTTTTGCAAATCTCGAGCCGTCGACGGATAATCCGCCTTCAAATTCAACGTCTTCATCGGCGTCATCGTCTTCATCGGCGTCTCCATCTTCTTCTTCTTCTTCTTCTTCTTCTTCTTCTTCTTCGTCCGAGCTGTACGCTTGAAACGAGGATCGCCGTTTCCTCTTTACCGCAGAACCATTCTTATTTTTGTTCATTTGCTGTTCACTTTGCTCTTTCCACATTTTCCTCTTCAACGCCAACTTCTTTTTTGCCGCGCTGTCTCCATTCTTCGTCGGTTTCACGCGTCTCGAAATCGCCTCTCCGATCGCTCTCGAGTGCATTTTTTCCATCTGTTTCGGCGCGTCTTTCAAATCGATCGTCTTCAACTTTGATTTCGCGCTTTGCAACAACGCCGTTTTTTCTTTCAATTTCTTCCCGGCTTCGTCCGTGCGAGCTTTATCAAAGCCGTCCAATCGGTCGAACGGCGTCATCGCACCCGTGCGAATCAATCGTTCTCTTTCCGTTTCCCCGTTGCTACCGCCGCCTAACAAGTTATCCGTCGTGCTCTTCTTTTGCGCGGCGTCCAACTCGGCGTCAAAGTCAAAATCGTCCTGCACGAGAACCACCTTCTTCTTCGGAACGACACCCGCGGTCTGTTTCTTTTCCTTCTTTCCCTCTCGCTTCCTCTTCTCTTTCTCTTTCTCAAACACGCGTCGTTCCGCCTCGGAAACTTCCACCGCCGTTTCCAACTCTCTCTCGACTTTCGCGCGTTTCTCTCGCAAACCGGCGAGACGTTTCGCGGCGACTTGTTTCCTCAGTTTCACGTCTCGAACACCACCACCACCACCACCAACCCCGCCACTCGCGTCTGCTTCCGAAAATAAATCGTTCGCCGCGACCTCCACGGCTTCAATCTCCCGGTCGATGTCGCGCGCGTCTCGCTCGAGTTTCTCGACCATACGTTCCGAGCGCAGCATCGCCAGAGGTACGTTCTCTTCTTCATCTCGTTCTTCATCGTCGTCGTCGATACCATCTCCTCCTCCACCTCCTCGTCCGTTCCCTCCACTTCCCGCGTGTGTTGTTCTCGCCGAAGCGGCGGCGACGACGATGGCGTCGCGCAGCACCTCTCGCTGCACGCGACGCTCCTCTCTCGCCAGGACGGTTGGACCGAGAAGTTTCGAGAGCGCGTCTTTTTCATCGTCGTCGTCGTCGTCGTCCTTCTTCTTCGTTTCTGCCATCGCGCGAATCTAAAATCTCTCTCTCTCTCGCCGAATGATGGTGTTTTACTCGCCGCCGCTGCTTTTCGGCGAAGCCATCGTCGTTCGTTGGCGGCCTTTTTTCTTTCACGGATTAGTCTTTGCGCGCTTGCTTTTGAGCGTTTTTGAGGGATGACTTCGTCAGCCCCCAAAATTTAGGGTTTTATTTAGGGTTTAGAAAAGTAAGTATTGAAACCCTAAAAAGGACGCTCTTTCTCGGCGTTCCGAGGATGAACATTTTCTTCATTCTTTCGAAGAATAAAAATAAAGCCACTCACTTAAAAACAAACAACTTTCTTAAATAAATCATCATGTCTTCTGCGCATACCCAAAACTTACCGGCGGACTTGAACGAAAAGCACGAGCTCGCGGACGGCTGCGACGATGCGGACACTTACTTGAGTGCGTTTTTTTGATTCTTCCTCTGCTTCTACTTCGTGCCGATTTCTTTTTTCTTTTTGCCTCTTTGCTGAGTCATCATTCCGTAAAAAAAGCGAAATCGCGCGATTCAGACAATTCTTCTCCGCGCGAGAGGTTGCGAATGGAAACCTTCCCGGAAAAGTTTCTTTTTACGCGACGCGGAAAGTGTTTCATCGAACGTTTGCGTTTTTTAGTGCGGTTTGATTGATTTAAAAAGCCGCGAGCAATCAAAGAGAGTGGGTTGCGTCTTTTAGTTCCGGTAGATACGATCTTCTTAACCTAGAGTTTTTTCCTTCCGGTTTTGCTTACGTGTCCCCTATCGACAAAAAAAAGGGTGCCGAGTTTTCATTTTTTACTGACATCTTTCTGATATTTTTTCACCACATTCATTCGTTCAACAGAATTCCACGCGCTCTTACACAGAGGCCAAGCGTTGAACGCGTACGAAGCGAAAATGCACTTGGACAACGGGACGTTAAACTTTGGCCACGGCTTGGACTTTGAGTCCGGGAAGACGAAAAAGGCGGAAAGAAGACCGCCGACGCAGATTGAAATCATGGCGGAGATGGAGCGCGAGAAGCAAGCAAAGAAGGAGGAACGCAGACAGGCGAGAGAGGCCAAGAAGCAAGCCCGTCTCGAACAGGAGGAGTTTATAAGAAACGGTGGCAACATCAAGTTGTCCAAGAAGGATAAGAGGAGATTAGAAGCGGAGATGGAAAACTAAGTGTTTTTCTCATCTGCGACTTCCCGAGTTCTTTCTCTTTGAATAACTATAGTAGTGTACATTTATGAGCGACGAATGGAAATTCGCCTCCCATCTGTGAGCACAAGAAGAGAAGAGACATTTTACCTAACGATTTCTGATAAACACGAGTTACTCCTGTTTTTACGATGAGACGATGTCTGTTTGCTTTTTGTTCTGCTTGTATTTAGAGTCCCCTGCCCGTACTGGTCCATGCAACGGTTGCATAATGAGCCGGGCACCGCTTAGATATGAAAAAGGATAATTAGTTTTCTCTGCACATCACATGATTGTAGAAATAGATCAAAATTGTAACAATAAACACGTGTACTTTTAAAAAACAACAACAATAACTCGTCTTCACGTACGTGGTACACTACTACACATATAACAATAGGACTACAACAATACTAAAACATTCTTTGCCTGAATACAGCGAGCGCGTTAGCGGATTATTTTCCCGAAGGCGAGTTGAACACCTCAAATCCGAAAATAGTGCACGATTTGTTCTTGTCCACTTCTTCCAACTCTTCCTGGTATTGCAACTCAAAAATACCTTCGTGACCACCCGGACGACCCTCTCGCAATCGCAAACAGAGTCTATCTCCGGGTACTAACACCGCGGCTTTCTCGGAAGGCAAGGATTCCCATCGACCGACGGCTGATCTAAAGACGCCTGGTCCGTCGCGTAAACTCTTCACGCGAACTTTTTCGCGAATAACAGCTAACGTTATTTGCGAGCGGGAAATTGCTTTACCAGTTACACCTGCCATACCGCGACCGATAGTTTGATTGCCAGGGTATAACAGTATTTCGGTGGTTACGCTTAGTCGCCTCTTCGCCGAGCCGCTGCGAGGCGTTGAAGATGCTTCTTGCTGTTTCTTCAGTGCCACTACTTGCGGATCTTCAATCAACGACAATTTCATCTTCCTATATTCAATCTTATCCACGTGTCCGGTATTCAAATTTCTCAATTCACCTTCGTCCTCAGGTAACACCGACAGTCTGTTTTCTATGTTTGCTATTTGAATCTGTAACGTTTGAATCGCTCTCTCGTACGTCTCGGTTGGTTCGTCGTTGTCCGTTCGCAACTTCAAATCTTCCACTTTGAACGGTAAACCTGGCATCTGCTTATCGTCGATCATTTCTAACATGTATTCTAAACCTGCGCGCTCGCCGTCGTCTTCGTATTTATCGTCCATAAACTGCTCAGATGTGGCAGTTCCAAGCGCGTCGCAAATCGTCGTCGCCATGCCAATCAACACAAACGCATTCGTCACCGCTAACATCAAGGTGAAAATATCAAAGACACCTACCGTTCCACCGGATTCATACACAATCTCCACTCCGTTGAACGTTCGCTCCATGACGTTTGAGTGCCATGGGTTCCCACCATCCATGTAATTCGCGTCGGTTCCGATACTGTGCATTTGCTTGGAAGGAATAAACGTGACGCTCAACGTAGCCCAAACATCGTTATTCAGCGGCTCTAAATAATGCACCGATTGCCATTTCACCGTCACTAATAACTTAATACCAGTCATTCGAAACGTCAAACCAGTCGTCGAGCCTTGCGCACACCCGCCGTTTGCCTCATCTTCACCAACCACGCACAAGTAATCGTTGTAATTGTCCAAATCAACACCCGCAGCCTCTAATAAATCTTTCAACGTAATCCCTTGCAACGCTCCAGCGGTCCCATCGTATTCGACGTCGTTGAAAAATACTTTAGCCGGCTGGTTGAAGTTCCCTAAACTGTCTTGGTACCAAAGTTCTAACGGTAAAAAGATGTTCTCCGGCGCAATCGTAAAGCCTCTCCTCACGCCCATCAATGAGTACGCGCAGTTATCTGGAAAAGCAAAATGATCTGCACACATGGAAGTCGGCGGTGGACTTGGGAACGGTGGTGGACTCGGTTCCGCAGGCGGTGGTGATGGAGGAGGACTCGGAACACCTTCCGAAGGTGGAGAAGGCGGTGGACTTGGTGTGGGGGGTGGCGACGGAGAATTCGGTGGCGGCGGCGAATACCCGTCCGGCCCTCCGCACCCATCGCATTGTCTGCTAAACGTCCACTCCTGCAAAAATGTCTTCACCCACAAACCACTCGGAGTTAATTTCACCATCTCTCCAATCGTCATTCCGCCGGTAATGCACTCGATTGGCGTCGTACATTCCGCCGACGCTGCGCACGCTGCCTCGTCCGTGCTGTAATGCACGGTCTCATACGTACCATCGTACGTAGGCGATCGCCAGTTAATATAGCTCGGATCATTGCAATACGTAGCGTTCTGTACATGTGCTTCGATAATTGGTTTCGTATCCCCTAGAAAGCTCGATTGTACCGACGCGCTCCCATCTTCGCTCAACAAGTACCTCGGAACGATGATGTGCGGGACCTCAAACTGCGACTTGGCGTACAAGTTCGGCGTGCTGAATTTATTGTAATTCTTCATGATAATCATAGAAACGACCGCAAACAGCGCGATGAGGATTTTAAACGTTAAATCAGTCGTCACGAGAAGCGGGTTCTTCGTTTTCACCAGCTGTTGGTATGTGATTTCGAGCGCGCGGTTTTGAGAGAGAGAGAGAGAGAGAATTTTGGTAAGTGACTTTTCGAGACAAAAGAGAGTAAAAGAGAGAGCAAAAAGAAAACATCGGCGCGCACTCGAGCGCAATGCGCGCAGAGAAAACGATAGAGAGTTCGAACAGCACGATATCGTTGTCTCTGTCGGAGTAGACGTTGGTGTATACTCCAAAATTGTCGCCACTCACGACGGGTAAGCAAATCCCAAATTCGCGGGGAAAAGAGCCCGCGGAATCTTTTCACTCTCGCGCCCGCTCGGGGAAATCCAAAACAAAAAAAAGCGTACCTTCACGGTTCTGTACGTCAACAAGTCATCCTTAAAGTCCCTCCAAAGAGCACCTAAACCCATTTTTGGAGACCTCTCTCGCGCGCGTCCTTTTTCCTTTAGGTATCACGCTCTCTCTCTCTCCCTCTCTTTAAAGCGTGAGAAATGGAAAATTTTATTGGCGACCGTCTTTGAAGGAAAAAAGGAGAAGAGTTAAAATACAGAGAGCTTTTCGCCTCCTTGGCTTCTTTGCGCGGACGTGTAAATCGTAAATGTTCGTTCTTAATATTAAACAGAGTGTGTAAAATGCGAAGCGTTTAGTAACTCTTCCCGGTTTTTCTGTGGTGCATGGCTGATTTACCTTCCTCGTCCAACAATTTGCCGCCGGTGACTTCGGCCAAGACGACCCAATGGTCGCCGCACTCCATGCGGCTCTTCACGGCGCACTCGCAATAGGCTAAAGCGTCGGTCACGATGGCACACTCGTTATTTTCGCTGTAGGAAACTTTCATGTCACCGAATCGGTCTTCGCCGGGGGCGAAACCTTTTAACAACGCTTTCATGGTTTCTTTCTCGTTGCCGAGTTTGAGGATGTTGAGATTAAAGTTGCCGCCTGGGAGCATGAAGGATTCCACCGCGCGGTCTTTCGCAACCGCCACTGTCAGCGACGGAGGGTTGAAAGAAGCTTGGGAAACCCATGAGGCGAGCATGGCGGATTGAGCGTCGCCGTTTTTAGCGGTGACGGCACACAGAGATCCGACAATGCGACCAACCGCGGCTTCGGTTTCCGTCACGCCGGTAAAGGTTTCCGATTGCACTCTTTTCGATTCCGCTTTCTTCGCTTGTTTGGATTTTTTCAAGACGAGTTGCGCCAAGTCCGTGCCGGATTCTTCGCAGAGTTGTAATGTTTCCTCCGTCGGTTTGAACTTGCATCGGATAGCATCAAATGCAAAGTTGAACCCGGCGTTTTTCAAGCGAGTTTCCATGATATCGACTGCTTCACCAGACCAACCAAAGGAGCCAAAGACTCCAGCCGGTTTGTCCGTGTCGTAGTTTTTGACGATCTGACCCATGGCGTCGGTGACTGGAGTTGGGACATGACCTCCCAGAGTTGGTGAACCGAGACAAAAACCACCCACTGTTTTAGCCAACTCTTGAATTTCATCCGCACTGGCGAGTTCGCAGTTGATCATTTCTACCCCGACACCGGCTTTGGTGATGCCTCTCGCGATGGCTTGCGCCATCGCAGAAGTGTTCCCATACGCGCTCGCATAAATGACCGCCACGGAAACGTCATTTATTTGCTTCAACTGCTTATCCATCCACTCGTCGTATTCGCGAATGAGCTCCGGAGATGAGTTCAAAAGTACCGGGCCGTGGCACGGGGCCAAACGCGGTTGTTTGTACGGCGAGTTGTACGCTAAAGCCTTGAGCTTGAAGAGCGCTGTGCTGACTTGCGTCGCCATCGGCGCGAGCATGCAATCGTAAAAGTATCGCCAGTCTTCTTGGAAGGAATCTAAGCCTCCTGAATCGTAAGTCTCCACGTGGTTGTTGTCTTCGTCGGTTTTTTCGTTGGCAACGTGCGCAGAGTAAAATTTGGAGGTGAAGACAATCCCAGATTTCGAGTCTCGGGTGCAAAACACATCCGGCCATCTCGGCGTGGAGCACGGCATGAACGTCAACGTTCTTCCTCCACCTAAATCCAACTTTTCCTCGTTTCCACGAATAATACGCAAACGCGCTCGCAACTTTGGTTTACCACTCAACTCTGAAGGTCGTTTCCATGCGGCGATGAGTCGTTCGTTACTACCTGGAGTTACCCCATCTGGCGGCTTCAAAGCATCGTAAATGACTCTAGCCCCTGGGTTTGTAACGACAATCTCAATCGGCGGGAGCATATCCGACCGGTTTTCTAACAAAGCTGAAATAGAATCCAACCGTTTCGGCGAAATGTGTTGCAAAATCAAGAAATCCGAGGACGAATGCTTGTTTTCGCCAAACAAGTTCTCAGCGAACGCCTTGTCCGGAACATCAATCAAAGCAGTTTTTTCAGTTCCTTCGATGGAGTACACGTTATCACTCGTGCCTCTTTTCAAGGCGTATTCGACTTCAAACTTCAATCTTTGCGTAGTCACGCATTTGGAAAGTTGAATGTTATCCGAGTTCGGTAAGATTTCTTCGTAGACTTTCGTTTCTACTTCTGGGGCTTTCCGAGGGGCTTCTTGCTTCGAGGTTCCGCTGGGAGGAGTTTGCGGAGGAGGGGGGGGCTTGCTCTCAAAATTTTCTTCCTTCGTCTCTGAAACTTCTTCAGCAGCGGTTCCCGTGTAATCGTACACCCGCATTTCCGCAACGGCGCCAGCTTTGGCTGCTTTTTCGTTTTCGTTCTTTTTCATGCGCGCAAAATGACCCGCCATGGCAATTTTTGCCGCAGCTTTTTCCGCCCGCGCTTTCTCGAGTTTTACCGTTTCTGCTGCGATTTCTGCAACCTCTTCTTGTTTGACAGCTTCTTGCTCTTCCGCTTCTTTCTTTTTCTCTTCTTCAGCGATTCGCGCTGCTTCGGCCATCTTCACCGCCGCTGCCTCTTCCTCCGCTTTCTTTTGCAGCATCGCTATTTCGGCAGCTTTTTCTTCAGCTGCTTTCTTTTCGGCTTCTTCAGCTTTCGCCTTCGCCTCTGCTGCCGCTTTAGCTTCAGCAGCACGATTGGCTTCCGCTGCAGCTATGGCTTTTTGTTCGGCTTCGATTCTCGCCTTCTCTTCTTCCTCAGCGCGGATACGAGCTTCTTCTTCCTCCTTGGCTTTCATCTCAGCTTCGATTCTCGCCTTCTCTTCTTCCTCAGCTCGGATACGAGCTTCCTCTTCCTCCTTGGCTTTCATCTCAGCTTCGATTCTCGCCTTCTCTTCTTCCTCAGCGCGGATACGAGCTTCCTCTTCCTCCTTGGCTTTCATCTCAGCTTCGATTCTC
>Ga0181560_10004542_pt1 | contig 12513 bp, 6 predicted proteins | sample 011ome_20_FD_133751 | JGI IMG/M metagenome (GOLD analysis project Ga0181560, IMG submission 133751) | Coastal salt marsh microbial communities from the Groves Creek Marsh, Skidaway Island, Georgia - 011509CT metaG (megahit assembly) | ecosystem: Environmental > Aquatic > Marine > Intertidal zone...
CAGAACAAAGCGTCGTTCGTCGAAGAACCACCGAAAAAGCGATATAGGAAAAGAAGTGTCAAACATCATGGTGGGAACAACGACAACAACGATTCGTCAGTCGTCGAGAACGACGCAGTCCGCGTACAAGAGTCCCGCGACGAGGAAAACGCAGCAACAAAATGATGAAAATGAGAGGAAAGGAAATGTCCCAAACTCCCCGTCGCGAGGCCATCGCGAGGCTCTGGCCAAGGAGACGATAAACAAGAGAGATTCGAGCTCGTCCGAGGAGGACGAGGAGGATAATAATTCGAGCTTTGAGAACAACAACAGAAACAGCGAGCAGCGGGAGGAGAATAATACTGGTGGTACTGATAATACATCGCTTCCGAGTCTCAATGACGGCGGCGAAGAGAAAAAGGGGAACAACAACGAAACGAAACCGGTGCTCTCGGCGTTTGAGCAAAAGTTGGCGAATAAGAAACCGATTTCGACTGATCCAAAGACGTTCGACCCGGATACGGTTTTGAAAATTGACGAAGACTTTTCCAAGAAGGCGATAAGTTTAGGTTACGAACTCGGGACGATTAAACATTCGGCGTACGCGTTGTTGGCCATGGCGGGACCGGGAGGAATGACGGTGGCAAACATCGTGAGCATCGCGAAGCGGTTGGACTTGTATAATTGGGGGACGTGCAAGACGCCGAATAACTCGGTTACCGCGGCGTTATCTCAAGATGCGCACTTTCAAAGAGTCGCACCGAGTACCTACGCGTTGAAAGAACACGTACCGGACGATTTGTGTACGACGAGCATCGCGCACAAGGCGGCGCACACGAAGAAGAGAGAGGAGAGACGCGACACCGGGAGAAACGCGACGACCACGACGAGCTCGGGTAGAGGTGATTTTAACATGATGATGGGAGCAGATGGAGGAGGACACACGAAGTTTCAAGATCGAAAATATCATCACCAAAAAGCCGTGGAGCAAGCGAAGAAGAGAAAAGCAATGGCGATGTATGAATCGGAGGAGGATGAGTATTTTGACGGGCCGGCGTTTCTTTTTCGAGCGCGCTCGGAAACGAGGGATCAAGAAAACTCTGAGGAAGAAAACGAAGATCGGTACGACGAGAGAAGAGAAAATTATCACACTCAAAGAATACAACACGAGGAAGAGCCGCATTTTGCGTACAAAGATGTCGCCGAACGTTTAGCTTTGGAGTGTTTTCGTCGACGAGCAGATTTGCAACCAGAGATTTATAGAAACCGCCAACTTCCCACGTCCTCCGCAGGGGCGGGCGGCGAGGAGAGAACGCCAATGAATGCACGAACAGATTCTGAGAATAACGTCAACATGCAGAATGCACCGAACACGGTGGAACATATGGTGAATGAACCGAACGAAGCGGTTAACTGCGACGCGACCGTGGCGGCATCGTGCTTGGCCTTCTTCCCGGCGGTTGGTACGCCCGGTATCGTGGCGACGAGACAGAGAGACGCGATATGCGCGACGCCGCCGGAACCGACCGAAGCCTTTTCGCGAGCGAATTTATGGAAAATCGAAGTTGGTATGGTGAAACGCTTGGAAGGGTTCGAAGCTCTCAATGGCGGAGTCGCTCACAGAGGTGGTTTGAGCGCGGCTTCTTCTCAACAACAACAAGAACGAAAGAAGACGACCGCAGGGAACAAAAAATCGAAACTTGGAGACAAGCACCAACAGCAACAAAATAAACCGGCGGCAAAGATGAAGAAGACAAGCAGTGATAATTCCATGAAATCGCGAAGCGCGAGTGGAGAAGAGACGTGTTATCATCGACTCCCTCGATGGGTTTTGGATCAATACATGGAGTCTCACAACGTCGTCACCAACCAGTGATACGAAAATGTCTTGGAAAAAGAAATATTACATCTCTATACATTTAAAAATATAATAATAAAAAGAATACTTTCGATGAGAGCGACGATGAGAGGTATTCGATAGGTAGGCTGCGGGAGGCTGCCTCCTTCTAAACTCTCTCGTCTGCATGCATCATTGAATTTTTGAGTTGAAAACGTGTTGATTTTGATTGTGTGTGTTTGACAAAAAACATATACATCTTGTAATAATAATATTAAAAAAAGAATTTTACTTCGATATCAGTAAATATAATAATAATAATAATGACACGAGCACGCCCTTTAACGAAGTGGCGTGATCTCACACCTCGCACTCACATATTCCTTCCCACTCGCTCTGCTTCATCGTCGTCGTCGTCGTTTATTGTTGACTCGCGGCGAGCGCTTGTTCAAAGTCGGCGATGATATCGTCGATGTGTTCAATACCGACAGATACGCGAATCATCTCGTCGTTTACGCCACTCGCGGTTCTCTCTTCCGGAGATAACTGCTCGTGCGTGGTAGAAGCTGGATGAATGACCAAAGTCTTCGCGTCCCCGACGTTGGCCAACATACTCGCCAATTTGAACGCGTCGATGCACTTGGTCCCGGCTTCCAAACCACCCTTCACGCCAAAGCACAACACGGCGCCGTAGCAACCCTTACGGAAGTACTGCTCCGCGGTTTTGTGCGATTGATGCGATTTCAACGATGGGTGCGACACCCACGCAACGCTCTTGTGTCCTTCCAAATACTTGGCCAATTTGACGGTATTTTCGCAGTGTCGTTCCATTCTCAAGCCCAACGTCTCGACGCCTTGAAGCAACTGAAACGCCGCCATCGGATTCAAAGCCATACCCAAATCTCTCAAACCTTCAAATCTGGCTTTGATGATAAACGCCACGTTGGCACCTAACACGCCGTCTGGGCCAAACGTATCCCAAAACTTCAAGCCATGGTACGCCGGAGACGGATCGCAAATCTTGCCGTGCTTGCCGTTGTTCCAGTTCATGCTTCCGCCGTCGACGATGATCCCCCCGATGGTCGTACCGTGACCACCGATCCATTTCGTGGCAGATTCGACGACAATATCCGCGCCCAGCTTCAACGGTTGGCAAACGTAGCCACCACCACCGAAGGTGTTATCGCAAATCAACGGAATCCCGTGTTTTTCGGCGACGGCTTTCATGCCTTTAAAATCCGGAACCAAAAACGACGGGTTCCCGAGAGTCTCGATGTACAAAGCCTTCGTGTTAGCATCGATCAACTTTTCAAAGCTCGCCGGGTCTTCTTGACTGGCGAATTTCACGTTAATCCCTAAACTTGGGAACATCGTCTTGAACTGATTGTACGTCCCGCCGTACAAGTTTGCGCTCGACACGATGTTATCGCCGGCGTTGCAAATAGTCGAGACGGCCAAAAACTGCGCCGACTGTCCACTGGACACCGACAACGCGGCCACCCCGCCTTCCAAAGCGGCTATTCTCTTCTCAAAAACATCGTTCGTAGGGTTCATGATTCTCGAGTAAATGTTCCCGAACGCTCGAGCGCCGAATAAATCCGCGCCGTGTTTCGCGTCGTTAAACACGTAAGACGTCGTGGCATAAATCGGCACCGCTCGGGCATTCGTCGCCGGGTCCGGCACTTGGCCGGCGTGGACTTGCATGGTTTCAAATTTCGGTTCGTCGGACATCGTTGGTACGTATCTCTTTTTTTAAAGGTTTGTTTGTGCAAAAGGCGTTTATGTAAGCGCGTCTGATCAAAGAAGAGAAAGGAAAGGATTGTTAGTTACAAATCGGAGAGAATTGGCGGCAAAAAAGTGATCGAGGAATGCAAAATTGTCCCAAAATCTCTCTCTCTCGTCAAAGAGAAGAAGAATACGCGCGGGAAGAAGAGAAAGAAGGTTCGAAAATACAAAAGCAAAGCAGAACAGAATTTCTCTGCGCGCGCGCGAGAAGACCGCGCGAGAGCACGCGCGTCGCGAGACGAAAGAGAGAGTTTGTTTACCTGTTTAAAGTGTGTGTGAAAAGTAAGGATTTTTCCCCCAGATCAATTAAAAAAGTGCCAAAAATATCTTCTGCTGGCTTTTTTTTACTTTACAAAATATTACGCTATATAAAAATCACGTGTTCTTGACGTTCAACGAATCGCTTTTACCGCCGCTCCCGCCGACGGAAGAAGAAGATGCGCCTACGCCGCCGCCGGTGTTCCCTCCTCCCGCGATGATGATTCCGCTCAGCGGTTCTCCACCGTTGGCGGAAACGCCGCCGCTCGCGGAGGCGGAGGAGGAGGAATAAAAGAACATCTCCCGCTCTTCCTTGGCCGAGGCGGCGTTGACGGCGTTGAATTTGTGGAACGCAAATAAGACGAGGAGCGAGGCGAAGGAGCTGACGAAGAAGATCAAATCGTACCAGGATTGGTAGAAGGTCTTTTCTGGTTTGCTTTGCGCGCTCGCGTCTTCTCCGTCTCCTTCTTCCATGCCGAAGAAGGTGTCGCTCAAATCGTGCATGTCGCCGCCGAATAAGGAGAAGGTTTTACCGTCGCGGTATTGGCTCGGGAGCTGTTCGCGGACGAGCAGGACGGAGGAGAGGAAGTATAAACCCACAATTTCCGTGCAGAAGAGGACGAGTGAGGTGGTGGTTTCGGAAACGTTGGAGCCGCCTGAGACGGAGGAGGCGATGGTGCCCAAAGCGTCAAACGCGCGAGAGAGGAAGTATAAGAAATTCCTGGTGGACGAGCCGACGAGAAACGCGATGAACGCGAGGGAGAGGTATTGCGAAAGCTGTTCCGCGGTGACGTTGACGGAGTGGGAGAGGAGGAGGAGTTGCAGCGTTTTCGTGACGACATCGACGTTTTTTGCTTTTCCCAAAACGATTTGGCCAAACACCGAGAGGAGTTTGACCGCGCAACACACGGACATCAAGACGCCGCTGGTGTTTTTCGCGCGACCGAAGGTGGTTCTGGATTCAACCGCCCGTTTTTTCAACGCGCGACGTTCTTTCAATTCCAGAAACAGAGATCTCACGACGCGATCTAAAGCGACGACTTCAAATTTCGCGTTTTGCAATTTTTGTTCGCTCGTCATCGCGCCGCCGTTTCTACCGGAAAAGACGAATTGCATCGCCGAAGAAGCGAGCTTGCTCAGCAAAGATGGCGCCCCTTTGTCTCTGCTAGAAGCTAGCAACTGCGACGCGTTCGTCTCGCGCGCGCTGGAAGTCACGACGTCTTTCAAAAAGTTATTCGCCGCCAACCTGCTGTTGTTGTTGTTGTTGTCGTTGTTATTGTTGTTCTTCGCATTGTTTCTGTTCACCGCGTCGTTCTCGTACGGATTGTTGCTGATACTACCAGTGTTCCTCTTATCGCTAGCCTCGTCTTCCTCGAGCGGAATGTTGAAATACATGCTCGCTCGCGTTCTTTGTTGCCTTCGTTCGTTCGCTGATCTCGGAAACAACTCTCTCTCTAATAATACCAACCGTTTCTTCCTCTCCACGGCTGTTTCCAACGCTTTCACCAATCGCTCCTCGTCTCGTTCAATTTCCGCATCGCTCACCGGTCTCGCGAACAACGACATGGTCGTGTACGGATAATGTATGGCCCCGAAACCGGACAAGACGCCTAACACGATCACCCCGACGACACCGGCTCGAGCGATGAGTCGCGACACCGTGAAAATGTTGGTACCGTTCGCGCCTTCGCCTCCATTACCGTTACTATTACTATTACTACTACCACTACCACCGCTAACTTTACTAAATATGCTCCCTTTACTATAAATAGGATCCCCATCTAACGCTCCAAACTCTAAAAAGAACACCAAGGAAACCATGTGCGCGCACACGCTCGCGAGTATGACTTTCCTCCTCCGCTTACTCTTCGCCCGCCGTATCGCCGCTTGATTCAACTGCATCATCCGACCGCTACCACCGACGAGATTCTCCAACCCGTACCCCCTCACGGGAACAATCATCGAAAAGAGCTTGTAAAAATGGAAAAACGGCACGACGACGATGACCATAGATATCGTCATCCATATCGAAAATAAGCTCGCCACGGTTAAAAACGTCTCCGTGAACGTGTCCGACACCTCCCCGAGGACGAGCAAAACCATCGAAAACGAAGACGCAAACGTCAGAGAAAAGAGAAACGCGACGAACGCGGGGACTTTATCCGACGCGTCTCGGCACAGGACTCTTCTCAGAAACTGTTGTTTTTGTTGTTGTCGCGTGCGTTTTTACGAGGACAGAGAGAGAGAGAGAGAGAGAGAGGTGAGTTTCAAACGGTTCGTGCGTCAAACAACACGCAAAAAAAGAAAGAACGAAAATTGAAAACAAAAACGCACCGCGTCGGCGGCACCGTACAGGCCGAAAAATACCACAGTCGCGAGGACGGTTTCTAAGAGCACTCTGAGCAACATCTTTCTCTCCGTCTCTCTTCGCTGTTTTTCTTCCTCGCGAGAGAAGAGAGATGAGAGAGAGAGCGCAGGAAAAACGAGTCCAGAAAAGTATCCAAAAGTCGAGCAAAAGAGCGAGAGAGAAAAACAAAGTAAAAAAAATGTTGTTTAGGGTTTACAAAAACGACCAAAAACCCTAAACGTAAAAAGAAGGCAACTTTTCCTTTTCGAGCCGCCAATCGAATCGCCGGTCTCACTTTTTTTTTGGAAAAAAGAGAAGAAAAACAAGCACAAAAAGAACAACACATGTCCACCGAACAACCGCAATCCAACCGCCTCTTCGTCGGAAACATCCCGTGGTCGACCACGGTCGAAGAGTTGCAGGGTTTATTCACCGATGCGGAAAACATCGAGATCCCCACCGTGCGTCTTTTTTTTTAATTATTATTATTTTTCCTTTCTCTCGATCATTTTTGTTTTCCCGGACTTTTTTTTCTCCCGAAGACAGCGCCCGCCCCCCCACGCGCTTCGTCGTTCTTCTTCTTCTTCTTCTCTCTCTCGAGCGACGAAAGCCGCGCGAATATTCTTCGCGAGAAAAGAAGACGAAGAGAGAGAGAAGAAGAGGAGCGAAAAACTTCTCTCTTCTCTCTCTCTCTCTCGAAGAGAATCGGGCACTCTTTTTTGGGTCCTTTTTTCCCTCTCGCGTACTTGTTCTCTGATTTTTTTTTTCTCTCTCTCTCTCTTTTTGGCCGTGGGATGAAAAAAAAATAAAACACAGGGCCGCCAAAACCGCTCCAGAGGCTACGCGCTCGTGACGTTCGCGGACGAGTCCGCGGCGCAAGCGGCGATGCAATCGATGAACGGCCACGCGTTGGGCGACCGTAACATTTCGGTTCGCGAAGATAGCGCGCCGACGAAGAAGCCGAAGTCGTCCTCGAGAGGCGCGTCGGTACAAAGACCGACCAACTTGCCGGAAGCCGAGGAAGGGTGCAGATGCTACGTCGGTAACTTGGCGTGGGAGACGGACGAGCAAGTGTTGATGGAACACTGCCAAACGATTGGCCATCCGGTGTTGAGATGCGAAGTTGCCAGACAATCCGGCGGGAGATCCAAGGGTTGGGCGTTGATTGATTTCGGGAGCAAAGAAGCCGCCGAGGCGGGTGTCAAAGCGTTGCACGACACCGAGTGCAGAGCGAGATCGATCATCGTGCGCGCGGAAAGACCGGGCGGAGCGGCGGCGACGAAGCCACCGAGAGAAATCCGACCGGAAAACAGTTCTGGTTTGCAAATTGTGGTGAGAAACTTGCCGTGGTCGACGACCTCGGATGATTTGAGACAAGTGTTCCAACAAGTCGGCACCGTCGTGGACGCCAAGTCCACTTGCCACGAGGACACCGGCCGATCCAAGGGTTGGGGTACGGTCTTGTTTGAAACGCAAGAGCAAGCGCAAGCCGCGATTGCTGGCTTCAACGGCGTTGAGTTGGAAGGCAGACCGATGCAAATCAAGATCGATCGCTTTGAATAAGTACTTTTTTAGTGTGAAGAGCTGGTCACTTTTTTTGGAACCACCACCTTAATAATATTATCTTCAATAATAATCACGAAGAACATAACATCAACAACAACATGAAAAGAGAACACAAACACGAGAGAAATGAGAGAAAGAGAGAGAGAGAGAGAGAACTGAGAATGAGAAAGAATATTTTAGCACGCTGGCGGAAGAGAAGAGAGGGAGGAGATGAACGTTTAATTTTTACAAATGGAGAATCAAGTCACAAACATCGACGAAGACATGCGTGTGTTTTTTAAAGTTTGAAGAGGAAAAAGATATATAGAAGAAGAAGAGAAAGAGAGAGCAGAATATAAGAAGAAAGAAAAAGAAAGAAAAAAACATACGACGAGAGAGAGATACCATGGGAGAATGGCTTACCCGTTTGTCGCGTTCATGAGAAAAATAGAAAACACCACATCATTTATTTTTTGTAGAACATGAGACGGCGAGTGAACGAAAACAAGTGTAAGAGAAGTTTTCACATCTATTAGGTATTTGATACCGATTTTAATGCAATTACCAAACGAATTTAACGCTCTAAATAATGTTATAAATACCCTTCTTTACTACTGCGGTAGTTTTTTGTGTTCTACTTCAATTCTCCCGATTCGCTGCTTTCATTTTCCGGGCTGTCATGTGCACGGCGTTGTTTCGATCTTTTCTCCGCCATCCTGACATCTCTGTCCCCATCTCTCGAGCGCTTTCTACTGCTATCATCTCTACTGCTATAACCACGACCACTGCTGCCGCTTTGTTTCTTGGCTAACTTTCTCAAACGGTCCTTCTTCACGTCCTCGAATATCTCCTCGAGCTTTTCATCGCTCACGTTGAACTCTTTCGAACATTTCGTCCACCACGCGGAGGATTGAAACGCTTTCTTCGTTTCCGAATACGTTTTATCGTTCAATACTTCGTCGAAGAGTTTCATCTCGTCGTATAAGTAATCCTCGAAATCATCCAACGCATCCCGTAACTTTCGTTTCTTGCGTCGGTGAATCCTCTCGATGGTATCCGCAACTGCTTCGCAAACAAAAACGGATTGCTTGCTTGGCAATAAAGCTGCCTTGTTCGATTCCACGTACTCTTCTAAATATTTGACGATATCGTCGAACGGCGGTAATTTGTTCCCACTGCTCGCCGTCGCCATCGCGCTTTCGTCGAGTAAGTCGACGATGCTCTCGTTTTGAAAGCCGGGAAACGGGCTCTTCGACGCGTTCTCTTTAATAAAAGCCTCCAATCGCTTCGCATCTTCCATCACCACCTCTTCTAATTTCATTACCTCGTCGTCAAACAACTCTCTCGGCGTGCTCCCGCTCACGTTTCCATTACACATGCCAAACGAGGCTGTCGATTCGAGCTTCTCGGTTTTAAACTTTTTCCAAAGAGTCCTCGGCGTTAAGATTTTATTCTCCACCAACTCTTTCAACGTCTCGCAAAAGCGTTCTCGATTCTTCCGCTCCTCTCGGAACCGAACGGCGTTTTCGCGGTTCATTGTTTCGATTTCGTTTTGATCGAAAGATCGAAAGAGTTCAGAGAACACAGTCAGTTGGTCTTGCCGATCGCAATGTACGGCTCTCGTATCGTTCTGAATCGCCGGATTATTCATCACATCCCGTCGCCACTGCCAATTGAAATTGCATCCTTTCTCCAACAGCAAGCCTTTGAACAACTCTCTGCTTTGCTCCTTCTTCGCGAACTTTTCATTTCTTTCTATGACGTGTAATCCAGAGCAAAATTCACGAAACAAATGTTCGCGTTCTTTCAACGATTCGATGTTCGTAAACCACGTTTGGGACATTAAATTCCGCTCCAACGGCGAGTCTCGAATAATTCTTGATTTCGACGTGATGTCGTACTTTACTCGGCAATCTTGCAAACCGTTTCTAAACGCCACGCGCTTTCGTTTCTCGACTTCTTTCATTTCTTCTTTCTCTGCTTTTAATTTCCTCGATCGAAATCCATTGAACAAGTTTCTCTTTTCGCCGTTTTTCTTGAGTGCGTTGAAACGCGCGTCGCTGGCGGCCAACTGCGCAAACTGCTCGAACGTACCCGATGTCGGCATGTTAATATCATCTAAAAGTTTATTGAACGCCGCTTTCCTCTCCTCGTCGTTTGCAAATGTCAACGCCGTCTCTGAATTCGTCTGCAAAGGGACGTACGATTGGTTATGCGTCTGTTGTTGTTGCCGAATCGGAGGAAGACCAGTCGTCGACGACGGCACCGGTACTTTCATCTCCTCTCTGTTCGCACCGGCACCTCCACCCTCTCTTCTCGTCTTCTCTTCGCACAATCGCTCCCATTTCTCCTCCGTCCTCGTCAACTCCTCCGGCTTCTCCCACTGCGTCTTCTTCGTCTCTCGATTGTAATAATAATACTTCTCCGACGTCTTATCGTACGTCGCTTTCCACGAGCAGTTATCGAACACGAAATTCTCTCTCGCCGTGTACAACTCCCTCGGTTTCTCGTACGTCGACTTCTTCGTCACTTGATTGTAGTAATATTTCCTCCCGTCCGGCGCGTCGTGTTCCGTCCACGTCGGCCCTCCTCCGGCGGTTGGTGGAGGAGGAATACCCGTAGCAGCAGCAGCACCAGCAGTTGCTGCCGCCGCTGCCGCCATCATCGGTCCACCGCGCATCATCGGCATCATCCCAACTGGTGGTTGCATCATCATCGGCATCATCTGACCAGCAACTGGTGGTGGTTGCATCATCATCGGATTCATCATCATCATCCCTGCGCCGGCGTTCGGAGGCGGAGCTCCACCCATCATCATCGGCATCATCATCCCACTCATCATCATCACGTTATTACTATTATTATTCGGGGGAGGAAGATTGGAACGCATCGGCACTCCCGACGCGATGTTGTTGTTGCTGTTGTTGTTGTTCTTGTTGGTTCCGTCGCCCGGGGGTGGTGGTTCTTCCGGTTTCTCCGACATGTGTGTGTCAAAAAGCTCCTCTCTCGTCCTCTCTTCGTTTCTCGGGAAATGGGGAATTTGTTTTTTTCCAATTTTCGACCAAAGAGAGAAAAGGAGAATACATATCTCATCACAAAGAGACCGCACACAAAGAGACAAACGAAGACGCAGACGACGCACCAATCTCTCTCCTTGTTCCGTCTCTCTCTTTTTGTGCGCGCGCTCGTGCCTTTTTTGTTCCTACATGAGCGAGGACAAAAGAGAGACGGAAGCGTTGTTGGCATCATCTGAAACAGAAGACGAACGCATCATGCCGCGTCTTCAGAAGAATCGATTCCAAACGCCTTTAGCGTTCGTGCTCCTCTCCGCGTCGACGATTTTAGCGCTCGGGTTATCCTGCGTCGCGGAAGAATACATCATAAAACAGATACCCGGGTTTGATTTCTTTTGGTTTCTGGCGTTCTCGGAGTTGGTGGTGTTTTCGGCGCTGACGATTGTAGTGCAAAAGCTTGGGTGGGATCCGAACGGAGAAGAGGGCGAGGGACAGGCGGCGGCGGGGAAGAAGGCAAAGTCGAGCGACGCGGATTTACGCGGAGCGAAAGAAGAAGAAGAACAAAATAACAGTAGTAGTGATTCATTTTGGTACACGAAAGCGCCGAAATCGACGCTTATCGCCGGCGGGATTTTGATCGCGTTGTACACGAGTTTGGGCAAGTTCGCTTATAAATACGTGAACTACGCGACGGGGACGGTGTTGAAAAGCGCAAAGTTAATTCCGGTGATGTTTGTCTCCGTCGTGTGGTTGAAGCGGAGATACCAATTGATCGATTACATCGCGTGCTTTTTGCTCGTCGCCGCGGCGTGCGAGTTCGGTCTCGGGGAGCAAGAGAATTCGGACAAGACGGAAAATCCGAGTGAAAACTATGCGCTCGGTTTGGCGTTGAGTTTGATCACCATAGGTATCGGCGCGTTTCAATCGAACGTGACGGATAGAATCTTGAGGGATCACGGCGCGAGCGTTGGGGAGAACATGCTTTGGACGAATGCGGTCGGTGCGGTGTTCATATTCTTCTTCGTCGTCGTCTTCGAACCGCACGCGTTCGCGTTCTTTTGGGAGACTCCTTCGTATTTCATGTTGTTGACGTTTCGATCGGTTTCCTTCTTCTTCGGCGCGTGGTTGTACACCATCATCGTGAAATATTTCGGCGCCGTACCCGCCGTGGCGATCACGACGACGAGGAAACTGTTAACTGTCATTGGGTCCTTCGTGTTCTTTTCTAGCGATAAACCTTTCACGACGACGTACGCCATCGCGCTCGGTTTGTTCATCGCCGCCGTCGGATGCGAGTACATCAAACACTACCAAAAGCACTCCGGCGGGAAGAAAGCGTTGCCGAGATGACGATGTCATTTATGTATTATATATATATCAGTAGTCTATTATTATTTAGTAAATTGTGAATGTTAAATCTTGATTTTGTACAACAGTTATTATACTCGGTTTAGACTTTCTCTCTCTCTCTCTCTCTACTCTTCTACTTCCTCTTCTACTTCCTCTTCCTCCTCTTCTTCCGTGTCGTCTTCGTTGTCGATGGCCTCTCGAATCCTCCCTAAAACAACCTCTCTGAACTCCTTCAACTTCTCCAAATATGACGATAAATCGGAGAGATTCTCGACCGAAACTTCGTCGAGGCGCGTCTCTCGAGCGCTGTTTTCCCTACCGCCACCACCACCACCACCGACGGCGGCGGCGATCGTGGTTTTCGAGACCAGTTTCGCGTCCATTTTCGACGTAAAAAA
>Ga0181560_10004544_pt1 | contig 12510 bp, 10 predicted proteins | sample 011ome_20_FD_133751 | JGI IMG/M metagenome (GOLD analysis project Ga0181560, IMG submission 133751) | Coastal salt marsh microbial communities from the Groves Creek Marsh, Skidaway Island, Georgia - 011509CT metaG (megahit assembly) | ecosystem: Environmental > Aquatic > Marine > Intertidal...
AAACTGGCATTCAGTCGCATTTGGCTTCACCGCCAGACAGCCCACCAAAAGGAGCCAGTATGTAGTCGCTGCCCATGCCGGCAATCCCTATAAGCGCCATTGCCGCCCCTCCGACATCGCCAGCCGCGAATGGGTTAAGCGATTCATCTTGCATTTGGCAGTAAGTTCCGGTGGCGCCGCCGATGACCATGGCACGACGGATCGGATTGGTGTCGAAGTCGCCAATCGGGTCCTCGCGGGTCACTGAAACCGCAATGTTTGAGCGGCCCGAAACACTGCCCATTAGCTTTTGCAGGGTTTGTAACTCACCTTCAGGCATCTGATCAGCAACGGCATTAGCCTCTGTGTCATTCACATGAACCTGGAGTGGTGATGTTTCCCCTGGGAAGACACTTCCACTCACGGTCCCTTGAGCGCTGCTCGCCGGGTTGTCAGTACCAGCCTCTCGCTCCAATAAAAACGTATAGGTCGACAATGACAACGCTTCGTGGGTCTGCTGCACGCGGATGCCGAGATACCCCATAGTGAAAATGAGTCCCCACAAGGGGATTATCAAGAATACGAGCAACATTAAGGACTCGAGTGCGGCGCTGCCCGCTTGCCTGTTTTGTAGGCTTTTCGGAGCCGTGCGCATCAGTGATTGTTGACCGTCGTGATCACGCTAGACGCGGTAGAAGCGATACTGCCTAAACCGAGCTCGCCAGCTCTCTCCAGCGCACGTTCGAGCAATGTCACTCGCTCTAAACGCACTCGCCAGTCTTGCGTGAACATATCGGTGGAAAGGTCGTTGTAAACCTGAGCCTGTGAAAAGCTGGTAAACGTAGTCGGAGATACAGAGAAATAATTGCTCCAAAAGGGTTTAGGTGGCTGACCACTCTCGCCCAAGCCGTGATTAACTACCGCAAAAAAACGAAGCTTATCCTCTGGCTCCTCTACCAATAGATGAGGAACTGGAAAGGTGCCACAACCTTCACCAGAACTCACCGGACCATCATCAGTAACGCCCTCTCGCTCGGCCTGCTCTTCGTAGTATTCCTTGAGCTCATCCCCTTCAAGCGTTTTTTCTCCCGCATCCACCAACACCCACGAATCAAGTCGGTACTTATATTCCGTGCGCGTGCTTCCGCCCTCTAACGCAACCTCTCGCTCAGTCTTATTAACCCGTAAAAAATAAGTCCCCGTTGCTTCTGACCGGTCGGTACTTGCCCCCTCATGGAAACCAGTCTCTCCCACCTCAAAATGGGTGAATTCGGGGTGATCTCTGAGACTTAAAAAAAACAGATCGCCAGCGACAGTGTGCTCCACAATGGGATACCCGGTACGCCCGCGGCCGGCGCAGGAAGCAGGCATGGTTCTTTTTCGTTGCTGGCGCATCAGTTCACGAGCCCCCACACCCGTCGGGGTATGCGTCACTGGCGGTACGTCATCAACATCCACCCCTGCCGCCGCCGCCGCCGTTTCAATCGCATCACCACCACCCTCAAGATCAACGTCGCGAGGAACCCAGGCAATAAAATCATACTCATCGAGCGACCCATCAACGAGCCAGTCCGTCTCGTCCTCATAAAGCGCCCAAGTTGCGGTGACATCGTGTTCCCGACATTGAGGTAAAGTGCTGAACTCTACTTTTTGCCCTTCCTTATCGGGAGTGGACCCATCGCAACCGAGCCGGGTCATTTCACTCGAGTAAAAGCCGTCAAAGATCCATGGCGAACCCAGGGTAGCAAAGGCGGGGTTTAACACGCTTATGGGGTCAAGATCTGACCAAATACCACGACCATGCTCGGCCGGGCCCTCACCGTCGGTGTAGCCCTGCATGACAAATCCAGGACCTCCGCTTTTCATCGCAGCGCAAAAATCTGCAGGCGTCCTATCAGTAGTACTCACCGGCAGCTTGCCCACCTCAGTAAGGCTACCTTCCAGCATAGAGCCATCAACAGCGAAAGCAGAACTCGCGCCATTTCGAGCCGCTATAGCCGGTGCTTCTAGATAACCAATTCGGCCAAAGGTCTGCCCTACCGCGTCACTGGCTTTTTGCAATCCTTTCATTACCTTCCAGGCAACACCCGAACAGTTCCTCGTAACCGACTGCTCCATCGCCTGCAAGCCAGCGGCTAGCGGCTCCAAAAGGATTGCCTGACCTTCAAGCAAGAATAACCAAGGTGTACAAAAGGGCGTGCACGCTGTCGCGGCCGCTGTTGATAAAGCGAGAATCTTTCTGGTCACCGGCATCGTTCGGTTCGCAGCATTTACGATCACCGTCATCGATAAAAGCTTCGCGTTTAGGACGTTAAGCATTGCAATGGTATTTAGACCTCGCGCGGACCACGTTGCAGCTGCCAAGGCCGTCACATCGGCAACCTCTTGATTATGAATACGATGACGAACGACATCGCTAGTATTAATAATCATTGCCATCAGACCAACCAACACCAGAGAGGCCGCCAACGCAAGGAAGGAGACCTGAGCCGATTCATCTTTGTGCAAACGACGTATCACCGCTAAAAAGCCTTGCGCTTGCGCCAGGCTGTCACCACCACCGTGTCACTGATGGTGAGGGTAGGCGTGAGAAAGCGACTCTGCAGAATCCAGGCCGCATCAAAAGCCAATTTCATCGCGCGACCTGCGTACGGGACGCTGAGCCAGAATTCGTAGTCCACGCTCACCGACAGCGTGTCACTGGAAGTTAAATCATAGGTGCCACTCTGCTCAGAGCCATCGCGCATTTTGCCTTCACTGTTCCGGTCGTTTATCCACACTGTTGTGGCAAGGTCGGTGTACAGTGACTTTATTGCCGAGCGCTGTATGCGTGTACCATCCCACGCATCTCCGGCACGATGAATCACCATGGCAGTAAGGCGCCCGGCTGCGGCCATGCCGTCAACACTAAAATCTACGCCATCAAAGCTTTCATCCTCAATGACCTGCGAGGCAGAAAAGGAAGCATAGGCCTGCGCGGCCGCCGTGGCTGAGCCCGGCGAAATAGGCAACAAGGCGGGCGCCGTAGCGCGCTCAATCCGCTGCCATTTCTCGGCATTTTCTTCACTACCATTGAGTAGAACACCAATGGGTTCGTTATCCGTCTCAGAGTAAACAACCGTGCTAGCACTGCGCGCTGCGGCGTAAGCCGCGTAGCCAACGTGTAAGCGGGCATTCACCATTAGTGCAATTTGGATGAAAGCTAAAATAATGACGAGCAAGGGAATCAAGACGAGGAGAAATTCGAGTGAGGCGATACCTCTTCGGCGGAATTGCCCAGCACGGAGCGAGGTCGCCTCTGGCCTGCGACCAAACCTGAGATGTAAGAGCCAAAATGCCACTGCAGCAAAACCGACGAAAGCCAGCGTGCTGGAGAACTGAAAAAACTCGAGGCGCTCAAGAAACGTCTCATAATCCTCACCAGCTGTCGTTTGAAACTGAAGTGTCATTGCCTGCAGCGACATCACACTATCCTAGTACAGGGCCCATCCAAAACAGCGCACTAAGCCCCAGCGGCACACCAAAGGGGAAGCGGTCCCGGTGAGTGCCCTGTGCCTGTTGACTGTCCAGGGCTTTAACTTGTTTTCGGCCAACTACGGCAAAAATATCCCGGCTCTCCCGGCGCAGCGCATCAAGCAGACGACCCTGCCAAATCAAACTGATGGCACCCATGGCGGCACCCAACAGCACAGCTGACAGCGCTACGTTCAGCGTCGCAAATAGGCCGAGCCAGGCGCCGATGCCCGCCAAGAACTTGACATCGCCACCCCCAAACATGCGAGCAAAAAACAAAAAAACAAAAGGAAGGACCACTAAGATGCCGGCTAGAGCATCTAGGAGTCCCTCAGGGCCCCTAACAATGTACCCCATTACTAGGCCCATAAGTATTGCGGGGTAAGTCAGCCAGTTGGGGATTCTACGACCGAGTAAGTCGCTCGCCATCGCACTCAAACACCAACATCCAAAGACCCACGACAGCCAGATGGGAGACTGCCCAGTTACCATCAATAAATTCCGCTGGCGGATATTGTTCCTATGGGGAGGTAATATCTTGTCCCATCACATCTTCCCAGGCGGTCTGAGCGGAGCTGTAGATTTCACCGCCAAACGTCGCGAGTAGAATAACCAAGGGAATCAAAATCAGCGCCAGAATCAACATACGACCGAGGTTTTCGTTGTCGCCACGCTCGTCTTGATGCAATCTGGAGATTAAGCTCCAACTACACATCAACATTGCTGCTACTTTGTTAGTTAGAAAATTCATCGCGTTTCTCCCTTCTTATTAACTGAGTTTTTTGTAAGGTTTCTTGGTCTTACCCGTTTTTAGGTTTGCAGTCTACAGCTTGCTGTGAGGCACTCTACAGCGCACTAAATATCCCATTTATACTAAGATATGCTCCGGACTGGCAATTAAAAAAAGGGCGACGACAAGTAAATTTGGTTCAATGCTACGTATTCTTTCAAAATATCGGAGTACAACCAAGCCGCGAGCATCATCGGCAAGACGCCAAAGGTAAGAATCATTAAAAACTCAATCGCAGCCTCACCGCGCTGGACTACCCTTCTTCTCGCCGCCATCTCTGCCCTCCGTTACCCAACACGCCCTACACTCCGCCTAGCTAGGGTCTTTATTCAACTAAAGGATCTACCACGCCGATTCTAAAGTCAAAACCCTGGCTATAAACCGTTGGATTCTGAGGGGGCAGCTTTAGCTGCCGGGTCAAAGCCATCACCCTATCTTTGGTGTAGCCGCCAACCTCCTCTGCCGTGACAATCTGGTCGAAAGGCGCGCCGTCGGCCTCTCCGCGCAAGGCATTTAACAATGTATGGGTGAAGACACCGTGGCCTAGGGTATTGACCTCAAGGGCATTCTGGCCCTTGCCCGTCGCCGCAATTAGATGAACGCCGAGCGACGTGCTAAACATCTGAAGTGCTCGCTGATCGCGTCCCATTGTGGCAATCCGCGAGATCGCATCACCGGATTTGCAGGTGTCCAACAACAGAAAAACCCTACGCGCATCAAGTTGGCTTATACGGGCTGAAAGTGTGTCTACGGAGATTCCTATCTTCGAAAGATCGTTAGCTTCGATGGGAAGCGTCAGACCCCGCAGGAGCAGATGGAACGTATCTTCAAGCACCTCACCATGGGTCGCAAAATAAATAACGACTGTGTCCTCGGGCGCCGCTTCCTCCAGGCCGTCAAACGCCGCCAAAACCTGGGCCCGGGTCGCATCTTCGTTCAACAGCTGGCGGGTTATTACGCCATCAAACAGATCTCCCGCCCGGGCTTCAATCGCTGCGGAGAGCCCGGTGGCGTCCGCTACGGCATAGTTTAGATCGAGTTGATTGAGCGGATCATCGTATTCGTCAATGGCCACCGCGAGCATATGAAGCTTGCTTTGCTGTTCTCGGAGAGGAATAAAAAGAGAGCTTTGCTTACTCGGGCTGATGATTCCTTCCGCGTCGCGGCTTTTCGCATGAAAGGTGTTAGTTCCAGGCATGGCGAAGACTTCAAAGGTCTCCGTGACCCAAGGCTTGCCAGCCTCTTCACCCCGCTGTGTCGCAAGTATGCGGGACGGAGAAACCTTCAAGCCTTGATGAAACAGGAATAATTCACCGAGACCACCGCCGCGATCCTGCCGGGTCACTGCCACCGATAGCCGACCCCCGGCGCGGAGCTGGCCCCCTAAGGAAAGCTCAAGGCTTGGCGGCGGGAGCACACCATCGGCCAGATTCTCGGGGGCAGTCAAATAATCATCGTCAGCGCCCTCAATCCATTTCCCAAACAGACCAGGCTCGAAATAGTTTTCAATAAAATTGGTAAGCGGAAAGGTATGCCCGCCACCCTCCCACGCGATACCCGTAGGAAGGGAAAGCGTTCCATCAAAACGACCTTTTTCGTCCAGCATCGCCCATCCTCGCGAAGACGACGCAAGAGTTAACGAGGCGCCCGATTGGTCCTCAAGGTGCTGGAAGCGGATCAATCCATTACCGAGCCCGAGCACCATCAGCGGTGCCGCAGGTGTCGTCGCCAAGCGCTCGATGCCAGAGTCCAGCCGGGTCTCTTGTGCTGGCTGGGATGGCGTGTCCAGCTGCCATTCCAACAACATCCCCTCACTGGTAAGTGCGATAATAGACCCCGCCAAATCATTAATCATCAAGTCTAAAATGCGGCAAGCTTTCTCACAGGGGAAAAATCTAACCTCCTCGGCTGTCTTCAAATCCCACTCGCGCACCCCTTGCAGGGAGGCAGCGAACAGGCGAGAGGAGGTGTTGCTAAAGGCCAACGCATGACTCGTCGCATCAACATCTAGCGTTTCTACTGGCAGACCTCCGGCTATTTCCCATACCTGAATGGTATCGAGATCGGTATGCGCGGCCAGGAAGGTACCCGTTGCATCCAATGCAATGTTATCGATCCCCTCACCCACCACTCCAATGATTTTGACTTCGCCAAACAGACCGTCCTCGTAAATATGTATCTCGCCATCTTCAGTTAAAACTACGAGCGTTTTATCCGCGCCATGCATGAGCATTGATGGTCGGTGCTGACTGGAATCGCTACTTATAATGTGCGCCGGTGCTCCGCCTAGCTCCCAATAACGTAAGCTTCCATCCTCATGCGCCGTAACAAAATTACCGGTTGGGGAAATTGCACCCCCAGTGATATTGGTAGCGCTCGACTGGAAGCCCTCCCATAAATCATGCTCAAGAAAGTCGATAACGCGCGGTCGATTGTCTTCATAAACAACCAACATATACCGCCCATCAAGGCTGGTTTCCTGCACCAGAACTCGGCCCGAGGATTCTTCAACCTTCAAACTTAACTTCAGGCGCTCGACTGCATTTCGGACATTCACCTGAATAGCCTTATTAATGGCGCGCGTCGGGGGACGAGCTCCTTCAGCCACTGATACCGTTGCAATAAATACAAGAACACACAAGCACAACCCGCCAACGCTGGTCAGCACCTGCAAGGGTAATTTTTTTGTCTTACAAATCGACGGCACTCCTCACTACCTCTATTTAACTGGTAATCACCCCTCTTCGAGAGAGGCAAAAAACGCCAAACTCTGGCCCAGAGATTCGCGCCAGGTTTCCAACCAGCAGCACGTATGATCATACCCCACAAGAGAATACACTTTTACCTGTGCGGTACTGGGAAGGCGTTTTAGGTAGCCCGCTTGTGTTTCCAAGGGCACAACACGGTCCAGCTCCCCGCGCCAATGCACTTGAGGTATATCTGCCAGCGCATCAACCAGAGAAGCGGGGTTAAAAGAGGCGTCTAATGGACTTACTTTGTGGTGTGAAGTCCAGGCATCGATATCCAAATTACCAGCGACCGTGATTACGCCTGCAACATCTGTTCTACCGGCCGCCATAAGCAAGGCCATCGTAGCGCCACCCGAATACCCAATAAGGTAGATTCTGCTTTTTTCTGGCGTCCAACTCAACGCGGTGAGCCGGTCATCAAGTGCATCATTCAGCGCCCGTAAAGTCCTCTCCCCGTAGCGTGCCTTTGTCCAAAGTTCAACGGTACAAGTCGCAGGCAGCGGTTGGTGAACGTACTGACAAGGCCTCGCGAGGTACAGAGAGTTGGTAGCAGGAGACGACCGAACTGCCAGCTTTAGTCCGACCGGGTCCCTCGGTGTAGGATTCGCAGAGGGCACGGACCGACTGGTCCAGGCATTACCGTCACCCTCAATGTAGACCAAGAGGTTGTGCGAAGGCGCAAAGGTCGCCTGTGCAAGCGAAACAACAGGGACACCTATGCCGTTGTGTTGCTGAGCGATCCAACCGCTAGCAATCAGTTTATTTAGATCTTGGTAGCCCTGTGCAGCTCCGACAAAAGGAGTACATCCCGGCAGTAGAAGTGCAGAGAAGATAGGCAACATGGCTGTAATAATGAAGTTCTTGGGATAAACTAGATTCATGCGGCTTTGTAGCCCACGTTGAACACTAACAGTATAAAAAGCCACAAAAAAACTATTTTTATGATACGCAATCGAAGCGAGGGTGCAAAGATGAGCCTACTTTCTTTTAAACAAACCCCCCTGTATGCAGCTGTCGTGGCGGCCTTCGGACCTGTTGCAATCACGAGCGCTGGCTTGGCCAGCGCCCAGGAAGACATCGTCATCGCAGAGCAACCCAACGGCAACTTTATCTTCCTGAGTGACTCAGCAAAAGAATTCCCTGACGGTGGCACATTACGACTAGGAGAGGGCATCACCCAGATCGCCATCTTGCATGATTACTTTGATCCAGGGACTAAGTGGACGCTTTTTATCGACGGCACTCTGACTGGCGACAATTCAACCATTGGTAGAACGACCCTTAGAAACGGCGGCGAGCTCAACGTCAGCGCAACTGGCGTTGTTAACAATGTGCTCATGGTGGACGGAGGCGTGGTGTCTAATCAAGGAGTCATTTCTGGGACAAACAGCGAATTTGGTGGCGAAGTTGCCATCGAGAGTAACCGAGACTTTCAGACCTCAGCGCCCAGCGGCGCCACTAGTCTGGAGATAACGAATGAAGGCTCAATCACAGCGGATCGCACCCACGCGATTTTTGCGTATGAGCTTGACACGATTAGCATCAACAACAGTGGCACCATCGCAGTGAATGAAAATGAAAAGATTGCCGTCTCTACTGACTATGGTGTAGCCGCAATCGCAGTCGGTGGTAACGAATCCACCACTATCGTTAACAGCGGGACCATTGATGCCGGCACGGATGCCGAGCAAGCGACAACAGCCATCCTTGCGATCAGCGGCGGCTACGCCTCTTCGACAGAAGGCTATGTCTTCAGTGGCGGCACCGGCGATTTTCAAATCATAAATGAAGCCACAGGCACCATAACAGGTGAGCGAATTTTCGATAATACGCTGGCCGGCGCGCCCTCTGATTCCTACTCACTAACCTTGGTAAACGATGGCAGCCTAATAGCTACGGGAGATGACTCTGCAACGGCAGCTATCACTTCTAGTGGCACGACTGAAATCACCAATAACGGCTCTCTGATTGTTACAGGGTCAGGCAGCGTTATTGTCCATCAAGCTGGAGCAGGCAGCCTCGCGGAGCAGCAGTTGGTGCTAGTTAACAATGGTGAAATATCAAGCACTTCTGGTGCAGCCACCATCGTGACAAATGCAGCCAGCATCACCAATACCGGCTCCATTACCAGCAGCCATGAGGGAACAGAGCTTGAAGCCGTGCTTTTGCTTATCGAGAGTGCTGGAAGCACGGACGACGAGCTGGGAAATTCAATTACAATTGATAACTCTGGCACTCTGCAAGCTGGACCTGATGCGTCGACTGCAAGTTCGGGAGTAGTCCTAACCACCAACTCATCAAGCGCCATTAGCTTCCTGAACTCTGGCACGGTAATTGGTCAGCTGGAGCTTTCCGTCTCGGACGACACGCTTGAAAACACGGGCTCCATTGCCGCAGACAGCATCTCGCTTGACGCCGGCAACGACGTACTCATCAATTCAGGCTCGATCTCTGCACAAACCTTAAGCCTTGGTGACGGCTCAGACCTGTTAACGGTGTCTGGCACACTCGATGTGACGACTACGACATTAGGCGACGATGATGATCAGCTTACGGCTGAAGACGGCGCCACCGTTTCAGGCAATGTGGATGCTGGTACAGGGACCGACTCCCTTGAGCTTAATGGTTCTGGAAATTCCGATGCGATCTTTGTCAATTTCGAGTCGACCGCCGTTAACGGTGACTGGACCCTGAGCGGTGAAGGCTCTTCTCTTGGTGACATCAATCTCAATGCGGGCGAACTGGTATTAGGTAACAACACGCTTTTTACCTCTCTGACTATTGGCGCTGATGGCAGCATAGGGCTGCAAGGAGAAGCCGCCACAATTACTAACAGCGGTTCGTTAAGGATAGGAGATACCGGCTCGGCCGAAGCGCTTACAATAAACGGCGATTTTTCCATGAGTGCGAGTGGCACGCTCACGATGAACGCCTTTGAGGACGGCACTTCCGACCAAATATTAGTCACCGGTACTGCAACAATTGATGGCAACCTGGAAACGCTAAGCAATGACTCGGCATGGAGTGTCGACCAAACCTATACGCTTCTTTCGGCCGAGGGGGGCTTGAACGGTGAATTCAGCGCCGTCACTAACAACCTCGAGTATCTGATTCCAACTCTTGAGTATTCAGCAAATGACGTTCTGTTGACGCTAGCGCGCCGAAACGAAGCGATTCAGGGCGATATTCTTGAGACAACCAACGCCCAACAGCTCAGTGTCGTTACGCGGATCGTGCCCGCGGTCATTCAAAATCACGTTAGCTCAAGTGTCGCAAGCAAGCTCGGGCTAACTGGCGCCGTTGCTTCGCTGATGACTCAGCGTGCCCCAACAGGACTGTCTGCAGGCGATCAAAGCGAAGATTTAAAAAATAGCGTTTGGCTCAATATAACTCCTAGCCGCTACGATCAGTACGCGACCCTTCCTGGTATAGACGTTGTAACAAAGCTCGACGGGGAATCAATTAACTTCATGCTGGGGATGGATCGCTCGGTCAGCGACAACTTCATATTGGGAGGCTTCATTGGCTATGAGGATTCTCGGGTCGACATGCGGGAGATTGATGGCCGCCAGGAAAACGATGGCCTCATGCTGGGGGCCTATGCTGGCATGACCTTTACCGACTGGCTATACGCCAGCGCCAACGGTCATTGGGCATCGCTGAGCAATAGCTTGGAAGAGCGTGCGTTCAACTCGTCAACTCCAGTAGAGGCTGATTTCGACTCAGAACGCTACGGTGTCGGCATCGACTTAAATGCTATGACCGCTTTGGGTAATTTGGCTTTACATGGTCAAGTGGCCTACAACTACAGCAGTGAAACATACGACCGGTATACCAGCAGCACGGGCGAGGATGTCGCACTAGATGATGCCGACGTTGGGCGCTTTTCTGCGACAGCCGAACTGAGCTACGCCGGCGACAATTGGTCTCCCTATGTCTCTGCAACCTACGAAAAAGACACCACTGTGTCTGATGTTGTAGTAGACGATGACGGTTTTCTTATTAACGCCGGACTCAGATTTTATGGGGCTACTTACTCATTTGAGGCTTATGTTTCTAGCGTCGAAGGTCGAGATAATGAAAACCACTACATGATTGGTCTCAACGGCAGCTTGCTGTTCTAACTACCATTAAAACCTAACTGCAGGAACAGCTAATGAATCAAGCATTACCAGAGCGCGCAAAATTTCATCATATGAAAGACGGGACGGCGGACGACTGGGCCATTATCGGCGGTGAGGCCAAGGCCTTCGCAGCAACCGTTTATGAAAGAATTACCGATCACCTGAAGCTGCTGAGCGGCGACTGCGGTGGCTTTCCGGTGGACCGCCTGACCCATTGTTTACAAACTGCAACACTGGCGCATAAAGATGGCAAGGATGATGAGTATGTTGTCTGCGCACTGCTCCACGACATTGGCGATACCCTCGGCCCCACGAACCACGCAGATATTGCCGCCGCAATTCTCGAGCCTTATGTCAGCGAAGAAAATCATTGGATGGTCAAACATCACGCGATTTTTCAGGGTTATTACTTCTTCGAGTATCTAGGCCTTGACCGAAATATCAGGGATCAGTTCAAAGAACATCCCTACTATGAAAGAACCCTCGAGTTTATTGAAAAATATGATGCCCCGGCCTTTGACCCTGAGGCGGAAACTTACAGCCTTGAATTTTTTGAGCCGATGCTCAAAGCAGTTCTCGCCCGTCCGAGAAAATCGTTGTACATGAGTAACGATAACGCGCTGTTTGATTGACCGGTGATTTCTGCCCAGCGCTGGTGCGATTGGTTACGCCGCACCAGCCTCTGCCTTGGCTTAATTGGGTCGTCGCCCTCAACCGTTGCGATCGAGGCCGATAAGCAATCCTCCATACCTGCGGCTACCGTCTCCCTTGAGGAAGTTGTAGTTACGGCAAATCGTAACCTGCTGAATCAATCACTGTCGCAAAGCCACACCAGCTATGAGGTGAATCTGAATGACGTCGTTGGTTTTCGTCGATCACTTGCCGACTTGGCTGTGCAGGCGCCGGGGGTAAGTCTTAACGGGCAAGGCGGGTTATTCCAAAGCTACAGTCTCCGGGGCCTGAGTCGCTGGCGAATCCGCACCGAAGTGAATGGCATCCCGCTCCTGATTGATCGGCCGGCAGGGTCATCCGCTTCGTTCATTCCCCCTGATCTCGTGAGTCGCATTACCATCAGCCAAGGACCCAACTCCACGCTCTACGGGTCGGATGCGATGGGCGGGGTCATCACGCTGGACACCAAACCCGTTGGCCCACCCTCGTACGGCCTTAACTGGCAAGACAACGACAACAGCCTCTCTCTGACTGCCAAAGGGTCGATCAATTCTGTCCTTCATGGCGGGGTCACGCTTCGGCGTGCGAGTGAAGCGGAAGATGCGCAGGGACGACCTTTGAACACGGGATATGAGCAAGTGGCCTTGGCACTTCATGCTCAGAAAGATTGGGAGACGCTATC
>Ga0181560_10004550_pt1 | contig 12501 bp, 6 predicted proteins | sample 011ome_20_FD_133751 | JGI IMG/M metagenome (GOLD analysis project Ga0181560, IMG submission 133751) | Coastal salt marsh microbial communities from the Groves Creek Marsh, Skidaway Island, Georgia - 011509CT metaG (megahit assembly) | ecosystem: Environmental > Aquatic > Marine > Intertidal zone...
GGACCCGCGCGGGACCCGCGCCTGACCCGCGCGATGCTCCTCTCGTGCTCCTCTCGCGCGTCCACGCTCGCGTCGGAGACGCTCGTGCCGTCCGCGAGGCTCGCGTCCGTGGCGTCGCTCGCGCGCCGCGACGCGGGCGCGGGGCTCCCCGCCGGCGACGGCCCCGGCGACCACAAGTCCACTGGCACGAAACTCGACGTGGTGTACATGGAGCCGCCCGGCGGCCCGAACCCCGCCCCGGTGGCCGGGAGGCTGCTTTTCCCCGGCTCGGCCGGTCGCCAAAGCCCCGAGGCGAACGGCGCCGCGGGCGCGGCGGAGGCGAGATACCCGTGCAGCCCGTTGGAATGGCCCTCCCCCAGCAGTCGCAGCAGGTCGGGACACGGTTCGCCGGCGTCGTTGCGGAAGAGCGACGCTCGCGCCGTCGCCGCCCACGTCGCCGTGGACGTGCCCTCGCCGTCCAGCGCGGCGAGACGGGGCAGCGCAAACGCCACGACCGCCCTCGGCTCGAACCCGCACGAGGCCGCGAACGCGAACAGGGGGTTCCCGCGGAGCGTGAGCGACACCAAGTTGGCGCACGGCGCGAGGTGCTTCATCTCGGCGACGTCGACGAGCTCGTTACACTCGAGGTTCAGCACGCGAAGGGCGCTGGGCAGAAGCGCCGAGGCGCCGTACAGCGTGGCGACGGCGTTGTGCGACAGGTTGACGTGCGTCAGTCGCGCACACAGCGATATGTCCCCGAGCGCCTCGCACGCGTTGTGCGACAGGTCCAAAGTCTCCAGGGACCTCTGCGCGTCCAATCCCTCAACATTCGAGATGCAGTTGTTCGCCAGCGAGAGGTGCGCGAGTCGGATGCACCCGCCGAGCCCCGCGATGGCCATGAGCGAGTTGCGCGACGCGTCCAGGTGGGTGAGGTTCACGTTCTGCGCCACATCCAGGCGCACCAGGCGGTTCCCGCTGACGTTCAGGGACTCCAGCGCGGGCAGGTGCTCCAGCCCGGAGAGCTTGAGCAGCGCGTTGCCCGACAGATTCAGCGCGCGGACGTGCCGTGTCAGATGCGAGATGCCGCTCAAGTCGGGGAGCGCCCGGAGCGTCTGGAATGACCAATCCAGCGACGCGTGCTCCTTGCGCGTGTATCTGGGCGGGTGCGAGGCGGGCGGTGCGCGCGCGCCATCGCCCGCGGCCGCCACCTTCGTCGTCATTGGGGCCGCCGCGCCCCGACGGATGAGGCGCTCGGAAGTCCGCAAACGGTTATCATAAAAACGCGCCGTTCTCGGAAGGACCGACGATCGACACTCGACAGTTCGACACAAACTTTAAAAAGTAACGCTCGTCATCGCGACGTCTCGCTACGCGCGTCTCGCTACGCGTCGCCCGCCGCGTCCATCACCGACGGCGGCGCGTCCGCGCCGACGAGCTCAAAAAGGCCGTGGTGGTCCACGAACTTGACGCCGTCCCGCAGCTCCGCGCGCACCTTGTCCGCGTGCAGCGCCGGCGTCCACGCCGCGAACTGCGACGTGAACGCCGAGGTTTCCTCCAAGCCGCTCGAAGCGACGCGCGACAGCTCGGCGAGCGACGCGTCCACCAGGTGCCACCGCTGCCACGGCTGCTCGTGCGCGTGCATCATCGCCGCGACCGCGAGCCCGCGGCTCGCGCCGTACTCCGCGCCCACCACGCGACACGCGCCGCTCGGTCCGTCTGAGCTCGGCGCTTCCGAAAACAAACGAGCGCCGCCCGCGTCGCGCGTTCGACACTGCTCGGCCACGCGCACGCCGAGGTGCGCGAGCACCTCGCGGCACTGCTCGGCGCTTCGGCCCGGACCCCCGAGAACCACCACCTCGTGGCCTCGCGCGCGACACGTCTCGATGAACGCGCCCGCGCCGTGGTGCAGCGCGTGGCTGTCCAGCCATCGCCGTTTCGGGGAGACGGTCTCCGCGGAGCGCGGCGGCGTCGGTGGCGTCGGTCGCGTCGCCGCGCCGGAGACGCGACGGACGTCGCGTTTTTTTCGCGTCTCCGTCTCGTCCTCTTCGTCGTCATCCTCGTCCCCGTCGTCGGGATTCGTGTCGTCCGCGGAGAGGCGCATGGTTCCCGCGGCGAACGCCTCGCGAACGTCGTCTACCATCGCCTGCAGCCCCGCGGGCGCGACCGTGCGCCCCTCCCAGCCCACGTTGGTCTCCACGCGGTTCCCGAACTTCACGGACGCGTGCAGCTTGATCTCGTCCCAGCCGGCGACCACCTCGCGCAGGTTCAGCGGCCGCGTCCGCCGTCCGGCGCGGAGCCGCTCCGTCTCTTCCGCGTACTCCTTTCTCCTCCTCGCCAGCGCCTCCGCGCGCTCGGCGTCGAGCGCTTCGAGCCGCTCGCGTCGCTTCGCCGTCGTCGCGCGCTCGAGCTTGGCGTTCTCCTCCTTCTCCATCCGGAGCCGCGCCTGCTTCCGCGCGCGGAGCTCGAGCCGGAACCGCGTGCGCGCGGCGAGATTTTCCTCCGCCATCACGCGGACCATCAGCGCAGCCTCGAACGAGCTGGACTCGTCCAGGCACGGCGCGAGCATCGCGAAGACGTCGGCGTAATCGTCGGCCTCGCCGGGGATCTCGCCGGGCCAGAACCGGCGCGCGGCTTCGAACCCGACGAGCGCCATCTCGGACGTAGCGTCGACGATCGCGTCGAAGGAGACGCACACGACGTGCTGCGTCTGGACAGACGCGACGGTGTCGGCGACTTCAACGCTGGACGCGCGGGGGATCGCGTGTCGCGCGCGCCCGGAGTGCCGGGCGGGTCGGCATCCTGGCACGCTCACGAACGCGCACACCACTCCGGAGGGCGCCGCACACGGGGCACGCATCGCGCTCTGACCGCGTTTGCCGTACGTAGTGCCAACTGTCAAAATGGGATGGGTCAAAAAAAAAACGATCGCGAGAAGTCCTAAAAAACCAACCCTCGCCAACCCTCATCAGCCGAACCCCGAACCACGTCGAGTCTCACTGAGCGAGCCGCTGTCGACGATCCGCGCGGTGCCCGAGGCGAGCGTCGCGGCGGGCGAGTCGCATGAGCAAGTCGTGCAAGGGCATGCTCGAGGATATGCTTAAGTGCGTCGAGGAGACTGATTGCGTCAAGAAGGGAAATACGCTCACCGCGTGCGTCAAGGACGGGAAGCTGTTCCCGCCGCAGTGCCAGACCCAGAGGGAGGTGTACTTGTCCTGCAAGCGAGGGCAGTTTGACATGCGCAGTCGCCTGCGAGGGAACAAAGGGTACTGACGTGTCGCCGTGCGATGTTTTCGGCCACCCCGACGACGATGGCTCTTCCGCGGCGGACGCGAGATCCGTTCGGGGTCCCTTCGCCCTCGCGAAGAAACGCGAAGAAAACGACGCGACCGCCCCGCCGACGTCACTCGGGCCGCCCCCCGTTCGCCGGCGCCGGCGCGTCGGGCGACGACGCATCCGCGCGGTTCGCCGAGTCCGCGCGCGCCGAGTCGGAGCCCGCCGTCTTCGTGAGCGGCGTGTCGCTCCGCGACGACGCGCTCCGCGCGTGCGCGGCGCTGCGCGTGCGCTGCTTCTACCGGTACGACACCGAGACCCGCGACGCGGACGGCGCGCTGCTTTTCGGCGAGGCCTTCCAGGAGGACAGGCGCGCGTGGCTCGCGCGGAGGCTGCGCTCGGAAACGAACCGCGCGCGCCGCCTCACGGACCTCGGCATGCGCGTGTCCACCTTTGCGGCGACGCGCGCCGCGCCCGACGCGGCGACGCTCGCGCGCGAGCGCGACGCGCTGGCGGCGGCGGAGGCGGCGGAGGCGGCGCGGTGGGACCTGGACGCGCCGCTGGAGCTCCGGAAGGGCCGGAAGGCGTCTTCGAACGAATCGGCTTCGAACGAATCGGCGTCCTCGGCGGCGTCCTCGGCGCCGGCGCGGTGCCTGATCGCGCGGGAAGGCGCGCGCGGCGGCGGGGAGACGGAGGTGATCGGGACGGTGGACCTGCACGTCGGCGCGAGGCTTCCGGGCGAGTTCCTGGAGGGCGCCTTGCCCAGACGCGCGGACGGCGGAGAAGTCGACGGAGAAGTCGATGGAGAAGTCCGCGCGGTCGGCGCATCCGGCGATGTCGGCGCATCCGGCGAAGCGGTCAACGTCGCCGTCGCCGCCGCGGCGTCGTTCGCCGACGCCGCCGCCGTCTCGAATTCAGGTCTCCAAATTCCGTCAAACGACGCCGTCGTCGCGGCGAGCGCCGCGCTCGTTTTCGGCGATTTCAGTTACCAGTCGGTAAAAACTGATCTGCCCCTCTCCGCGCCGGCGGACGGGGGCGAGGGCTACGCCGGCGGCGGCGCGCTGGACGGGCGCCGCGCGTACGCGTTCAACGTGTGCGTCGCGCCGCACGCGCGACGCCGCGGCGTCGCGCGGCGGCTGCTCGCCGCCGCGCACGCGTCGGCGGCGCGCGGCGGCGTCGAGCACGTGTACTGCCACGTGGAGCGCGCCAACGCCGCGGCGCGGGGGCTGTACGAGAGCCTCGGGTACGTCGCGGAGGCGGAGGAGAGCGACTGGCTCGCGGGGAAACTGGGGAGGCCACCGCGCGTGCTCATGCGTAAGAGCCTCTGAGACTCGACTCGAGCGAGACGCGCCGCCTTGATGAGATGTGTACATCAAACGAGCGCGCGCGCGCGCGTGTAATACGTTCCCAAAAGTGTTTCTTTAAAAACATTTCTTCAAGGCACGACGAGTGCGTTCTGGATTCTGGATTATTGAACGTGGATTGAATAAAAGAGACATTGCGAGAATATGGTCGAGCGAAAACTTGAGTTATGAACCCAGGAGAGTCCACCCGATTTTATCCGACGTTTTTTGCCCCAACCGAAAGCCAAAGGACGCATGACCGACCACGAAACTGCAGCGAAAACACTGCTCTGTCTTGATCGACGCCGGTGTCGGCGGGCTCGGCACATCGGAGCGCCGGAGCCGGTGGAAGCCTGGATCGGGCGAGGGAGGCGCGCGTGAACGCGCCTCGGGCCCGTGCCACCCGATCGTCCTTGGGAGGACGAGCGGTTCACCATGAGGTGCGTCTCCGTTCCCGCGTCCGCGACGGCCGACAGAGCCCTTTTCCAGCCACATGCGAAGTCCACCGAAGTCCGATGCGTGTCGGGACACGCTGACCCCATCGATCGACCTTTCTCTCCTCGCAGCGATGCGGACAGCATCCAGAGCCTGCCGGGCAGCGTGGACATCAGCACCGATGACGATGAAAGCGGGAGAGGCGCCTCGACAGCGTTCCCGGACGTCGACGCGGCGGGGCCCTCGGGCTCGGGAGGCTCGCCGTCGGGCGCCAACCCTCCCACGGCGTTCGCGAAGTTTCCCCGGCTGGCGGAGATCCGCGCGGCGGACCAGTGGGAGAAGAGGTTGGAGAAGAGGTCCGGGGGCGGGACTTCGAGCCGGGGGACCGGCGCGCGCGCGGACGCGAGAGCGGACGCGAGCGCGGACGCGAGCACCAGCGGCATGGAAACCACCCCCTTCGGGAGCTCGGGGGGGGAATCGGGCGGGGACTCGGACGGGTCTTCTTCCGCTTTGTATTTCTCCGAGCCGGACTCGGGAGGGGCGCCGCGGCGTCTGTTCCACTCCGTGCACGGCGCGAACCAATTCACACCCGGGGGGGCGCTGGTCAGCCACCCGCCCGGAGGCTTCGGGCGGTCGTCCGAAGAGTTTAACCCCACACTCGCGGGCTCCGACGGGTCGCTGATTCCCACCGGGCAGTCCAAGCGAAGGCGAAGGCGGCGGATGAGCTCGGGGAAACTCGTGCGGCTGGGGAGCGAGGTGTCTCTCAAGGCGCTGAGCCTGGTGAATCCGGTGAACATCGCGAGCGCGGTCTCTTCCTCGCAGGCGCCCAACTTGAGGCGACACGTGCTAGCGGCGGAGAAGCTGGAGCGGGAGTTCCCGTACCAGGGACTCGACTCGTCGAAAATGAGACGGGACAGCTTCGCGCGGCGCGACGACCCGTTCGCGGTCGGCGCGGCGAACACGAAAAAAAAGCAGACGTTGACGCAGCGCTGGTTTCCCGACGGCGTCAAGGCGATAAACCCGCGCTCGGCGTTCATCGTGACGTGGGAGATCACAGTATTTATCGCGCTGTCCATGTTGCTCATGTCCGTGCCTATCGAGCTGGCGTACGTGAACTACGCCCCGAAGGACGCGTGGCGCGCGACTTCCGAGGACGCGCGCGCGCTTTTCGTCGTCGCCCGATTCTTCGACGTGATTTTCTTCCTGGACATCGTCATCAACTTTCTCACCGGGTTCTACCACGAGAATACGCACGCGTACATCACGTCCTTCTCGGACGTCGTTCCAAAGTACCTGGGGAGCTGGTTTTTGGTGGACGTCGCCGCGCTGGTGCCGTACGAGCTGTTCGTGAGACACGGCCGGGCGCTGCGGCTGGTGAAAATCACGAAGCTCAATTACCTCGTCGGGCACGTGCGCGTGACTCGCGTGGTCGGGCGCATGCTCCTGCGTTTGGACATGCAGGTGGTCGAGGTGGTGCAGCACGTGTACGCGGCGTTGGCGATCGTGCATGTGGTGTGCTGCACCTGGTCCATGGTCCTGCTGTACGAGTCCGACACGGGCAACTTTTACGAGCGGCGCGTGCGAGACATGTACGAGGTGGGGTTCGACGAGGCGGGCGATCCCACCAACTGGGTGGCGGCGAACGGCGTGCGCGGCGGGCCGTTCGAGTACTACGTCGCGGCGCTCCAGCTTCTGTTCCAGGGCGAGATGACGTGCACGACACTCGTGGAGCGGATGATGCTCGTGATTTCCATGGCGACGTTCTACGCCTTGCTCATCTTCATCCTCACAGAGGTGATGGTGCTCCTGGGCGAGATCACGTCGCGGTCGGGGCGCTACCGCACGCTGCTGCGGGACATGAACTCGATGATGCGCGACCACGGGTTCCCGATCGCGCTGCGGCAGCGCATGCGCGCGTACCTGCGGTTCAGGCACACGATAATCCGGGGCAACGCCGGCGGGCTGGTCAACGCGCAGTCGGACAACCAGGTGCTGGGTATTCTCTCGCCGCAGCTGCGCACGGAAGCCGTGCTGGCAATGAACAAAGCCGGCATCGCGTCCGTCCCGCTTTTCAAGCAGTGCAACATCCCCGCCGATGCGGTCCTGAACCTCTCCGTCCACGCGCGCGTGCAGGTGTACGCCGGGCACGAGTACATCTTCCAAGGGGATACCCCCGCGGAAAACATGTACGTCATGTCCAAGGGCCTGGCGATGGCGAAGGGCCGGCTGGTCCGCCGGAACGACACATTGGGCCGCGAAGCCGTGTTAGGGGTGAACGCGTACACGGGGAGCGCGTTCACGCTGACCAACGCGACGGTCTTGCACCTCTCCGCGCACTCGTTCCGACTGATGTTCAAGCGGTACCCAGACACAGCCGTGGTCGTGCGGAAGGTGTTGTCGCAGCGCATCGTGAGAGAAGCGCTCCTGACGTACGCGCGGTACATGCGCGCCGTCGACGCCGGCCGGGGCGAGCAGTTCCGGAAAAACATCTTCAACCTCGGTTTTTCGCAGTCGGTGCTGGCGCGCATGATGCTGACGCGCTCGAAGACCATGCTGGAGTTCCTGGAGATGGAAAAGCTGGTGGTGCGCATGCAGCGCGCGTGGCGCCGCAAGATTGCGCGCAGAAAAAGATTCGTGGAGAGACTGCGCGCTCGCGCCGAGCGCGCGGGGATCACCCCGCGGGTTGACGCGGACGGCAACCACAAGAATATTAAGTTTTTGGATTTCGGCGACGTCGCGCTGTTGACCAAATCGGAAACCACGAATGAGCGTCTGGACCACATCGACACCACCCAGCGGGCGATGATGGAGACGCTCAAGATGCTCTCCACGAAGCTGCACGCGATGGACGACAGGACCAGGTCCTTGGAGGTTGGCGGGCCTTCCGCGAGCGACGCGGAGGTTCAGAAGTATAAAAAGACGGGGAAAAGCGTCCTCCTGATGTGAGACCCGCGCGAATCTCGCGCGGGGGGAGGGTGGAAGTAGTCGTGTACAGTATCTAGTCACACGCACCACTCACCAACCCCGGTCCGCCGCGCGTCGTACTTCAGTACTACAGTCCAGCCTTTTGCTTTTCGGCGTCCACCCTTCGAAACACGTTCGTCACCTCAGCCATGATCTGGTCGCGCGCGCACGGCGCGAGGGGTTTCCCCACCCACTTGTCCGGATGCCACCGCTTGGTCTCCTCCACGCACCGCCGTTTCCGCTCCTCCGCGAGCTTCGCGGCGGCGTCGGAAGTCGCTTCCCCCCGGTCCACCAGCACGAGCGGCACGCCCGCCGGAGGCCAAGGCACGTCGTGCCAGTCGATCGTCTTCGCGCCCTCTTTGCGCAGGAACGTTTCCTCGAACGATCGCCACCGCGCGTCGTACCGGTCGCGAAGCGACGCGCGCATCGCGCGCATCTCCGCCTCCCCGGCGGCGCTCCGACGGGCGTCGGCGGAGGAGGCGTCGTTCTCGCCGGCGTCGTCGCCGGCGGCGTCGCCAGACGACGTCGGCTCCCCGCGGACGTACGTCTCCGCGCGCGTCTTTGTCCCCGCGGCGTCTCGGAACACGCCGGGGCCGTGCCTCCGGTCGTTCTCCCACGCGCCCTCGAACGTCTCGCCCGTCCTGTACGTGTACTTCCCCGGGCCGTGGTACCCGCCCTCCCGCCAAAAGCCTTCGTAGGCGCAGCCCGTCTTGAAAAAGCGGCACTCGCCGAAGCCGTGCGGCTTGCCGTCTCGCCACTCGCCCACGTACACGTCGCCGCATTCGTACGCGCACCGCCCGAACACCTCCGGCCGCGCCGAGCGCAGGAATCCCTCGTACGCGTCGCCGCCGTCCGTGACCGAGCCGTGGCACACGCCGTGCGCGCGCGCGACGTACGCGCGAAGCGCCGCCAGGTCCTCCGCGAGCCGAAAAAAACGCTCTCTCTCAAACGCGGCGGCGGCTTTGCCTGTCTCGCCTCGGCCCGCGCCGCGCGCCGTCCGGGACGCCGCCGCGAGGAGCTTCTCCGCCTTCGCCGCGCGCGCCTCCGCGCGCTCGGCGCGGTCCTCCAGCGCCTTCGCGTGGCGGTCGGCGTGCAGCTCGCCGCGCCGAAGTCGCTCGGCGAGTTGCCGAATAGTAGAATCGCGCGCGGTGGACGAGCCTCCGGAGGCGCTCGCCGCGGCGCCCCGATAGCCGAGCTCTCGGCTCGCCGCGCGCGCGGAGGCGTGCGCGGTGGCGGATGCGGTCGTGGAGAGCGTCGTGTAGTGCACGAGCTCGTCCTGTAACATCTGGATGTGCGCGTCCTTGTCCTTGACCCGCCGCTCGAGATCCGCCGCGCGGACCGTCGCCAGGTCCGCCCTCTTCTCCGCCGTGGACGCACGCTCCTTAGCGAGACGGAGCGCGCGATCGGCGCTCGACTCGGGGGAAAGGCTCGTCCGAGCGCGCGTCTGCGTCGATGACATATCGGCCGTGGCTCCAACCCGCCGCGTATCTTCGGACCCGCGCCGTTGCGTCAATGGGGCGTAAACGAATGGACAGTTGACCGGGGCGGTTCCGCACGATTTGCGTCCTCCGAGAAAACGCTTTCGGCGGAACCCGGCGCCCGTCCGACGAGTGCGACTCGGCGGAGTTTCGAGCGAAAACCTGAACAGCGGCACCGGAAGTCCATCCCGCGCGCCTCGCCTGTGCCTCCGGTCGACCAGAGCGATGTTCCGCATGGGCGCGATGAGCGCGAGCTCCAAGGTGCTGCTCCGCAGAAGCCTCGCCGGCTCCTCGAGCGCGCCTCGCCGCGCGGCCGCCGCGCGACGCGCGGTTGTCGTTTCCGCGAACGGCGCCAACTCCGTCGACGCCTCTCGAGGCTCCGCGTACGACTGCGAGTGCTGCCCCCCGGGCTCGCCGTTCCTTTTCCGGCTGCCGAACACGCGCTTCGCGAGCGTCTCCACGCGATCCGCGGCGTCTTCCTCCCCGCGCGTGCTGGCGTCCGCGGTGCCCTCGGACGTCCCCTCCGCCGCGGAGGAGCTGGTGGATTACCTCAACAACTCGTGGACCTCGTTCCACGCCACCGCGGAGAGCGCCAGGATGTTAACCGAAGCCGGCTTCACGCGCCTCTCCGAGCGCGACGAATGGGCGCTGAAGCCCGGCGGCCGGTACTTCTTCACCAGAAACATGTCATCCATCGTGGCGTTCGCGGTCGGGGAGAAGTACGCGCCCGGCAACGGGTTCAACATCATCGGCGCGCACACCGACTCGCCGTGCCCGAAGCTGAAGCCCGTGTCGGCGGTGAAGAAAGGAGGATTCCTGGGCGTCGGCGTGCAGACCTACGGCGGCGGGCTGTGGCACACCTGGTTCGACCGCGACCTGTCCGTCGCCGGGCGCGTGCTCCTGCGGCGCGGGAAGAACAAAGGCCGGACGAGCCACGAGCTGGTGCGCGTGGAGCGCCCCATCATCCGCATCCCGACGCTCGCCATCCACCTCGACCGCAACGTCAACTCGGAGGGGTTCAAGCCCAACACCGAAACGCACCTCGCGCCGCTGCTGAGCACCGCCATCAAGGGCGAGCTCGAGGCGGAGACGAGTGGTGGTGAAAATGGTGAAAAAGCGGAAAAGAAGAAGCCCGCGCACCACCCGCTGTTGCTCGCGGTTCTCGCCGAGGAGCTGGACTGCGACCCGGGCGAGATCGTCGACTTCGAGCTGGAGGTTTGCGACACGCAGCCGAGTGTCATCGGCGGCGCGGCGCGCGAGTTCATCTACAGCGGCAGGCTGGATAACCTCGCCTCTTCCTTCTGCGCGCTCAAGGCGCTGCTGGACGCCGGCGACGGCGGGAGCCTGGCGAACGAGACCGGCGTGCGCATGATCGCGCTCTTCGACAACGAGGAGGTGGGGAGCGACAGCGCGGCGGGCGCGGGCGGCACCGTCGTGGCGGACGCCGTGCGTCGCGCGATCGACGGGCTGAGCGGCGACTCCGAAGCCGAGGGTCTGGCTGAGCGCACGGCGCGCAACTCGTTCCTGGTGAGCGCGGACATGGCGCACGCGCTGCACCCGAACTACATGGACAAGCACGAGGGCAACCACCAGCCTCGCATGCACAAGGGCGTGGTGGTGAAGCACAACGCGAACCAGCGGTACGCGACGACGGCGGTGACGGCGACGCTGTTCCGCGACTGCGCGGCGGCGGCGAACGTGCCGACGCAGGACTTCGTCGTGCGCAACGACATGGGCTGCGGGAGCACGATCGGCCCGATTCTGGCCACCAATCTGGGCATGCGCACCGTGGACGTGGGTGTTCCGCAGCTCTCCATGCACTCCATCCGAGAGATGTGCGGCACTGAGGACATCGACATCTGCGCCAGGCACTTCACGGCGTTCTTCGACCACTTCGCCGCGGTGGACGCGCGGATGGACGACGTCGACGCGTGACGCGCGCGTACGCCAACGGAGGTGTCGGAGGCGGAGTGATGCGTCGTGTGACGTATTGTCGTTTAACGTATTGTCGTTTAACGCATCGCGTACGCTTCGCGTAAAAGATATTAAAAGATATCAGTATTCCGAGTGTGTTCCGAGTTTGTTTGCCAACGCCGCCGCCCACGCCCTTTGCTTGGCGTTGAACGCGCGCGGGCGCGACGACATCAGCACCAGCCTGTGCTTCCCGCCCGTCGCGCTCGCGGGCTGCACGAGCACGGATTCCACTCCCGGAGGCATGAAGCCCCAATTGTTCGCGCCCGCGCGATCGATAGAGACGCGGTCGCGCAGGTACGTCGCCTCGAGCGGCGGAAGGTCCCTCAACCCCCGCGCGTCCGTCGCGGAAGCCGTGAGCGCGGCGAGCGTCGACTCCGCCGACCCGGGGGGGGACGCGCCGGTGGTGGGCAGACGCACGCTCCCGCGCGCGCACGTCACGCCCGCGCCGTCCACCCACAAAAACGCACCCTGCGCGTTGGTCTGCGTCAGGAGCGCGTACGTGCTCCACGCCGCGTCTGCGGCGGCGTCCGCGTCCGCAGCGAGCGCGGGCGCCAGCGCGAACACCTGCTCGCCGCCCGCCACGTCCAGGGTCCCGCCCTCCACCGCGCCCGTCTCGTCCAGCCGGCGGCCGAGCGCGGGGACCACCACGCACGCGGCCGCCAGGACGCCGCCGATGAGCTCCGTGCGCGCCTGCGCCTCGGACGGGCTCGCGCCCGACAGGTGGTTCACCACCAGCAGGGACGTGCCGAGCAGGCCGATCACGCGCGGGATGTCCTGGTCGTCGAAGCCGGGGATGCCGAGCGTGAATCTGAACACGGCGAACTCGTCGTCGTCCGCGGCGCGCGTCGTCGTGCGACGGCGGGGGGAGACGCACCGCCGAGGGACGACCGCCGCCGGAGAGTATCGGGTCCCATTCCGTCCGGCGAGCCTCGCCGTCGGCGCGTGGGTCGAGCTGACCGCAGCGCGCATCGCGCAGTACTGCGCGACGGACGACGTGTCCGCACGACGTAAAAATGTATGGAAAAACCTCGAGACCCGGCCGCGAGCCAGAAGGCACA
>Ga0181560_10004551_pt1 | contig 12500 bp, 10 predicted proteins | sample 011ome_20_FD_133751 | JGI IMG/M metagenome (GOLD analysis project Ga0181560, IMG submission 133751) | Coastal salt marsh microbial communities from the Groves Creek Marsh, Skidaway Island, Georgia - 011509CT metaG (megahit assembly) | ecosystem: Environmental > Aquatic > Marine > Intertidal...
CTGGGCAGGAGGTGGGTGGGTGCAAGGGCAGGGGCAGGGGCAGGGGGAGGGGGGGGGCGAGGGCGGGGGCAGGAGCGGGGTGGGGGGAAGGGGGGGGGGGCGGGGGGGGGGGGGGGGGGGGGGGGGGGGGGGGGGCGTCGGTCAGCGGGGTGGGCACGAGAGATCGGTAGATCGATCGGTCGAAGAGGGAAAAAGTCATTCCGCGCGACGACGTCTGGCGGTGAAGGGCCTCGCGAGCGACGCGGGCGAAGGGCGACGCGCACCTCGCGAGAGCGCGGAGCGCGGACGCTCCATCGCGGCGGCGCGATCGAGCGAGCGCGCGCGCGCGGTGGTGCGCGCGGAGAGGAACAGGACGCGTTCAAATCGGCCACCAAGAGACAGGACGCGGACGACGCGACGGAACAGGCGGAACAACCACCTGGAACAACCGAGGCGCGCCAAGCGCTACTGTACGTGTAGTGGCCCGCACGATGTCATTTCTTCGCGGGCGTCTCGTCTCCTGGGCGCACTCTCCGACGCGCACGGTCGGACCCCCGCGACCGTCCCCGCGGCGCCACACTCCCCCGCGAGAGCGCACGTCGGCCGCGAGAGCGCGCGTCGTCCGCTCCGACTCGGTCCGGCGTCGAACACCGCTCCTCGCGACCGACCGTAATCCTCGAGATCCTCGAGATGGCGTCCGAAACCCCGCGTACGTCGTGCGCGGCGCGACGCGTGGCGACGATGACGCGCCACCTCACGCGCGCGCCCGTCGCCGCCTCCCCCTCACCCTCCTCCTCCGGCGGGTTCGCCGTCGCGATCCTCGGCGCCGCGGGCGGGATCGGCCAGCCGCTGTCGCTCCTCATGAAGCGCCATCCGATGGTGACGAGCCTCCGCCTCTTCGACGTCGCGCCGCTCGCGAAGGGCGTCGCCGCGGACGTCTCGCACGTCGACAGCGCCGCGCGCGTCGACGGCTTCGTCGGCGATACGCAGCTCGGCGCGGCGCTCCACGGCGCGGACGTCGTCCTGATCCCCGCGGGCGTCCCGCGGAAGCCCGGGATGACGCGCGACGACCTCTTCAACGTCAACGCGGGCATCGTTCGCGACCTGACCGCCGCCGTCGCGACGCACGCGCCGGCGGCGATACTTCTCGTCATCTCCAACCCGGTCAACTCCACCGTGCCGATCGCCGCGGAGGTTTTGAAGACGCGCGGCGTGTACGACCCGAAGAAGCTGATGGGCGTGACGCACCTGGATGTCATGCGCGCGCGGACGTTCGTCGCGGACGCCGTCGGGGGCGAAGCGGATGGCGAACGCCGCCGCGCGTCAGGTGCGTTCTATACACTGGTCCCCATACGACCGCGTTCGCGTGGTGAACGCCGATCCTTAAGGACTTTTGCCGTCGTCTCTCTCCGCCCACCCCACGGTTTCAATTCCCGCCCTCGACGCCTTTCAACTCCACCTGACGCCTTTGAACTCCACCCCGACTTTCGCTTGTATAGAACGGCCCTCGTACGACGTCCCCGTGGTGGGCGGGCACGCGGGCGTCACGATACTCCCGCTGTTGTCGCAGACGAAACCGTTCCCTCGCGGTGGTTTCAGCGAAAAGGAGATCGCATCGCTGACGAACCGGATTCAAAACGGCGGGACCGAGGTCGTGGAGGCCAAGGCGGGCGCGGGCAGCGCGACGCTCTCGATGGCCGCCGCCGCCGCGGAGTTTGCCGATCTCGCGTTGCGAGGTTTGGCCGGCGAGCGCGGCGCGTGGGGATGCGCGTACGTCGACGGCGGCGGCGGCTCCGAGATCAAGGCGCGCGGCTTGGAGTTCTTCGCGTCCAAGGTGAGGCTCGGGCGGCGCGGCGTGGAGCAGATCGCGGGGCTCGGGCGGATGACGCCGGGCGAACGCGTTGGGTTGGAGAAGGCGTGCGAGGAGCTGCGAGGGTCCATCGCGAAAGGGAAGGCGTTCGTCGCGGCGGGCGGCGGCGACGGCGGCGGAGCGAAGAAGTGAAGCGAGGGAGGGAGGCGATACTCCGCGCGCATACGCGCTCTCGGCGTTGTTTTCAACCAGATGCGTGTACACATAATAAACCTCATTCATCACGGAAGCGCTTCGCGTCGCGTCGAATCGAGTGTTCACATCTCGTCGAGGATGGACGCGATCTCCGCGAAAACCTCCGTCTTCGCGCGGTCGCCGTCGATCTCTCTGATCTTCCCCTCGTACCTCCCGACGACCGCCTCCACGTTCGAGTGATGCACGGCGAGGCGGTTCTTCGCCTTCTCCTCCGTGTCGTCCGATCGAATCGTCAGCCTGTCGACGACGTCCTCCGGCGGCGGGAAAAACTTCACGTGGTAGATGGCCCCCGTCTCCGGGTCCAGTCGTCTCCCCACCACGCGCTCGATGAGCATCTCGTCCGGGACGTTCAGGAGGAGGAACACGTCCGGGGTGATCCCCTCCTTCTCGATCGCGTCCGCCTGCGACGCGCTGCGCGGGTATCCGTCCAGGAGCCACCCGTTCTCCTCAGCCTCTTCGCAATCCAACGCGTCCTTCACCATGGTCACGACGACCTCGTCCGGCACGAGGTCGCCGCGATCCATGTACGCCTTCGCCTCGAGCCCCGCCGGGGTGCCCTCCGCGACGGCCGCGCGGAGGAGGTCGCCCGCGGAGATGTGCACGAGGCCGAACTTCTCGACGATGAGCTCGCACTGCGTGCCCTTCCCGGACGCGGGCGCGCCGGCGATGACGACGCGCTTGGGCGTCTTCGTCGTCGCGGCGAGCGCGACGACGGCGGAGGCGCGATCGCGAGGAGACGACGATCGCGCGGGGGCGCGCGCGCGCGCGCGGAGCTCGGCGCGCGAGGCGTCGCCCCCCGCGGCGAAGCGCGCGCGCGGCGTCGCGATCGCGGACGACGCGGTGAGGGTGAACGATGCCATTTTGGTCGGCGTTGGCGGCGTGTCGGCTCGACGCGCGAGGGCGGAAGTGGCCGGCGGCGACGGCGTTATCCACGGTGTATCCAGGGTGTCGCTGTCGACGACGACAAGGCGCGCTGCCATTTCCTTCCATCGCCTCGGGCGGCCAGCGGCTCCACGCGCCGCGCGGCGATGGCGGCCGCGGTCGCGGTCGCGCCGCGCGCCGCGCCGCGGAGCGCCGTCGCGTCGACGGCGACGGCGCGGTGGCGCGGCGTCGGACGCGCGGCGGCGGTCGCTCGAGGGCCGTCGTCGTCGTCGCGTTCGTCCTCCGCTCGGCGCGGGTCTCCGTCGTCCGCGAACGACGACGAGTGCGAGACCGCGTCGCCGTCGTCGTCGTCGTCGTCGTCGCCCTCCGCGGCGGCGTCCGAGAAAGCCGCGGCGCTCCGCGCGGAGCTCGAGGACGTGCGCGCGCGCGCGAAGCGCGTCATCGCGCGCGGCGAGCGCCTCGTCCACCGCGGCGTCGAGCTCGACGCCGCCGCGATTCGAATCGTGCGCGACGCGAGCGGATGCGACGACGACGCGCGCGCGCTGCTCCGAGCCAAGGCCAAGGTGAAGGGGACGCTGTCGCTGACGACGGACCGCGCGGAGGCGCTCGCGCGGCTCGCGGAGGCGCTCGAGCGCGCGATCGTCGCGTTGGAGGAGCGCGCCGCCGCGGAGGAGGAGGAGGATGGGGGCGTCGACGGCGCCGTCGTCGTCACGTTCGCCACCCCCGGTCCGGACGGCGGCGACGACGACGTCGCGGAGACGTCCGTCGCGTTGCGCGCCGGCGAGAACGTCCTCGCCGCGGCGATGCGTCTCGGCGTCGTGTCGCGCGACGCCGCGAGCGCGCTCTGCCTCGAAGGCCGGTGCGACGGATGCGTCATGGAAGTCGTTCGCGTCGACGGCGGCGACGGCGGCGGCGGCGGCGCGGCGACGCTGCGGACGTGTCAGGCCGACGTCGGGGACGACGAGCTGGGGGGGCGCGCGACGTCGGCGGTGCGGCTGTGGTGGGATCCAGACGGCGTGGGCGACGCCGCGTTCGAAGACGGAGGGGCGTGGATGGACGAGGAGGACGACGAGGAGGATGACGACGACGCCGACGAAGAGGAAGAGGTAGAGGAGGCGGCTGACGAGGACGATCCGTTTCAGACGGGGCGAGGCGTCGGCGCTCGAGGAACCCGGGCCGCCGCCGAGGGTGACGCGCCGCAGGACTGGGAGACGTTCGAGGGGAGCAAGTATTATCGCGAGTAGGTAGCCCACTAGTCTCATCACGTCGCGCATATATCATAGACTACGCTATCTTCTAGTAAATAAAAACGCTCCTCGCGCGTCGGTTATCGGTTTCTTCTCACACCCGCGAGTCGTACAGCAGGTCCTCCTCCTCGACGTCGTCGCCGTACTTGAGATACGCGACGCCGTTGCCCTTCCTCTTCATCTCGTGCAGATGCACCTTCCGCCCGGACGCCTGCGCGCTCTGCATGTGCTTCAACTGCGCGGCGTACAGCGACATCCCCGGGTCGGGCTTCCCGCGGAACGTCACCGCGAGCCTCTCGTAATGCCGCAGCGCCACGACTTGCGCGTCGTCCACGATGGGCTCCTCCGCGTCGCGGCCGTCGACGACGCGCCTCGTCTCCACGCGAACCAAGTTCTCCACCTTGTAACAAAATTTCAGCGCGAGCTGCTCTCGGAGGCGCAACAGCGTTCGCTCCTCCAGCGATACCTCTCGGTCGTGGCCCCGGCCTTCCTCGCGCGCGAGCAGCGTGATCGCGTTGGTTTGCCGCGGGATGCGCTTCCCGCCGTCGACGTCGACGAGGACGTCGTTTCTGTCGAGATCCGCGGCGAGGACGGACCGGAGCTCGCGCGGGAAGATCCGCGCCGCCGCGCTCGCGGGCTTGGCGATGGTGATGTCCGCCCATCGAAGGACGCCGTTCTTGACGTCCACCATCATCACGATCCGCGGGACGTAGTGCTCCCAGAGCCTCGCGCCCATCTTGTCGACGTACGAAAACTCAGTCATGACGGCGTCGCCGTCCGCCTCCGAGGTGATCGTCTCCGTCTGCAAGCCGCGCTCGCGGAGGTACGCATACAGTTTCGCGACGCGGATCTTCGCGTCGAACGTCGCGTGGAAGTGCACCGTGCCCGCCGCTTGCTCGGTCTTGAGGTACACGAACGCGTACGTGGCGACAGCGAGGATGAAAAACGCCGTCATGTTGATCCAAAACCACGGCGCGTCCGGGTGGAGGATGAGCGGATACGTCACGTCGTACTTGAGCCAGCTCTGCCAAATCACCGTCCACTCCCCGGTCGTTCGATCGAGAATCTTGAACGCGAGCCATCCGCACGCGAGCGCGGTCATCGCGTCGCGAGCGCTGATCGGGTTCGTCTTTTTGATCGCCGACGCGCACTCGACGTACAGCTGTTTCGTGTCGAGGTTGACTTTTCGCTGCAACGCGCGCGCGACGTTCGTGATTTGCCCATCCAGAAAGCCGATCTCGTTTCGAATCGCCGCGACTTGCTTGTCGCAGTCTTGAACGCGCCCTCGCAAGTTCCGCTCCATCTGCGGGATCTGCATGATGTGGTACAGGCGCTTCCCCGCCTTGGTCGTCGGGACGTTTTCGGGCGCGAGCGCGTCCTTCTCCACGGAACTCGCGAGCGATCGCATCACCTCCTCGAGCATGATGCAATCCTCGTTGATGACGCCTAAATTATTTCGAATCGTCGCCACGTGCATCGGGTCTTCGTGGTACTTATCGATCATCTCCTGCTGCGTCTTGAGCTGGTCCGCCATGATGAACAGTCGGTTGAAGAAGTTCATCACGAAGTCCTCTCGCGACTTCAACGCCAGGTACGCGAGCAGGAGCGTCTCGTGTCGGATGCAATCGGGGCCGGCGAATAAGACGCCGGCGTCGCCGAAGATGACGACGTCGTTCTCCGTGATGTCGAACGCGTGCTGGGTGTCCCCTATGACTTGCTTCAGCTCCGCTTCGAGGGCGTCGCCGTCGAGGTATCGTAACGCTCGGAGCTTCGGGGTTATTTTCTCCGCGATGAACACGTTGACTTTGTTCCGGTTCTCCTGGTTCCCGTTGAACACCATCCGCAACATGTTCTGCTGGTGCTTCGACGTGAGCGACTCCGTGACTTTGCTGCTGTCCTGGTGAATGTCCGTCATCACGCGCGCGAGGTTATCCAGACTCAGGTCGTTCAACACCGAGTCCATGATCGCCTCGACTTTCAACCCGTACAACGTCACGCCGTCGCGTTGATACCGAATACCGAAATTTTCAACCTGCACGATGCCCTCGTCCTCGGGGAACTCCACCTCCGCCTCGATGTTGATCCACTGCGCGGCGTCGAAACTGTTCACGTTCACCTTCGTGAGACCCACCGGCACCTCCAGCGTCGTCTCCGTGCTGTGCGCGTCGATCACGCTCGAGAAGTACCCCCCTTTGATTCGCTCGGCGGCGCCGAGCTTCTGCGTCAGCTGCATGATCTGATGAGGGTCGTCACGCGCGAAAGCGAAGCGTTCATCGGTCAGTCGAAAGGGGGGAGGGCGATGAACTGTCTGTCGAAACCGAGGGGCGGTGGGTGAATGACGAAACGAAACGAAACGAAACGAAACGATCGCGCAGAACGCACCTGGTTACACCCGAACGGAATCCACTCGCCGACGAGGACGACGAGCCGCGACAGCGTCACCTGCACGTCCAACTCGTCCAGAACGTTGCTGCCCCCCAGCGCCGCCTCCCCCGCGCGGTGCGCGTTCGACGCGAGCGGCTTCGAGAGGTCGCGCAGCGTGTAAGGGAGGTACGGCGACGACACGTACGACACGTCCTCCGTCTCCGTGATTCCGCTGTCGACGCAGTATCCGAGCGCCGACTTCAGCTTAAACGCGTCGTCTTCCCACGACACCATGAGGAGCGACCCGGTCGGGTCGTATATCACGTCGTCGATCTCGTCGCGCTCCGCGGACGTGAGCGGGGACTCGCGCAGGGACGCCATCCCGGCTTCGGTGATTTGGTACGCCACCACGGGTTGCTTGTCGTGCGCGATGGAACGCATCGCGCGCACGAGCTTCGCCTCGACGAGATCGTCGAGATTATCGCGCCCCTCTTGCGTCGTGTTCAAGTACACGCGCGATCCCGCGACCATCGCGCTCGCGGGAGCGTAGTCGAAGTCGAAGACGCCCGCGACGATGAGCTCGTACATCAGCACCAGAAGCGGTTGGAATCGAACCCAGAGCTCCTTCTCCGTCGGTCGCTCGGCGTAGCGCGAGTATTTGCTCACCAAGTATAACACTTTGTAGTGCTCCACAGTCAGCGCGTCCATCATCTCTTGCGTGAGCAAGTGCCCGAACTCGACGTCGCCGACGTTGCTGAACGAGATGTCGTACCCGCCCGTGGGGCGAAACGCGTCGAACGTCAGCGTGTCGTTGTTGATGGAGTGCATCTTCCGTCGAAAATTTTCGCCGTGTTCGTAAAACGGCTCGTGGTCCGCGATCTGCGCGGTGACGAACAGCCACGCGTGTATCATGCTGTGCAACAAACCTTCTTTCGTCATGTTCGTGAGCTTAAACTTTCGCATCGCCTCCGGCATGCGTATGTGCACGCTGCGTCGCTCGGCCGCGCCGCGGCGGCGTTCGACGTCGCACGCGACGCCGCACATCAAATTTTTGTGTTCGCCGTGCCACCACCCGGGCACCGCGGAGCACAGGCAGTACCGAAACTCGTTCCCCTCGTGCTCGTCGCGCGAGATCCACCCGAACGTGACGTTCTCTGAGAGCTTGCTCTCGAAGTACGTGGAGTTGTAGTACTCGAAAAGCGCGTTCGCGTCCGTCCAGTTGTCGTTGTGGACGTTGGAGAGGTGCACCGCCATGCGTCTCGCTTCGAGCGCTCGCTTCGCTTTGCCCCAACCCGCGCCCCTGGGCTTCTTCTCGCCGCCGCCGCCGCCGTCGTCGTCGTCGTCGTCGTCTTCGAACTTGACGTTCACGCGCTTGTCGAGCTTCTCCGAGATCTCGCGCTCGGTGTTGTCCGCCCTGCGGTTCGGCCGTCGTGACTCCCTCTGCGTGTGAATCTCGTTCTCCACGCGCGCGCCCTCCTCCGCGACGGTGCCGCCCGACGCGCCGTCGCCGTCCGCGCCGCCGTCGCCGCGCGTTTCCACGCCGCCCTTGCGCAGGCGCTCCTCCACGAGCGCGCGCTGCCTCGCCGCTCTCTGCGCGAGCGCTTTCTCGCGCAACGTCTCGCCCTCGTGCGCGTGTATCGACCCCGCGTCCGCGCGGCCGGAGACGGACGCGGCGTTGTTCGCGTCGTCGGCGACGTCGGCCGAGCCGCGGGGAGCGACGCCGTCGCGTATCGCCGCGCCCCTGGCCCATCGACCCCCGGGCTCGGCGGGCGGCGGCGCCGCCGCGCCGCCGCCGCCGCCGTCGCCGCGGGCGTCGCTCATGACGTGATTCGCGCGCCTCGCCCCGCGCGCCGCGGCTCTGGACGGGGGGGCGCGCGGCGTCGTGATTTCGAAGCGAACGCAACGGTTGGACGCGCGCGCGGCCAGGCGGCCGTTTCTTCAGTCAGGGAATAATCTGGTTCGAACACCCCACGAATTCGATGCGTGTGCGATATGATATGATATGATATGATACAGGCGACAGTCTCGAGAGGAGGCTGGGAGGGCAGACGAGGGCGACGCGTCGTTCGCCCTCTCCCGCCCCCCCCCCCCGTCGTCCTTCTCTTCACGCGGCGTCCGCGCGCGCCGCGAGCAACGATTCGACGGAACCCCCGAATCGCTTCTTCGTCTCGAACGCGTACGGATCCTCCACCTCCACCGGGAACGCGACGCCGCTCGTGTGCTTCTCCACGATGTCCATCATCCCCATTAGGAGTTCGCTCTTAACCTTGAGGTGCGCGTTCAGAGGCATCTTGTGGACGTGCACCTCGACGCCGATCTTGAGGCAGTCATCCGCGAACCTGAGGGTCGTTCCATACGAGCGAACGTCGGGGTGGAGTTCAAAGGCGTCAGATGGAGTTGAAAGGCGTCGAGGACGGGGATTGAAAGCGAGGGGTGGGCGGAGAGACACGCCGGGAAAAGTCCTTAAGGATCGGCGTTCACCACGCCGACGCGGTCGTATGGGAACCAGTGTATAGAACGCACCCGGTCAGGTTCACGCGCACGGGGTGACGCCGGTCGTTTGTCTTCGGGTGCGATCGAAGGTACTTCTCCATCTCGTCCGGGATCGCCGGGATCGCGCGGTGGCGGTCCGAGTACCGCACGCGAAACTCGATGATCAACACGCGGTCGGTCATCCGCGTCACGTTGATGACGTTGGCGCCGAGAAAGTACCCTGCGGTTTAAGTTTCGGTCGAGCGTTTTGTAGGTAGGGCTAAAAAGGAATGGTTCGGGGTTCGCCGCGCACCGTTCGGCACGTAGGTCGGCTTGGTGTCTTTCGCGATGAGCGTCGTCTGGTACCACCCGATCTCTTTCACGAGGTAGTCTGAGGGTCGTTCCATACAAAGCGATGTCGGGGTGGAGTTGACAGGCGTCAGTTGGAGTTGAAAGGCGTCGAGGGCGGGGATTGAAAGCGGGGGGTGGGCGGAGAGATGCGACGGGCAAAGCCCTTAAGGATCGGCGTTCACCACGCCGACGCGGTCGTACGGGGACCAGTGTATAGAACGCGCCTGACACGGACGGCGTCCCGCTGCCCCTGAACCCTTGCCCCCCGGTCACGAAAATCTCCTCCCCGAGCGTGAACGGGCGAAGGATCGCGAGCATCGTCCCTCCCAAAAAGTTCGCCACGACGTCCTTCGCGGCGAGGCCGAACGTCAGACCGCCGACGCCGCCGACGCCGAGGATGCTGCTCGTGGGCATGCCGAGCAACGCCACCGCGCGGGCGACCGAGCTGAGGGTGATGATCGCACCAGGGTCAAATTTAAAGGCGTCAGATGAGATTGAAAGGCGTCATAGGGGCAGTGATCGAAAGCGAGGGACCCTGGGCGGAGAGACACGCCGGGAGATAAAGTACTTAAGAATCGGCGTTCACCGCGCCGACGCGGTCGTACGGGGACCAGTGTGAAGGAGAACGCGCCCGAGCGAGAGCAAGATGGCGACGAGACGCGTGAGGACGATCCGCAACGACGCCTCCGCGATCTTCGCCTTCGTCCTCAACAGCTCCGGGAGCCACCTCTGGTTGCACATGACCGCGACCGCGCCGAGACCTAGCGTGTACACGGCGAGGTCGAAGTCGCCGACGCCGCGGGAGACGACGCCGCCGCCGGCGAACCCGCCGTCGAATCCGAACATTCGCACGACGACGTTATCGCGCGCGTACAGCGTGACCCACACCGCCTGCAGCGTCTTCATCGGCCCTCCGAGCCACCCGAGGAGGCTCTCTTTGAACGAGTTCTCGTCGAACGCGAAAGGTTCGATCTCGCCGGGCCCCCTCTCGCCGCCTTCGTCGCCTTCGCCGCCGCCGTCATCGACGCGTCGTCGCCGCTTTAACCTCCACTCGTACAGCTGTCGCCGCCACTTGTCGATGGCGAGCTGCATGAGCACGATGAGCCACACGTCCTCGATCGACCACGGGTCTTTGATGTGGCGCTCGCACCCGCGCGCGAACGCTCGGATCTCCCTCCCGACCCTCTGCGCGCTCGAGTCGATCGCGCGCGACACCGGCTCCGGGAGCCGAACGATGTTCGGATCGATGCTCGAGACCATCTGCTCGACGCTCGAGACGGTCGCGGTCGCGGTCGCGGACGACGACGACGCGGTCCTCCTCGCCGCCGCGTTCGCGCGCGCCGGCGACGCGAGCGACGCGGCGAAGAGGATCGACGCCGCGAGGACGCGCGCGAACGGCGGCGTGCCGTACGGCGACGCGCGGCGACGCCGCGCGGAGGCGGAGGCGTCGTCCCCCGGGCGCTTCTCCGTCGAATGTCGCGGAGGCGGAGAACCGCGCGGCGGTCGCGCGGGGGACGGCGACGACGACGACGAAGACGAAGAAGACGCGGACGCGGCGGCGGCGACGACGACGCCGCGCGCGCGGGCGCCGCGGCGACGCGCGCCGGTCGCGACGACGCGTCGCGGCGGCGCGGAGAGGCACGTCGCGACGCGTCCGTCGTTGTTACGCCGCGCGATGCCGCCTCCTCTGAAGGATAATAAATTAGGGCGAGCGCGCGAGCGCGCGTCGACGACTCCGCGCGTCGCGACGACCGACGCGAAAGTCGTCGTCGTCGTCGTCGTCGTCATCGCGCGCGCGGTGTTCGCTCGCGAAGCGAACGAGCGACGCGTCGCGCGAGCGGCGCGTCCCTCGCGCGGCGGAGGAGTGCGCTCCCTCGATTGTGTCGGAGGGCGATTAAAACTGCATCATTCCGGAAGTCACGACACGCGTGCGTCAAGAAGAATACTGCACTGTCTCGTAAGTGTATGCAATGGTCTCGCGACGCCGCCGCCGCGCCGCGCCGTCGACTCATCGATTCCCGCCGTAGTGCGACCGATACCGCGACGGCTCCCCCTCCCTCGCCCGACCCCCTCCCTCCCCCGCCCTCTCCTCGTCCTCCTCCCACACCTTTCGAAAGCGCACCTGGCAATACTCCCCCGCGCCCTTCCGAAACACGCACGCGGGATCGAAGTCGTGCACCTCGCGCAACAACTCCACGAGTCTCTCCGCGGCGTGCTCCACCGTCGCCTCTCCCTTCACCGCGGTCGCCTCCGCGGCGTTCCCGGTCGCGCCGGCGTGGTTGAGATCCTGCGCGAGCCACCCGAACCCGATCCCGCCGCCCTCCGGCGAGAGATACGTAAAGTCTCGCTCCATGTCCGCGCCCGCCGAAGGGAAGTCGCGCGCGCGCGACATCGTCACCGACTCCGGATGCAGATGCAGCATGACGCTCGTCTCGACGTCGCCCGCGTGCAGCCCGTGCTTGATCTCCTCGTCGTCGTATAAACCCTCCGGGACGCCGAACGAGAACCAGTTGACGCAGACGACGAACATCCCGAACCTTTTACGGAGGTCTCTCGCGACGATGTCCATCACCTGCGGCTGACCGCCGTGCGAGTTGAAGAGGACGAGCTTCTCGATTCCCGCGCGGTGGACGCTCTCGCCGATGTCCGTCCACGCCGCGATGAGCGTGGACGCGCTCAGCGATATCGTCCCCGCGAAGTCGTCGTGCTCCACGGACTTGCCGTACGGAAACGCCGGGAGCACCGTGAGCGGAATCTCGGAAGGGAGGAGGCGCAGCGCGACGTCGAGCACGCCCGCGTTGATGGCCGCGTCCACGCAGACGGGGAGGTGCGGGCCGTGCTGCTCTATCGCGCCCACGGGGAGGAGCGCGATGACGTTCGAGGCGTCCATCTCGTCGAACTCCGCGGTCGTCATGTCCGCCCAACGCCGCTTCGGGAGAAGCGAGGAGGAGGAGGAGGAGGAGGAGGAGGAGGAGGACGAGGGCGATGATGTCTCCGCCGACGCGTTTCCGCCATTCGCGGTCGCGGCCGTCGCGCGCGACGGCGCGCGGTGGCGCCGCCGCGACGCGCCTCGCTCGTCGCGCCGCCGCGACGAGGCGCGCGACGCCGCGGCCGTCGCCGGGGTCGCGCACGTCGCTCGA
>Ga0181560_10004556_pt1 | contig 12492 bp, 12 predicted proteins | sample 011ome_20_FD_133751 | JGI IMG/M metagenome (GOLD analysis project Ga0181560, IMG submission 133751) | Coastal salt marsh microbial communities from the Groves Creek Marsh, Skidaway Island, Georgia - 011509CT metaG (megahit assembly) | ecosystem: Environmental > Aquatic > Marine > Intertidal...
AGCGGTTTTAAACACCACTATTCCAGCACCAATATCCCTGTAATAGGTGCTATGAGCGCCTGTTGGTATACTCTCAATAAACTTATCGATATACCTATCTTGAATCGAAGGAGAAAACAAAAGCACTGACAATACTGCTAAAATTTCCACAACAACCAAGATTATATAACGCCGCCAATGGGGCCGCCATGCCAGCGCAGCCAACATGCCCCCACAGGCTCTAATCAGAAAATTAATCCTCTCACCAGTTAGCACAGACATAATAATGCTAATTAAAGACAATCCAGCCATAATTGAAGCTAGCCTTGGTTTTGAGCCTATCGCCAGTGCCACCATGATTGTGAAGGTCGGCAGACCAACCTTGGATAGGTAATTGCCCGAAACCAAATCATCGTAAGGCCAAGACAACCGTCCACCCTTCTGGCCTTCAATTATGATTTACGCTATCAAAATACCGGTCATCAACATCATGCCAAGGGCAGTTGAAATCAACATGACATATAATAGGCGTTTATCAGTGCTGAGCCAAAAGGCTGTTGCCATTGCAAATAGCGGAAAGCGAAACCATGCCAAACCTTCAGCAAACGCATAGGACGGCATCACCGATAATGCCGATGAAACCATACAAACTCCTAGAAACAAAAAGCTTGCCCTCACCCAGAAAACATTTAGCCAGCTACCGTCGCGTTTCACAATTGACCGAACAACAAAGGCTATTGCTAAAATTGAAAGCCAAATATCAGCTGGGCTTCGTTCGATCAGTAGTATAAAGGGGCCAAGAAGCCAAAAAATATGAAGTCCTTTTTCCCAGCGCGGCATTTCAGCAAGCGCGCTGCCCAAGTCAGTCCAAATTTTTTGAAACATCGCATTGATTTTTGGCTCTAACGCTTGATGGGGTTCATTCACGATAATTCGGCCTTTCATGCCTAATCTTTTCTTTTATAATAGGCTAAAAACCAATCAGCAAATTTTTGAACACCATCGATGATTGGTGTATCGGGCTGGAACCCGACCCAATTACAAAGTTCACTTGTATCTGCCGATGTAGCGGGTATGTCACCCGGTTGCATTGGCATAAAATTCTTCCTTCCCGTAACCCCAAGTGCCGTCTCAAGCGCCCTGATATAGTCCATCAACGGTGTTGGGCTACCGTTACCGATGTTAAACACGCGATATGGTGCGGTCGATGCTGCAGGGTCTGGGCGTAACGCATCAAAATTCGCATCTGGCGTTGCTGGTTTGTCAAGGACTCGGACGACCCCTTCAACAATATCATCGATATAGGTAAAATCACGAACCATATTGCCATCATTAAACACATCAATGGGCTTGTTCTTTAACATAGCATCCGCAAACTTAAACAGAGCCATATCGGGCCGGCCCCATGGGCCGTAAACGGTAAAAAACCGCAATCCGGTTGTCGGCAGATTATATAGGTGGCTATAGGTATGCGCCATCAATTCATTGCTTTTTTTTGTCGCCGCATAGAGGCTTAAAGGGTGATCAATATTATCATGCTCGCTAAAAGGCATAGTTTCATTGCCGCCATAGACCGAGGATGAACTCGCATAAACAAGATGGCCGACCTGATGATGCCGGCAACCTTCAATGATATTCATAAAACCTTGAAGATTCGCATCAATGTAGGCGTACGGATTTATTAATGAATAACGCACGCCAGCTTGTGCGGCAAGATGAATGACACGATCAGGCTTTTCAGAGGCAAAAAAATTAGCCATTGAATCACGGTCGGCAATGTCGATCTGGTGAAAATTGAATTTTACATGTGGTCGCAACCTGCTGAGACGTTCCTGTTTCAGAACCACGTCATAATAATCATTGAGATTGTCAATACCGACGACTTCGTCACCCCGTTCGAGCAAACGTAATGCGCAATGCATCCCAATAAATCCAGCAACGCCGGTGATGAGCGTTTTCAAAATGCACCCCACCTTAAAACCAGCAAGCTATTGCATCCCATCAAATTTTCCATGCTAATGACCAAACTATAAATCGAAATAAAATAAAAAAATGCCTAATCTCTAGCTCTAAAATGCGACGACTAAGTTTCTTAACTAATGATTGATTGTTAAACAAGGCTGTAGCAATAAAATTGCAGGAGCGCGAAAACTGAACTACCTTGAGATTATGTTCTTTGAACATTTTGGTTACGCTGTATATTTCCCCCATCTTAGAAACTTAGTACGAATGAGAAGTTCAATGCAAAATCTACTGCAAAGGCTTTTTGGACTCGACCGGCGAGAGAAACGAGCACTGCAAGTAACTTTTGACGCTCTAATGGTACCGTTTGCTTTTTTGTCTGCATTTTATATGCGAATGGAAACGATAGAGTTTATTTTCAATAGAGATACATATATTGGGATTCTGATTTCTTTTGCGTCAATTTTTGTGGTCTACACATCAACTGGATTTTACAATAGCATTACAAGGCATAGCTCAATCGAAACAGCCCGCAGCATTTCTGTTGGCTGCGCTATTTCATGTGCAGCATTATTTACCAGCATACTTTTGTTAGAATTACAAATACCACGTTCAGTGCCGCTGATCTTTGCGGTAGTCTTGTCTGTTATTTCGCTGGGCACACGACTTTTAGTGCGAAGCGTGAGTCAGAGTTTCACAAAAGCTAATAAGGAAAATGTTGCAATTTATGGCGCCAGTGCAGCTGGCATTCAACTAATGGAAGCGTTGCGGCAGAGTCCAGATTACCAGGTGCGCTTTTTTATTGATGACAGCCCAGACCTTTACGGCAAAAACCTTGATGGTGTCAGAATCTACAGCCTGGAGCATGCTAAGAAAAAGTTTGAAGCATTTGCGGTCCAAACACTACTTTTAGCTATTCCGGGCAACAGTGACGCAACTCGTCGCAGGGTTTTCGATTTATTGCCAAGTTACCCGTTGAAAATAAAATCCATACCAAGCATCTCAGACCTGATTTCAGGTGCGGCTGCTATCACAGATTTTAGAGACCTAAAAGTTGAAGATTTGCTGGGGCGTGAGCCCGTTCATTGCAACGCCGACCTTATGGCAAAAACTATTAGGAATAAAAGTGTTCTTGTTACAGGCGCAGGCGGATCAATTGGAAGTGAGCTTTGTAAGCAAATCATCCAATTGAATCCAAAACAGTTGATCATTCTGGATGTTTCAGAGTTTGCTGTTTACACGCTTTTGGAGCTTCTAAAAACCCTCCAAGCAAACGAAGAAACAGAAGTTATTCCCGTCATTGGATCAGTCCAAGACAAACATTTTCTGAAAAAAGTTTTCGATAGGTTTCCAGTCGACACTACATATCATGCAGCTGCTTACAAACATGTACCTCTGATGGAGCAAAATGTGATGCAATGTATTGCAAACAATGCCTTTGGTACCCGTAACATGGCAGAAATTGCAATCTCGAGGAAGGTAAAAAACTTTATTCTTGTCTCAACCGACAAAGCTGTCCGACCGACCAATTTTATGGGCGCATCAAAAAGGCTTGCTGAGATCATCTGCCAGACCTTGACGTTAACAAAGCCAGGAACCTGTTTCGCAATTGTGCGCTTTGGTAACGTTCTGGGCTCATCAGGTTCAGTGGTTCCATTGTTCAAAAAACAAATTGAGCGTGGTGGACCAATTACACTAACTCACCCAGAAATCTCGCGATACTTCATGACCATAACTGAGGCGGCTCAGTTGGTAATTCAAGCAGGTTCATTAGCAAAAGGTGGTGAGGTGTTCGTTTTAGACATGGGAGAACCAATTAAAATCATAGATCTTGTTGAAAAAATGGTTGCACTTTCTGGACTCAAACTCGTTTGGAACTCAAGTGAGTGCCTTAAAAGTAATGAAATTAGGTTGACGATCTCAGGTCTTCGCCCTGGTGAAAAACTGTTTGAAGAACTGTCCTATAATGAAGATTTGGTCAAAACAATCCACCAACGTATAAACACAACATCAGAAAAGCCCATGTTGAAAGAAGAATTAGAGTGGCTTCTGAATTCGATAGAAACCTGTTTAGATTCTGGGAACCATCAAAAACTATTCAAGATTATGGGCTCAATGTCAGGTGGCAACTTTGATATCAAGTCGTGCACTGACAATTTTATTGAAAAGAAACATAACAGGCGCAAGGGATAGGTTCAAATCACTAAACACAACAATATTTAGATCATCATTTATTAAAGTATTCCATGAGCCCAAAACGTTAGAGGCACATTTAATCCCAATTAGAGTTTTTGATGCCAAAATTGTGTTTTTTTGTCAGCAGCATCAACGCAAAATTTGTTGAGTACTTATGGCCTCAAAAACTACATGCATGGTTAAAGCACAAAAAACGACCAGAAAGGGGCTTGTTGGAAGCAGACCACCTCAGATCAACAGATGCTGCGACCTGAGGGAGAATGCTTTAAAAAATTAAAACAACTAATTACGGAATTTCAGATAAAATAACCCGATTAATATCTTATGATCAAAATTTAGACACCATAGCAAGATTAAAAAAAATCACTTGGTCTTTTTGACTAGATCTCCAAGTCCATGACCAGTTAATGTTAGAAGTATATATTTAAAATAGTTTGTGACTGACATGCCGCTTATCATCTCAGCATCTGTCTCGGCAAGGAGTTTTGGCGTAGACATGTCTACGCCTTTAATCTGTGCGAGACCTGTAATCCCAGGCCTCACGGAAAAAACTCCTAGCTTTTGCCTTGCTTCAATTACTTCTGTCTGGCTCATCAAGCTTGGTCTGGGGCCCACGAGGCTCATTTCACCTCTAAGCACATTCCATAACTGCGGCACTTCATCCAACTTTGTGCGGCGCAAAAACCCCCCAAAATAGGTGACTGAATCTGGATGCGCCAAATGCGTTGCAACAGAGACGGTTGTTGTTTTCATTGTTCTAAATTTGATCAGGGTAAAAGGGGTTTGATTTTGGCCAAGACGCTTCTGCCAAAAAATTGGCGCCCTGATTTCAATAAGAATAAGAAAAAAAATCAGGACCATAGCGGGAGTAAAAAATATCAGGCCCAAAATTGAAAGAACCAAATCAAAAAACCGAATTATATACCTGTTAGTAACATAGCAGCATTTTCCACTGTTAACGTTCATAATTAACCTTGGAAACATTTTTTAAACTGGTCTCTGACGCTAAAAGGCGGTGACCACCCAAGCATTCTTTTTGTCTTTTGAATATCAACTTGCAGAGACCCCAGTAACTTGTCAGCTTGACGGCCTTTCCCGACACACTTGGCAAAGGAATTAAGCAATGTCGGTGGGAAAGAGAAAAGTCTGCATGTTTGACCAATTGCATCTGATAATCCTCTAACGATATCAGGGGTAGATAAATCCTCGCCATCGCTTATTAAAAATACCTCATTTGAGGCTTTTGGATGAACAATGCAGGTGATGATTAAGTCAACTAGGTTTTCAACCGCTACCATTGAACGGTAATTTTGAATGGACGCAAAAGGTAAGGGAACCCCAGTTTTCACTATCATTTTCAACCAATTAAAATTGCCCACAGCGCCTGGCCCATAAACCATCGGTGCACGAATAATTACCACCTCCAAGCCAGTCGCGGAGGCAATCCCGAGCAAACCTTCCTCAGCCTCTAGTTTAGAGACACTGTAGATATCTGTGGGTGCCGGAATATCATCAGCTTTGAAAGGAACGCTATTTTTTGTCGACTCTCCGTTCACTTTTATTGAACTGATAAATATGAATCGCTTCACGCCCACCTGAGCCGCCTGCATAGCCAGGTTGAGTGTGCCGTTAACATTCACCCGTCGATAATCAACAGAACGAACTCTGTCTAACCCTACTGTTGCAGGGGTTTTGGCAGCAGTGTGGATAACAACCTGCTGACCAAGAAGTGCATTACCCCATTCGTCTCCAAAACAGTGGTTTTTTTTATCTACTCTAAAAACTGGGTCTGCCTCTGTTAACCGGAGGGTTGGAGCAGTCAGCCGTATGCCAAAGTCTTTTTCAAGAGCTGCTTTGACTTTACTACCAATAAAACCACTTGATCCTGTAAGAAGAATATTTTCTATCATTATGTTAATTACTTGGATGCACTCGGGGAGTTTGCCAACTGTCGGAACGAGGCACATTTTTCTAACAGTTTTAATAACTTATAGACTTACTAAAAACCTTTTATTTAACTTGATCCAACTCAACACCAAATATGACAAGATCTGAGCATTCGGGGATAATGCGGCAAAAATACTGATCTTTGATATCCTTGTCCGGCCCAGCAAAAAACAACGATATCGTACTAAAAAGTTACCCCAAATCAAAGTCTCGAGCTTGTGGCTAATTTTAGAAGTTAGTCCGATCTAGAAAAGCCACGCTGTAGTGCGGTGAGCCTTGTGAAGGACACATCGGCATTTAGGAACTCCTCAGGCACCCCAATATCCATAAATTTAGCGTCTGTGTTATGCAAACGTGCTGAGATTTTTCTATCATGTTGGAGTTCAAAGAGAGATTTCTCTATACTAGTATTAACTGCTAATTTTTTACTTTTAAAGATGTCCAACGCGCCTGAGCCAATACTTATGACGCCATTAGTTACCCAGCCTTCGTGGTTTAAACCACCGTCTCTATTTTTAGAGAACTCAATCGTCTTACTAGTTTTGTTTACGGTCACCTCACCAGCACGATCCACACGTTGATAACTAGTAGAAAAAACAATAACATTTGTTTCAATTGTCGGTGGAATAATATTGGTAAAATCGTCGTACAAGGTATCACCGTTAACAACAGTTAATGCTCTGTTCACCCTTGAATGATGGCGCTGGACAGCGAGCGCAGTACCCTCTTGACTTGGGTCGTTCTCAAAAACCAATTTTGATAGAAGGCTTTCCTCCAGCTCTTGTTGAAGTGTTTCTAAAATAATTTTCTTATCTTTGTGATAGCTCAACGTAATGTTATCAAGTTTCGAGCTCAAATGATAAATTAAGTGTCCAAGAACAGAGCGTCCATGGACCTTCAGTAGACACTTGGGCAAGATTCCATTTACACCTTTAAGCCGTGTAGCTTTACCTCCACAGAGTATGATGCCATCCGAACCCAACATATGTTCCATCATTTTTCTCCGCAAACCTTAATCCATTTAGCGCCCACAATTAAAATTTTTCTCAAATCGGATAGCTAAGAGTTGGCCTGGAATTAACCAGCATTTTCTAATTGGTAGACAGACCGTGTGGGGCTAGTCAAGTCATGACTATGTTTATGGGACAATTCTGAGGTCAAATTCCAGACTTGTTTTGGACAACATCCTCGGACTATCACTATCTTCAAACCGCTTTTTAAAACATTAGTCCTATAGTCTTTGACTAGCGAAGAGAAGCTTCGATATTGCCGCCATCAACCGTAATTACATGTCCCGTTGTGCGGACACTCAAAGCAAGACCCAGAAACGCCTCTGCAACATGATCGGCCTCAACTTCTTTTCCTAGGAGGTTCGCTCTCATGTAATTGTCTTCATCAACACCCCTAGCGCGAGCTCTCCTAGCAATCACACTTTCATTCAATATACCCGATTTAATACGGTCAGCATTGACGCCGTTTACTCGAACACCATATTCTCCGAATTCCAGGGCTAATTGTTTAACAAGAAACATCAAAGTCGACTTTGGAAGGCCGTAAGCTCCAAAATTCTTTCCAGGATTAACCGCCTGTTTGGAAATGTTAAATAGCATTTGGCCTGCGTTCCCCTGTGCAATGAATATTTTACCAACGGCTTGAGCCAGGCGAAAGTGGGCAAAGAAGTTAACTTCGAAACTGCGCCTCAAACATTCTTCATCCATCTCAATAAGGGACCCTTCTGGGGCAGATCCCGCATTAGATACTAATATATCCACTCCACCAAATTGTTGAAGAATTTCTTCCATCAATTTGCTGATCTGTCCGATGTTTGTAAGGTCTACTTTTTTTTGCACAGTCCTTGATAAAAAACCGCGCGAGCTGATTGCCTCTGCATTCATGTCTACCGCAATAACCTCAGCACCTGATTTTTCAAATATTTTTACAATCGCCGACCCAATTGCACCGCCTGCGCCGGTAATTATCGCTACTTTACCCTGGAGCGGTGGGGGGGACGCTTTACCCAGTTTTGCCTGTTCGAGCGCCCAATATTCCAAGTCAAAAAGATCTTTGTCTTTTACCGGGTAAAACCCACCTGCTGCTTCTCCATCGCTTATTACATGGACATTCTGAATCGCCAAATCAGTAATTGTTTTTGCTTCACTCATCGATCCACCAATGCCAATTAGACCCATACCCTCGAGCCAAACAACTTTAGGCAAGGGGTTAAGCATTTTCTTTGGACTAACGGAAACAGCAGACCAAGTGTTAAAATATTCAGTGTAATCGTTCACGAATATTTCTAGTGCTTTAAGGATCTCTTTTTCGCCACCTGACTGCATCGAACGACTAAGCACCAGTGGCTTTGCCTTAATCCGGATAACGTGGTCAGGTGTAGCCACTCCTCGGTCGGTTATACCACTTAAGATTAGCCCATCAATTTGTGAAATAAGCCTCTCGTCATCAACCCAGTCGAACACAAAGGACGGTGATGGTTCATCGGAAACTTGTATCAGTGCTTTCCTGAGTTTATGACAGACACGCTGCTTTTCTAGATTCGAGTGATTTAACGAGACACAAGGCACATTTCTTCGCTGACTCGAGAACCAAGACTCAACAAGGTTGGTATGATCAATCAATCGATCATAGGACTGCTTTGCATTTTCGCCCCAAGTAAAATAGCCATGTTTAAGTAGCAACAACCCGTGGGCTTCTGGATTTTGTTCAGCAATCTCAGCTGCAACCTTCGCCAATTCAAACCCCGGCATCACGTATGGAACACTAACTAGTTTTGATCCAAAAATTTCTTGCATTATCGCCTCGGCATTTGGCAGGTTTGCAAGAGACAAAAACGGCGTAGCGTGAGTATGATCAATTACATTGTGAGGTAAAAAGGCGTGAAGCAAAGTTTCCACTGAGGGATTAGGTGAATTTTGATCCATAAGATTAGACCGTTGTACATTGACCATATCTTCATCACTTAATACCTCAAGACCTCTCAAGTCCAACAATGGGTCTAGCCGAACCGCCGGCATCCCAGCTGCCTCAATGGCGCCCAAATCCCAACCTGAGCCCTTGACGCACAACACCCTCGTATCTTTCCCAAAAACGTCTTGAACAATGGTTTTACATGATGTGTTTCCCCCACCGTGCATGACCAAATTTTTCTCTGAACCGATCAGTCTTGACGAATACACCCTTAGAGCTACATCCGCATTAATTTTGTTTTTGGAATGACTCAACACAAAAGCAGAGGCATCGCTCTCGTTCCATAAATTTTCAAACATAATCTAGTCCCAAAACATTAAATTTGATTTTAATGACCTTCAAATTCACAAAGAGCAAAAGTTTCTATCCCCAATGAAGAAATCTTTTTCATTCCACCCAAATCTGGAAGGTCGATTATGAACGAACATCCGAGTACCTCCGCCCCCAAAGCACGAACAAGTTTTACACTTGCCTCTGCCGAACCTCCAGTTGCAATAAGGTCATCAACTATCAACACCTTATCCTCAGTGCTGAGCGATTGTTCAAAGATTTCAAGACTATCTTGACCATATTCGAGGGAGTAGCTCTGCGAAATCGTGACCGGCGGAAGTTTACCTTTTTTACGGACTGGCACGAAGCCTAACTTCATACGGTATGCAAGCGCACCTCCAAGGATAAACCCACGGGCGTCTATTCCGACTATTTTGGTGATCTCTCGATCTTTCCAGTGCTCGATAGTTTGGTCAACGACATCTCTGAACCCAACTTCATCCATGAGAAGGGTTGTCACATCACGAAACATGATCCCGGGAGATGGAAAATTCGGCACCCTCCGAATTTTCTTTTTGATGTTTTCCATAGACCAATCCTTTCAACTTCATCATGAGTTGCGCAAAACCGCTATCGATGTCATAGTTTTGCCAAAGTAGTGACAAAAATGCCATTAAAATCTGTCTAAGGATATCGTTGATATGAACAAACTAGGCATTATTGGAGGTTCAGGCCTTTATTCGATGGAAATTGAAAATCCGAATTGGCTGAGTATGGACACCAATTGGGGGCAACCCTCCGATCAAATCCTTAAAGGAACACTGAGTGGCGTAGAGATTTATTTTCTTCCGAGACATGGAAGAGGCCACATTTACTCCCCAACTACCGTGCCATATAAAGCTAATATTGCTGCATTAAAAAAATGCGGTGTCGACAGCATTATTTCATTTTCCGCTTGTGGAAGCTTAAACCCAGAAATGAAACCAGGAGACTTCGTTATTGTAGACCAGTACGTAGATCGCACCTCTTTAAGAGACAAAACCTTCTTCGGAACAGGCTGCGTCGCCCATGTGAGCTTGGCAGACCCAACATGCATTGATCAAAACAGCCTGATTGCTGATGCTTCTGTTGATACCAACTTAAAGGTGTTCGCCTCAGGAACCTATCTTGCAATGGAAGGGCCACAATTTTCAACACGAGCGGAGTCTTTGCTTTACAAAGAACAATGGGGGTGTGACGTGATTGGTATGACCAACGTACCTGAGATGAACCTTGCACGAGAAGCACAGGTTTGTTATTCCTCTGTCGCAATGGTAACTGATTTTGACTGTTGGCATGAAGGTCATGACGCCGTAACGGTGAGTGACATCATAAAAGTCATGCAACAAAATGTCGAAAATTCACAAAGCCTTCTGAGAGCCGTTATCAAAAAGATGATGCTAGGCGAACAAACCTGCAACAGCGGTTGTGCGTCTAGTCTAAAAACTGCACTAATAACGTCAGAGGGACGTGAAAATTCTATTTTAGAGGGACTTGGTATAGAGCTGCAGTAGAATAGCCATTTGTTGACTTTATTGCAGACCAATCCTGACCGCACGTCAGCTTCTTCACGACATAGCCGCAAGTATTCTGGAAGCGGCACCATTAACTGGATTAGGAGAATATTTGGAACGAGGGCCCTTTTAATGAAAATTTCAGTTATTTTGCCAACACGAAATAGACTGGAGCGAGCTCAAAGGTTCTTAAGCTCCTTATACAAAACTTGCAACAACCCGTCAGAAGTTGAAATCGTAATTTTAACGGATAATGATGATGATAGTTACAAAGGTTTAACCTCGCCTTTCACATCAACTAAAAAAATCTGCGGAGAACGACGTGGTTTGGGAGAAATCACGCATAACGGCATCCGGCAAAGCACTGGTGAAGTCATCTTTTTGTGCAACGATGATGTGGCGGTACAGACCCGTGGTTGGGATGATGAATTTTATAAAATTCACAAAAGGTTTGCAGACGGCATATATCTGATGTCACCAAATGATCTAAATAAATCTAAAAAACTTTTTGTTTTCCCGGTGTTCAGCCGTAAGTTGTTCGACTTACTTGGGGATTTCCCATTGGATTATAAAGGTGCGTTTATCGACTCACACATTCACGAGATTTTCAAAAGCCTCGAGTTTAGAGGCTTGAATAGGATGATATATTTAGATCATGTAAAGTTTCAGCACGAACATTTTCGCGTGACAGGAGAAGCCCCAGACACCACCTATCGAGACAGAGATCGTTTCGCTGATGATTGGGTTTTCTTTACCTCTGTGGGAAAAAGGAAAGGGTCAAGTGATGCACTTCTAAAATTTGTACAAGAGGGTTATCACCAAACCAAACTATCAAAACGGAAACTAGGTTTAACTCAATCATTGGTCTTGTACACAAATGGAAGCTACATTCCGATGCTGAGTGGATTAAGAATTATAATGTACTTTGTTGCACGATTTATATATAAGATCGTGTTGCGGTAGTCGCGAATAAGGGCGTCCGTCGCACGACAAAAAACCGAAAATAGCGCTAAACTTAATAGCTATTTTTTGTTAATCTTCAATGCCTTCAAAAATGAGAATGGTTGATCAATGGATGTGATTTTCGTAAACCCAGATAGTTCTTTGTATGCCTATCAAGAGCTTTCAAAAACGTTCGCCGCAATTGAGCCACCAACATGGTCCTTGTTACTCGCAGGGGCGGTGCAGAAAAATGGCTACTCAGCCGCAATTCTCGACTGTGATGCTGAAAAACTCTCCCTGGATGAGAGCGTCAAACGCATCGAGGATGTTAAACCACGTTTAGTAGTATTTGTGCTCTATGGTCAAAACCCCAATTCAGGCACCACCAGTATGATTGGCGCAATCAAGCTCGCCGATGCAATTAAGAAGGCTGGGATAACGTCACCAGTCTGCTTCTGTGGCTCGCACACACAAGCTTTACCCATGGAAGTATTGAGCCATGAAAGTGTGGACCTCATCCTTTTAAATGAGGGGGTTTATGCACTGAACAATCTATTAGCATCTAATTTGAGAGATGACCTCATCTCCATCAAGGGTATTGGGCATAAATCTGATGGTACCCCAAAATTGAATGATCCCGAGCGAGTTGTACCTCAAGAAC
>Ga0181560_10004568_pt1 | contig 12481 bp, 18 predicted proteins | sample 011ome_20_FD_133751 | JGI IMG/M metagenome (GOLD analysis project Ga0181560, IMG submission 133751) | Coastal salt marsh microbial communities from the Groves Creek Marsh, Skidaway Island, Georgia - 011509CT metaG (megahit assembly) | ecosystem: Environmental > Aquatic > Marine > Intertidal...
AGAATGCACGCACTGTAAATCGAAACAAAACTTACACACCCATCATATTCAACCACAAAAAGATTGTGTCAACAACAAGGCGTCCAACCTAATCCCGTTGTGCGAGGATTGTCATCAACAAATCCATGCCAACATTCTCTCCCACGAGGTGGTGGACGGAATCAACGGGCCAATTCATCGGTTCAAGAAACGGCTTTAGGATAATGATGCTTCAGATAGGACTGCATCTTGAAGTAGTTTACCACCGTACCGGTGTTTAGATTGAAAATCTTGGCGAGCGTATCGTCCAACGTGAACGTTTGTTTGAATTCAGGCACCTGAAGATTGTTGGTCTTGATGTACTCGTTAATCTTCTTGTTCACCACGCTTCGAGGAATCTTGTCGTCGACGCTCATGTGAAGAAAATCGGCGAGCTCGGGAGACACACTCACCGGTTTCACGAAACCGCTTTTGATGTTCGTGTTCTTTCGCTTGTGATAGTTCTTCTTCAGATACTTGACCTTGTTATACACCACCCGTAGTTGATTCTTCATCGTGTCCAGCTCCTGCAACACGGAATCGAACGTGTCGTCGGATACGGAGGAGGCTTCGGATACGGATTTGGCCGTATTGCTAAGCACGGTGGCATGGCTTTCGCGCGTAATCACAGTGGACTCGGACATGATGTGTGAATAGATGTTCTGATCGTAATGTAATCGGAAAAGCTTTAAATAAATTTTGATTGCAATAGTAACAAAAGATGTTTCAGTTGTCGTTCTTTCACATCGTGCTGTTCTTTGTCGTTCACATGGTTCGTCGAAAGAAGAATCAATCCAAAAAAGCATCGTCGACGTGCGGTGACACCACCAAAGATTTGATCCGAAGCGCTTTCGAGGACACGGTCGGGTTCAAACAATTCTTGCAAGAGCAAGCGTGGTTTCACTTGTTGTTGACCATCCTCCCGGTGTACTTTTACATGCAACAACCGTCCATCGCCGAACACATTTGCGTGCTTTACATCTACCATTTGTGTATACGCACCGCCCAAAACAAGATCAATCCGCAAAACACGCCGGTCGATTTCCATCTTCCGTTCTTTATCCTGTCGCTTCTCGTATCCGTGCAACACAACCAGATTGGGCGTCGACACGTACCACACACCTACTTGGTCATGTTGATGTACGCCATGGTTCACATGTACGCCAAACCAAACATCACCACCACATCGAGCATCGTCAACGACGTCATCCTATCCCACCTCCTCTTTTTTGTGTTTCGTGCGTCGTGATGATTTGTTGGACGTCGCACACACTCCCACGCAATGATTGACGAACGCCTCCAATTGGTAGATGGCGCGCTCCGAGTGAACGATTTTGTGCGAATAGATTGCTCCGTATCGCGCGACTTCGTGGGTTTGAAACGCGAGCACGACCGATTTGATGATGTGAATCGGCGATACGTTCTTGACCATGAGTACGTACAACACCTCACGGATCAATTTGAATTTGCCGGTTTGAATGTGTTCACACAGTTTGTGAATATGTTTTTCCAAATCGTTCGGAATCTTGCACACGTGCAACTGAATCGAATTCAATACTTTGACTGGTTGATTTTCGTTGGCTTCGATATGTTGATTGATGGTGCGCGTCGCCACCGTCTCGTTTTCGATTTTCATCACGTTTTTGATGAACGCCAACAAATCGGCGTTGGTCGGCCGACACACGCGAAACGGGATCGTGTTGCTTTGGATGGTGGGAATAATCTCTCCGATACGACTCGTTACGAACACAAAGTTGGCGTGATTTACGTACTTTTCCGTCAACGTACGTAGTTCCGATTGCGTGGCGTTCGACAACAACTCCACGTTATAAATCACAATCAGTTTGCTGCACAACGAACCGTTGTTCGAAATGCATAAATTCTTGACCAACGGTTTGAGAATACAACGCACGAAATGTTTTTGATTGCTCGTGAATTCGTTCAAACAAAACTCGTTATGCAATCGGCTCTGGCGAATAAACAACGACACTTCCGTCTTCTTGTCGTCGTTGATGACGAAGGTGTTCCACTTCCAATCCTCGCACGAAATGCCGATACACTCGTCGACGAATCGTTGCACGTACACATGTTTCGAACACCCCTCCGGACCGTGCACGAGGACGTTCAGACCTTTCAATGTTCGTAATCGCTCGTACACGGCGTGATCGAAGTATCGGTGGGTTTGACTCCACAACATGAGCGCATAAAACGCTCAAATGTTTAATACGGTGATGTGTCGAACCATCCAGTGCACGCCGAAGTCGTACACGCTAGTCACCTCCAACCGCACACGAAGCCGTGTGTTGGCGCGAACGTCGTCGGTGGTTCGAAAGTAACCCTCCTCGTCTGACACTTTGAGTTCGAATCGTCCGTATCGAAAAGGTAGTTTCGCGACAATCGTGTACGGCACGATCTGTTTGGTGTGAAATTGGTCGTTCATCGCGCGTTCGAGCGATGTGAGAAACGCGACGCATTCGTCCGAGTCTCCGACGTTCAATTCGATGTACTTTTTTCCATGTTTGTCAAAGATGGATGTGTTGCATTCACATTCCACCTCCAACACGTTTCCGCGCGACGCAATCTGGAACAGTTCGTGATTGTATTTGCATGGAGTCAAAATCATTTTAAAATGATAAAGACACAACAAAAGGTATATACTTCATTGATGAGCGACATACGCTTAAATGTCGTAAGCGAATTGACCGAGTTCTCCTTCACCGATCTCGTCGCTCAAAACATCGAAAAGAGCATTTACAACTATGTGATTGAGTATTGCAAAGACAAGCATATCGAGTGTTGTTGGGACAACATCCTTTTCAAACATGTGTACGTGTTGAAGTCGAGTCAAACGATTCAGCGGCTTCGCAACGCACCCACGATGCGCGCGGCGATCGTCACCGGATCCGTGGACCCACGCAACGTGGCCACCATTCATTTCGAAGAGTTTTTGTCGACGGACGAATCCGTCGCGGAGGACGACGCGACCGCGCTTCAAGACGGCATGTTCAAGTGTCGGCGGTGCGGAAGCATGAAAACCACATACTACAGTTTACAAACACGCTCGGCCGACGAACCCATGACCTGTTTCGTTACGTGCACGGAATGTAAAAATCGGTGGAAGTGTTAACGTAAACGACGGGTTTCGGAAGAACGATGCTTTTCGTACGATTCAAACTCGGTGGTGTCTCCGTTGACGTTCTCCGTCACTTTGGTCACTGTTTTGCCGTCACGCGTGCACGAATGAGTTTGTTTCGAATAAAAGTACACGTCTTCCGAACGATTTCGCATCTTTTGCTCCATGTCGTTGAAAAAGGAATCGAAATCGCGCATGGATCGAAACACGTCGGAGTACGGATGGTAGTTGGACCATTCACAGAGGTCACGATACGTGTTCGGAATGTTGATTTTATCTTGATGAATCGGGTCGATCGTTTTGTCTGGATTGTGAATATCCTCCCTGGAGACGTGGCGTGACACACCGAGCGTGCGATACGGATCGTTCATATCTACTTTCTTTGTTTGGATCTACTTGTTTCTTAAATCGATTCGGACAAATCTACAAACTCGCGACGAAGACGACGCACACACATCGCGTACGAAGGGTCTTGATTGCATTGTCTCCACCGCCGTTGAATGAAACGTGCGGCGGCGTCCTGTTGCGCGTAGTCCTTGTACGTCACGTACGTCCTCGTCTTCCACCGCGACACCATCCGCTCCATGCGCGCCGACAAAGCCATTGTTTGGATTGCGTGTGGAGTAAGGTAGTGGATTTCTCTCTGGTCGCGGGCTCCTTTAAGTGAAATGTTTGACCGCGAACGCGGCGGTGCCGAGGATCACGTCCACCAACAGGGGCACGAACGCCGATTCCGGCTTGGTGAAGGCGGTGACCACGAAGAGCAAGTACAACAGGAAGTGGTGCAGGCGCAACGCGTGCCACCAAATGGGCTGGCCGAAGGTCTCCGCCCCTTTCAATCGCGAATGGGTGACGTACAACAGCAGAAACCCCAACGTCGGAACGGCGGCGAGGAGTCCCATGGTACGCACGTGGTCGGACGGAAGCGTCTTGGCCAAGTGTACGAGCCACAATCGAAACGGGACGCACCCGAACAGAAACAACAGTTGTCGTTTTTGAAGATCGTTCATTACATTAAGAAAAAGAAAAACATTTTGCGAACATAATACAACCAATGATCGCTTCGTGTCACGCGAACGTACGCGCGCCCACCCGTCTCTTGAAACAGGTTGATACGACGGACTTTCGATTTCCGGCGACGCTTCGTGTGATTTCGAAACAACCGTCTTCGTCGGCCTTGCGCGTGTTGTTGATCGAACCGAAACGTGGTGATGCGCATATGGAGTACGTTCATCCCCCGCAATCGGAGTCGTTCTTCGAAATGAAGATTCCGTTCGTCGACGTGGACTCCATCTGGTTGGCGGCGGATATGGACGTCGATCACGCCCTGGTGGTTTCCGATGCGACCACGACGCGTTTCGAGCCTCTTGTGGACGATTGCGTGTTGGACTCCACCACCGTGCTCGTACCCGCTTCCCACAAATCGCCCATGGATGTGGACCAAGCGCGTCGCGACGGGTTGGTCGAGTACGAATCGTTCAAGACTCGGATACGACATACGCACGGAGCCGTTGTTGCGTGCGGAAGCGTGATGTGGCCTTTGGTCTCGGGAGACTTGGTGTCCGGAAACGCGTTCTTGTGCGGCGGTGTGGTCGGCGCCATCTACTTGGCGTTGTTGGAGAAGCACGTCGATCAATTGGGCGCCTCGCCGACGATTCGGATGGACACGGTGTGGAACGTGTTGGTGTCTCCCTTGCGCGTGGTGATCGTCGCGATTCTGTCTGCGGGGTTCATTCAATCGAACGACGCGTCGTACCTCGTACCGTACGCGATCGGTTTTTTCACGTACAAGGCGGCGGTGGTGCTGGCGCAATCGAAACCGTGACACTTGCGTGTTTCTCACTTGACCTTTTTGGGTTCCTTTTTGGGTTCCTTCTTCGCGGGGTTCGGTCGAGGTTCTTGGTACGTGCTATCCTTTCGGTAATCCCTGATCCACACATGTAAGGACGGATCTTTGAGTTGTACCGACCAGCTCACTTTCTTCCGATTGTTGTACAACACCATGTAATCGGGATGGCTCATTACCTTCAAGAACCCGCCGTACCGGAGTTCGCCGTCTTTGAAATAGCGCACGTACACGCCGATCGGAATGGAGGCGTACTTGGCGGGCTTGACCTCCTTGAATCCTTCCAACACTTTCGGTGTCTTCAACTCGGAAAACGTAGGCATCTTCGATTCGATTGTGTGTATACATTGTGTCCACATGTTTAAATCGCGTACAACTGAGCTTCCTCTTCGGTCATGGGTTTGCTTCCCAACGCGTACACGTTGGTGGGTTTGTGGGTGCGCGGATCGTACGTGACGCGATACGTTTTCGCCACGCCGCGCGATTCGTCGAACGTGATCACGTACATGTGTCGATCGTCAATGTCCAGCATGTGAATGATGTTCGCCCCAATCTTTTCTTCGGTGTTTTTGAGAAGACACCCGTACTCGTCCAAACGCATTCGCTCCACACGCGCGCAACAACACATCGTGATCCAAATCGCCACCAACGCCAAGGCGACCCACGCCATCGCAATCATATACATGACAACAACAATGGGTATGTTTTTAGTATAAAAACTGATATTTATTTTAAAAACATAACCTACTTAGTATTCTAAACAACAAAAGACGGATGGATTCCATCGTGGATGATCTATGGAACGCGTGTGTGAACCGATTGATACAGGACGAGTACAAGGCGGTGGACCCGCTCATCGAGTACATCGGGAAACGCGTGTGGCCCTACATTGTGTTCGCCGGTGCGATGTTCACCTTGCTCCTGGTGATTTTGATCGTGATGCTCTTGCTCATCTTAAACCATCATAAGCTCACAAAGCCTCTTCTTTGTAATCGGACCGCTTGAGTATCCGTACGGTTTGGCCAGCACTTTCAACGCGTCTTTGCGAAGCGCCATGCATTCGGCCATGGGATTCGCGGCGACGGCGTTCGGTGCAGTTTTGGACCTGTTCTTGTAACAACACAACGTGTTGTACTTGTTGAAGCGTTTGTACGGGTACGTAGCGGGACACGCCCCCGTGGTCGGGTCCACGCGACGCGGTTTGGGACACCCTTTCTGGTTCTTGGCGCGCGATCCTCCGTAACCGCCCTTGGACGGCTTTCCGAACTTGAGACGCTTCTTTTTCATGCGCTCCACCTTTTGAACCACTGCGACGGCCGGGGACGACGCGACGGCGGCGTTCTGCGCGGCGCGACTCTTGGCGAGCACGGACACGTTGTTCGTCGCCGTTCGGGTGTTGTTGTTGCGTGGGCGATTGGGTACCAGGGTTGGTTGGTTGTTCGAAGCGTGGAACCCCGACTTGCACGTCAGTTCGGGCGGTTCGTTGGCGTGCTTGAACAACGAGCAATCCACCGCCACCTGTTTCAAGATGTTTTCGTACAGGCGATTGGTCTTCTCCTTCCGGATTCCCATGTCCCGAATGTGCACGTCGACCGTCTTGTCTTGCGGCGACGTCGCGTTGGCGGCGTTTGTGCCCGACTTGAAGGTCCGCGCGGGGCTCTTCGGGTCGACCGCGTAGTAGTGGTACACGTCCACTCGGCGCTCCGACGCGGGCAGGTCCTTGTGCGAACAGAAACGCACGCCGCGACCCATGATCTGTTCGATGCGGCTACGATTCCAGTACGGATCCAACAAGTGCACCTCGCGGGTGCGCAGCAAGGTCACCCCCTCCTTCATCGCGGGGGAGCCGAGGATGGCCTTGATCAAGTCGCCGTTTTTGTTCCTGGGCGAATTGAAAATCTGAAGGATGCGCGTGTTCTCCTCCGACTGTCCGGTGCGGAACACGGCGAATCGCGGACGCTTGCCTTTGGCCGTCGGACACATGTCCTGCGTCACCTCCTGAAACTTGAACTCGTTGCGAAGCATGGAGGCGAACGTGTTGATCCCGCACGAGGAGACAAAGTTGGAGTAGACGAACACCGGTCCCTTGGACCTCGACACCAGCTGATTCGCGCACGTGTGGAACTTGGCGGCGTGTTTCTTGGACGAAAAGTACGCCGCTTCAAACTTTTTCGCGGTGGCCACCGTCAACTTGCCGTTGGGGTACACGACGTTCGAACACTGACGCGGTCCGATGAGAAACGAGGTGGACATCTCGTCGAATTTCTGAAGCGCCTGTTGTTGTTCGTCGTTGATGGAGTTCAGGTACCCTTCGTACTGAAATTCGGACATCGGGCAGTGTACGTCGTACTCCACCTTCACAGGGTAGGCCACCGGGTTGCTTCCGCGAAAGTAGCTCACCTTTTGTTGGAAGAAGGCTTCCAACTGACCTTGATTCATCACCACGTTTTTTTTGTTGACTTCGGTGAGCCCGTAACGCTCCACAAAATCCTTCATCTTCGTCGGCAGCTGCTTCTTCGTGCTCAACAGATTGCCGAGCAACGCCAGCTCGTTCGGTTTGTCGAATATCGGCGTGCCCGACAACAGAATCACCGCCGCCTTGGAATTGGCACGCAACACCTTGTGAAACGTTTGGTACATGGATCCCGTCTCGCTGATGACGTTCTGCACCTCGTCGATGACGATCAAGGTGTTCCTGTCGAACGGTCCCATCTCGCGGTGGCGCTTGACAAACTTTTGGTAGGACATGACGCTCACGATGTCGTCCAACACCTTCTCCACGTTGCGCACGACACACGGCGTGTTGGCTTTGTGGTTCTCCGCATTGGTTTTCTTTTGGCGAAGTTCTTGGAACTGCGTGACGCCGCAAAGACCCTTCATCTCCTTGTAAAAGTTGGGGACCAAGGACGCCGGTGTGATGACGATAATCTTCGCCTTGTTGCCCCGGTCCAGTCGAAACGCGTTCGCGATGCTGATGGCGGAGCAGGTCTTCCCGGACCCGAGACCGTGGTACAACAACAGGCGGTTGTGTTCCCGGAAATGGGAACTGCGAATGTACGCCTTCAGAAAGCGTTGATGGTTCTGTAACGAGAACACGTCACGCTTGTCCGTGCACAACGTCTGAACCGTCTCTTTCGCACGATTCAAGAGCGAAATTTTGAACGCGTCAAACTCACTCATATTCCCGTGTATTGATTTTATACTCTCTACCACGCATTTATTTTTTTATTCCATTTCAAATACATAGTTCTTCGGTCAAGTGCGCGAAATTCTCCACAGAGTCGCTCAACAACGCGATGTCGATCACGATCTGAAGACGCTCCCCCTCGTACGCGCTCAAAATGTTGCTGAACGATTCGCCGCTCAAGTTGGTAAAGATGGACTCTCTGCAAATCGGACACGAATTGTGACGTTTCATCCATTTCTGAATACATCGGTTGTGAAACGTGTGTTTGCACGGCAACATCATGTCGTCGTACAATTCGGTCAAACAAATCACGCATTTCTCGGCCTGTTTCGGGACGTGATGGCGACAAAACATACTTGAACGCACGTTGGGTGATTTATAGATACCCAAGTTTTTACACCCCTCCCCCTTACGCGTGATTCCAACACATTTTTTTTCTACATTTAAATCGATCATCCTCTAAATCCGCACACGATGTGTTACTATTAATATAACGTTTTTTTATCATCTTCGCTTTGTGTTCCGTCCACATTTTATCGAGGTCGACATGTAGCATATCCGCGAGTTGAAACAAGTAGCTGAACACGTCCCCCATTTCCGACTCGATTTTGATCTTCTTCTTGTCTCTAAACTGGTTGTTGTATCGACGAATGCTTCCGGCGAGTTCGCCCACCTCTTCGGTAAAGTACATCCACACTTGTTCGATGGACGGTCCGAGCCATCCCTTGTGTTTGCACAAATTCATGGTTTCGATTTTGTACGTATTCAATGTCATACCACGAGCGTTCATGACGAACCCGAGGGGTGTATCACGATCGGGGTGATACCTTTAACTGTACTCCATTCGCGTTCGTTTTAAGTGGATGTTGTCTACTTGCGAACGCGGCTTTTGATTACGAGATTGGCTCCGCGACGACGAGTGACCGTTTTGCGGTACACGGTGCGCATGGGAATCCACGGAACGATCGTGGTCACCACGTTGTTCGCGGTGGTTTTTTTGGACGTTTGGTCGATGTTCGTTCCACGGCGTCGCATGTACGCTTCGAACATCTCGACACCCTTCTTCTCTCCGTACTTGGTCGTGTAAAATCGACGCACGTTCGCGTACTCTTTCGGCACGGAATTCATGACTTTCTTTTTGGTATATATCGTGCGGTTTTTTTATTTTTCAGTCTGCTCCGTACACGTGGTATCCCCACACTCTGCAATGACGTTGCAACCACAGTTCCATCTCCGGGTCGTCGTACAAGTACCGCGGAGATTCCATAACACGGTCAAGCGGCGTTTCCGCGGTTTCGGAAGTATCCCGCGGATTCGGAAAGAAATAAGCCATCACGGACTCGTTGCAATTCCAATCAAACATAGAACTCATTTCCAAATCGTAACACACCCTTGTTGTGATTCGGACGAAATCTTTAATAAGAATGGTCCCAAAAAGCGCGCACCGACTCGGCGATGTCGTCTTCGTTCCACTCCGTGGGCGTCCATTCGAGACCCGTTATGGTTTCGAACAAGTAGACGTATCGTCGGCTCAGCTCGTCCACCAACTCCGGAGGCGCTTCGGGCAGAATCGCGTCTCGATACGGATCGCAATTCGCGTGGTACCAAACACGCAACAAGTCCTTGTCGACACTCTCCGGACTTAATCCGTCGCGCATGCGGTCTTCGTACGTGTCGGCCAACCAGTACCGAGACGAGTCCGGGGTGTGCACTTCGTCCATCAAACGAATATCGCCTCGATCGTCGACGCCGAACTCGTACTTGGTGTCCACCAAGATCAATCCGCGTTTCGCCGCCTCTCTTTGACCGTGCTCGAACAACTTCCACGCCGCTTCGGTGACGAATCGCCACTGCGTCTCGGTGAGATACCCGCGATCGACCAGCTCCTCGCCGGACATGGGGACGTCGACGGACCCTTTGGTGGTGGGGGTCACGATCGGTCGATCGAGCGCCTGATGTTTCGCGAGACCGTCCGGAAACGCGTGTCCGCAGTAGGTGCGCGCGCCTTGGTCGTACGCGGTCCACAGCGACGTGTTGGTGGATCCCGTCATGTACCCTCGCACGATGATTTCGACGGGCAACGGCGTCAACTTTTTCATGATGGTCACGTACGGGTGAGGCACCGACACGAGCGCGTTGGGTACGATCGATTCGGTTTGGAAAAACCACCACGCCGAGGTCATGTTCGTCACCTGCCCTTTGTAGGGGACGTGGGTGAGCACGCGATCGAACGCCGACTGGCGATTCGTGGTCACGCAGACGAGTTCCGAATCGTTTCGCGATTCGTAGAGGTCTCTCACCTTACCTTGTTTCACGAGTCGAAACGGAAGGTTCTTTGTCTCTGGTTGTTCTCCGGCCACCGTCTTGATGGTTCGCCGACGGCGGTGCTGTACCTTCGTGTTTCTCGAAAAACAGACGGTCGGTCGCCGTAGCATCGTTTGCGGACTGGATAGTTGCATTTGGTTGCGTGTTTCGAAAGGAGTCGGTTCATTTGTTTAAATCGTTGTGATAGTGTTTGTGTTGCACGTACAAGACGAACGCCTCGGTGTCGCCGGACGCGAACGCGCGAAGGTTCGGGTCGGGGTCGGTCTCCACACACAACGGCGTTTCGCTTCGCGTAAACTGATACGTGTGTTGTTGCTCGTTGTACCAATACAACACGGATCGCGCATCATCGTTCGGACAAAACACGCGTATTCGATCCACGGAGGGTAACCACACATTCCGACGACGCATTTATGGGTTTCGGTGTGTGATATAAACAACAATTTTTTAATTGGTACTCACTTGCGGATACCTTCGAGGTTGTCTCGCGTACAACTCCCTGCGAACCGACGGTTCGTCCTCAAACACCCACCCGTCGATCGTGTCAATCTTTCCGTACATGTCGGGACTCAACGCCACTTTGCGCACGGGACCCGCTCCCGTCCCCGTGGCGGCGCTCACCTCCTTCACGTCCCACGGCGCGGACACGCCTCGGTCGTTGCGTTGGGTCGGATTTCGCTTGGCGTGCACCACCACGCGTCGCACGTCCACTCCCCCGGTGTACCGCTGACCGTCCCGCGTGATTTCGCGAAACGCGAACCGAACGACAAACTTTTTCCGCGTCAACATCGCCGGCAGTTTGAGCACGTCCACCACCGGAACGGCGGACGTCAGCGCCGCGTTCGCGATTCGTTCGTTTCGTGCGTTTTCCGGAGCCGTCGCGGCATTAGCCCGAGCACCAGTAGCCGTCGCGGCATTAGCCCGAGCACCAGTAGCCGTCGCGGCATTAGCCCGAGCACCAGTAGCCGTCGCGGCATTAGCCCGAGCACCAGTAGCCGTCGCGACATTAGCCGTCGCGGCATTAGCCGTAGTTTGGGGTCTCGGACACCGGTCGACCGTTTGAGACGACAAGTCCACGTACTCGTACTCGGGAAACGACGCCGCGTTCCGTTCCGAGTTCGGGGTGGGTACCGGCACCACCTGCGACCGACCGAACACCGACGTCCAGTTGGGCACGGTGGCCTTCATTTGCATGACGTCGAGCGTCACCGTGGTGGTTTGGACGGACACGACGTCGAACGCCGTTTTGAAGAGCTTGTCCGTATTCAACTGCACCTTTTTGAACGCCGTCGCCGGTCGGGCCTCCACCGTCGTCACGCGTCGGTTGGTCACGGTGAGCGGACTCGGAATACGGACGCCGTCGCTCGTCTTGAGGATGGTGGGCTGAATATCGCCGTTCGGTTGTTTTTGATAGGTGTACACAAACACCTTGTCGCCCGGCACGAGCGCCGCGTTCGTCTGCGACTGTCGATACTTTTCGTCCTGCTTGATCGCGTTGCGCAACAACAAGGCGCGCATGCTCGATACGCGTTCGCGGTACAACCCTTCGTTCTCAATCATGTAGTTGACGAGGTCGTGGTCGGTGGGCAAGGCGATGGCCACGTTGCCCGTGTCGGACATGTAGTCCACCCCGACGTCGACCGCGCTCGTCGGTACCTGTCTCCCCCGATGCAACATCATCGGCGTCACTTTGGTGACCGAATGTTGCGTATTGTTGATGGTGAACGCGATTTGCTCCAACACGTCCAGATATCGCTTGGTGTCTCGATCCTGCAGATAGTAGTTCATCAACCGCTTGATGTACTTGTTCTTGCATTCCACGAATCCTTGGGTTTGCGGCGTGTAGCTTTCTCCCCAAATTTGCTTCACGTGAAACGTTTGGCACACGCGCTGCACGTGTTGGTTGATAAACTCGCCGCCTTGATCGGAGTGCAGAATCATCGGAATGTCTCCGGACAGAAACAGCTTGTTG
>Ga0181560_10004570_pt1 | contig 12480 bp, 9 predicted proteins | sample 011ome_20_FD_133751 | JGI IMG/M metagenome (GOLD analysis project Ga0181560, IMG submission 133751) | Coastal salt marsh microbial communities from the Groves Creek Marsh, Skidaway Island, Georgia - 011509CT metaG (megahit assembly) | ecosystem: Environmental > Aquatic > Marine > Intertidal zone...
TTAGCCGATTTATAGGCGCTGTCATCTCGTCCTTATCGTAGCGGCCGGAACGAAATTTCTACGGGAATGGTTGCCCCGGGGTGCTGGGTAGTGGTGGTCTCGTAGACATCGCCGTCAAATTCGTAGCGCACTCGATAGCCGGTCACCTCGTGATGCTCGCGTACCACATAGTCGGTTTCACACACTTCTCTATTGGCATACTCGACACGCTCGTTGCGGTTGCGTGAAATGTCATAGCCAACAGAGCCGCCCAGTAGCGCGCCAGCGCCAATGAGCAAGCCTTTTCGGGAGCTATGGCGCCCCAGCTCACTCGCTAGAGCCCCCCCAACGACACCCCCTAACAAAGTGGGCGTAACGTGCCGTTGGCGGTCATAGCTGGATGTTCTTACAGTGCGCACGGCACATCGTTGGGTAGGCACCCGTTCGCGCACCTCTTGAGTAAGGGTGACCACATCAATTACAGGGGCGTGTATCACTTGTGTGTTTGCCAGCGCACTTGTCGACAGTGCCACAAGTAGGCTGGTGGCAATGCCTAATGTAAGACGACGTTGAAAATTGTGTCGTTGGTTGCGAGTAGTGATCATAGCAATACCTCAATGGGGGTTTATGATCACCATAGACAATTAAAACTGAACCAATACTGAACGCACACCTCCCCGCTAGAGACTTTCGCCCAGGTGTAAAGCGGTATGTTGGTGTCTAGCTAAACCAGACACCCACTCCCCACATTATGATGGTCCGTAAAGGCGATTTTGATAGGCATGGGTTGTCCAAGTGGCAATACCGAGAGCGCGACGGATTAGCTCGGGATTCTGGTCAGTTGACAGTTCGAGTCCCGACGGCGTGCGAACATAAACCTGAGGGTCTTCCTTTAGCTTCAGAATGACAACGCTGTTGTCTTGCATGTAAGCCTGTGTCTTGTGGTACTGCATAATCGCGCGTCCGGGAATGGTGTCGATGTCCGGACGTAGCAAGTCAATCCCAATGGCGGGCGTAGGACTGTCCACGCCCATGAGTGCGAGTAGCGTCGGTATGAGATCAATTTGACTCGCCAAATGGTCAACTTTCATAGGCTGAACTGGGCCGCCCAAAACCACTGCTGGGACGTGAAACCGATCAATGGGCACGAGATCATCGCCCCACACGCGCGAGTTGTGATCTGCGACCACCAAAAACAACGTGTTCTCCCAATAACTAGACGCTTTTGCCCGCTTAAAAAACTCGCGTAACGCATAATCTGCGTATTTAACTGCATTGTTTACATGCGCCTTAGGTTCTTGATGCAGTGTAATTTTGCCGTCCGGAAACTCAAAGGGGGTGTGATTTGACGAGGTGAACACTAAAGAGAAAAAGGGTTTTTCACGTTTAGTCTCAAATTCTTGATGAGCGCGCATCAATAGATCTTCGTCACTCACGCCCCACGAACTTTTGAAGCTAGGATGATCAAAATCTTTCTCTTCGATCACCGACTCCACGCCGTTTCCCACTAAGAACTGACGCATGTTGTCGAAGTGCGCCTCACCTCCATAAATAAAACTGGTGTCGTAGCCGTTTTGACGCAGAACTTCGGCGATACTGAAAAAGCCGTTTTGTGCTTTGGGTAGCTTGACCACACTGCGCGCGGGCGTGGGTGTGAAGCCGGTCATCACGGCCTCAATACCCCTTACCGAACGCGTTCCCGTTGCATAAAGACGGGTAAACCAGATGCCCTCCTTAAACAAACTGTCTAAATTGGGTGTTAACGGCAACCCGCCAAATGCACCAACAAACTCAGCGCCTAAACTCTCCTCTAGAATAATCACGAGGTTGGGTCGATCGGCAACCGGCGTTGACGCAACGGGCTTGTGGTAGGTGGGCGGCCCACCTGCCAAAAAGTGGCTCTGCGGAAGCGCCATAGCAGCGCGCACTTCCTCAAGTGCTTCTTCTTGGGTCATTGATCCATAAGTTTCTACGCCTCGCTCGTGACGCAGAACACTGTAGGTCGCATAGGCCACACTATAAGCGGAGCTAAGTATGAGGTCGTTTACCAAGAGATCATTTGAGAAGGCAACCACCGCAGGGTTTGCAGGCCGGTGCCCAACACTCGACCGTATGCCCATGGTGCACAACAGCGGGGTAATCACTACTAAAACGGCGGCGGCAGACAACGGCAGACGCGAGGCGGGTAGTTGTGGTCGGCTGAGTAGTTTTGCCAGTAACCACACGGCAATGGCTAAGATGACGGTACCCGCAATAACCGAGAAGGCATAGCCTTTCCAGAGCATTGAGATAATTTCGCGAGGGTATTTTAGATACTCAACGAATAGAATATTTGGGCGTAAGTCGAATTCACCCACGAAAGTGGGCGTCGCGGCCTCCATAAGTACCAGAAAAGCATACGCGGCCAGTAAATAGGTGTTCAACCCTGCTTGCCATATTTTGCGGTGGCAAAGCAGAGGGTGGAAAATGGCAGGAATAACAAGCAGGGCGCTGATAATAATAATGTCGAACCGAAGGCCCTGCAGTACAACCACCCAGAATCCGTCGGTGGCACTTACACGATCCCAATACGCGACCACAAGCGCAAAGCGCGAGCTTTGAAGCGTTAGTAACGACAACCCAAAGAAAATACCCAAGGAGCGATAAATCGCGCCCAATAAAGCCAAAGATACCTGTCGTTGCACCCGCTACGCCCCCACGTAAATTATTTTAATGGGGAAGCTAGCAGTACATTCTTAAGGTCAGCTTAAAGACTGAGCCTGCAAGATACTGGCAGGGATCAACCCAAGAGTAGGGTCAATAGGTGAGACGTTGCTCAAGCTGCGCGAATAAACCCGTAACCGAAGAGTGACCCATTGCATCGCCTTTGGCATTAAATTGCCATAGCAGACCGTCAAGATTGGGGTTAGCAAAGTAAACAATGCCATGTCGCGTCGGGTTTTCAGGGCACTGAGTTACAACACGATGGACGACTGCGCCAACACAGCGGTTGCTGTATTGGGTAATAAAATGCAGGGCTTCGCCAAAATTGATGACGAAATGGTTAGGGAGCACCGGTACATCAACAAACTCGCCGTTTATCTGTATTTGTAACCCGGGCAAAGTGGCGTCGAGGATGGTAATAAATCCGTAGTCGGTATGTGGACGCAGCCCCAGCGCGGTAGAACGCGTGTCGTAATGCACAAAATTAAGGAACGCTGTGCCCTTGCCCAGTGCATAGCCACCCGACGCTTTCTCCCATAACGTGTCAGGAATGCCCGATTGGCCAAGCACCTCGCGCATAATGGCAACGCCGATCTCATCGAGTTGTCTGCCAAAACGGGCAATCTGCGGGGGATAATGCGCATCCCAGCGCTCGCGTTGGAGTGCAAGCTTGTTTTGCTGATTGTTGTCTAGCGCTATAAACCCCTCAAGCTCGCCATACTGGGGGATGTTGCGGTAACTCGTGTGCGGCGCGAGGAGGTCGTGGCCAAATTGGCGAGCGACATCTAGATCTATGTTATCGGGCACTGCCAGATAAAAAACACCCAGCTCCAGTGCTCTATCTGCATCTTGTGCAGCAGAGAAAACCAACTTTTTAGACGAGAGCGACGCAACTGGAAGCATCTTGTCCACGCTATCAATCATGATTCAACACGCGTAACGAGCAAAGCAAACCTGTTGTTATCCAATAGCCTAAAAACTCATGTGTACGCTGAATTGTAGTTGCCCTTTATTAACCGACTTTGTGTGTTGCTGCATATAACCCATCTGTACTTGACCGGTGTCGCTAAACTTATAGCCTAAAGCGCCATAAAGTCGATTGCGATCGTAGTAGTCTACCCTGCGATCACTTCCAATATCACGCTGACCGTTAATGAATAACTCATTGTAGAAAGCGAGATACCATGCACCTTGAGCGAGCGTTGTCTTGTTAAGAGGCACATTGGCAAATAATGCATAGCGCGCGGGTTCTAAAATCCTGACCATCTACCCACCGCTGCTCTAGGCGCCCACGATGGCTCAAAAACAGGCGGCTACCTACTTTTTGCGGAATAAGCGCCTCTTGGTAAAGGCGGGTCTCAGAGGTCGTGGCTGACGAAGACCCAAAGGCGCCAGATGTTATGTTGGCAATACCAAAGGTATATTTTCCCGGCAAGCTATCGGGCCTGTAGCTCAGCCCACCTCGCACCAATAATTGCTCGAGGTCATCGCCACTGTCCCAACTTCGATATTGAAAATCGCCTTGCACGCCAAATTTGCTGTCAGAGAAATCGTGGCTAAAAAAGCCCATGTACCAGGCACCCAGCTGATCTTCATCCACAGGCACGGCCCCTGTGACCGAGCCGGCAGAACATAGGAACAACACAGCCAAGGAAAAACCCCAATAAAGTTTCACAACAACCACCCATGCGCTAATTGATAGGCCAAAAATTAGCAGTTACTGCAATGCAGACCAACAACACGCATATAATTGAGCGATTAGCTTTATCTATTGCAATTCTCAATGACCACACCACAAAAGACAGCAAAGGGCATTACACTAGCGCCATGACAATGCCCACTTACCAAGAACTGTACGAGAGAGCTTGCTCGCGCAAGGGCGGAAAATCTGCTCTTGAATCGCTGCTGCCAAAAACCGCATCCACGCCATACCTAAAGAAACTAAGCTCAGATCGGTACCTCGCCGAGTTCACACGCAAAATTTTTCAGTCGGGCTTTGTGTGGCGGGTGGTCGACAAAAAATGGGATAAGTTTGAAGAAATCTTTTGGGAGTTCAATATTGATAAGCTCCTCATGATGCCCGACGAAATGCTAGAGCGTAAGGCAACCGACAAGGCCATTATTCGCAACCTCAGCAAGGTAAAAACCATTCGCGACAATGCCCTCATGATTCGCGAGGCCGAACGGCGTGAACACCGCCCGTTTGGTGAGTTTATTGCCGACTGGCCCAAAGAAGACATTACCGGGCTGTGGCGCTATTTAAAAAAGCACGGCAGCCGACTGGGGGGTAATACCGGCCCTTATGCCTTGCGCGCATTAGGAGTAGATACGTTTCTGCTGACGCAAGACGTAGAAGGTTTTCTGCGCCACCACGGCATTGTGGACTCGGGTATTACCACGGCGCGGGCGTTAAATGCCGCCCAAACTTTTTTTAACGAGCTACACCAAGAGAGTGGGCGCAGCTTGGCTCAACTGAGCCGACTGGTGTCGTTTTGCTATGGTCAAAACCGCGTGCGGTGAGTGCCACGCGCTATGCAGTCATCGAGATCACGCCGCGAACGCCAAAAAGATTTGCCCACGTTTTACTACCACGCGCATTTTTTGGAGATGCTCCAATTTGTTTATGCGCATTACGCGCATGTGTTAGACCAAAAAGAACACCAATTTAAAGAAAACTTCGATAGCCTTAGTTTCCCAGCGCAGTGCCTGTATGTGCGTTTGGTTAATCGTCGTGGCCGGCTATTCACCACTCATAGCTTGCGTTACGGGGAAATTGATAACCTTGAAGACGTTATTTCAGAGCTGCGAAGCCACGGTTTTATTGCCGCGCCCAGCCATAGTCACAGCAGCGAGTTGCTACAACTACTCACGCGACCGCAATTGGTTCGCGCACTCAAATCTGTTTCAGTTGCGGTTAAAAGTTCGCTCAAAAAAGCCGACGTTATAGCACTTGCCCAAGAACACGTTGCATCCAAATTACTGATGAGGGCACTACCGCTTGAACACATAGTAGTGCAGTGCCACTTTGAGACCGTGCGTTTTCTGTTGTTTCTATTTTTTGGGTATCTACATGACAGTCTGAGTCAATTCACTATGCGTGACCTTGGACTGGTACGTACCCAAGACCCCAATAACGACTACGAGCCACGCTTTTCTGAGCGTGAGGAGGCCGAGCAAGCCTATTTCTTTGCAAGGCGCCTAGAGACATTACAGCGCCAGAGCGATGCCGCCCCTGAGTTGTTGAACGAAGTTACCGCATGGCCCAAACCAGAGGCATCTACCGTTATAGACCTACGCGATTCGCTTGCGCTGGAACTCGGCAAACAACTCGAGCCCAATACTGACGCGGCTCTCCTAGTGTACGAGCAAGGAGAGTCGGTTGAATGCTCTGAGCGTATTGTTCGATTGTTACTAAGTAGTGACCGCAAAGAGACGGCCAAAAACTACTTGGAGCAATGTATTGCAGCGCCGCTTTCTGACGAACAAGCGCTAATGGCCTGCGACATCTATGAACGCAAGTTCAACAAGAAACGCACATCTGCATTGACCGATGTACTGCGAGATGCGCCGACCATTGATATTGATGACGCCTATCGTGGCTCACCCGAATGGGCCGCAGTAAAATATATGGAGCGGTTGGGGAAACGCGCGTTTCGCGCTGAAAACCGATTTTGGCGCACCCTGTTTGGGTTACTTTTTTGGGATTTAATTTTTGAGTCAGAGTCGTCTGCACGCAGCTCGCCGTTTGAGCGGTTACCGGCGTTGCTCACCGAACGTCGCTTATACACGACCCACCAAGCAGCAATTGAGGAGCGGCTAGAGCTACTCTGTGACCCAAAAACTGCTCAGCGCTATGTATTGAAAACCAGCGTCAAGTACTTTGGCAAACCCAACGGCCTGTTTCGTTGGCGCCAACCGATATTAGATGCCATTCATGCCTTCCTAGCAGTGGCGCCGCCAGCTGCCACCGCCCACATTCTCCGCTTATTTTGCCAAGACTATTTGTCGGCAAAACACGGCTACCCAGACCTATTTGTGATTGATGGTGCCGACGTTAGCTTTGTTGAAATTAAGGCCGATGGTGATCAACTACGGCGTAATCAAATGGTGCGCCTTAAGCAGTTACAAGATGCTGGCTTTAAGGCAGGCGTGTTGCGCGTTAGGTGGGTCATCGATACCTCGCAGCCCTATGTGGTGGTGGATGTTGAAACCACCGGCGGCAAAGGTAAGGCTCACCGAATTACGGAGATTGCAGCCGTAAAAGTGGTGGGCAATACGGTAGTAGACACCTTTCACACCTTAATAAACCCAGAGCGTCCCATTCCACCGGGTATTACTCGGCTCACGGGTATCAGTGATGCCATGGTGGCAAGCGCGCCGGTCTTTGCAGACATAGCCAATAGCTTTGCAGCCTTTGCCAACGACGCCATTCTTGTGGCACACAATGTTGAGTTTGACTACGGGTTTATAACGGCAGAATTTGAACGCCTGGGCAAAAGCTTTAGGCGCCCTAAGCTGTGCACCTGCGCTGCCATGCGTAAGTTGTTTTCAGGCAAAGCCTCTTATGGTCTGGCACCACTGTGCAGCGAGTATCAAATTTCGCTTACCAACCACCATAGGGCATTATGCGACGCCACGGCTGCGACAGAACTATTGTTTATTATCAACGACAAGCGACGCGAGCTTTTAGAAAGTTAGTTGGCAGTTGGCCCAACGTTGCCGGCATAGCCCTATCGTCAATCACTGGCGCTTGTCTTTTGCAGCGGCAAACGCGGCGGCAAATGCGCCTGAAGGTGACGGTGCCGACGGTTTGTTGTGCGATCGCCCCTTGCTGTTAGTCACTGAGCCATTGCTAGTACGACCGGTACTGGAAGAGTTCTTCTCAGCTGGATGCTGGTGGCGACTACGCGGCGAGCGGGTGCGATCGCGGGCGTCACCGGCTGCCGTATCGTCTAACCGCATACTCAAGCCAATACGCTTGCGATGAACATCCACCTCCATCACTTTAACGTGAACAATGTCACCCGCTTTTACGACATCGCGCGGATCTTTGACAAACTGGTTAGCTAGGCACGAGATGTGTACGAGTCCATCTTGATGTACGCCCACATCAACAAAGGCGCCAAAATTGGTGACATTGGTTACCACACCCTCCAACACCATATCGGGCGTGAGATCCGAGATTTTTTCAACGCCTTCTTTAAAATTGGCGGTCTTAAACTCTGGACGAGGGTCTCTCCCCGGCTTTTCCAACTCTGCCAAGATATCGCGAATGGTGGGTAAACCCACCGTGTCACTCACAAATTGCTCGGCCTTTAAACCGCGAACAAACGCACTATCGCCAACGAGTTGGGCAACGGGTTTACCCGCTGTTGCAGCAATCTGGTCAACCACATGATAGGACTCGGGGTGCACAGCCGAGCTATCAAGAGGGTTATCGCCGCCCATAACACGCAAAAACCCTGCCGCCTGTTCAAAGGTTTTCGCGCCTATGCGCGGTACCAACAACAAGGCACGTCGATCTTTAATTAAGCCGTGTTCGTTTCTGTACTGTACAACCAGCTCTGCTGTGCTGCTTGTGAGTCCCGATATACGACTAAGTAACGCGCTAGAGGCGGTATTCACATCTACACCCACCGCATTAACACAGTCTTCAATAACGGCATCGAGTGAGCGCGACAAAGCCAGTTGAGACACATCGTGTTGATACTGACCAACGCCTATCGATTTTGGCTCGATCTTCACCAGCTCAGCCAGCGGATCTTGCAAGCGACGCGCTATAGAAACCGCTCCGCGAATGGTGACATCTAGATCGGGCAGCTCACGCGCAGCGTACTCAGATGCCGAATATATCGACGCCCCCGACTCGTTAACCATAACCTTGGAAACTGTGGTGAGCTTGTGTGCAGCGAGCATCTCCCCCACAAATCGTTCGGTTTCTCGACTCGCGGTGCCGTTACCAATAGCAATAAGCTCTACCCCATGTTTCTTAATAAGCGAGACCAACACCGCTTCTGACTCGGCAATTTTCTTCTGCGGTGGATTGGGGAAAATCGCGGTATGGTCGACAACCTTGCCCGTTGCATCGATTACTGCCACCTTCACGCCGGTGCGCAAACCCGGGTCTAGCCCAATTGTAGGTCGGGGCCCAGCCGGAGCGGCAAGTAGCAAATCTTTTAAATTAGCGGCAAACACACCAATCGCCTCGGCGTCGGCACGCTCACGCAGTTGAGCAAACAAATCGGTCTCTAGGTGGTACTGAAGCTTTACACGCCATGTCCAGCTCACCACACCAGCCAGCCATGTCGAGGCGGGGAAATCGATGGTATTGATAGTGAAATGGCGCGCAATTATCTGTTCACAAGGGTCGGGGGCAGCAGCAGTGGCCAAGGTACTTTGAGCCTCCTCTGCAATAGGCTTGGTTACAGAGAGGCGCAGGGAGAGCACGCCTTCACTGCGACCACGGAACATGGCAAGTGCCCTGTGAGACGGCGTAGTTTTTAGGGGCTCACTGTGCTCAAAGTAATCGGCAAACTTCTCGCCATCTTTGGCCTTGTCAGGAACAACCGACGAACAAATAAAGCCCTCATCCCACAGCTTATTGCGCAAGCGCTCAATTAGGTCAGCATCTTGGGCAAAGCGCTCCATCAAAATGGCGCGAGCACCATCGAGCGCGTCTTTGGACGTAGCAAAGCCCGCTTCGCTGTTGAGATAATTTTCGGCTAGCGTTTGTGGGTCGTTACTGGGGTCCTGAAACAGCGTGTCAGCCAAGGGTTCAAGACCGGCCTCTATCGCAATCTGTCCTTTGGTGCGGCGCTTGGGTTTGTAGGGAAGATATAAGTCTTCCAAGCGGCTCTTACTGTCGGCTGCGTCAATCTTTGCCCGAAGCGCGTCAGTTAACTGACCTTGTTCCTCAATGCTTGCGAGAATGGCACTACGGCGATCATTGAGCTCGCGTAAATAACCCAGTCGGTACTCTAGGGTTCGCAGTTGCGTGTCGTCCAAGCCCCCGGTTACTTCTTTTCGGTAACGCGCAATAAAGGGTACGGTGGCCCCCTCATCCAAAAGTGCCACCGCGGCCTGCACCTGGGCAGTAGGTACGTTGAGCTCGCGAGCAATGGCAGTTGTGATGTCGGTCATGAAGCAGAAGTTCCTCAGAGAGTTGGGTCATTCGGTAGGAGCGCGAGTATGGCGATATCAGTCTGTAGATGCACTATTGACAGACAAGATAGAAGCCTTACCGAAGTAGCGAGGATTAAGATTTTGTTAATGTAAACGGCGTAAGCTAGTGGTTGGTTTAGGAGAGATGGCATTGCCAGATGACCAGTCAATCAGTTGTTGGGATCCCCAGGGGCTACCACTCAATCTGTAACAGCACGGAGCGCGCTTTATGAAAGCAGGGCACACCGGAATAAAACGCCTGATATATGCAACCCTATTTTCGTGGCGCGGGTTCAAGGCTGGAGTGCAGCACGAAGCAGCGATAAGACAAGAGTTGGTATTTTTGCTCGCCACTGTGTTGGGCTGTCTTTATATGGGACTTGAACTATGGAGAACCCTGACACTCGTGGCCGCCGTGCTGCTAGTCATTGCCGTTGAGTTACTCAATACCGCTATTGAAACGGTTGTCGACTTGGTCAGCCCAGAGCACCACCCGCTGGCCGGTCGGGCCAAAGATATGGGTTCGGCCGCCGTGCTGTGCACCCTGATTATTGCAGCGGTGGTTTTTGGTCTTGTGTTGCTGAGGGGGTGAGCGGCTGTGTACGCCACCCTTTATCTCATCGTGCTGAGCGCCCTACCTCACTGCCCAAAGACCCGCACATTGTCATAAAGCACGCCAGAGGGGTTGTAGTCGGTAGCGGTGTTGCTAAAGCCAAACTGAATAAACAGCCCCGCCTGCTCCGCACCGTCAATGGTTACCTCAATGGCATAGGTGCTGTAGTCATCGGTACCGATACTCGTGGTGTCCACCTCGTCGGCATACACCGTATTAAAATTGGCGCTAGGGTCTAGCAAGCGTACAAAGGCCGCTGCCGTCCCCGGTGCCTCAATGGCTCCATCAACCGGCCGCTTGGCATCAAACTCAAACCGAAACACGCCAACGTCGTCCGCTTGAATCTCAAACTCCCTAAAGGCATTGGCTTGTATCTCAAAGCCATTGGCATGGTCGCCATTGCTGTAGTCCGAGAAAATGTTCAGGACCTGTGACCCCTGGTTGCTCCCACCTCATCGGAGATATTGGCAATCTGCTCATTGCTCACCTTTAACGCAAAGGGGCCATAGCCGTAAACGAAGTTACCTCCGTTAAACGCATTCACATAAAACACCCAGTCACCAATGGTGGCCTCTAGCGTTGGGTCTGCCGCCTCAAAATCGTCGGCAAACTCAAAGCTCGCGGTGGCCGGTGGCCCTGGCGGGGGCGCCGCCGTGTAGTTATCGTTAATGGTCTGAATGGCCGCCGCCACGCTCTCCTCAGTGTTGTCCACCGTCTCAAGCACCGCTTTGATGGCATCGCGGTCGTAGGTCTCATACAGGCTGGTGTAATGACTCGCTACCTTCGCCTTGTTCTCCAACACCACTTGGTCATAGACAGAGGCCGCATCAATAAAAATCTGCGCCAGTTGATCGACCGGGTTCCCCGAGCCGCCCCCCGTGTTCCAGTACTCAAAGCCCTCTGGGTCGGGTTCACGGTTGAAGTAAATCAAATACAGCGCAGTTAAGAATTCGCCGCGCGTTCGGTCGCCCCAGAAACTTTGGAACTCCTCTAGCGGTACAAAGCTTGATCGAATGGCATCCACCGATGCGCCGTTGTAGAACGTACGGCTCCAGTACGCCAAACCCGTGCGGTCTGCTGCTCGCTGCAGCAGGCCAATGTACATGAGCTGAATCTTGCCCTGAATGGTCTCGCGGAAGTCATCGGGCGCCATTAATGTTACGTGGTTGAAGGCACCAATGTTGTCGTAGTCAACATAGTTGGGTGCTTCGCTGGAACCCGCCCCGTTCGCTGCTGTGAAGTAGCACAAATACGGTGGCTCGCCCGATGCCGCCAGTGGAATGGTGGTAGTGATATCGTCTTGTGGATTCACCACGCTCTCTACCACCAACTGGGTGTAGTCGGGCAGTGCCTCACTCGCACACCAGGTGGTGTACTCCAAGGGTGCTGGCTCGCTCTCCGGCGCGCCAATAATCGTCACATCCGCACTCATACTCTCAGCATCGTAGTCCGTTAAGCCAATAATCTGTGGCACACACGGATTAGGGCCTTCGCAGCGTGCCAACCGAGTGGTTGACTTAAAGCTCACCACAACGTCGCAGTCAGCGTTAACGAGGTTTGTGGTGTACGTGGAATCCGTCAAGGTGCCGCCGCAAGAGCCAGCCACTTCGTCAATGGTGTAGCCGTCATCGGCGGCAATCGTGATAACGGCTGACGCCCCCTGCTCAACAACCTGCGTACCGAGCGGGGTTACCGTGCCGTTGTCACCGGCGCTCACAGCCACGAGGAACTCGGATGCCAGAGAGCGCAATGAATCATTGGGATGTGCATCTAGAACCAGTGAAGACGCAGCGATTTGTGCCTCAGTGGCAGCGGCATTCCATGCGTCTGGCGCTCCGTCATCATCAGAGTCTACCGAAGCCGCGGGATCATCTGGAAACGCGTCCTCCGAATCTAATACGCCGTCACCATCGGAGTCTGCCTCAGTGGAAGACTGCCAAGTAAACTCGCCCCATTTACCTTCACCCCAAACCGCTGCGGATACCGGTGCCGACGCCAAGAAACACGTAATCATTGCGGTCCAA
>Ga0181560_10004576_pt1 | contig 12469 bp, 11 predicted proteins | sample 011ome_20_FD_133751 | JGI IMG/M metagenome (GOLD analysis project Ga0181560, IMG submission 133751) | Coastal salt marsh microbial communities from the Groves Creek Marsh, Skidaway Island, Georgia - 011509CT metaG (megahit assembly) | ecosystem: Environmental > Aquatic > Marine > Intertidal...
ACCGGATTAAGCCAGCAAGAAGCAGATGAAATAAAAGCTACTTTAAGAAGCGCGTACGATGTCATTGATTTTCCGGATACTATCCTGCCCAATGTGCTTGAAATCATGCAACATGACAAGAAAAACAGTCATGGAGTAGTTCAGTTCTCCTTGCTAAACAACATTGGAAAATGCACCTGGAATTGCCCGGTTGATCAACAAGAAGTTAAGAAGGCATTTGACTTTTACAAGAATTAAGATCACGCTTACATTTCCTTGAAGATCGTATGCATCAAACGTTTTTTATCGTTTAAGCTTTCTTCTAGGGAGATCATGGTTTCCGTACGGCTTATACCTTCAATATCATCTATCTTAAATATGATATTCTTGGCGTGATTCGTATCCTTGGCTCTGATTTTGCAAAAAATATTGAACTTGCCCGTTGTGATGTGCGCGACAGTGACATTGGGAATTAAATTAAGTCGCTCTAACACAAATTTAGTTTGATGGGTTTTTTCAAGGAATATCCCCACATACGCGATGAATGAGTAACCTAATTTAATGTAATCTAGCGTTAACGAGGAACCTTTAATAATACCCGCATCTTCCATTTTCTTCACTCTGACATGAACCGTGCCCGCTGAAATCAATAATTTTTTAGCAATATCAGTGAATGGAATGCGTGTATTGTCGATCAACATATCCAAAATCTGGTGATCAATCTCATCTAATTTTATTTTTCCCATGGCAGTGGTATTATTTTAAGGGCGAAATTACCAAATATTGGATTGAATTTTTAAAAAATTCAATGATTTGTTGTGAAATATGCAACAGATACTTACTTAATTGAAAGATTTTTGGATGACTGACCAAATATCTGTTTTGGTTTGCAACAACAAATGTTCTTGCGCCAGCAATACATCATAGGTTTTTAATCCCCAAAATGCACTTTCCTCAACCACCTCGGGTGCTGTAGGCACCCAGCTTACCGACCCTTCGATGAGCTTTTCTTCCAATGTAATGGCCAATGCTTGACCAGGCTTCCACATCGAATTTAAACGATATGGGTTTTTGATTAAAACATCGACGTACTTCTTTTCGTTTTGAGGAATCGCTAAATATTGATCGACATCCTGGTAAACAAATAATTCAAAGCAAATACTGTTAATCGCTGTGTACAGCGATAAACAAACCAAGGCTCTAGTATTTGTTCGCTGGTAGTCATCTATATAATGACCCGCCTCAAATAAAATAGTAGGAGTACCTAAAGTTTGAAAGGTATCGCCTACGCAATTGATATTGTACGCGTCATCATACCTACCTACACCATTAGGAATATAAGATTGCAGCCACTCATTGATATCGACAATGACTTGCATTGCCTTAGCTCGATGATCCGGAACAGATAACTGTTCATCCGCTGCAGGGGCTAAAAAAGACATCGTGGCTGGGACTTGATAATTTCCTACATTATAGATAGTACGTTGATCGTGTAGGTTAAAGCAGAAACTTGGTGACCAATCATCATACAAAGATCTGAGTAGTTTGCTTTCCGGTTGCGATACAATTTGTGCATCTCGGTTTAAATCAACACCAGCTGCATTACTTCTGGTGTAGGCATATGCACCATCTGGATTTAAAACGGGTATAACACATAAAGTACACAATGACTTGATTTGTCTTGTCCACTCTGTATCCTGATCCAATAAACGCATAAAATCTAAGAGACCACGTGTAGTAGTAGACTCATTTCCATGCATTTGAGACCACATAAGCAGTTTTTGAGGTCCTTGACCCCAAGTCCACGAATAGACAGGTCGATTTTCTACAGAGTATCCTAGGGTATTTTGCTTCCAAAAATCACTAAGCCGTGAAGTGATTTGATCAATTTGATCCTGGGTAAGGTAGCGTTCATCGATACCCGGCGCTTTGATTTTAGAATAATTAAACTCTTTGATTTGCATGAAAGTTATTTCTGGCAAAAATACCTAATTAATCCACGCATTTACTGGCCATAAATAGTCATTGAATGTGTTTTTTACTGTTTACATTTGTAAATTACAAATGTAAACATATATTGTATATTGTTATTATTCAGTAGATTAAATAGATCAACATGAACCTTTAGTAGATATTAATATTATATAATTATTTACTTTTGTTATCTTTGATAAAACCGTTCAAATCCATGGATATTCAACAAAAAGTGCACCAAATCATGACAAAATATGGGTGCTCCCCTGCTCAGTTTGCAGACCAGTTAGGCGTGCCTAGATCTTCCATCTCACACTTAATGTCTGGAAGAAATAAGCCGAGTCTGGAATTTATCCGAAAATTGATCGCTAGTTTTCCAGAAACCGACTTGTATTGGTTGCTGGATGTGTCAGAACCCAGCGACCCCAAATCAACATTTGCTGACACTCCAAAGGAGCATACACACTGGTCGTTGTTTGATCAAGAAAATATACATCGCGAAAGCGAATTGCTCCCCAAGGCCAACCAAGCTGATTCATGGGGCAGTCATAACCGAAAAGAATCTAGCCTTGCTACACATAAACCAGTGCGAGTAGTTCTTTTTTATGAGGATGGTACCTTTGAAAGCTTTCAAAATTAAATCCAATAGTTTGTGCCAATTTGTACATTTACCTCATGAAACTATTTTTATACTTGGTTGTGTTTGTGTTCCTCATCGCATGTCAACCTCCACAAAGAAATTGTACCGATTTTAAAAACGGAGCATTCACTTTTACCGCTTTAGTCGGCGGAGTAGAAAAAACCACCGCGTTTACCAGAAATGATTTATGGGAGGTTTCTACCTACGACGGTGTTATCGACTCCGCTTCAGTGCGATGGATCAATGATTGCGAGTATGTAGTGCAATCCCTGAATAAGGCAAATCCACAAGCAAAACCAATACACATTAAAATACTAAGTACCGACCCAACTGGATACACTTTTGAATATTCCATGATTGGAAGCGCAAAAAAACAACGTGGTAAAGCCACTAAACATTAATTTATGTTTGATATTTTTGCTAGTGCAGATGCCTGGATAGCTTTACTAACACTCACTTTTTTAGAGATCGTGTTGGGTATTGACAACATCATCTTTATCTCAATTGCCGCTGGAAAACTCAGCGGCAAAGCAAAAGCCAAGGCCATAAACATTGGGCTTTTACTCGCCATGGTCAATAGAATTATTCTTCTTTTTGGAATCAGTGTATTGACTTCATTGAAAACCGCTTGGTTTCATATAGACTGGGGATGGATTTCTGGAGGTGTTTCTGGACAAGCAATTATTTTGTTTTTGGGCGGTTTGTTTTTATTGTACAAAAGCACCCGAGAAATTCATGAGAAAATTGAGGATAAAGGACATCAGGAGGCCGCTTTGGAGAAAAAACAATCTACTTCATTTAGCTCAGTCCTCTGGCAAATCATTGTCATTGATTTAGTCTTCTCCGTCGACTCCATTTTAACTGCCATTGGGATGACTAATGGGATTTCTCCTAATCCTAAAGACGCATTGATGCTCATGGTAATCGCCGTGGTGGTTTCTGTAGGGATAATGATGCTGTTTGCTCGTGCAGTTGGTGATTTTGTGGGAAAACACCCTACAATTCAGGTATTGGCCTTATCCTTTTTGATTTTGATTGGCTTCATGTTAATCACAGAAGCAGCACACTTATCTCACGCAGTGGTATTTGGTCAAAGTATAGGTGCTATTCCTAAGGGTTACTTGTACTTTGCTATAGCTTTTTCATTAGGTGTTGAATTTATCAACATGAAACTGCGTCCGAAAAAGTGAGGCTAAAATAAAGTAATCTGCTCCCCAATTTCAGGAAGATCTTGATCATTCGGGCTAATCCCTTCGTTTTCAGTGATCACTGGATCTTCAGGCTCTAGTTCATCTTCATCTTCCTGTGGAACATAGGCCAATGGCTCTTTAAGCGCTGTAGATTTCAGATCAGCCTTAGTCAGCATGTTGCCCATGGCCTTAATCCCTTTCACCCCAATAAACTCGTCCAGTGCGATAGTTTCCGCCGGTTTCACCTCTTTTCCTCGTTCTTTGGCATACACCAATTCAACCACGGGTCGCCAATCAGTGGAAACAAGTTCTAGGTATGAGTCGGGATGATCCGAGATGATCAGCTCTTCTTTAACCGGTTGATCTACCACAAAACGTTTGACATAAAACAATTGTTTGGCCCCCTCATAGTAGATGACAGAAATAGGTTTTTTTGGATTCCATTGTTCCAATACAATCATATTTTCCTCAAAATGAAGCGACAAATCCGGCGAAACTGTCTTTAATATTCCTTTTTGATTGATCAATAAAAGCAGGTCATTTCCTTTAAAGGCGCCCAATAACGTACCTCTACCATCCACATTGAGCCTTTGCACCACCTCGTCAAACCAAATATTCCTCGGCTTAAGCGTAGACATCCCTTTTTCCTTGAGTTCTATACGTTTTACGGCATATTTGGTGACCGTATTTCCTTTGGACTCTCTTCCTTTGATCAGGATCTCTGAAAAATCAAGGTCCCACCTCAATTTTTTTATCGTCCCCATAGCCCTGAGTTGCACAGTGATTACCTCAGCTTCCCCATTAGGGTTTGCTGAAAAGTAAAGCACTTCAGATCCCGCTTGACCCGTCGTTAATTCGTAAGGCTTATCTCTAGTGACTCCGGTTACCGTAAATCGCTTGATGTATGATGCGCCCTTTAAACCGTCGCGGTAGACCATATTGTACACCGTTCTTGTGTCCTTCTTTTTAAACACAGCCACATGAATAATGTCCTTGCCGACAAATGTTTTGGCATCGACCTTAGTTACGGTCATTTTTCCCTCTCGGGTGAATACAATAATATCATCTATGTCGCTGCAATCAGCCACATACTCGTCCTTTTTAAGTGACGTACCGACAAAGCCTTCCTCCCGATTAACGTATAATTTAGCGTTTCTATTGACTACTTTGGTTGCTTCAATGTCATCAAACACCCTGATCTCGGTTTGTCGCTCGCGACCTTTGCCGTAGGTAGCTTTTAGTTGCTTAAAATAATCAACTGCATAGTCGACGATGTGGTCTAAATGATGCTGCACCTGGGCCAGTTTATCCTCTAAACTCTCGATGTATTGTTGAGCTTTATTCAAGTCAAACTTTGAAATACGCTTAATCCGTATCTCTGTTAATCTGGCCAAATCATCCTGAGTAACCGGTCTTTTGAGGTGGGCGGTATGAGGTTTCAAACCTTGGTCAATAGCGTCCAATACCCCCTCCCAGGTTTCTTGTTCCTCAATGCTGCGGTAGACCCTTTTCTCAATAAATATGCGCTCCAATGAAGAAAAATGCCACTGGGATTCTAACTCTTCTCTCTGAATTTCCAGCTCAGCTTTCAACAAGCCCAATGTGCGGTCAGTCGATCTAGCTAGCATTTCGCCTACACCGATAAACAATGGCTTGTTGTCTTCGATGACACAGGAAAGCGGAGAAATCGAGGACTCACAACTTGTAAAAGCGTATAAAGCGTCAATTGTTTTGTCCGGGGACACACCTGCCGGCAAATGCACCAGAATTTCTACAAATTCCGAGGTGTTGTCATCGATCTTTTTGATTTTTATCTTCCCTTTCTCATTGGCCTTGAGAATGGAGTCGATAAGTGTGGAGGTGTTTGTACCATAGGGAATCTCACTGATCACTAGGGTACTTTTATCTAATTGAGCTATTTTAGCCCTAACTCGTATACGTCCTCCACGCATACCGTCTTGATACTGAGTGACATCAATGATGCCTGCGGTAGGAAAGTCGGGGAATAATTCAAATTTTTTACCCCTTAAATGCGCTATAGAGGCATCGATTAATTCATTGAAATTATGCGGAAGTATTTTAGTAGATAGCCCCACTGCTATACCTTCAGCGCCTTGAGCCAACAACAAGGGAAATTTAACCGGAAGGTTTACAGGCTCCTCTTTGCGCCCATCATAAGAAAACTGCCACTCAGTGATTTTGGGACTAAAAACCACTTCCAGGGCAAATTTAGACAGTCTTGCCTCTATATAACGAGAAGCAGCTGCGCCATCGCCGGTTAAAATATTACCCCAGTTACCTTGGGTGTCGATGAGCAGATCCTTTTGACCTATTTGCACCATGGCATCTGCGATACTAGCATCCCCATGTGGATGGTATTGCATGGTGTGGCCGACTACATTGGCGACTTTATTGTATCTGCCGTCATCCAACTCCTTGAGCGCGTGCATAATCCGGCGTTGCACCGGCTTAAAACCATCTTCGATAGCCGGAACAGCGCGTTCCAAAATGACATAAGAGGCGTAGTCTAAGAACCACTCTTTGTACATACCTGTGACTTTGGTCAACTGCTCCTGTGGGGCAGTTTGTTCAAAATCTTCGGAGGGTATATGTGGCTCTTCTGGATCCATTTATATCTGAATTACAATTCTTTGTCGTTAATAACGTCAAGTTCTACTTTAAGATTTTCAATGATGAATTCTTGTCGGTCAGGTGTGTTTTTTCCCATGTAAAAAGACAATAGATCCTCCACTGAGGTAGTCCGATCCATCAATACAGGTTCCAACCTAATTTGAGGACCGATGAAATGTTTGAATTCGTCAGGAGAAATCTCACCCAACCCCTTGAACCTAGTTATTTCAGGTTTAGCCCCTAATTGAGCAATCGCATTTCTTCGCTCCTCATCGCTGTAGCAATAGATGGTTTGTTTTTTATTTCTTACGCGGAAAAGAGGTGTCTGTAGGATATACAGGTGATTTTCTTTGATCAATTCTGGGAAAAACTGAAGGAAAAACGTGATTAACAACAAACGAATATGCATTCCATCTACGTCCGCATCCGTCGCAATCACAATTTTATTGTACCTGAGGTCTTCCATAGAATCCTCAATATTTAGGGCTGCTTGCAGGAGATTAAATTCCTCGTTCTCATAAACAATCTTCTTGCTCATTCCATAGGAATTGAGCGGTTTACCCCTCAGGCTAAATACCGCTTGACAATTGACATCTCTAGACTTGGTAATGGACCCTGAGGCGGAATCCCCTTCTGTGATAAACAAAGTGCTCTCCAGAGACCGATCGCTTTTCACATCTGTTAGGTGTACCCGACAATCCCTTAGTTTTTTGTTGTGTAAACTCGCTTTTTTTGCTCGATCCCGCGCGAGTTTTCGAATTCCTGAAAGCTCTTTGCGCTCTCGTTCAGCCTGCATAATCTTGGATTGCATCAACTGGGCAGTCTCGGGATTTTTGTGTAAATAATTATCGAGTTCTGTACCCAGAAAATCCATAATATAGGAACGAACAGAAGGCATTTCACCCCCCATTTCTGTAGAACCCAACTTGGTTTTGGTTTGGCTCTCAAAAACGGGCTCCATCACTTTAATCGAGATGGCTGAAATGATCGATTTTCGTATATCTGCCGCCTCGTAATTTTTACCGTAAAAATCCCGGATGGTTTTGGCTAAAGCTTCTCTAAAAGCCGCCTGATGTGTTCCTCCCTGTGTGGTGTGCTGTCCATTGACAAAAGAATGGTATTCTTCACTGTACTGGGTTTTACTGTGGGTAATGGCTACCTCGATATCAGGACCTTTTAGGTGAATCACTGGATACAGTAAATCCTCTTCTTTATTGTTGTCTTCAATCAGGTCTTTTAACCCGTATTCTGAGATGTATTTCTCTCCATTGTAAACCAAAGTGAGTCCAGGATTGAGGTACACATAATTTTTGATCATGCGCACCACATACTCACTTCGAAACTTAAAGTTTTTGAAGATGGTTTCATCTGGGACAAAAGTTACCCGAGTACCTCGTTTCTTTCCAGATTCTTCTGGACCAGTCTGACCGGATAATTGGCCTTGGTGAAATTCTGCTGTCACCGACTGTTGATCGCGAACAGACTCAACGATAAAAGTAGACGAAAGCGCATTTACTGCTTTTGTCCCCACGCCATTGAGACCCACGGATTTTTTAAAGGCTCTACTGTCGTACTTTCCACCGGTATTCATCTTGGAAACAACATCGACCACTTTTCCTAAAGGGATACCTCGACCGTAATCGCGAACACTGACTTGTTGGTCTTTGATGGAGATTTCGATTGTTTTTCCGGCCCCCATGACAAACTCATCAATACAGTTGTCGATCACTTCTTTGAGCAAAATATATATACCGTCATCCGCTGAGGTACCATCACCTAGCTTGCCAATGTACATACCTGGCCTTAGGCGAATATGCTCTCGCCAATCCAGTGATCGAATATTGTCCTCTGTATATTGAGTTTCCTGGGTCATTCTGGGAAGAACACCCAAAATAGTTTTTTGGGTGAAAAGGCTAAGATAGCAAGACTCCCAAAAAGATAAAAAGACTGGGCTTTAAAGTAATTAACAATAAGCCAAGGCCTATTGTTGACAGAAATTTAAGGAATACTAGGCATTTAGACGTTAAATCGGAAATGCATTACATCGCCGTCTTGGACAATATATTCCTTGCCTTCTACTCGCATTTTTCCCGCTTCCTTAACTTTAGACTCACTTCCGTAGTGTACGTAGTCCTGGTAAGAGATAACCTCAGCCCGAATAAATCCTTTTTCAAAGTCTGTGTGAATCACACCAGCAGCCTGAGGAGCTGTAGCCCCTTTGTGAATGGTCCATGCGCGAACCTCTTTAACTCCTGCGGTAAAATAGGTTTCTAGCTGAAGTAAGCTGTAAGCACCGCGAATCAACTTGGCCGAACCTGGTTCAGTGAGTCCAAGATCCTCCAGAAACATTTGTCGTTCCTCATAACTTTCCAACTCTGTAATGTCCGCTTCGGTACCTACCGCCAAAAAAATCACTTCTGCATTTTCATGAGCCACAGCAGATTTTACTTGATCCACATAGCTATTTCCAGAAACTGCAGCACTTTCGTCTACATTGCACACATACAACACTGGCTTATCGGTAATCAACTGCATGGGGCGTACAAACGCTTTGCGATCTTCTTCAGCGATATCAACAGCTCTCACTGAAATTCCCGCTTCTAACTTGTTTTTGATCAACTGCAATACTGCTTGTTCCTTCTGCGCTTCTTTATCGCCTGTTTTGGCAGCCCTATTTACTTTTTCTAGCTTCTTGTCGACAACCTCCAAGTCTTTTAATTGGAGCTCCATATCGATGGTCTCCTTATCTCTTATCGGATGGACACTTCCATCCACGTGTACAATGTTGTCGTTGTCAAAACACCTCAACACATGGAGTATGGCATCGGTTTCTCTGATGTTGGCCAAAAATTGGTTTCCTAAACCCTCTCCCTTGCTCGCGCCTTTTACCAAACCCGCAATATCCACAATTTCCACAGTAGCCGGAAGTACGCGTTCTGGTTTGACCAATGACTCCAACTGGTTGAGTCGAGGGTCTGGGACCGAAACCACACCGATATTGGGTTCTATCGTACAAAATGGAAAATTAGCTGACTGTGCTTTGGCGTTAGACAAACAATTAAAAAGGGTGGATTTTCCCACATTGGGAAGTCCAACAATACCTGCTTTCATAAATATAGGCTTAGGATCCGTGCATGAATTGCTGTTTGGCCAGCAATACTTCTTCTGTTTCTTGGTGCTCGTCGTCTGGAACACAGCAATCTACCGGACATACAGCAGCACACTGAGGCTCAGCGTGAAAACCTTTGCACTCGGTGCACTTGTCAGCGACAATAAAATAGTATTCATCACTTCCAGGCTCTTGGGCCATATCAGCGTCTACGGCATGGCCGTTGGGCAGAACCACATTTCCAGATAACTTGGTTCCTTCTTTGTATTTCCATTCAGCAGCAGCCTCGTAAATGGCTGTATTGGGGCATTCGGGCTCACAAGCACCACAATTGATGCATTCGTCTGTAATCTTGATAGCCATAGGTCTAGTAGTTATGCTTACTTTTGTCAGGCAAATGTAAAAACAAAAAACCAGTCGGTCATCATAAGAAATGAGCATAACCCAAAATCGCATTGAGGTATTGAGCCTGTTGGGGCAAGAGATGAGTTTGATGGCTGCCAAGCTGGAGGATACATCCTACTTAACCGATAAATCTTTAGGCCCATTAATCACCCAAACCACGGCCAAGAATGGCTGGTTCACTGCTGATCAAATAGCTTTTTCACTCCGTCATTGGGGTTCATTACTACAAGAAAAGCCGTTAAACGATTGGGTGGGATCCATAGCGTTTCAAGAATCTACCTCAACCACTGTATTAATTATTGCGGCCGGAAACATACCTCTGGTGGGTTTTCACGACATTCTTGTCACCTATTTAAGCGGTCACAAATGTGTTATTAAGCCCGCCTCAAACGACCCGATACTCACCCCCTATTTTGTACGCCGATTGGCTGAGCTCGATCCAACATGTACCCAAAGACTATACATCACCCAGGAAATTGTTGGAGCATTCGATGCGGTCATCGCTACGGGAAGTGACAATAGCGCGCGGTATTTTGACCACTACTTTGGAAGTAAACCCAATTTAATCAGACGCAACAGGTATTCATGTGCCGTATTGACTGGAGCAGAGACCCAGGAAGAGTTGGCCCTATTGGGGGAAGATATTTTTAGATATTTTGGCCTGGGATGTCGCTCTGTGTCAAAATTATGGGTACCTGAAGGATATGATTTTTCTGAATTTTTTCATGGAATCTATCCGTGGGCCGATATCATCAATCACCATAAATACGCCAATAATTACGAGTACAACAAAGCGGTCTACATGATGAGTAATATTCCGCTTTGGGACAACGGGTTTTTACTGCTCAAGTCTGATGACCGCACCAGTGGATCTCCGATAGGTACCTTAAATTATCAAACCTACACATCCTTGGAACAGGTCAACCGAGCCCTGAGGGATCAAAAGGATCAACTCCAATGCATTGTAGGCCCAAAAGACATCGCTCATTCCCTAGGTTTTGGACTAACACAACGTCCTTTACTCCACGAATATGCCGACGGTATCGATCCGATTAATTTTGTATTATCGCTTTACTAACCCAACATTTTGCCCCAATTTTGTGGCACAATACTTTAAAAATAATGAAACACAACTTTAGTGCAGGCCCCTGCATTTTACCCCGTGAAGTGATTGAACGCGCTGCCTCAGCGGTGCTTGATTTTAATGAATCCGGATTATCCCTCATTGAAATATCACACAGATCTAAAGACTTTGTGGCAGTTATGGATAAAGCCCAATCATTGGCGCTTAAGCTGCTAGGTCTGGAGAACAAAGGATACAAGGCTCTTTTTTTACAGGGTGGAGCTAGTTTGCAATTTGCCATGGTGCCCATGAACCTTTTTCAACACAGTGCCGCTTATTTGGATACAGGCACTTGGAGCACCAAAGCGATTGAAGAGGCCAGAAGAATGGGTACTACACACGTTATGGCTACCTCTGCTGACCAAGGTTATCGCTGTATTCCCGAAGGATTTGTCGTGCCACAAGGGGTGGATTATATTCATTACACCTCAAACAATACGATTTACGGCACACAGATGGCCCAATTTCCCAAATCGGATGCCCCACTAGTATGTGATATGAGTTCTGATATTTTTTCCAGACAACTCGATTTTGAACAGTTTGATTTAATCTATGCTGGAGCACAAAAAAATATGGGGCCAGCTGGCGCAACTCTGGTGGTAGTAAAAGAATCCATCCTAAAAAAAGAAAAAGGCTCACTTCCGGCTATGCTGGATTATCAAGCGCACATCAAGGGCGAAAGCATGTATAACACGCCTAGCGTTTTTGCCGTATATGTGTCTATGCTTACCCTAGACTGGTTAGATCGCCTGGGTGGCATTGCTCACATTGAACCCAAAAACCAAGAAAAGGGAAGGGTCATGTACGAAGCAATAGACAAAAGCGAATTGTTTGAGGGGTATGCCCATACCAAAGATCGTTCACTGATGAATGCTACCTTCAACTTAAAACGACCCGAACTGACTGAGCGATTTAATAAATTGCTCCAAGAAGCTGGGATTGAAGGGCTAGCAGGACATAGATCTGTTGGAGGATACCGAGCGTCCATGTACAATGCATTACCTTTAAGCAGTGTACACGCATTGGCCGAAGTGATGAGCTATTTAGAACAAAAGGGATAATATGCGCGTTTTAATCAATGACGGTCTTGAACAGACCGCAATTACTTTACTCAAAGAAGCAGGGTTCACTCTTGATCTCACTAGAGTTGCTCAAGAACCGTTAATAAACTATATCAACCAGCACCAAATACAAGGGATCATCGTTCGATCATCCACCAAAATTACGGCAGAGGTTATTGAGCAGTGCCCTAGCTTGGTATGGATTGCGCGAGCTGGGGTCGGTTTGGATAATATCGATGTAACCGCTGCGCAAAAACGTCAAATCAAAGTGATCAATACACCTGGGGCTTCTGCCCAAGCGGTAGCTGAATTGGCCATGGCTCATCTGTTAAGCGGAGTGCGCTTTTTGCATGAGTC
>Ga0181560_10004577_pt1 | contig 12468 bp, 3 predicted proteins | sample 011ome_20_FD_133751 | JGI IMG/M metagenome (GOLD analysis project Ga0181560, IMG submission 133751) | Coastal salt marsh microbial communities from the Groves Creek Marsh, Skidaway Island, Georgia - 011509CT metaG (megahit assembly) | ecosystem: Environmental > Aquatic > Marine > Intertidal zone...
ATGCGCTCGACGTTTCCGGCCGTTGTCGCGTTGTATTGTTAGCTACCTTCCCTGAGGTCTTCGTCAGAGGCACGACGCGCAGCTCGCTGAACGGCATGAGCGTCTGCACCTCTTTCGCAGGCGCGAGGACATTCAGCCTCCTGGCGTCGCGCTGCACGACCGTCGACCGCCGGCGCGTCTCCCCTCCCCTTCCCTTGCGAGCGCGCGCGAGCGCGCGCGTGAACTCGCCGGATCTAGGCCCCTGCATGCTCAAGCGCAGCGGCGGGCGAGTCATCAGGGGACGAGGCGCACACGCGAGGCGCGTCTCGAGTTCCGCCGCGGACCTTGAATCAGGAGGCGGCGAAGACCCCGCCCCGATGCTCGCGCCGCTGGACGACGACGCGGTGATGCGGCGCGTGCTTCCCGCCGTCCTCGTCGCCACGCTCGGTGCCTTCTCGTTCGGCTACCACCTCGGCATCGTCAACCCCGCGCTCGAACACCTGGCGAAGGACCTCGGGATCGCCGCGAACGTGCAGCTCAAGGGCCTGGTAGTCAGCATGGTGCTCGTGGGGGCAACCGCCGGCTCGCTCGTCGCCGGTAAGCTGGCGGATGGCTTCGGGCGTAAGAAGGCGCTCATCGGCGTCGCCGCGCCGCTCGCCGTCGGCTCGTTCCTGTGTTCGCTCGCGCCCAACGTGGAAACCATGCTCGTCGGCCGGTTACTGTGCGGCCTCGGAATCGGCGCGTCCTCCAACCTCGTCCCGATGTACATCGCGGAGGTGTCTCCGGAGAAAGTTCGCGGCGTCCTCGGCTCGCTGAACCAGCTCGGGATCTGCCTCGGGATCCTCGTCGCCGTCATCGCGGGCTTACCGCTCGCGAGAGACCCGACGCACTGGCACGCCATGTTCCTCTACGCGGTGGCGCCCGCCGCCGCGCAGTTCTTCTTCATGTCCGTCGTGCCGGAGAGCCCGGTGTGGCTGCGCCGCCGGGGCAAAGTCGCCGAGGCGGAGACCGCGGAGACCGCGCTGTGGGGCGCGCCGGATGCCGCCGCGGAGGCCACCGCCGGGGACGACAAGGGCGAGAAGGACGCGTCCGTCGCCGAGCTGCTCGCGCCCGCCAACCGGAAACAAATCACCATCGGCACGACGCTCTTCTTCCTGCAGCAGATGACGGGGATAAACGCGGTGATTTACTTCTCCAGCGCTATGTTCGAAGCCGCGGGAGTGCAGAACGCCGTCGCCGCGTCCGTCGCGGTGTGCGCCATCAACCTGTTCGGCACGCTGATCAGCGGCCAGGCGCTCGACCGGATGGGGCGGAAGCCGCTGTTGACGCTCTCGTTCGTCGGGATGGGCGCCAGCTGTTTGATCATCGCCGCGGCGATGTCGGTGCAAGCCACGTGGACGTTGGCGGGCCCGGTAGCCGTCGCCGGCACGCTGGCGTACATGGTGTGCTTCGGCCTCGGCGCCGGGCCCATCCCCGGACTGCTGAGCTCGGAGATTTTCTCCCCGCGAATCAGGGGGAGCGCCATGTCGCTGTGCTTCGTCACGCACTGGGTCTTCAACTTCGTCATCGGGCAGGCGTTTTTGCCGGTGGTGGAAGCCGTGGGCGGACCGAACGTGTTCCTGGGGTTCGCGGCGATGTGCGTCGCCTCGGTCGCGTTCGTGCAGACGCAGGTGCTGGAGACGAAGGGCAAGACGCTCGACACGATACAAAAGGAGATGCTGGCGCTCAACTGACGAGACGCGGCCGAATCCGGGTCGGGGATCGAAAGACGGGGAATCGCGAGCCGAGCGTTCGCGGCGAGACGACCGACGAGAGATACGTTGTATACTAATGGAGCACGCCTGCGCGCGTTTCAACGCCTCCCTTGTGGACTTTTATGACAAAGACGAAAAAGGCACTCGACGAAGTCATCGAATCTCGCGACTTCGAAAGCCGCGGTTACATCGACAGCACGTGTGACTATTTGCTCATACAAAATAAATCACACTTTCAGAAAAAACGCACACGCTCGATCGCAACACCCTCCAAGGACAATATCGGCGGTTACGAGGTTTCCCAGCGCCAGAACCACCCGCGAAGAGCGACCATCGACTTTCGACGGTCGCGCTTCGATGGCAAAGTCAGTCACTGCCGCGTTCGTGACGGCTCTATGCCTCGCCGGGACGAACGCCGCGTACGTGCACGATGACCCGGCAGGTGTTGCGCATCCAGGCTGCATTCGCAGCGACCCGGGGTTGGTCAGTCACGGGATCCCATCCGCTAACCAGTCGTGCCCAGGCGCGCCTATGACTGACGTGTGGGACTTCGAGAGAGATCTTTACCCCTTCAACCTTGAACGCGCGCGCGATGAGTTCGACGCGTTCTGGCCCGCGAACAATCTCGTCTCGAGCAACGACTTCAACGTGCCGACGTTCGAGGATTACCGCGAACCCAGAGATCCGCCCAGGCGCGGCGCGGGATACACGCACCACGGGACGAAGTACTGGAAGTACAAGTTCCCTTGGCAAACGTCGACGCAGAGTAAGTCCACGTATTACTTCAACCAGGACATCGCGTTGGAGCAGATCAACATGACCATCATCAAGGAAGGGCCGAGGCTGATGGAGTACCTCGCGGAGAACGACTGCGACGCGATCGCGACGGCGACCATCATGCCCCGTCTTGATTCCGCCATGAGGGACGATTTCGACCGCTCGATGCGGTACCGATTCCGCCGCAGCTGGCGGTGTCGCAACCGCCATGATTGCGACACGCTGACGCCTCCGCAAACGACGCTGACATACCTCAACGACGAGCTCGAGCGATTGATGACGCTTCACAACCGAACTCTGGAGCGCGCGCACCTCGACGCGTACCGCGCCGAAGCGGCGCGCGCGACCGGTCCGTACACGTTCCTGACTGGCTCAGCCGACGACATCGACTTGTGCATCGACGACCTGGCGGGTTTTAACGCCAATGTCACCGCGCAGGTTCGGGTGGAGTATGCGCGACAGCAGCAAGTGCGGTTCGAAACGTTTTTACGCGACGAAGGCTACGACGACGTCGTCGCGAACGGCGAGGGCAACATCACCGGCGCGCAAGACCTGGAGGTGAAGTCATGGAACCAGAACGTGCCTCGATTAAACACGCTCGTGGAGAACGAAATCAAGGCTCGGCACGTTCGCGACGTAAACGCGGCGATCGCGACGTGGACAGATTCTAAGAGCGGCACGTTGTACGACAACGTCGTGGCGACGGTCGCGACCGTCACCCCCAACGTCACCGCGCTCAACGAGCTGATCGAAGCGCAGGTGGCGGCTAACTGGATCGCGAGCGCAAATGCTCGCGTGGATGACTGGAAAGACGCCAACGCGTACGGGTTCGTGACGTTCCCGGGAGGCGCGGCGGTTGACTCGCGCACGCCAGACGTCGACGGGCTCAACGCCGCGGCGAAGACGCAGGTTGAGGCGGATTGGACGACGCGCGCGTCCGCCAACCTCACCACGTGGCTTGCTGCGAACGGCTATGCCTACGTCACCGACGTCGCAGTGCGGTCAGTGGACGAAGACATGGACGCGCTGAACGCCGCGGCGGAGACGCAGGTGGAAGCCGAGTGGGTTCGCATCGCGCAGAACGAGTTTTACGAGTGGCTGACCGACAAAGGCTACACGGAAGACGTATCCAACGCAACAGCGTCTATCGATGACGTCGACGTCGACGTCGCCGCGCTGAACCGCGCGGTTGAACGGGCACTGGAAGCCGCGCACGTCGTGGATGCGCAGGACGAGTTCCAGCGGTGGCTCACCACCCAGTCTTACGCGTACGTCACGGGCGTCACGATCGACGAGGTGAACGAAGACATCGACGCCGTGAACGCAGCCGTGAATACGCAGGTGGAACAGAAATGGATCGCCGATGCGGACGCGGCGTTGCAGGCGTGGCTCGTGGCGCGCGGGTTGGACGCGACAGTCACCGCAGCCGTGTCGTCGACTCCCGCAGACATGGCGGCGCTCAACGCGGACATCGACGCGCAGACCGTCGATGCCTGGGTCGCCGCGGAGAACGCCGCTATGAACGCGTGGCTCACGTCCAACGGGTACGACCGCAGCACTGCCCTGGCCGACGTCACGCTCGACGGTGACAACGCCGCCGCACGCAGGGAGGGTTATCCCTCGTACCCCGCGTCAGTGAACGCGGCGACGCGCACGTCTTTCGAGGCGGAGTGGATCGCCGCCGCGGAGGGCTCGCTTCGCGCCTGGCTGGCGGCGAAATCGTACGACGACTTCGTCTCCGCTTCGGACGCGTCCATCTCCTCGACGTCCCCGAACGTTGCCGAGCTTAACGCGGCGATCGAGCGCCTTGTCGAGCAGGATTGGGTCGCCACTACGAATGTGGAGCTGCAGCGGTGGCTCGGCGACCGCGGGTACGGCGACGTCACCGCCGCCGTGGACGCCGCGAATGAGGATTTCGCGGCGCTCAACGCAGACGTCGAGTCCCAGGCGCGCGCCGACTGGATCAACGACGCGCGCGACGAGCTCGCCACGTTCCTCGTATCTAACGGATACGAGTACGTCGTCGCCCCGTTGATCAACACTGATTCCCCCGACCTCGACGCGATCAACACCGACGTCGCCGCGCAGGTGGACGCGCAGTGGATCTCGGACGCGAACGCCGCGCTGCAGCAGTGGATCGTCGTCCAGGGGTACGGCTCGATGTCGTCGGCGAGCGTCGTCGACGTCCGTCCCGACTTCGACGCGATCAACGCCGGAATCGAAGCCGCCGCGTCGGCGGATTACATGGACACCGTGAACTCAGAAATTGTCACGTGGGTCGAGGATAACGAGTACGACGACTACTACGACGCGTCGACGGACGTCGTCGGGTCGGACGTGGCGAACCTCGACGACGACGTCGCGCGCGTAAACGCCGCGGTGCTCGGCAAGTTGCGAGACGAATGGACGGAGACGGCGAACGACAATTTCCAAAGCTGGTTGATCGCGACGTACGGCGGCAACGCTACGAGGTTCGCCGCGCTCGAAGTGAGCGACTTCGACGAGGATATCGGCGTGCTCAACAATGACGTCGAGGCGATCGCGCGCGAGATCGATCCGTCGCTCGTGACGTACGAACCGTTCGAGGCGCCCGCCGCGATGGACGATTTCGTGGCGTTCGCCGTCTCTGAACCGTTTCAGTACGACGCGTACGCGCCAGCGGCGACGGAGGCGCCCGACGTCGCCGTCTTCGCGCCGTCCCGCGGCGCGTCGTTCGGGACCTACGCGGCGTTCACCCCTTCGAATGCGTATCCCACCTACGCTCCGTTCGCGTTGCCGAGCGGTGCGTACCCTGGATTCGTGGCGCACGTCCCGGTGGCGCCGTTTCCGGCGGCGCTCCTCGCCGAGTCGTTCTCGCGCGCGCCGCTGCCGACGTACGAGGCGTTCGAGAAGGGGGCGACGTACCCGACGTACATCCCGTTCGCGCTGGCGGACGGGCCGTATCCCGGGTTCGTGCCGTTCACCGTCGAGGCGTTGGCCTACCAGAGGCTCACGCTCGCGCCGTACCCGCGGTACTCCGACTTCACTCCGGCGCGGTATCCCGGCTACACGCCCTTCGCGATGGCGCCGGCGTTTTCGCACACGCCGTACGCGCACCTGCGCGAGCACGTCTTCGTGCCGTACGCGTTGCGCGAGCCGAACCACCCGCGGTGGTGGTCCGACCGGTACGACCGGTACTGGATGCGCGACCCGACGCACATCGACAAGCACGACATGACCAAGCTGTTCTACTACCACAAGGCTTGGTACTATCAGGAGTATTCGATTTGCCGTCCGACGTGCGTCGGCACGATGGGCCCGAACACGGACGTCGACACCGACCCGTTGGCGCCCGATCGCGTGTGCGACGCGGATGATCACCTGTGCCCCACCTCGAACACTCCCTCGCCCGTCGGCACGAACGAGGGCGGGACGTGGCAGGAGTTCAACCTGATTCTGGAGGCTCGGAACTCGCACGTCGGGAAACATCCGAGATGTCCCGTCGCGGATCCGTGTCGCACAGCCCCTCCGCCGTGTTTCTACGTCACGAGCGAGTGTATCCCGGATGTCATCGTGACCACGCGCCTGAATAACTCCGCGATTCGCGCGTACGAAGACGTCAACCACAACGAGGACGAGAAGTATCTGCACGATCCTATGACTGTTGAAGACATCGTGGAGTGGAAGCTGGTGTCGCCTCGCCTCGATCGGCCAGGAGCGCCCAAGCACTGGAACTATTTTACCGGATTGGACATGCCCGCGGTCACCGGCCGCGACGGCGAACCGTATCACAAGACGTGCACCTTCGCGCTCGTGCAGCGGACGCCCCGATATTTCGAATCTGGCGTTGAGTACGGGTTCTCGATCGCGGAAACCGACTCGAAAGTGGCGGAGGGAGACACCGCGTCCGGTCAAAACTCGTTCCGCGCTCCCAACCACGTGTACGACGTCGGGCACGTGCTGGGCGACAGGGAGATGTGGCAACGCTCGTTCGGAGAGACGGTTTCGCCGGCGCTCGACCGCACGTGCTCAGGAAGGTTTGCGAGAAACTGGCGAAACCGTAAGTACACCCCGGCGCAGCAGTTCGAGTCCGTGTCGTACGTCTGGGGCACGTGCGCACAGACGTGCTCGGCGCTCGCCTCGCTGGGTCAACCTGGCCAACCGTCGCTCGGCAAGCGGCGTAATACCATTAAAGCGCTGGCGGTGAGATACGCCGAACCCGGCGCCGTCGAAGTCGGCGCCGAGAGACGCTCGTCTTCGTTCTCGGTTCCGGGCTTCGTCTTCGGAGACGACGGTGGACGATCGCGAGCGGCGGTCCTCGCGCTGATCGTCGGCATCGCGGCGATCGGCGCGTTCGCGGCTGGGAGGTTGCCACGGAAGAGTGACATCGGTTGCGATGAGGAAGCCGCGGAGAAGGCCCCTCTTCTCGCGCGAGACTACGCGAGCGTCAACATCCCGGTGACTGCGTGAGAGACGGAAACGCGAGCGGAGCGTTCGCGGCCGTCCGCGGGATCGGGAACATTTTCTTCTAGACTACAAAGTACGTAGACTACGTTGTAAAATACCTCTACTGTGATTGCTACACCCTTCGTCGTTTCTCGGGAGGCGTCAAGTCCACGAACTCACCCCCCGCGTCCCCTAAGTCCCAGTCGTCCTCCTCCGCGGCGTTCACGGGAGCCCCGGGCGCCCACTTCAGGCCCGCCGCAGTGCCGACGGAGGCTTCGCCGCCGCGCCGAGGCTGCGACGACCCGCCGGCTTCTGAGTCGGGAATAGCCGCGCTCACCGACGGCGCCTTCCCTCCCCCTCTTTCGGTCACTTCGCTCCTCCTTCCCTCTCCCTCGAAAGCGCCCTGGGGGGCAACCGAATCTTCTTCTCGCGCGTCCCCGCGTCGCGTGCCACCGAGCGTTTCCGTCGGCTCAGCCGCCTCGTCGCCGCGGGGAAGCATGGAGGCCAAAACCAGCTCGGCGTCGAAATCGACGGCGGCGGCGTCGAAGTAGTTGGAGCGGTCGCGGCCGCCGTACTGCGGTTGCCCACCGTACTGCTGCTGGTGGAATTGCGCGCCCTTGAACTCCGCGGCGGGGCGCACGAGCATCGGTGCGCCCGCGCAGTCCGCGTACAGAGCCACGTCCAAGTCCACGCTTTCGCAAAACGAAACCATGGCCCGTAAGTCTTTCAGGTTTACGGTCACGTCTCGCGCCGCGTCGCCCGCGCCGTCGTCGCGAGACCCCGCGTGCTCGTATCGCAGGACCGCGTCCTCCGCGGTATCCAGCGAGATGGAGGTCTGCAGGGTTTGCCCGGGCGGGGCGTTCGGGTCGCTGAAACTCGATAACCGAAGGTTTCTCGCCGGAGCCGTGGAGGTTTCGCCTCGTCCATCTCCGAACCCGCCGGCGAAGCCGCCCGCAGGCGGCGCGGCGCCGGTACTTTCGGGCGCGAAGGAGACCGTCACGTCCGTCTGCGCCGACTGGAAGTGCGACAGCAACCTTCCGAACTCCTTCGGGCGGACGACCAGCGTGATCGGCATCAGAGAAGGGTCGACGGTGGCTTTCAAGTGCTCGGCGTCAGTCACGCAGTTCAAACCGTAGTTCTTCACGAGACCGGCGTGCGGGCACTCCAACCGCACGCTCATCGTCACGGCGTCGCCCGGTTTCTGCGAGATGACCACGCGTTCGAGCCTCTGCGTGCGGAGCGCGGCGGCGAGGTGCTTCGCAAGCACGGCGGTCTGCACCGTGCCAGTTCGCACGTTAAACACCTCGAACGAGGCTTGCTTGAACGTCACCGAGCAGAAAGCCGATCGCGCGGTGTTCATGGCCTTCAACGTAAGCCCGGTTCCCGCGGTAGCCTCCACGAGAACTTCCGGGCCGATCTTCGAAAGGCACCCCACGCTCTTGAAGAACGAACGCAGCAAGCTGCCGGACAACGCGAGCTCCATGGTGAGGCTCGGCTCGACCCCCTCCTGACACGACACTCAGACGGAAAAGCACGCGCGACCCTCCACGCGCGCGTCTCGGGTGCCTCGCGTGAGCACCCGCGGTCGCGCGTTTCAAACTGTGTCAAGGCCACTTCAGATCTGGGCACCCGGACCAGAAAAGTTTTCGTCGCGACGAGCAGACGAGAGTTTGGGAAGAACGCGATCGCTAACAACTCGCGGCGAACGAGCACAACGCGCCGCACAGCGCCGCGAGATCTCGGTTCGCGGCGGACGGGATGTCGTCGCGTCCACGCGGCGTCGGTGAGCACGCCCGCGTGCGTCGCGTGGTCCTGTGCCTCGTGGCGACGTGCTATCTGGCTGCGTTCCTCAGCGTTTTCGCGGATTACCGTGGCTTATTCGGGTCCGGCGGCATCCTTCCCGCCAAGGCGTTGCTGAGCCGTGCCGCGGATGCTACCGTGCGGATCACAGGCGGGAGGAACGCTCTGCTAGACCGCATGATGACGTTCCCGACGCTTTTGTGGCTCCATGAGGTGTTCGGGGTAACGGTGGATACGCTCGCGGAGTCGATCCTTCTTCTCGGGTCGGTCCTTTCCGCCACCGCGGCTTTTCTCGCGCTCTTCGCGCCCGCCGGCGGCGTCGCGCTCGTGTGGGTCGCGCTCTTCGGGTGTTACCTGTCGGTATTTGCTGTCGGGCAGACGTTTCTCTCCTTCCAGTGGGATATCTTACTGCTGGAAACTGGGTTCCTGTGCGTCTTCCTTTGTCCCGCGGCGCGTCCGCGCTCAAAGTCTGCGCCGCCGCCCGCGGCGATTTGGCTCCTTCGCCTCCTCGCCTTCAAGCTCATGCTGATGTCCGGCGCGGTGAAGATCCAGTCCGGCTGTCCCACGTGGCACCGACTCACCGCGCTGGATTACCACTGGGCGACGCAGCCGCTACCGACTCCTTTGGCGTGGTTCGCCAGACGCTACACGTCGTCCGCGGTGCGAAAACTCGGCGTCGCGCTGACGCTCTCTCTAGAGGGACCCGGGACGCTCATGCTCATCGCGCCGTTCCGAGCGTGCCGTCACATCGGCGCGACTGCGCAGATCATGCTGCAGGTCGCCATCGCGGCGACCGGAAACTACACGTTCTTCAACTTGCTCACCGTCGCGCTCATGGCGGCGTGCTACGACGACGCGGGGCTGCCGCGCCTGTTCGCGCCTGGGCCGTCGAAAAGAAAGCCCCGCGCGACGGCGGCGGGGGCGGCGAGGTCGGCGGCGGCGGCGACGACGGCGAGGACAGCGGCGGCGGCGACGACGGCGGCGACGGTTTCCGTCGCGAACGACGCGACGACGCTGATTTCCACGCCAGCGACTCCGATCACCACCGCGATCTCGAACGAAGAACAATCTTCGGACGACGACGACGACGACGAAGACGACTCTTCAGACTCGACCGCTTCCCCCGTTCTCGGGGTGGTCTCGACGCCCGCCATGAGCCTGGACGACCTTCCGGCGGATCCCGGCGAACGGCGACGCGTCATCGCGGCGATGACCACGACGCCTCGCACGGGCCGGAATTCGACCACCCCACGGACGCGGGGGGGGACGACGCCCTCGCGTTTCAGGAGAATCAGGCGACGACGCGGATTGACTCTCGTGGAGTTGCTGGTGGATTTCTCGTCTTCGCGAATCACGCGACGCGTCGCGCGCGTCGTTTCCTTCGCGCTCGGAAGTGTCTTCTCCGCGGCGGTACTCGCGAACTGCGCCGTGATGTTTCAGGTGGCGCGCGAGGAAGGGAAACCGCTCCCGTCTCTCGCGCTGGGTGTGACGATCGAAGACACCAATGGCTGGCTCGCCGTGATCGTGCCGGTGGCTGTGGCGTACGTCTGGGCGGTGGCGCTCCCTTTCGCGACGCTCGCGGCGTGCGCGAGCGACGTCGGGCGATCGCGGAGCGCGCTCGTGGCGGTTTTCCGCGTCGCGAAATCGATCGCGTTCCTCGCCGCGGGGATACTCATGGTCGGTGTCACCGCGCGACCGATGGGTAGCCTGTTCGCGGACCCCCCAGGGACTGGCCGTGCCGGAACGGCCGCCTCCGGCGGCGCCGTCGCGTTCGCGTCCGCGCTGCCGCCGGCGACCCCGTTCGACGCCGCGCTCGCGCGGTTCGTGGCCAAAACGCACGTCTCGAACGGGTACGGGCTGTTTCGACAAATGACGGGCGTCGGCGAGAACGGCGACGCCGCGCGTCCGGAGCTCACGCTGGAGGCGAGTTACGACGAAGAGGGAACGAACTGGACGCCGCTCGTCTTCAAGTACAAGCCCGGAACCACGGACGTCGCGCCCAAGTTCGTGGCGCCTCACCAGCCTCGATTGGACTGGCAGATGTGGTTCGCCGCGTTGGGGCGCTACAACGAAAACGCCTGGTTCGTCGCTTTCGTGGATCGCTTGTTGCGCGGCACGCCGGAGGTGTGGGGTTTGTTGGCGGAAGGTTTGGACGTCGAGGCCGCGCCTCCCAAATTCATCCGATCGTCGCGGCGCGCGTACGATTTCGCGGCGAGGGGCGAGGCGACCGCCGGGGCTTGGTGGACTGTCTCGGGGGAGGCGGAGGAATACTTGCCGGCGCTCTCGTTGGATAACGAGAGCGTCAAAACGTTTCTGGGGGCTCGCGGGTTGGTTTTTGACGAGAGCGCGAAAGACGAAGGACAGGATCCGATGTCGAAGATTGTCCGCGTGGCGCGCGAACACTCGATGACTGCGGTCGCGAGCGCGGCGACAACGATCGGTTTCGCGTTCGCGTTGGCTGCGATTGCCGTCGACGCCGGAGCTGGAACCGTGTTGCGAAGCTTCGTCGCGGAGGAGCTAAAAATCAGCGGGAGCGAGAAAAGCGAACGCGCAAGGCGAGGAAAGTTGAAACTACAGTAGACTAGTATCCTCGTCGGGCAGCGGCGCTCGGCGAACGCGGCTGTCCGAGAGAAAGTTGAAAGTACAGTAGTAGCTCTGCGGGTGCGGGGTTTACTATGACATCTTTCCTGAAACCATTAACCGTCTCATGTGACATGAGTTTGAGATGAGTTTGAGATGATGAGTTTGAGATGAGTTTGAGATGAGTTGAGTTTGAGATGAGTTGGTGGCATGTAAGTTTGAGATGAGTTGGCATGCCGATCTCGGGCGCGGCACGAACGACGACACAACGACGCGCGCGATGCACGCGGCACAAACCGAGATGGCCGACGATGCGGCGTGTGACACCGAGACGCGCCCGCGCATGGGGGAGCTGGACCTCGACGCTCAGGCGGGAGTAGCGATCCCGGGCCTTCTCTTCGATGTCGCCGTGTCTCTCGTTGAAAACCACCTGCCCGATCCCGCGGACCTCGCGGTGCTTCGCACGGTGAGCAAAGGCATGCGCGACGCGGTGGACGCGACCGGGCGCAAGGTGGAGGAGTTCAAGGAAGACGAAGCCGCTGATCGCGGATACCTGAGCACGCTCAAGTGTCTGCGCCGACGAGGTCGACTGTCTGACGAGCGTCTCCTGTGCGTGGCCGCTGCGAGGAACGGGGATCTCGAGGCGTTGAAGGCGCTGCGCCTCGCGGAGAATTTCCATTGGGACGAGCGGACGTGCTCGTACGCGGCGGGGGGCGGCCACCTCGAGTTGTTGAAATGGGCGCGCGAGAACGGCTGCCCGTGGGACGAGGACACGTGCGCGCTCGCGGCGAAGCACGGTCGCCTCGAGATTATGAAGTGGGCGCGCGAGAACGACTGCCCGTGGAACGAGGACACGTGCGCGGATGCGGCGTACTGCGGCCACCTCGAGGTGCTGAAGTGGGCGCGTGAGAACGACTGCCCGTGGGACGAGTTCACGTGCGCGTGGGCGGCGGGGGGTGGCCACCTCGAGGTGCTGAAGTGGGCGCGCGAGAACGCCTGCCCGTGGCACGAGTACACGTGCCATTACGCGGCGGGGGGTGGCCACCTCGAGGTGCTGAAGTGGGCGCGCGAGAACGGCTGCCCTTGGGACCAGCTTCCGTGCCCGAAGGCGGCGAGGGGCGGGCACTTGGGGGTGCTGAAGTGGTTGCGCGCG
>Ga0181560_10004578_pt1 | contig 12468 bp, 11 predicted proteins | sample 011ome_20_FD_133751 | JGI IMG/M metagenome (GOLD analysis project Ga0181560, IMG submission 133751) | Coastal salt marsh microbial communities from the Groves Creek Marsh, Skidaway Island, Georgia - 011509CT metaG (megahit assembly) | ecosystem: Environmental > Aquatic > Marine > Intertidal...
GGCCGCTGACATCGTCGATGGCGACGTCGCCACCGTCGAGGGTCAGACCGTCACGCTGTCCACCATGGACGGGGTCAAGGTGAATGACGCCACCGTCATCCAGGCAGACATCGTTGCTGACAATGGTGTGGTGCACGTCATCGACGCGGTCATCGTGCCCGCCGATGTCGATCCGGCCGCACTCCTGGCTCAGTAGTCACGTGTGTGGGGCACCGCACCTGTGGTGCCCCACACACACGCCACGAGGGCACTTCACGACTGTCGGACCTTGATCACCGAGCGCACCATCACAGTGGCCGCTAGCCCCAGAGCGAAACCAGCTGCCACAACCCCGGCCAGCGTCGCCAGCACCACGTTCCAGACCACGACGGCCGAGATTCCGAGCAGCAGCAGAACGATCACGGACGCTGCGACGACAGCTTGCGAGCGTGAGCGCACTAGTGCCGACACCAATGGCACTGCCAGTAGCAGGAACGTGGCCTTGTACGCCCATCCGAAGCCCGCCACCACAATGCTGACCAGGAACAGCGACGAACCCGCAACTGCCAGCATCGACAACGTCCATGGAGTTCGCCGCATACTGACTCCGACCAGGACCCCCCACACGGTCGCCGCGACCGCCACTGCGAGCACGAGAAGGTCGCCGGCCTGAATGCCCTCGGCGGGCACAACACTTCCCACCATGCGAGCGACTACGGGGATCCGCCCAAGTGTCCACGAGTCACTCAAGTCGACCATGTTGGAGTTGGCCGCGGAACTGAAGCGGAACGTCTCCCACGACAACGCCATGAAGACGACAGCTGCTCCAGCGAATGCCACCAGCACCGTCCATCCGCGCCGCAGTCGCAGAGCGGGAATGAGCATGAGGCCCATAGCGAAGGGGTAGTACTTCCACGTCCCCATCAACCAGATCAACGCGGCGGCCAACGACCATGCCCAGAGGGCGTTCCAGCGGCGCACCAGAATCACAGCTGCGATGGCCACCCACATGACCACGGCATCGAGGTTGCCGCGCTCCAACAGGAGCAGCCACGGGCCGCTCACGGCAGCGATCAGCAAGATAATCCGACCGGGACCATACGACGAGCGCGCCAACCACAGCAGCGCCAGCGAGGACACGAGGATTCCCGCCACACCGAGACCGGTCACGTAGCGACCGGAGAACAGATCTAAAGGCACCCATTGCAGCCAAAGCACCCCTGGCCCATAGATCGTGGGGTCCGCAAGGCAACCGTTGTTGACTGCGTAGACGTCCACGCCGACCGACGCGCAATCGATGCTCTGCATAGGCAGTAGGAGGTCCCAGAACTGCACGATCCCCTGGGGCACCCGCAGCCCGCGATAGATCGCCTCTCCCCAACCGCCCGTACCCACCCAGATCGACCACCATGGGACCAGCGAGGCAACAGCCGACATCAGTCCCACGAGCCAGGGGAAGCTCGACCCCACCTGGATGTCCGCTCGACGGACCATGCCCCCCACGACGAAAGCGGCGAGGAGAATCGCGCCCGCAGCCGACGCTGGGGCCAGATGACCCGGCGGCTCGTCGCCCGCGTACTGGAGTACGCGAAGGACGGCAAGACCCGCGAGTGCTGCCGTGACCATCGCTCCCACGACAACCCAGCGGGGCCGCTCCAGGTTCAAAGGGGACGCGGACATGCACGGCACTCTAGCCGCGGAAATAAGCCGGCTGGCTCAGTCGCGCTTCATGACCCCGGTGTCCAGCCCCTCAAGGGCCGCGTTTCGCGCCGCATCAGAACTCGTGCGCGAGAGCTGCGGTCGGCGTTCCAGCAGGTCCAGCACATCAGCAACGTCGAAGTCTGGGAGGAACGGGAGCAATTCGCCATACACGGCCTGAACGAAGGCCAGATCCTCAGCGTTATCCACCGTCCATCGCAGGGATGACAGGTCGACGTCGCCTTCAACGTTGGCACATCGAAACTGCTTCGGTCGCCGATACACCCCTAGAGTCACGTGCTCATGCTCATGAGGGTCCTCGGAGTGAGCAGCAACCCACCGCAGTGCATCAGAGCGCACTACCTCAACGTCCACTCCGTCTGGCCATGTCGGCGCGAGGGTGTTCGACACGTAGTCCACGTCCGGGGAGAACGCCGCCACCACCTGATCAACGACAGCAGGGCTCGCCAGCGGGCAGTCCGCCGTGAGACGAACCACGACGTCCGGGGAGAACTCGTCGAGCACCGCGATAAATCGCCCGAGCACGTCATGCAGTGATCCACGCACGACGGGCACGTCGAGAGTGGCCAGGTAGTCCACCAAGGCATCATCCGAAGGGTCCACCGACGTGGCCACCACCAGACCATCGACGAGCTCCGAGCGACGGAGACGCTCAATCTGCCGCCCGATCATGGGCATTCCCTCAATGGGCTCCATTACCTTCCCGGGCAGGCGCGACGACGTCATCCGCGCTTGCAGGATCCCCAGAGGCATGGGCCCATCGTAGGCAGGAGAAGACAGATCCCCCCCTACGATGGCGAGGTGACGACCTTCCGCATCGGTGACCGCCTCATCGGCCCTGACCAGCCCACCTACTTCATCGCGGATATCGCCGCGAACCATGACGGGGACCTCGAGCGGGCCAAGCACCTCATGACTCTGGCCAAGGAAGCAGGCGCCGAGTGCGCCAAGTTCCAGCACTTCCGGGCAGAGCACATCGTCTCTGACTACGGATTCAAGGCCCTGGGGGGCCAGCAGTCACACCAGGCATCATGGGAGAAGAGCGTCTTCGAGACGTATCAGGACGCCAGCCTCCCGTGGGAGTGGACGCAGCCCCTCGCCGAGCACGCTCAGGCGATCGGTATCGAGTTCATGTCGGCTCCATATGACGTTGAGGCCGTCGCCCACCTGAATCCATTCGTGAACGCGTTCAAGGTCGGCTCCGGCGACGTCAACTGGCTCGAGGAGCTGCAGGTCATCGCCGACCTCGGCAAGCCCGTGCTCATCGCGACAGGAGCGGCCGACCTTGACGACGTGAAGCGAGCGATGGCTGTTCTCACTGATTCAGGCGTCGACATCGTCCTCATGCAGTGCAACACGAACTACACCGGCGATCTCGAGAATGCCCACCACGTGAACCTTCGGGTGCTGACCCAGTACGCCGAGATGTACCCGAACGTCACCCTCGGCCTGTCCGATCACACCCCGGGCAATGTCACTGTGCTCGGCGCCGTGGCGCTCGGGGCCCGCGTGGTGGAGAAGCACTTCACGGATGACACCAAGCGCGTGGGTCCGGACCACGGTTTCTCGATGGACCCCACCACGTGGCGAGCCATGGTCGACGACACCCGCCTCCTTGAGGCCGCTCTCGGAGATGGCAGCAAGCGAGTCGAGGAGAACGAGCAGGAGACTGTCGTCTTGCAGCGCCGCTGTGTCAGGGCAGCGCGCGACCTGCCAGCGGGCACCACAATCACGCGTGAGGATCTCGTCGTCCTCAGGCCCGCACCCCGTGAGGCTGTCCCTGCCCACGAGGTCACCACGCTGGTCGGCCGGACACTCACCGCGGCCCTCGTCGCCGGTCAGGACGTCCAGCTCGGGAACCTCGCCTAAACCACCATGACCGAACGGAAGCCCACGTGGCTCGTGACCGGTGGTCAAGGCTTCCTGGGCACCAATCTGGGGCGGCACCTTGGAACCTCCGTGCATCGCGTGGGCTCAGCCAGGAATACGCCTTCGCCCGGAGTAGCAAGTGACACGAGCACCTTCGACGAGTGGGTAGCGGCGGATCTTGCTCATCCCGATGCCCTTGCCGCATGGATTCGAGAGCACCGACCTGACGTCATCGTTCATGCAGCCGCCATGGCGACCCATGAGGGATGCGAGGCCGACCCTGAACTCGCTCGGATCATCAATGCTGATGCTCCCGGAGCGCTGAGTGCAGCAGCACGCGAGGCGGGTTCACGGTTCATCCTCATCTCGACGGATGCGGTGTTCGAGGGCGCACGAGGCAACTACACGGAGGAGGACACCCCTGCGCCCTTCTCCGTCTACGGGCACACCAAGCTCGAGGGCGAGAATCAGGTTCTGCAGCAAAACCCCGAAGCGCTCGTCGTCCGAACCAACTTCTTCGGCTGGAGCCCCACCCGAACCCGGTCCATTCTCGAGTTCTTCGTCAACGCCCTCACCAACAACACCCCCGTCAGGGGATTCACCGACTTCACCGTCACGAGCGCCTACGTCGGCGCCCTGAGTGAGGCTCTAGAGGGTCTGGCCAGTACTAACGCAAAGGGCCTACTACACGTCACCTCGCCCGATGCGATGAGCAAGTACGAGTTCGGAGTAGCCGTCGCCGAGGAATTCGGCCTCGATCAGAGCCTCATCACGCCGACCAGGGCCGACGTTGATCCACCGAGGAACCGTGACCTGTCCTTGGACAACACCAAGGTGTCGGGCATCTTGAATCATGCGCTGCAGACCCAGCGTGGCGGGATTGTTCGTGCTCACGAGGCGCAGCCCAAGGGGCACGCGTGACCTACCTGATCAGCTCTTCAACGCTGGCAGGCTCCGTCGATGCAGACCGTCTTCAATCCCACCCCAGAAACTCGCAATGTTAATGGCACGCGCTCGTTGCTTTCCGGCTTCCTGCATACGAGCCAAGCGCTCTGGATCCGACAGCAGGCTCGCGACGAGGTCCGGCACATCCTCGGGGGTCTCGAAGTATCCGTATTCCTCTCCCGGCACCCAGAAGCGCTCGGTGCGGTCGACGTCATCGGTCAAGATCACACAGCCGACGAGCTCCGCCTCCAGGATCCGCGTCTTGAGTTGAAAGAAATCCCCCGCGCTTGAGCGGCCGAAGTTGATGGTCATGTGGCTCTGCGCGAGTCCGGCCATGTAGTCGACGTAGCCTGGCTGGTGGACACGACTGCCAGCCAGATCCAGCACCTCGCCGGAGGAATGGTGTGGATTCACTGCGACATTGACTCCGCGCGCGCGCAGCGCCTCGATCATCTCCACGCGCTGGGGATACAGCGAGCCCAGAAAGGAAACGTCGTAGATCTTGGGCAGGCCAGCGACTCGGGCATCAACCTCAGCCATCGTCAGGTTCGACACTGGCATGTTGACGGGTCCGACCTCGGGGCGCCCCGCGACCATGGATCCGTCCATCGGCATGCAGATATCGACGAGAACGAAACGGTCATTCATCCGAGCGAGTCGACGTACCGGAATGGAGATCCACCGATACGCCGAGTCAAAGACCACACCCAGCATGACCCCACCCCACCGAGGTGCCAGTTGCGACCACAGGATGTCCCAGTTCCACGTCTCGGCCCCATCCGGGTCGGTCTCAGCCATCACCATGAGGTGCGTGGCCTCTGTGTCGATGAGGTGGCGAATCAGGCGCTCGTGCCATTCGGCGACGGGCTCATCCAGGCGTGGGCTGAAGAGGTCGACCGTCTCAGCGCCGACGTACTCCCGCGCTGCCTGCGAGATCTCAAAGAAGAAGTTGCCTCCAGCGACCTTCCAATTGTCGTAGGTCGGACCGTCCTTGGGCACGATGACGAGACGTGGTGTCGTTGCGACGGACACCGAGTCGGGGATGTCAGCCAATCGCGAGGTGTATCCCCGTTCACGCACGAGACGTGCTGCTTCGGCGTCCCTGCTCCGATTCCACTGCCATTCGTCAAGGTTCGGAAGAGCCCGTTGGGCCAGCCGCCCCACCTTGGCTCGGAACGTGGACGGAGGGGTGACTCCACCCTCACTCAGCATTCGCGGCCTCGAACCACGGGGGGTAATACCGATCCATGAAGGACTGCATCGACTCCAGGCCGACGACGTCATTCAGCTCGTCCATGAGAATGAAGTTCTTGTCGCGAATGGCTTGTGGAAGCTCCAGGAATGCCGGGTACTCGTTATCCCAGGCCCGCGTATTTGTGAACCACTCTCGGCGCTGCCAGTCGACAAGGGGCTGGCCAGTCGTGTCGGCTCCTGATAGTCCGACCAGGATCCTTGTGCAGGAGTAGGCCGTCTGCCCGTTCGGGAGGGCCGATGGTGCCTCGCCGCCCGGAGGCCGGTAGGTGCAGGCAATCGGCAGGCTGGCAATCGTCTGCTCGCCTTGACTCCGGACCTCCGCCGGCCACCAGTAGCCGCGATCATCTCCGGTTGCATCAGGCCACTGCTGGGGGCTGAGGTAGACCCCTGCTCTTGGGAGAATTCCGTCGATTGCGAGCAGGTAGACCACAACGGAGATTCCCGCGACACGGATCACGGTGGTGCCGGCTCTCCGACGATCAAGTTCCATGAGCGCCAGCGGAACGGCCACCGCCGCGATCGCGACGCTCACGAGAAATGTCATCTTGACGGCGCCGTAGTTGGGTCCATCACCGGCCCACCAGGTGCCGATGGCTGCGAGGGCAAGGGCGTAGCCGCCGAGGAGGGCGGCCGGGGCAAACGCCACCAGCATTCGGGAGCGTCCCTTGAAGCGCCGGGTTCCCACGATGAACATCACGGCGAGAACCGCTGAGATTGCTACGAGCAGCCCAAGAATCGGCCCCACGGCCTCGGTGCCGCCCTTGCTGTCGAGAAGATCGAGCGCCGGGGCAATCAGGGATTGGATCGGCATGGCTGCGGCATGGATGCCACCACCCATCCCCCCGGTCACAGACTCTGCGGCACTAGCAGTGTCGGTCATGTAGCTCACCGTCGACCGGAATTCGGGCCAGACGAACACGATGGCAAGCAGCCAGGCAATCGCCATTCCCCACGGGGCTCGACGGCCGAGACCAGCGCGCGCCACACCGATGATCAGTGCCACCGCTCCGGCCACCAGGACGACCAGACTCACCGGGAGCAGCGGGAACCACACCAGCGAGATCGTGACGATGGCGAGCGACGTCAGCGCGTAGGCGTGAGGGACGCTCGACCCCATGAGGAAGACCCCGATCCACAGCACCGTGGCGAGGAAGACGAATTCAAGGGTCAGGTGCCCGAGTCCACTGACGGCGATGACGGCGACGGCCAGTACCAGCATCCCGGTCCAGAGTAGAGGCGCCGGTATCCACGACCTCTCGGAGTCATCCCGAGAGCGACGCACCCGTGCCTCAACGAGGGGAGCGAATACGAACGGAACCATCGCCGCGAGGAAGTACTCGCTGTAGACGACAGTGTTGGAGGCGACGAATACCTCGTTGACGCCGCCGAGGAGCAGAGCCGACGCGGCAGCCAGCGCCGTTGCAACGATGACTAGGAACAGTTGCAGGGGTCCACCCATCGAAACGCCCTGCACGATGTCGTTCCCGGTCACCAGCTGACCCGTGAAGTCCAGCCACTTGGCATTGTCTTCCGCGTACTGCCGACGCACGAGGAAGCCCACTGCCGTCAGGAAGCCCGCTCGGGGTCCAGCCGCCAGCCGAGTGATCACGAGAAGTGCAACAACGGCAAGAACTGGAAGGAGTACCACGACGAAGTGGCGTCGCCACGGAACAGTGGGCCAGTCCGTTCGGCGTCGAACCACAAGAGTGACCAGCAGCGCCAGCGCCAAGGCAGCAAGTGAGGCCAATTGGAGGCTGCTGAAATCCCAACTGCCGCCGATCTTGATCACGAACGTGACCAAGGCCCCTACAAGCGCCACCGATCCGGTGACGATCGCCACCGTCCAGGTGAGATTCCGCGACAGCAGATAGGTGCCGATGGGAAGAGCGACGTACGCCAAGACGTACAGCAAGTCGACCATCGGGCTCCCAAGTCAGGTGTCCTAGGAGTCTACTTGAGACACTCGGCCCGACCGGGCTGCCAGACTGGGGTCGTGGCATCAGTCGTCTCTGTGGTGATTCCCGTGTTCAACGGAATGGCCCACCTCCCGCAGGCCGTGGAATCCGTCCTCAGTCAGACGCACGAGGAACTTGATGTGGTTCTCGTGGATGGTGGATCGACAGATGGCTCACGGGACTGGATCCATGAGGTGAGCGACCCGAGGGTGCGGAGCATGTCGATGCCCCCGGGCATCACAGCAGCAGACAACTGGACAGAGGCCTCACTAGCCGCTCAGGGCGACTACGTGAAGTTGCTGTGCCAAGACGACGTCCTCTACCCCACCTCCATCGCTGATCAACTGACGGATCTGACGGATCACCCGAATGCGCTCTTCGCCGTCGCCCAGCGTGACATCGTCGACAACGACGGTCGCATGCTCTACCGCAGGCGCGGCTGCGATGGGTTACGAACCGGCCTCATGGACGGACACGCAGCTCTGCGAGCCTCCTACCTGCACGGCACGAATGTGTTCGGCGAGCCCCTTGCCGTGCTGTTTCGCCGCCCGATCCTCGACGCTGCCCTGCGCTGGAATGACGAGCGCCCCTTCCTGCTTGACCTTGAGCTCTATACGCGTGTGCTGCAAACCGGTCCTATCGCAGTGCGGAAGCACTCGATCGGTGCCTTCAGAGTCAGCAGCAGCTCGTGGTCGACCCGCCTCGTGAAGCAGCAGACGGAGCAGATTCGCGCCTGGCAGGAGGAATTGGAGGAGATCCTGCTGCCACGGCCTTCGAGTCTTGAGCGCACTCGGGCGCGCGCGATGCGGCATGAACAGACCCTCCTCCGGCGAGCCGCCTATCGCGTACTGAAACTGCGGGGGGCCTTCCACGCCCATCAGGACGGCTAGACTCGCCAGCGTGCCTGAGTCGACTCCGCTGCGCGTCAGCGTCGTCATCCCTGTGTACTCGGGGGAAGACACCCTCCCGGGTCTCGTCGATGAACTGGCAGCACTGGCCGCCCCCCAACTGACTCCTCTCGGTCGTGCCTTCGAGGTGACCGAAGTGCTGCTGGTGTGGGACCGCGGCCCTGGGTGGGCCGATCAGACGATCCGCGATCTTGCTGGAGCTCATTCGTTCGTGCGGCCGATCTGGCTGTCGCGCAATTTCGGGCAGCACGCCGCGACTCTCGCTGGCATGACCTCTTCGCAGGGTGAATGGGTCGTCACGATGGATGAGGACGGCCAGATGGACCCATCCTTCATCGGTGCGATGATCGACCGCGCCTACAGTGATCACGCGCAGCTGGTGTACGCCGCACCCACCAATCCGCCGCCTCACGGAGCGGTGCGAAACCTCGCCTCGCGGACTGCCAAGTGGATCTTCGTCAAGGTGCTGGCCGGCCGCGACTTCGAGTCCTTCAACTCCTACCGCCTGATCCATGGCGAAGTCGCCCGCAGTGTCGCGGCCTACACCGGTCAGGGCGTCTACCTGGATGTGGCGCTGTCCTGGGTCGTGGCTCGAGTCGTCACCGAACCAGTCGTGATGCGCGACGAAGGCCGACCGGCAGGAAGCTATTCGTTTTCACGCCTTCTCGCGCACTTCGGGCGCCTCGTGGTCTCCTCTGGCACTCGCCCGCTCATGTTCGTGTCCTTTCTGGGAGCCATCTTCGTCGTCCTTGGGGCGCTTTTGACGATCTGGATTCTTGGTTCCCTGATCTTCAGCGCAGTTCCCGTCACTGGATGGCCCTCGACGATGGTCGCGATCCTCGTCGTGGGGGGTGCGACGCTCCTCTCGCTCGGGATCATCGCCCAGTACGTCGGAGCGGCAACGAACATGTCGCTCGGCAAGCCCCTCTACGTGGTCGTCCGCGACCCCGACGACACCTTCGGTTCGTGACACGCCTCGTCTGGACGATCGGCAGCGGAGGCCTCATCGGGTCCGCAGTGGCACGCGAGTCCAACTGCCCATTTGCCGGGACGCGGGTTCCGTGGGGTGACACAACAGCATCATTGGCATCCCTGAGTGCCTCGCTTCGCGAGTTCGCGCGCGAGGCTCAAGGTCCATGGGCCATCGTCTGGGCTGCTGGCGCAGCCACCGTGTCAGCAAGCGAGAAAGAGGCCGAGGCTGAGGCCTCTGTGTTCCGCACCTTTGCGCATGAGGTCGCCAGCTCACCGCTCAACTCACGAGGGGTTGTGGTGCTGGTGTCATCCGCCGGCGGCATCCACGCTGGGTCGCCGTCGCCACCCTTCGACGAGGCAACTCCCCCCTCGCCCATCAGTCCCTACGGCCGGGCCCGCCTGGCTCAGGAACGGGCCGCCACGGAATTGCTTGGCGATCGCTGGCCGGTCGTCTTGGCACGGGTGAGCAATGTCTACGGCCCTGGTCAGGATCTGACCAAGCTGCAGGGGCTCGTCTCTCGACTCGCCCTGTGCTCTCTTACCCGAGAGCCGCTCAACCTCTTCGTCCCGCTGGCCACCGTGCGCGACTACATCTACGTGGATGATGTCGCCTCGCTGATCCATGCGTGGATTGATGAGGAGGCTGACACCTCGACTGGTGCTCGAGTACGAGTCATCGCCTCAGGGGAAGGGACGTCCATCGGGCAGCTCGTTCGCACAGCTCAGGATGTCGGCCACCGCAAGGTTCCCATCGCCATGGGCACGCATCCCAGCGCTACGGGTCAGGCGCCCGATCTGAGATTCGTCCCCTCACTGACACATAGTCGATCAGGGTTGCCGCTGACCACGATCCCAATCGGGATGAAGCGGGTCTTCGACGACGTCTTTCACCAACTCACGGTGAGTGTCTAGGCTGGTGCCTCGTATCGCCTCTAGATCGTACGGCCCTCCGAACAATGGAGCATTGTTGGCGGAACTTGTGCCCGGAGAGATGAGGAGACATGCGACAGGATCTTGGAGCGAAGGTCAGGGACTACGCCATCAAGGCCTTGGCTAGGAATGGTCGCCTCAGCTGGTCCCAGTTTGGCGAGGACATCATCCTGAGGACGTACTTGCCAGAGTCGCTGGGAACGTATGTAGATATTGGTGCCGGCCATCCGACTCACCTCAGCAACACGTTCCTGTTCTATCAACTTGGTTGGCAAGGCGTACTTGTGGAGCCAAATCCCGCGCTTGCGCAGCTCCAGAAGCACTACAGGCCCGATGATCGCACTCTTGACGTCCTGATAGGAACCGAAGACGCTGACCTTGACTTCTTCGAATTCGATCCATGGCCGTTCTCCACAACCGCCCATGAGCGCGCAGCCAGACTGGTGGAAGAGGGGGTAAGACAGGTCTCCGTCTCGCGAAAGAGAATGGTCAGACTCTCAACACTTGGGCTTTTCGCCACTCCAGCCGATCCGACTCTTCTCACGGTTGACGTGGAAGGCCTCGACCTTGACGTCTTGAAGTCCAACGATTGGGAGGAACATCGACCGCGTGTGGTCTGTGTCGAGGAGCACGGAGTTCGACCTGCTGACTCAAGCGCTCTTCGCTCCCTCATGAGAAGTGAGGGCTACTCGCTCACTTCACAAACAGTCGTGACCTCCATCTTCGTTCACGAGGAATATCTGAGTCGACAGTGACTCAATTTCACATGGGGCTTGATCACGGAGTTGGGTTCCCTTTCGTCCGAGTAATCTTTGGTTGCTCTTGGGAATCGAGGACCCAGACCGACCGAACCATCATCTACTCTCTACTGCCATGGCCTCCCATAGAAAGGCCACCGGAGTCCGAGAGCTCTCTGGGACTAGGTGGCGAGCGGTTCCAGCCTCCGGGTCACAAGACATGAGTGCCGATCGCAGCGGGGTCTGCCCAGGAGAGTGAGTGTGCCTCAGTACGGTGAACTCATGTCGGCTGCCCGGGTTCTTCTGGTCGTACCCACCCTCGGGCGCCGTCCGGAACTGCTCGAGCGCACTCTGTCCTCGATCGCGATCCAAAGCGTCGCTGCAGACGTGGTGATCGTCGCCCCCCAAGGTGAGGAGATCCGAGCTTCCGCCGACCGATTCGGAGCCTCATTCGTCGTCGACCCAGGGAGTCAGACAGCAGCGATCAACGCCGGAGTCAGCACCGCTCAGCCCCACCACGAGTTCGTGAACTGGCTGGGTGACGACGACCTCCTTGCGCCCGGCTCCCTCGAGGCCACCGCGCAGGCACTCGATAGGAATCCGCGTGCAACCGTCGCCTACGGCGCCTGCCGCTATATCGACGAAGCCGATCGTGAACTGTGGATCAGTCGCGCTGGCCCCTGGGCTTCGCGAGTCCTGTCCTGGGGTCCTGACCTCATTCCCCAACCGGGCATGCTCGTGCGCCGCAGCGCATGGAATCAGGTGGGTGGTGTCGACGAGACCTATAGGTTCGCCTTCGACCTCGACCTGCTGCTGAGACTCAAGAGGCTAGGGCCGCTCGTCGACGTCGGACAGATCGTGTCATCCTTCCGCTGGCACGCCGACTCCCTCACCGTCGGAGACCGAACCACCAATCTCCTGGAGTCCGAGCGAGCCAAGCGCGCCGCTCTGAGCCCAACGGCCCGGAGATTGGCCTGGATGTGGGAGGGGCCGGTGCGGATCGCTACCCGGGTCGCGGCCCGAGAGGTCAATCGACGAGCCGAACGAGCGGGTCAGTCGTGAAGGTCCTCATGCTCGGCCACAGCAACGGGGGTGGCGGCGCAGGCCGTGCTGCCGCGAGGCTCTTCAGTGCACTTGATGGCGCCGGAGCAGACCTGCGAATGCACGTGGACTTCAAGGATGTGGACGATCCGCGCGTGA
>Ga0181560_10004581_pt1 | contig 12464 bp, 8 predicted proteins | sample 011ome_20_FD_133751 | JGI IMG/M metagenome (GOLD analysis project Ga0181560, IMG submission 133751) | Coastal salt marsh microbial communities from the Groves Creek Marsh, Skidaway Island, Georgia - 011509CT metaG (megahit assembly) | ecosystem: Environmental > Aquatic > Marine > Intertidal zone...
ATCTCAAACACGCCGACTTTATTTTCTCCAGCCGCCGCAAGATCGTCGGCCAGAACAGCATGCCCTCCTTCATGCACGCGTCCAAGAACGCGTCGTGCTCCGCCGCGAGCTCGTCCACGTTGGACGCCTCCGCGATCTTCGCCTCGAGCCGGTGCCAGTTGGGCTCGACGACTTCGCACGCGAGGTAGTAGACGAAATTTTGAAGGAAATGCAGCATGCGTTGAGAGAGGATGTACGCGCGGCCGAGCGACCCCGCGTCCGCGGTCGCGGTCGCTCGCGTCGCGCTGGACTGCCACGTCTGCCACGTGGCACACAACCGTCTTTCCACGTGTTTGCAGTGGAACATGTGGCGGAACAGGAGCTGATATTTCGTCAGCGCGCGTCGCGACAGCACGAGCGACACCGGCCACGGCGCCTCGTAATCCAGCGTGAACGTCTCGAACCCGGTCAACCTGAGCGCTTCTTTCGGGGTCATCGCGACGTGCGCTTCGTCGCCGTCGTACGCCACCCCGCCCGCGCCGGTCCCGTCGTCGCGCAGCGACTGAATCGACAGAAGCTGGTGGATGATCCCCTGGCGTTCTAACGCGCACGTGAGGTCCTCGTTGTGAGGGTCGGACGACGCCGAGGACAGCTTCAACGACAGCTCGAGTAGGCTCTGGAGCTTATCGACGCTGATGTCCGGCGCGCGCTTCGAGAGCTGCTCGCCCGCGATGTCCACGAAGTGCACGAGGAAGTCGCCCTTGTCCAGAAGGAAGTAGCGCTTCATGGAGAGCAGACGCGCGCGGAGATCGCCTTCGATCAAGACGTTGCGAAGCAACGCGTTCGACGCGTGCTTGAACGCGGCGTTGATCCGCGTCGCGTGCGTCCCCCGCGCGTCCGCGCCGAGGGCGATCCGCCCGAGGCCGTCGCTCGGGAGCGGGGGGAGGTCGAACGCGGCCGCGTCGTCGTCGTCGGCGGCGGCGCCGGCGGCGCCGGCGGCGGCGTTTGAAATCGTACCCGCCGCCGCCGCGGATCCCCTGGAGAACGTGCTCTCGCGCAACGCCGTGAGGTACTTCCCCGTCGTCAGAACCTTCTCCGCGAGGTCGCCGCCCAAGAACACCGGGACGTCCTCCCGCAGCGTGTACCGCGCGGACCAGTACCGCGAGTCGTACTCCTCGGAGAGCGACGCCTTGTCCAGGTCCGCGCGTTCGACGATCAAAAATTCGTCGTACGGATCCTCCACCCGCCCCTCGTACACCCACCTCTCCACAGCCTTCGCGTACGGCGCCGCCGCCGCGCGAAGCAGCCGCAGCAAGAGATCCCTCGCCGCGACGTCGCCCGCGCGCGCGCGCGCTTCTCGATGCAGGTGGTTCAGCAAGGGCGCGCCTCGCAGTCCCGGCGCCGACGCGGCGACGCGCGCCAACAGCGCCAACGCCGGCGCCGCGGGCTGTACGTAAAACCACAGCGCCTGCAGCGACAGCCGCCCGAGGTTCTTCTGGTGCTCCAGCTGCACGATCATCGTGTGCCAGTCGTGGAGCAGCTCGCTCATCTCCGCCGCGAGCGCGTGGCCGACGAGGCCGCTCTCGAACCGACGCGCGCGCTCCGCGTAGTCGGACGCCGTCGCCGCGGCGGCGCACAGCGGGAGCGCTTCTTTCGCGAGCGCGCGCAGCGACGGTTCTAATCCCTCGGAGATGTGAAACGTCACCACGCCTCCCGCGCCGCCGCCGGATCGCGAGGCGGTGACGTAGCGCCCCTCGACGCCCATCATCGCGTAGAGTAAGTCGTCGATCACGAGGAGTTCCTGGCACGCGGTGTCGTACTCTCCCAGCGGTTTCGGCGCGTCGCGCGCGACCGATGAACCGCCCGCGCCCGAGCCCAAGTGCGACCCGGTCAAGAACGGTCGATCGGACGTCCACGCCGGGAGCGTCGGGAAGTCGCGCCCCTCCACGAGCGCGTCGCCCGGCGCGCGGCGCGCGGCGACGACGGCGAACGCCGCCGCGTCTTCTCCTTCTCCCCGCGAAGAATCTCGCACTCTCGCCGCCGCCGGCGGCGTCGCCGCGCCGCCGAGGTCCAACCCCTCCATCCTTCGCCGCACCTCCGGCGTCATCACCCCGAGCGCGTCCGCGAGCGCTGCTCCCGCGCCGCCGCTCCCGCTCCCGCTCCCGGCGCCGCCGCCGCCGCTGCTCGAATACGCGGGGTTATGCGTCAGCGTCTTTCCGTCCATGGTTTTGAATCCCGTCATCCCCGGGGACGACCGACGTCCCTCGGGATCCGCGGCGAGCGCGTTCTCCTCGCTCGCGAACGTGAACTCCCCGGTGCTCGCGTTCGGGGGGTCGCGCGACAGCGAGCTGATCTCCGCGTCGTTCGGGGACGCGCCCACCTCGGACGCGACGCCGGCGCCGCGCGAGAAGTCGAAATCGGCGGTGTCGTCCCCCGTCGTCTCCGAGCTCGCCAGCATCGTCGCCCCTCGCGGCGTCGGCCGCCGATCGTCTCCGCGCGCCGCGCCGCCGTCTTCTTCGCCGCCGTCGACGCTCACCGCGGCGAGGACGTCCTCGTCCGCGACCACCTTGGCGAGCACGGCGAGGTACTTGTCCACCTCGGAGGCGTGCCCCGCGCGCTTCAGCCGGTCGTACGCGGTAGCGAACGCCTCCGGATCGCGCGCGCGCTCCCTGAGCGTCTTCTGCGCCTGCGCGGTCGCCACCTTCGTGACGTCGTACGGGGAGATCATCTTGCTCAGCATCGCGACGGACGCGGTCGCGAGCCCTTCCGCGCCCCGCCCCTCGCCGATCCCGAGCTCGGTCGTGAGCCTCGCGACGAGCGCGCGCAGCTTCTCCACGAGCTCCGCGTCCGGCGCGTTTCTCCCTCCGGACGACGCCATGGCGCGACGCGAGCCGCGAGGAGCGCGAGGAGCGGACTCTGTCGCCGGTCGCGTCTCTCGCGCGGCGGCGGGCGGGCGGGGGGTCGCGGCGGGCGGGTCCCTCGCGCGGCGTCCTCCGCGCCGACCTCGCGCGAGTGAACGAATGATTGTTGTACGCGTTGGCACTCACCTTTTGAAATCGATGCACTGAGCAGTCTCGCGCGCGGTGACCGACCGACCGCGTCTGCGTTGCGACCCGCGAACTGCTCGCGCGACGGACGAACCGCACGAAAGCGACGACGCCTCCCGTCCGTCGCCCTCTTTCGCACGCGCGTCGTCGCAAGTCGAACTTAGGCAGCCAACATGGTGCGTCTCCGCGCCCGTCTCTCTCCATCCGCGCGCGTCGCGATCGCGTCGCGTCGTCGACGGCGGCGCGTCGCGGCCGCGACGCGAGCGAATGATTTACGGCGTTCTCGACGCCGCGCGCGCGGTGACGGACGACGGGGTTTCTTCGATCCCGCCGCGCGCGCGACTCGAACGCCGCGCCGCCCGCGCCGCCGTCGCGTCCTTCGTCTCGCGTCGTCGTCGCCGTCGTCGCCGTCGTCGCGTCGTCGTCGCGGCCGTCGCGACGTCGCGACGTCGTCGCGCCTCGTCGCGGCCGTCGCGTCCGGCGCGGTTTTTTTAGGGTTTGCCCGCGCGATGATGATGATGATGGAGAAAGGGAGGGGCGAGTGGCGACGCCTCGCGACGACGCCTCGCCTCCTCCCCGCCTCCCTCCTCCATCGCGCGCGCGCCGCCCACCCCGCCCCGGTCGCCGCGCGCGGGCCCTCCCATCCCTCCTCCCCGCGAACGCGCGCTGACGCGTCGCCGCCTCCTCCATCCCTCTCCCCCCCTCCCGAAAATCTCAGGGGATCGACCTCGAAGCGGGCGGGCGCAACAAGGTGAAGCACCGCACCGCGCCAAAGTCCGAAAACGTCTACCTCAAGCTCCTCGTGAAGCTCTACCGCTTCCTCGCGCGCCGCACGGACTCGGACTTCAACAAGACCGTCCTCAAGCGTCTGTTCATGTCCAAGATCAACCGCCCTCCGTTGTCGCTGTCTAAGCTCGCGAAGTTTCACAAGGGGGGCGTGTCCGCGATCGTCGGGACCGTCACGGACGACGCGCGCATGTTCGAAGTGCCCGCGATGAAGGTGTGCGCGCTTCGATTCACGGAGACGGCTCGCGCGCGGATCATCAAGGCTGGCGGCGAGTGCATGACGTTCGATCAGCTCGCGCTCTCCGCGCCCACGGGCGACGGGGTCACGCTGCTCCGCGGCCCGAAGAACTCTCGCGAGGCGGTTAAGCACTTCGGCGCGCCCGGCGTCCCGGGGTCGCACGCGAAGCCGTACGTCCGCCACAAGGGTCGCAAGTTCGAGAAGGCTCGCGGTCGACGCAAGAGCCGCGGCTACAAGGCGTAATCGGGTGGGTTCTTTCTGGGTTTGGTGGTTTCGCGGGCTGGTTAGCGCGCGAGGCAATGAGATGACGTCGCGGCGGAACGAGAGTAGTCGCCGTCGTGTAATAGAGACCGTGCTCTCGCTCGCTCGTCCTCGTCCTCGCGCGTCCTCGCGCGAGACGCGTCGCGTCGTCGCTCTCCGTCGCGCGCGCTCGCTTCGTTCCGTTCGTTCACCCCCCCCCGGCGTCTCTCGCCGCGCGTCAGAAAAGGAAAAGTGCTCCGTTCTGAGGGCCATTCCATACAAAAATAGTTCATCGGTCAGTTGAAAGGGGACGCTATCAAATGTTGAAACCGGGCGATGGGTGAAAAACTTTTGTATAGAACGCACCTGACACTGCATCGCGCATCACATCGTCAGCTGTTCGTTATTGATTCCGCCTCCCGACCCGTTCGCCTCGCACTCCTCGAAGCGCCCCGACAGCGAACACCCCGCCGTCCGAAACGATGGCGCCGAAGAAGAAGAATAAGAAGGAGGCGAACGCCGCGCCCGCGCCCGCGGCGAAGAAGGCGAAGAAGGAGGAGCGCGTCGGCGAGATCGAGGAGGCGCCGGCGCCCGCGTCGGAATCGGACGAAAAAGCGCCCGACGACGCCGACGACCTGGACGACGACGACCTCGACGACGACGACTACGAGAACCCAGACGACGACCTCGAGGGCCTCGTCGGCGAGCTCCTGAACGGCGAGATCGAGGACGAGGACGCGGAGGACGGCGGCACGCACGGCGCCGTGGACGCCCTGCGCGCCGGATTCCAACCGATCGTCGTCGAGGACCCGCGCCCGGCGAAGGACTGCGAGGACGGTTTCGCGCACGCGGAGGCGGGGAACGCGGAGGAGCTCATGCAGTGGCTCATCGCGCCGTACTCGCTGGACGACTTCATGAGGCTGACGTGGGAGCGACGGCCGCTGTACGTCTCGAGAAACGCGAACAAAAAGTATCTCGACGGATGGCTCTCCAAGGAGGACGTGGACGGGTGGCTGCGCGCGGGGAAGATGCGGTACGGCGTCAACGTGGACGTGACGTCGTACGTGAACGGCGTGCGCGAGACGCACAACATCAACGACGACGACGCCGACGACGAGGAGCCGTGGTTCGCGGACGCCGCGTCGGTGTGGAAGAAGTTCGACGAGAAGGGCTGCTCGCTCCGGATCTTGCACCCGCAGCGGTGGAAAGACGCGCTGTGGAAAATGCTCAGCACGATGGAGCGGTACTGGAACTGCAGCACGGGCTGCAACGTGTACCTCACGCCGCCGAACTCGCAGGGGTTCTCCCCGCACTTCGACGACATCGACGCGTTCGTGTTGCAGCTGGAAGGGAAGAAGACCTGGCGCGTGTATCCGCCGCGCTCCGAGAAAGAGATGCTCCCGCGGTACTCCTCGCCGAACTTCGCGCAGGAAGAGATCGGCGAGCCCGTGCTCGAGGTGATCCTCGAGCCCGGGGACGTGCTGTACATGCCGCGAGGGACCGTGCACCAGGCGTCGTGCGTCGACGGGGAGCACTCGCTGCACGTCACGCTGTCGACGAATCAGTTCAACACGTGGGCGGACGCGCTCGAGCTCGCGCTCCCGGCGGCGATTCGCGACGCGGGTGCGTTCTATACACTGGTTCCCATACGACCGCGTCGCCGTGGTGAACGCCGATCCTTAAGGACTTTTCCCGGCGTCTCTCTCCGCTCACACCTCGCTTTCAATACCCGCCCTCGACGCCTTTCGACTCCTCCAACTGACGCCTTTCAACTCCACCCCGACATACGCTCGTACGGAACGACCCTCAGTCGCGGAGCTCCCCGCGCTGCGGCGGTGCCCGCCACCGGACATGCTTCAGCGGCTCGGGATCGGCGCGAGCGACGACGGCGACGGAAGTGACGGCGGCGGCGGCGATCGAAGAGACGCGTTCGTCGGCGCGCTTAACGAGCTCGCGTCCGCGGTGCTCCGCAGGCTCCCGCTCGACGCCGCCGCGGACCAACTCGGCGCGCGGCTCATGAAGCAGCGGCTGCCTCCGCCGCCGTCGCACCTCGCGACGCCGAAGGCGGCGTCCGGGCCGGACGCCGCGAAGAAGGTGACGATGGACAGCGTCGTGCGGTTGACCGCGGAGGGCGGCGCGAGGGTGGTGGTGGACGGCGACGGCGAAGACGTCTTCGGCGACGGCGAGGCGCGCGTGACGGTGTACCACGTGCACAAGAACGGGCGGAAGCTGCACATGGAAGGCGGCGACGGCGAGGGCGACGGCGACGACGAGGAGCCGTGGGACGGCGAGGACAACGATCATGCCGGCGACGGCGGCGCGAAGGCGTGGGTCGAGTGCGACGATTACGAACCCGGGATGATGCTCTTCTCCGCGAACGCCGGTCCCGCGCTCGAGATTCTTCTGCACTCGGAAGACGCCGCGGAGACGGGCGTCGCCGTGCGCGACCTCGAGAAGATCGAGTGCACAGTCTGCTCGAGATCTCACGACAATTTCATCGAGCCGGGGTTGGACGTCGCGTCGGGGAGAGACACGCTGATCGCCGTGCGCCGGCTCGTGTGTCAGGGCGTCCTCGCCGTGGTGTCGTGACGACGACGACGACGACGACGACGACGACGACGACGAGAGAAGACGGACGCGGCGCGTCCGCGGTGTATCACACTGCAACATTGCGATGCGCGGCGATGGTATTAGGTATTACAATCAAATCAGACGCGTCATCGAGTCGCGTGCGTCTCGCGAGTGAGTACTCACTCGTCACGCGCTCACTTTCGCGAATCTCCACGCGCGAAGACGCCACGCCGTCGGCCGCCCCGCGGCCAACGACGCCAACCCGTCCGCGACGAACACCACCACGATGAACCCGAAAAACGCGATCGAGATGGCGCTGAACAGCTCCGGCGAGATGTACCTCGCCCCGCTCGCGTCCCTCCCCAGCAGCAACGACAGCATCACCCCCCACCCCATGAGACACGACCCCCACGTGCTCCCCGTGAGCCAGATCACGTCTCGCGTGAACAACGCGCGCGGCACCATGAGCGCGTTGCCAGTCATCGCCAGCACCGACGACAACACGGAGAGGCCCTCCAGCGAGCTCGGGTTCGCGAAGTTGTTCGCGAGCTGCGCGACGGGCATCGTCATGAACAGCAGCGTCGCGCTCCACCCTGAGGGTCGTTCCATACAAGCGATTGTCGGGGTGGAGTTGAAAGGCGTCAGATTGAGTTGAAAGGCGTCGAGGCGTGTCGGGATTGAACGCGAGGGACCCTGGGCGGAGAGATGCGCCGGAAAAGTCCTTAAGGGTCGGCGTTCACCACGCCAACGCGGTCGTATGGGGACCAGTGTGTGGAACGCGCCTGAGAGCGCGCCCCACGCGGCGTCCACCTCCTCCGGGAGCTTCCCCGCGCGGCCCAACACGACGAGGACGAGCCCGAGCAGTCCGCCGATCGCGCCCGGGAGCATCCCCCAATTCGCTGTCCACGCGGGCGGGAGCAAGGACACGAGGCCAACCTGCGGGAGCGCGGCGAGGCCGACGATCGCGAGGAGGCTCTGAGGGTCGTTCCGTACGAGCGAACGTCGGGGTGGCGTTCAAAGGCGTCAGAAGCGGAGATGAAAGGCGCCGACGGCGGGGATTGAAAGCGAGGGACCCTGGGCGGAGAGACACGCCGGGAAAAGTCCTTAAGGATCGGCGTTCACCACGCCGACGCGGTCGTATGGGGACCAGTGTGTGGAACGCGCCTGATACGCGTCCCACGCGAAGTCGCCCGCCTCGTGGAGTTTTTGGACCACCATCGGGTCGTCGTCGTCGTCGACGGAGCCAAAGTCCACCGCGCACTGCACGTTGCCGACGCACGGGACGCCGTTCGGGTCCACCGGACCCACCTGCCCGAGCATGCGCAGCGCGCTGAGGACGACGCCGAGGGCGACCGCGACCGCGGCGGCGCTGAACTCGAGCAGCGGGATGTGCCCGGCGAGGCACATCTGCGTCAGCAGCGCGCCCGTCGCGCACACGCCCACCACCTGCACGACGCTCGCGCTGCCCTCGCCCTTGTCGCTGAAGTAGGACAGCAGCAGCAAGTTCCCGAGGAGTCCCGCGACTTGACCCTGCCACGAGATGGCGGCGAGCGCGTCCGGGCGTCCCGCCGCGATGAGCGCGGCGTTTTTCATGATCTGCGGCGCGGTGAGGAACAAAAACGGCACCGTCGCGCTCGACGCGAGGTTCGTCGTGACGTCGTCCCATCGCGTCCGCGTCACGGTGAGCCACGCGGGGACGCGGGGGTCCGCGTGCGGGTAGACGAAACCCTCGTCGTCCACGCCGCCGGTGGTCGGCGACGTCCGCGACGCCGACGACGACGCCGCGCTCGTCGTAAAAGTCGAAGAAGAATCCGTGCCCCGGCCCCTTCCCGACCCCGTCGCCGTCGCCGTCGCGTCGTCGGCGCCGCGGCCGAGCCGACGTTCGAACAGCGCGCTCGCGACGACCGCGTCGCCGACTCTGCGGTGCGATCCCGACGTCGTTCGGTGCGGAGACGTCGCGGCGGCCGCGGCCGCGGCCGCCGCGGGGGACATCGTCGCGGATCGTCGCGGGCGTCGACGATGGACCGAGTGCAGGCCGGGAGGGAGGATGATGCTGTGATGCGCGAGGACGCATCGCGCGGTGGGCGCGTGCGCGCCTCCGTGCGCGTGCTCCGGGCGCGAGTGGTGCGACGCCTCGCGGTGGTCGTGGTGGTGATGATGATGATGATGATGCGCGAGCGGCGCGTCGTGCTTCCGACCGCCGGGGAACGGCGATTGTTGCGGCCGCGCGGAGGATCGATGCGCGTCACCCAGATCTGGGTGGTGATGCGGCGCCGCGCTCGCGACGATCCCGGGGCTCGGGGCCGCGTTCAGCGGCGCGGGCGTCATCGCGAACGCCTCGGGCGCGACCGAGCGGACGTCGCTCGCCTCGGGTCGTCCGTCGCGCGCGCGGAACCGGTCCCGGGCGCCGCGCGAGAGAGATCTGACGTCAGCGAATTCTAAAAGCGCATAAAAATATCTCAGCTGGCAATCGTGTGTCATCGTCGCGCAGTCTAGCAGTGCTACTGCGTTCTGTTCGGACAAACGCGTTCCATGTAGATTTCTTCTCGTGGCATCACCACCGCGCCCGCCCGGCTAGGTACCGCTATCGGTTCGTTCGCATCGCATTCTACACACCTCGCGTCGAGCCGAGTCGACTCGACGCGTCCGCCCGCCAGCCCGCCCGCCCGCCCGTCGCTACGAAGCCCGCCGTCTCTCCTTGAGCTCCGCCGCGGCTTTGGACGCGGCGTTTTGTCTGACGGCGTCTTCAAACTCCGTCGCGAAAGCGCTCAGCGTCTTCAGCACGTCCTCCGGGCCCACCCCCGCCGGCGCCTCGCCGAACTTCGTCAGCAGCGCTTTCATCGCGCGCGACGTCTCCGCGGCGAGGGACTCGAGGGACTCGACGAGGTCCTCCGCCTCCGCCGCGAACGGCGCGATCGCCGCGAGAAACGCGGCGGCGTCGGCGTCGTCGCCGCCGCCTACGCCGCCGCCCGCCGTCGAGGCCGTCGCCTCCTCCTCGAGCGCGTCGCACTCGCGCTCGAGCTCGCCTCGCGTCGTCGCCGCGTCTTCCACCGCGCGCATCATGTCGGCTAACGACGGTCCGCGCGCGGCGTCGTGCACGGGCCCGAGCTCGGCCGCGAACTGAAGCAGCGGCGGCGACTTGGCGCTGAGGGTCGTCGCGTGTACGATACGTCGGGGCGGCGTCGTGAGGCGTCAGTTGGAGTCGCGAGGCGACGCGGCGCGTCGGAATCGAAACGGCGGGAGAGAAAGTGAAAGTCCTTAAGGAACGAACGGCGTGCACCTCGCGAACGCGGTCGTACGGGGACCGGTGTGATATGGAACGGAACGCGCCTGACCGTCTTCGCGAGGTGATGCAGCAGCGACGCGTTGGTCTTCGTCGGCGCGCTCTTCGCCTTCGTCTCCACCTCCGCGAGCTTCGCGAGCGACGCGAGCTTGTACGAGCTCGCGCCGCCCGCCGCGCCGCCGCCGCGGTCTAAGATGCCGCTCAGGGCTTCGACGACGTCGAGGAGTTTCTTCAGGCGGTCGGACGACGCGCACGCCGTCACCGCCGCAAACGCCGTCTCGAGCGACGCGCGCGCGTCCTCGACGCGCGTCGGCAGGGTCGCGCGGCACAGCAGCGCGTCGATCTTCGCCGCCGCGCGCGGAACTGCGCTCATCGCGAGGAAGAACGCGTCCGCGGGGGAGGCCTCGGCGACGTCGCACGCGCCCTCGACGTACGCGGCTTTGACCTTCGCGACGTCCGCGGGGGACGGGACGACCGTTCGTATCGCGCGTAACGTCTCCATCGTGACCGTTTTCGCGTCCCCGGCAGACGTCGGGACGTTCCCCCGCCGAATCGCCGCCGCGATGTCCTCCGCGCCGACGCGAAGCGATCGCAGGACCATGGTCACCTTGGACGCGACGCGCGAGCCGAGCACGGTTCGCGCGCCCGCGGCGGCGCCCGCCTTCAACGGCGACGTCAACGTCGGCGGCGGCGGCGGCGGCGGCTCCTCCGTCTTCGAACCCTTCCTCGCCGCGCGCTTCGCCGCCGCGTTAGACGCCGCCTCGGACGGGACCGGGCGCGCGCGCGCGCTGAGCAGCGCGTCGAGATCCTTCGACGCGGACTCGGGCGCCGCGGCTTTGGCTCTCGTCGGCGCCGGCGGCAACCCGTCGTCGTCGGCGCCGGCGGCGGCGTCGTCTTCTTCGATCGCCGCGGCGTCTTCGTCTTCTTCGTCGTCGTTCAAGGACAGCTTCTCGACCGCGCGCGTCGCGGCGCTCGACGCGCGCGCCTCGTCCTCGGTCTCCGCCTCCACCTCCGTCTCCGTCTCGGGCTCGAACGCGTCGCTGTCGTTGTTATACAGCGCGTTCGCGTGCTGCGTGAACGCCTCCGACGCCGCGATGGCTTTTTCTTTTTCCATCCTCGCGCGCTCCGCCGCCTCTCTCTCCGCCTCGCGCGCCCTCGCCTCCTTGGCATTCCTCGCCTCCTCTTTCGCCTTCTCCTTGGCGTCCGCGGCTTCAGCCTTGGCTCTCGCCTTTGCCGCCGCGGCCTCGAGCTTCGCCCTCTCCTTCGCGGCCCGCTCCGCTTCCTTCGCCGCCGCCGCCTCCGCTTTCGCGCGTTCGAGCGCCGCGGCTTTCTCAGCCTTGGCCGCGCGTTCCGCCTCCTTCGCGGCCGCTCTGGCGCGCTCCTCCTCCGCGGTCTTCTCCGCGCGCGCTCTGATCTCCGCGGCGGCGATGGCTTCCGCGGCGGCGATCGCCTCGGCCTCGGCGGCGGTCTTCTCCGCTCTCGTCCTTTCCTCCTCCGCCGCCGCCGCCGCCGCCGCCGTCGCCGCTCGGCGTCGAGTCGTCGCGCCGGAGCCTCTGCCTCCGCCGCCCTCCGACTCGGACGCGGACGTCGGCGAGTCCGAGTCCGAGGAGTGGTACCCGGTCTTTCGCATCGCCGCCGCGCGAATCGCCGCCTCGCGGTCGAGATCCGCCTCGCGGGCTTCGCGCTCGTGGCGCTGACGCCGGCGCAATTTCAGCCGTTCGGCCGCGGCGGCCGCGCGGTCGACGCCCGCCTGCTTCCGCTCCCTCGGCTTTTTCGACGACGTCGTGCTCCCTTCCGTGCTCTTCTTCCCGCCGGAGCTGTAGTTCGCGTCCACGCTGCCCTTGCTCGACGCGGGCGCGCGCGCGCCGGCGCCGGCGACGCCGCCGGCGGCGTCGTCGTCGGAAGAATTCAAGTCCGAGCCGTCGTCGTCGTCGCCACCGCCGCCGTCGCCGCCGCCGCCGCCGTCGCGTCGTCGCCGCTCCCTCTCGTTCGCCGCGGTCGCTCGCTCCCACGCCTCGTCCTGGCTCGCCTTGCTCCGCCGCTTCCCCATTATCGGCGACGGCGGCTCGATGACGTCGGACATGAACGAGTCCGCGTTCGTGGACATCGGCGCCGCGCCGTTTTGGGGACCTGTCGGGCTAAACGCGGTCCCTTGACCCATCGCGCCCCCTTGTTGACCCATGCCTGGACCCATGCCCGGACCCCCCCTCCCCCCCCCCCCCCCCCCCCCCCCCCGCCCCCCCTCCCCTCCTCCCCCCCCCCCCCCCCCTTGGTGTCTCCGTGTCGTCCCTTGGCAATCAGGTCTCTGGCCTCCCCCCCG